>Ga0268254_10000214_pt1 | contig 47806 bp, 47 predicted proteins | sample AgamicOrSfrz_FD_200251 | JGI IMG/M metagenome (GOLD analysis project Ga0268254, IMG submission 200251) | Agave microbial communities from Guanajuato, Mexico - Or.Sf.rz (v2) (version 3) | ecosystem: Host-associated > Plants > Phyllosphere > Phylloplane/Leaf | place: Guanajuato, Mexico...
CGGGCGGCGTGCATCTGAGCTATCCGCCCGCAGATTTCCACGCGCCGTTCGGCGGCTACAAGCGCTCGGGCAATGGGCGCGAGTGGGGCGAAGCAGGCTTGCGCGAGTATCTGGAAACGAAGGCACTGGTGGGTTACGGCGCTTAAGCCAAAAAAAGCCAAAAAATTTTGCGTGTCCAGATTGTCGGACAATCATTGCGTCATGCAAAACATGTCGTGCGAAATGGATGGAACGAGCCGGGCAACGGAGAGGATTTAAAGATGAACAGCACAAACGAACGTTTTGAAAAGGGCTTTGAGAACCGCAAGGAAGTGCTCGGGGCGGCGCACGTCGAGAAGTCGTGGGCCAACGCGGACGACTTTAACCGGCCGATGCAGAAGTACGTCACCGAGTGCTGCTGGGGCGATATCTGGGGCGACACGACGCTGCCGTTCAGGACGCGCAGCCTGCTGAATCTCGGAATGCTCACGGCGATGAGCCAGCATCACGAATTGTCGGTGCACGTGAAGGGCGCTCTGCGCAACGGCGTGACGAGAGAAGAAATCCGCGCGGTGCTGATGCAGGCGGCGATCTACTGCGGCGTGCCGCTGGCTCTCGCCGCTTTCCGCGTGGCGAGCGAAGCAATCAAGGCATACGAAGCGGAGACTTCGGCCGCCTGAGGCCTCGCGCGCGTCACCGCGCGTGCGTGGCAACACAAAGACATCCAAAGGAGACAACCATGAAGACCCTCACCGTGACTGATGTGGTTCAGTCCGACCAGGAGCAGTCGATAGAAACGAAAAGACGCAACGCCATCAAGGGTGCGTTCTTTTCCGAGTACATCGATATGTTCGATATCTACCTGCCGGTCGTCGTCTTGTCGCCGGTGCTCGCGTTCTTTCAGCCGCCGCATCTATCGGGCGGCATGGAGACGATTCTCGCGTCGCTGGTGTTCATCACGACACTGCTCGGAAGGCCAATCGGCGCGCTGCTGTTCGGAATGGTCGCGGACCGCGTCGGGCGCCGCAAGGCGTCGATCTGGTCGGTGTCGGGCTTCGGCGTCGTCACCCTCCTGATCGCGCTGCTGCCCGGCTACGAGAGCATTGGCATCGCGTCGTACTGGGCACTCGTGCTGCTGCGCTTTGTCGACGGCATCTTTCTCGGCGGGGGCTATACGGGCGCCATGCCGCTTGCAATCGAATACTCGAAGAAGTCGCAGCGCGGCTTCGTCGGCGGCTTCATCATCTCAGGCTTTCCCGCTGCGTATGTGTCGATCAACCTCGTCGCGATGCTGATGTTCGCGCTGTTCCCGCTTAACGGCATGCACTCGCCGTATGCGCAATGGGGCTGGCGCATTCCGTTCGTGCTGGGCGCGGCGCTCGCGGGCATTCTGGCGATGTATTACGTGCGCAAGGTCGCCGAATCCGAAATCTGGAAGAGTGAAACGGCGGAGAAGGCCGATCAGCCCGAGAAGCTACCGCTTACCGACCTGCTGCACGGCAAGAGCGGACGCAATCTGCTCCAGGTGCTGCTCATGATGACGGGCTTCTGGCTCACGCAAAACATCATCACGATCTTCTTGCCGACCGGGCTGCTCGTGAAGACGCTGCATCTGTCCGGCTACCAGATGGCGTCGACCCTGATGATCACGTACTTCGTGCTGTTCTTCAGCTACATCGGCTCGGGAATGCTCGCACAGGTGATCGGGCGGCGGCGTTTCTTCGCGATCGTCGGCCCGCTGATCGCGACGCTCGGCGCGGCGCTGCTGTATGTGCTGGCGAATGTCGAGGGGCTGTCTCTCACGACAATCATCGTGCTGGTTTGCGTGCTCGCGGTGCTCGTGACCTCGCCTTGGGGTGTCATCGTCACCTACATCAACGAACGCTTCGTCACGGATGTGCGCGCAACGGGCTTCGGCGTCGGCTTCAGCCTGTCAGTGATCATTCCGTCCTTCTACGCGTTCTATATGGACTGGCTGAGCGCGTTCATGCCGTTGCGGCTGACCTCGGTGGTGCTGCTGTGCATCGGCGGACTGATCGGCGCGGTCGGTGCGTTGATGGGACCGGAAACGAAGGACGTCGACTTCTGAGAAATCACCACCAGTAAGGAACAGCGGAAATGAACAAGGAAAGGATCGGATTCATCGGTCTCGGCAATATGGGTGGCCGCATGACGCGCCGTCTCGTCGATGCGGGCCTCTCTGTGCTCGGCTACGACACGGTGCGCGAGCGTGTGAGCGCCGCGGGCGCGCAGCCTGCGGCGACGCTGGCCGACGTCATGAATTTTGCCGACGTCGTGATGATGTCGCTGCCCGACAGCAAGGTGGTGGAAGCCGTGGTCGAAGGCGAAGGCGGCGTACTGGCGAATTGCCGCGCCGGACAGATCGTGGTCGATCTCAGCACGGCTGCCGCAAGCTCGACGATACGACTCGCACAGCGCTTCGCTCAGCGCGGCGTCCAGTATGTCGACGCGGGCATCTCGGGCGGTGCGGCTGCAGCTGAAAAGGGAACGCTCACGCTTATGGTAGGCGGCGAGCCGGAGGCCGTCGAGGCGCTGCAATGGGCGTTCGCGCCCATTGCCTCGAAGGTCGCTCACATGGGCGGTAGCGGCGCGGGACACACCACCAAGCTGCTCAACAACTTCCTCAACGCGGTCAGCCTTGCGGCGAGCGCCGAAGTGATGGTCGCGGGCAAGAAGGCGGGGCTCGACCTGCATTTGCTGCTCGACGTGCTCAACAGCAGCAGCGGCGTGAACTTCGCGACGCTGAACCGCTTCCCGAAGATCGTCGACGGCGACTATCTGGAAGGCGGCCTCACGGGCAAGCTGATGACCAAGGACGTCGTGCTTTACGTCGATCGTGCGCGCGAGTTGGGCGTCGTATCGCTGAACGCGTCAGGGCCGCTCGCGAGTTTCGGCCTCGGCACGGCGCTCGGCTATGGCGACGTCATCAGCAATCGGGTGGTCGATGCGATTGGAGACGTATCGGGCGGTGTTCGGCTCTTCGACGGCGCGGGCAAAAATTCGTAACTACGGGAGACATTCATGAAGGTATTTCACGGCAGAGCAGAAGGAAAGATGTCGGAGCAGCGCGGCGAGACTTTTTCGGGCACGGTCTGGGCCGACCCGGTCATGCCGGCGACCGACGGCGTGACGATCAACACCGTCTTTTTCGCGCCGCGTGGCCGCACGTACTGGCACGCGCACGAGCAAGGACAGGTGTTGCAGGTGACGGCGGGCAAGGGTTGGGTGTGCAAGGAAGGCGAGGCGCCACAGGAAATCCGCCAGGGCGACATCGTCTTCATCGGACCGAACGAGCGGCACTGGCACGGTGCCAGCGACGGCAGCTACATGGTCCATATCGCCACCTCCATCGGCAAGTCGATGTGGCAGGAGGAAGTTGCGGAAGCCGATTATCCGCAAGGTCTGGACGCGCGTTGACGCGCATACGTGTGCGCCACGCGGTGCAGGCCGCGTTGGCGCGGGTGCAGAGATCGGCGACACCATGAGGAGTCAGTGAATGAATGAAGGAGCGCAGCCGGCGCGCACATCGCGCGAGCCGCAGCAGATCAAGGACGACTTCATGCGCGTGCACGGCGCCTGGAATGCGGCGTGGGACAGCATGCTTCGTCTGGACGCGGGCTTTGTCGATGCGTATGTAAAGTTCTCCGCGGTGCCGCAACGCAGGAATCATCTCGACGACAAAGTGCGTGCATTCATTGCGCTTGCCGCCGATGCATGCGCCACGCAACTCTATGCGCCGGGCGTCGCGCATCACCTCGCGCGCGCGCTCGCAGCTGGCGCGACGGCCGACGAGCTGATGGAAGTGCTGGAACTGATCAGCACGATCGGCATTCATACGAGCAACGTCGGCGTGCCTGTACTGCTTGAAGTGCTGGAAGAGGAGGGGCTGCGCCGCGGCGCGGCGCCACTCGACGAAAGGCGCAGCGCGCTGAAGGAAGCGTTCGAGAAAAATCGCGGTTACTGGCATCCCACTTGGGAAGGCCTGCTCGAACTCGATCCCGATCTGTTCGAGGCGTATGTCGAATTCTCGTCGGTGCCGTGGCGCACCGGTGTACTGAGCCCGAAAATCAAGGAGTTCATATATTGCGCGTTCGACGCGTCCTCGACTCATCTGTACGTGCCGGGGCTCAAGCTGCACATGCGCAACGCGCTGCGTTACGGCGCGACGGCGGAAGAACTGATGGAACTGCTCGAGATCGTCAGTACTACGGGCATTCACGGCGCAGAGCTCGGCGCGCCGCTGCTCGAAGCGGCGCTCGCGAGCCGGCGCACTGCTACGGAGACCTGACACGCCGATGCGGCATCAATGTACCGACGAAGCGCGCGGCTTGCGCAGTGAGGCTACGCAAGTACCAGAGGCGCCTGGGGCAAGCGCGCCGCAACCATATTCCGCGCGTTCCATACGCTCCCGCTGTCGCGCTTCGCATTGAACGGGGCCGAGCAGGCGCTCCTGTGCACGTCGGCGATTCGGGACAACAACCAGGCGAGGTGAGCATGGCGGACTGCGCAACGCTCGTGGTCTTGCGCCACGCTCAGTCGGAATGGAATCGCACGAACCGCTTCACCGGCTGGATGGACGTGCCGCTGTCGCTGCACGGCGTCGAGCAGGCGGCGGCGCTTGGCGAGCGGATCGGCGCGCTGTCGCCGCGGTTCGATCTGGCCGTCACGTCGGTGCTGCGCCGTGCGGCACATACGCTCGATGTGATCCTCGCCAGAAGCGGGGCGCCGCGGCGGCCCGTGGTGCGCTCATGGCGCCTGAATGATCGTCACTATGGCGCGTTGACCGGTATGGAGAAGGGCGAGGCTGCCGAGCGCTATGGCGCCGCGCGCGTGCACGCCTGGCGGCGCGGCTTCGCCGAGGTTCCGCCGCCGCTTGATGCCGCGCAGCAGCGGGCGATCGTCGCACAATTTGACGGCGCGGCGCTGCCCGATCCCGACGAGTTGCCGTGCACCGAAAGTCTGCGCGACACACTCGAGCGCATGCTGCCGCTGTGGGAGTCGACGATCGTGCCTGCGTTGCGTAACGGCGAGTCGGTGCTGATGGTCGCGCATAGCAATGCGTTGCGCGCGTTGTTCAAGCATCTCGACCATATCGACGATGCACGCATCGCCACACTGGAAATGGCACACGCCGAGCCACTCGTGCTCCGTTTTGACGACACGATGCAGCTCGTGGCGCGCGCCGGCCTCGGGACAGCGACGCGTGCTCAGCACACCTCAGCCGACCCCAATCCACACCAATGGCCTGAGTCGACCAACGGTGAAGTATCATAGCGATTGGATGTTTGTCGGACGGGAAGACAATAATGTCGACTGATATTGAGTTGGTCCGGCCTGAGACACTGCGTCATCAGGTTGAAAATGTGCTGCGCCAGGCCATTGTGAGCGGGCGCTTTGCTCCGGGTGCGCGTCTCATCGAACGTGAACTCTGCGAGACGCTCGGCGTGAGCCGGACTTCGGTGCGCGAGGCGCTGCGCAAGCTGGAGGCGGAAAAACTCGTGCGCAACGTACCGCACAAGGGACCCGTGGTCGCTGTCATGTCGCGGGCCGAGGCTGCGGAACTTTACGCGTTGCGCGCGTTGCTCGAAGGATTTGCGGCGCATGAATTCGCACGGCTCGCCAGCGACGAGGCCATCGCGCAGTTTGGAGATGCCGCAAAGATGTTGCGCGCGCAAGCAACGGCACAAGACCAGAAAGGCGTTCTGAAGGCGAAAGCGGCTCTGTACGACGTGTTGCTCGACAATTGCGGCAACCATCTCGTCAAGGAGGTTCTAAATAGCCTGTATTCGCGGGTGAACCTGTTGCGCGCAACGTCGCTCATGCATCCTGACCGGCTGCCGAGCAGCCTGCGTGAAATCGACAAGCTACACAAAGCACTGAAGGCGCGCGATGCTGAGGCGGCTCAGCAGCTTGCGCGCCAGCACGTGCATAACGCGGAGAAAGCAGCACTGCGCATGCTTGAAGAACAGGGGCAAGACGACGCATCGAGTTAGCTCACACCCGCGAAGGACTTGCCCTACGCGTCGATAGAATATATGATCCGTATATGTTTCATATATTCTATCGAGGGGGTTAGTGTGGGTATTGTGAACATCGACGACGACTTGCACGATCAAATACGTAAGGCAAGCGGAGTAGCATGCCGGTCGATCAACGCGCAAGCGGCCTTCTGGATCAGGATCGGCATGTTGTGCGAAATGAATCCGACGCTGAGCTTCAACGAAATAACCACTCGCGAGCTGAAAGCCGCAGGAGTCGTGACGCAAGCAGTCAAAGCGGCGTTGACATGACAAAGCGTCCGGAAGAGATTGCGTTGATGGCAGAGTCCGGCCGGCTGCTGGGGGACGTATTCAGCTATCTGGATCGAATGAGCCTGATCGGCATGTCCACCTTGCAGGTCAACGATCTGGTCGATCGTTTCATCGTGACCGAACTCAAAGCCCGGCCGGCCAGCAAAGGTCAGTACGGCTTTGCCTACGCGCTCAATTCTTCACGTAACAGCGTTGTTTGTCATGGTGTTCCGTCCGCAACTGAGATTCTGCGAGACGGCGACATCGTCAATTTCGACATCACGCTGGAGAAGAACGGCTACATTGCGGACTCCAGCAAGACCTACCTCGTCGGGCAGGTGTCACCTCTTGCCAGGCGGCTTGTACAGGTGACCTATGATGCGATGTGGAAAGGCATCAAGGCCGTTCGTCCCGGCGCCAGACTTGGCGACGTAGGTCATGCTATCGAAAAGCACGCCCGCAGACACGGCTATTCGGTCGTGCGAGAGTATTGCGGACATGGCATTGGCCGCGAAATGCACGAGGACCCTCAAGTACTGCACTGGGAAAAGCCGAAGACGGGCTTGTTGTTGGAAGAAGGCATGGTCTTCACTATCGAACCGATGATTAACCAGGGACGACGTTCTGTTCGAACTGAAGACGACGGCTGGACGGTGGTCACTCAAGACGGGCAACTGTCGGCACAATTCGAACACACGGTAGCCGTGACTCGCTCGGGCGTACGGGTCCTGACGCTACGCTCCGAGGAAACCGTTCCCAGCTAGGGGCGTTTGCCGCGCTATAGGAAAAGAACTGTCCGATGGCTGACTGCAGACGGCGCCGCCAAAAAAGCGACACTATCAGAAAGAGCCGGTGGCCAATGCGGGTGAGCCAAGGTAGGCCGCGCGAGGTGCCACGTCTCACGAGCGATATCGGTTAATGATCTCGAAAAGTCGCTGACAGGACGTGGCGAGGTGCTGCTCAGGCGCCGTTGCTATACCGAGTAAAAGGCCGGATAAGGTCCAGGACGGAGTCGCAAACCATACGGACAGCGGCGATGGAGCCATGCCAATGGTCATCGCTTCGCGAACGATCCGCACATCGGACGCGCCGTCGGGCAGTCGGAGAAGTACTGCCAGGCCGGCATTGATCCACTCGGCGTCGCGCATTCGCAACTGGTTGCAGAGCGCGTCACGCTGGGCGGAATATAAACGCTTAAGCCGGCGCACGCGCCGGACGTAGTGGCCGTCACGCATGAAATGAGCTGTGGCGAGTTGAATGACCGGCGATGGTGCCGGGGCAAGCGTTGCGGCGACCTCGGCGAAGGCGTTGGCCAATTCGTTTGGTGCGACGACAAATCCAAGCCGCAGCCCCGGGCTAATCGTCTTGCTGAAGGAGCCGATGTGAATGACCCGTTTGCCCTCGTCCAGCGACGAGAGCGCAGGTGCTGGCCTGCGTTGCAGTTGCAGCTCGCCCAGGTAGTCATCTTCTATGATCCAGGCGTGGCTCGAAGCTGCCCATTCGAGCAGCTGAAGCCGGCGCCTTAGCGAAAGGGTCGAGCCTAGTGGCGCTTGTTGACCTGGCGTCACGACTGCTAACGCGGCGTCCGCGGCGTTCTCGATGCCATAGCCTACGTTGAGGCCCTCTGCGTCCACTGGCACCGGCACGATATTCAGGCGCGCGAGCCCCAACGCTTTTCGGGTGACCATGAAGCCGGGCTCTTCCATCCAGACCTTCCTGCCTTCCAGACTTAATACACGCAGCGCAAGACCCAAGCCGGAACTGTATCCCGAAGTGACAAAGATCTGTTCAGGGGAGCAGTGGACGTTTCTGGCGATGGAGAGATAGCTCGCGATCTCTCTGCGTAGTTCGAGTTCCCCTCTAGGATCGGGATACAGCAGCGACGAAACGGATCCGGTCTTCAGCAGATTGGAAGAACGCGCCCGTGCAAAAAGCTGTTCGGGCAGACCTTCAAACGCCGGAATGCCGAGCTGGAAGATCGCCGGCCCGGCATTCATCTCCTGGTAGGCCCTCATGAAGGGACCCAACTGCGGCGCTTGCGCTTGAGTCGCCACCACGCGGGGCCGTGGGGCAACGCGTGTGCCGCCTGCACCGAACGTTTCAATCATCTGGGCGTCGCATAACCGTTCATATGCCGCTTGAACCGTACCGCGCGCCACGCCGAGCTGCGACGCCAAGTCCTGCCACGAAGGCAATCGCGTGCCGGGCGCGAGCAATCCCGCCTCTATGGTCCTGCTAATGCTCGCACGAATCTGTTCTGCGAGAGACAGCTTCGCTGTCCTGTCGAGCCGAATCTGCAGGTCTGGATGCATGTTCTTGGTACACACGAAAATGGGAGATCTTGGTTCTTCAATTCGAACCATTCATGGTACAGAATATTCTCACGACAACAGGCAGAAAGTTAGACCTAATAGTTGGGCTCGATCAGGTCGCAATTAGCGGGGTCTACTCTGTCCTGGCGGCGCTGACGAAGGGCGGCATCAACGCAGCCACGAAGTCGCTGGCGATCGAATACGCGAAGAAGGGAATCCGTGTGAATGCCGTCGCGCCCGGAAACATGGCGACGTCAATGCACGCGCCTGAGAATCATGAGGCACTCGCAGCGTTCAACCCGATCGGGCGGCTGGGCGAAACACGCGATATCGCGGACGCCGTCGTCTTTCTCGATTCGGCGCCGTTCATTACCGGAGAAATTCTGCACGTCGATGGCGGGCAAAGCGCTGGCCACTGAAATTCTCCATTCCGTCCCCAGACCCAACGGAGTCGTATGTCCCAAGTCGATTGGCTGAGCCACCTGCTGCAAATGATCACCGTCACCGGCCGGCTGGAAGTCCGTTGCACGTATGGTGCGCCATGGCGTGTCGCCTGGGCTCAGTCCAGTGCGCAGGAGGTTCCCTATCACGTCGTGCTCAAGGGCCGCGCCATTATCGAGGACCCCGACACAAGCACGGCGCGCGAACTGATAGCCGGCGACGTCGTGCTGCTGCCTCACGGGTCGGCCCACGTGCTGCACGACGGCAGTGGAGATGCGCCCGGGCCTACATGCGAACGCCGTGATTCCGCCGGATTGATGTTCAGCGAGAATGACGGCCAGGGCGAGCCGCTGGACATGCTATGCGGGCGGTTTCTCATTGGGCCGCCTCATGATCGGCTGATCCGGAATTATCTGCCCACGAATGTGGTAGTCCGAACAATGGAAGGTGGGGGCGAAAAGGATGTAGCGACTGCTCCAAACCACCTGGCCAACTTCGTGGGAATGATGCGCGAGGAGTCCACGGGCGACAAAGTCGGTGGTTACGCGATCGTCAACGCCCTTTCCGCAGCACTGTTTACGCTGGTATTGCGCGAGGCCAGCAATTCCGAAGAAGCCCCAGCAGGCCTGTTGGCTTTGGCCGGCAATCCGCGACTGGCGCCGGCCATTTCAGCCATGTTCGCCGATCCGGCGCGGCCCTGGAACCTGCCGGAGCTAGCCGAGTTATGCAGCATGTCCCGCGCTACCTTCATGCGGCACTTTCAGGACACGCTCGGGTGCTCGGCCATCGAACTGTTGACCGACATCCGGATGAGCCTGGCTGCTAACGAGTTGAAGAAACCGATGATGACCACCGAGGCCGTGGCGGAGTCGGTCGGGTATCAATCGGTGTCGTCATTCCGGCGTGTTTTCACCGAGAGGGTAGGCATGACGCCGGGGCAATGGCGGCGTCTCGCGCGCGGCGGGCAGTAAGGGCGGCGAGTTGTTGCTTCGCTTCAGAGTGCTGCCCGAACGGGGCGCCAGAGGTGCCGCCGCCGCTCATTCGCATCAGCGACCGTCGAAGCGCTCGCCCATACCCGCCGCACGCAAAACGCCGATCTCGCCGAGACGATATGCGGCGGGCCGCGCCGTGCCGTGCTGAGATCCAATGGGCGGTTCGTCCACGTCGACTTGATCCTTTTGGATACTTTATTGAGCCGATCCAGTCTCGAAAGCGGCATCGACGCGGCCTAAAGTGGAGGCTCCTAACCGCCTGACGCTTCATCGACGCAACGCACTCTGATACGAGAGATACCGACTTATGAGCGCACAAGCCTTCGAATTTGATGGACCGCACGGCTACCGGCTCGCCGGCAGACTGGAATTGCCCGACGGCCAGCCGCGCGGCTGGGCAATCCTCGCCCACTGCTTTACGTGCGGCAAGGATAGTCTCGCCGCGAGTCGCGTGGCACGTGCGCTGGCCGCTCACGGCATCGGCGTGTTGCGCTTCGACTTTGCCGGATTGGGCAATAGCGGAGGAAGCTTTGCCGACACGACTTTCGCCGCGGACGTGGACGATCTGATTGCGGCCGGCAACGCGATGACCAGAGACGGCAAACCGCCGTCGATTCTGGTCGGCCATAGCCTCGGTGGCGCGGCGGTTCTGATGGCCGCGGGCCAGATGTCGGGCATTCGTGCAGTGGCCACCCTGGGCGCTCCATTCGATACCCGCCATGTGTTGCATCAGTTCGCGCCGCTAAGCCTGGAAACCATCGAGACGCATGGGGAAGCGGAAGTATTGCTGGCCGGCAGGCCGTTCGTCGTGCGCAAGAGTTTTCTCGAAGACCTGGCGCGTCACAACCTCGAGTCGCGGATTACCGGGTTGCGCATCCCACTGCTTGTGCTGCATTCGCCACTGGATTCGACAGTGGGCATCGAGAATGCCGCCCGTATCTTTGCGGCCGCGAAGCACCCGAAGAGCTTCATTTCCATGGACAACGCGGACCACCTGCTGACTCGCAGAGCCGACGCCGACTATGCCGCCGCAATGATCTCCACCTGGGCCAGCCGGTATCTGATCTCTTAACTTGAAAGACATGTAGTTTTGGGCTCCGCATGGAGCGCAAGCACTCGTATGCCTCAATCGATCGTCAACATAAAGGAATCCTTATGAAAAGCGAAATCACCATGATCAACCCTGTCATCGAATGCATTCTGAGCCGCAGCGCGGCCAAGTACTACGACCCAGCCGCGACCTTGAGCGACGAACAGATCCGCGAACTGGTACGGATCGGCACGAGTGCGCCGACATCGTTCCACCTGCAGAACTGGCGCTTTATCGCCGTGCGCACTCCCGAAGCCAAGGCGCGACTGAGTCCGATTGCGTGGAACCAGCCGGCGGTCAAAGATGCGGCGGTCACCTTCATTGTCTGCGGCCAACTCGTCGAAACCAGTGTGATACCGGAGCGTCTGGCACCGCTGGTGGAAGCGGGCGTCATGCCTGCCGCCATGGTGCCCGAGTGGGAAATTCCAGCGCGCAATCTGTATATGGCGTACCCACAGCGCCGTCGCGACGAGGCCGTGCGCACCGCCACTTTTGGCGCGGCAGCGATGATCTATGCGGCCCGCTCGATGGGCTTGGGTTCCACGCCGATGATCGGTTTCGATGACGAAGCGGTACATCGCGAGTTCGGACTGGGTGCGGACGAAGTGCCCGTCCTGCTGTTGGCGGTCGGAGCGGAGCGAGCCGGAAACTGGGCGCAAAAGCCGCGCCGTCCTGTGAACGAGGTTCTGGAGCTGGTGTAGGCGCGTCCAACGCGACAGCGGCCACGCCGAAAAGGTCAGGCCGCGATAGCGCAAAGACAGGCGCAAGTGTCCGTTTAAAGGACAAACCCGCTTCGGCTATAACGCGGGCGCGAAGCAAACCAACGGATGGTGTCCCAATGACCGTCCTGAATCTGTAAAACCGTAACGTAAGGATGACTATTATGGCAAGGACTACTACTTTAACGCCGGAACAGGTACCTACCGATTCCAAACCGACGCTGGATGCGTTTACCAAAAACATCGGCTTCACCCCGAATATGATGGCGAGCTTCGCGCAAAGCCCGATTGCGTTCAACGCATGGGCCACGCTGCTCGGCTCGCTTAGCAAAGCACTCGACGTGAAAACGCGTGACAGTATCGGTCTCGCTGTCTCCGAAGTGAACGGCTGCAACTATTGCCTGACAGTGCACAGTTTCACCGCCGAGCATATGGCGAAGCTGCCAGCCGATGAAATCATTCTCGCTCGCAAAGGACATGCTGCGGATCCGAAGCGCGACGCCGCCGTCCAGTTCGCGCGCAAGGTCATCCTGGCCCGCGGGCAAGTCAGCGACGCCGATTTGAAAGCCGTGCGCGATGCTGGTTACACGGACGCAAACATTATGGAAATCGTCGCGCTGGTAGCCATGTACTCGCTGACGAACTTTTTCAATAACGTGTTCGATCCCGAGAAGGACTTCCCCCCGGTTACGCCGGCCGGCTCGATCTGAACTCTATTCCCTCGTCCGGGAGAGAGTTGGGAAGCGAGGCGCAAGAGCCGGTCATGCGCCGGCTCAGTCCCGCTGTCTTACCCAGGAGCAAAAGCATGACACTCGACCATCCGATTTTCACGCGCTGGCCGGCGCGGCACCCTGATCGGCTTCAGCTCTTTTCTTTACCGACGCCCAACGGTGTGAAGGTCGGCATCATGCTGGAGGAAACCGGTCTTTCGTATGAGCCCCACCGCATCGACATCACGGCGAACGAGCAGCATGATCCAGCTTTTCTCGCCCTGAATCCGAATGGCAAGATTCCGGCGATCTTCGATCCCGACGGTCCGGGCGGACGGCCGCTCGCGTTGTTCGAATCTGGAGCAATCCTGATCTATCTCGCCGAGAAGACGGGGCAACTCCTCTCCACCGATCCTGTCACTCGCTACGAAACTATCCAGTGGCTGATGTGGCAGATGGGTGGTGTCGGGCCGATGTTTGGCCAGGTCGGCTTTTTCAACAAATTTGCCGGCAAGAGCTATGAGGACAAGCGCCCGCGAGACCGCTACGTCGCGGAGTCGGCGCGGCTGCTGAGTGTCCTTGACCAACGGCTCGAGGGTCGCGACTGGGTAATGGGCGCCGACTACAGCATCGCCGATATTTCGTTGCTTGGCTGGGTGCGCAACCTGATCGGTTTTTACGAAGCGCGTGAGCTCGTCGGCTTCGACCGCTTCTTGCATGTCCAGCGCTGGTTCGAGCGTGGTCTCGCGCGTGCCGCAGTGCAACGCGGGTTGGCAGTGACTGCGGCCTGAAGCAAGGCAGCCGGGAAATTCTGCAAAGCGATGCATAGCGCCTCTCAAACTCTTTTCAAGCGAGGAAATACGTGATCGAGATTAACGCCGACGTCGAGGTGATCATCAAGCGGGCGATTCTGTCATTCGTCGCGACAGTCAACGAGGACGGAACGCCGAATCTTTCGCCGAAGGCGTCTCTCACAGTCAGAAACGGTGTTCTCTACTTCGCCGATATCGCCTCGCCAGCGACCATACGAAACCTGAAACGCAGGCCCGCTGTTGAGATCAACGTAGTCGACATTTTCGAACGGCGCGGCTATCGATTCAAAGGCAATGCGTCAATCGTTCCGCCAGGCGATGACGAGTACTCAATGATCGCGGATTGGGTCCACGCGACGAACGGGCGCGAGTATCCCGTGAATCACGTCGTCAGGATCGAAACCGTTTCGATCACTCCGTTGCTGTCGCCGGCTCATGTATTCGCCGAGCCTAAGCGAAGTCAGCACGAAATCAGGAACGCTTACTATCAAAAGTACGGTGTGAAGCCCACCGGCGAATAGGCAGGAAGCTTGAGGGGGGGCGGCTCGTCCGGCCGGCTGCGTCTCGCAACCGGTATCGGGCAAGCCTGAAGCAATGGACTCCCGATGACCGACCAACAACCTGAATTGGAAACTCAAAATGACTATTCACGCAGATCAGCTCCGTCTTCAAGTCGCCGAGAAAAGCGCAGGATCGCTCTCTAGTATGGCTCTGCTTAGATGGGCACTTGTCGTCGTCTTTCTCTGGTTCGGTGCAATGAAATTCACCGCCTATGAAGCCAACGGCATCGCTCCGTTCATCATTAATAGTCCGATTATGAGCTGGCTGCACTCCCTATTCGGCGTTCAGGGGGCAAGTTACGTTATCGGCGTACTCGAACTGTCAACTGCAGCAGCTCTGATTGCCGGAGCCTTTGTGCCAATGTTCTCAGCCTTGGGTGCGGCGATGTCGGCCGCGACCTATTTCATCACGCTGACCTTTTTCCTGAGCACGCCAGGGGTGGCGGAAGCGACGGCGGGTGGGTTTCCGGCGATTTCAGCCTTGCCTGGCCAGTTCCTCCTCAAGGATGTTGTTCTACTGGCCGCATCACTTTCTCTGCTACTGGCGTCCATCCAGGCTTCGTGGGCTAACGCTCAGAAGTCGTGAGCCGCCCATGAAGATCAAAAGGAGAGCAAAGTGAATCAGTCCACCAGGATCGGCGACAGAATCGCCGACAAAGCTTCACAGCCCAACGAGCGTACTATCCGCGACTGGCTGGGTGCAGAGGCGTTTGAGCATTGGGTCGAACTACGGGGCTGGATCGAGGCCTCCTATCCCGGTGTCTTCGCGCCAGACTGGCTATATGGTGGCAAGAAACGCGGGTGGTCACTGCGCTACAGGAAGACCCGGGCGTTGTGCACGCTGTTGCCGGCATACAGGCTGTTGTCGGTCCTCGTGGTCCTGGGGCGGGCTGAACGGGAGAAGTTCGAGGCGCGGCGTTATTCATGGAGCCCGCGATTGGTCAAGCTGTACGACGAGGCCCGCGCCTACCCGGACGGAAAATGGCTGACGGTTCCCATTTCATCCGTGGAAGATCGGCATGAAGTGACCGAACTCATGAGTATGAAGCGCCCTGCGCATTCACCTGAATAGCAACTCTGACCGCACCTCGTTCGGTGTACGCTGCAACAGCCCTGTCAGCATTCCTCACCTGTACTTTCGGAACGAAACAGCGATCGAAGCGACGCCACCGACTGGCGTCCTCCACGGCCTGCGCACTCACGAGCCTCTTTCGGTCACTGACACATTTTGTGCGCTGCACCCAAAGCGCGAGCAAAAAGTATCAGCGGCTTCCGTCTTTTGCAGTGGCTCGCCATTGGTCGCGACCACTACAGTTCTCGTCACCGTACGCTTGCTCTGCTCTGAATCGCAGTGCCCGTATGGCGATTCCAAAGAACATTCCAAAAGCGGAGACGAGAGTGAAGCCAGTTCAATTGTTGACAGCTTGCGCATTCCTGGGCGCAAGCCTTCCCACGCTGGGGACAGCACAGACCTGCAACGTTCCCGTGCTCAAGGTGCTTGCCCAGAAGAGCCTCGGCCTGTCAGTCATGGAGAAGTCGCTGCCGGACTATCAAAAGCGCAGCGGCACCAGAATTGAAATCAACTACTTTGGCGAAAACGACCGTCGCGCGAAATCACGACTCGACGCGTCAACGGCCGCGGGTTCCTATCAGATGTATTACGTTGATGAGGCGAACGTCGCCGAGTTTGCATCAGCGGGCTGGGTCGTACCGCTGCTGAAGTACTACCCGAAAGACGCCGATTACGACGACTTCCTGCCGGGCCGGCGCGCGGTGGCAAGCTATAAGGGCGTCGCGTATTTCGCTCCGCTGATCGGCGGAGGCGATTTCCTGTTCTACCGTCGCGACATTCTCGAGAAAGCGCATCTGCCAGTGCCGAAAACGCTCGATGAGCTCGTTGCCGACATCAAGAAACTCAATGCGCCGCCTAACATGTACGGGTGGGTTGCACGCGGGCAACGGGGGTCGGGCATGAATGTGTGGCGCTGGGCGCCGTTCATGCTTGCCGAGGGCGGTACATGGACCGACAAGAGCCAGGCGCCGACCTTCAATTCGCCGGGCGCGGTGAAGGCGACGCAATTGTATCGGGATCTCTTCAAGTACGCGCCCCCGGGTTCGTCGACGTACAACTGGAGCAACGCGCTCGAAGCGTTCCGTTCCGGTAAGGTCGCGTTCATGATCGAATCGACGCCGTTCGCCGACTGGATGGAAGATCCCACCAAGTCTAGCGTGGCGGACAAGGTGGGATACGTCAGGCCGCCGGCACCGTTACCGTCGGCTGCCTATGGTCATGGCCTCGCGATCTCTTCTGTCGGCGCCAAAGACGAATGCACGCGTCAGGCGGCAGGGAAGTTCATTGCCTGGGCCACCGGCAAGGATCAGGAGCAGGCCCGCCTTCGCGACAACGTGTTTAGCGACTACAACCGCTCGAGCACGATCAAGAGCGAATACTTCCAGAAGCACGTCAAGCCGCAGATTCTCGCTGGCTTGAACGATACCAACCCGGTGACGAAGGTCACCATCTGGTCAAGCCCGCAGTGGCCTGATATCGGCGACAACCTCGGTATCGCATTGGAGGAAGTGTTCACCGGTACGCGGCCGGACATTCAGGCAACGTTGAACGACGCCGTTCAGTACGCTCAGGACGCGATGGAACACGGCGCGAAGAAGTAACCCGGGCGCCCCTTGCTGCACGCCTTGTGTGACAAGGGGCACCGCAGATCCGGTCGTGGTCTCAGGGAAACACCGAGTTCGCGGACTCTACGCTGCTGGAGAAGTCAATGTTCAATCGGGGCAAAACCAGCCTTCCGTTCGTATTTCTCGGACCGCCTCTTGCCGTGATGGCGGTCCTCGGTCTGGTTCCTACCGTCGCGGCAATCAACCTCGCGCTGAAAAATCGTGTGCTGCGCTACCCGGACAGCGAGTACGTCTGGCTGCGCAATTTCCTCCGGCTGTTCTCAGACAGACGGTTCGTCAATTCCATCGAGGTGTCGGCGATCTGGGAAATTGCCACGGTGGTCGGCGCGGTCGTGGTCGGCGTTCTTATCGCGATCTATCTGTTCGAGCACATCCATGGCCGGATGCGCGGCGTCATTTCGCTATTGCTGATCGTGCCCGTGCTTCTACCGCGCGTGTCGGCGGCTTTCATCTGGAAGTTCATGTATTCGCCTCTTACAGGCATTCTCAGCTGGTTTCTTGGACTGCTGGGAATCGGGAACACGGCGTTTCTATCAGATCCGCACCTGGCGCTGTACGCGGTGGCACTCGTCGACATCTGGCAGTGGGGGCTGTTCTTCGCGGTCGTCGTATTGAAACTGCTTGAAACGCTGCCGCCCGAGCCGCTCGAAGCTGCCCGGCTCGACTATGCGCGCACCTGGCAGGTCTACGCGTATATCGCATTGCCGATGCTGAAGGTGCCGATCATGAGTCTCGTCTTCATCAAGATGGTCGAATCGCTGCGCTCGTTCGATCTGGTCTATGTGATGACGAAAGGCGGACCGGGAATCACGACTGAAACCCTCGACATGTATGCGTATTCGCAGGGTATCGGGTTGTCCGGAAAGGTTTCGTATGCGTCGAGTATGGCCGTGCTGATGATGGTTGCGACCACGCTGATTTTCACCTTCATCTGGAAGCGGGTGAACAAATGGGAAGACTGATCTGGCGAAGTGGCACATGGTCATTTGGCTTGGTGCTCGCAGTGGTTGCCGTGTTTCCGATATTTTGGGCGTTTCTCAACTCGCTGAAGAATCTGCTCGACATCGTCACGCCTACGCCGCGTTTCATCTTTTCGCCGACACTCGAGAACTACCGGCAGGTCGTATCGAGCCCCGAGGTTCTGATCGGACTCGGAAACAGCCTTTCCATCGTAGGTTTTGCTGTCGTGCTCGGCGCGCTGCTCGGCGTTCCCGCTGCCTACGTCATCGCGCGATACCACGTGCCGGGAAAACGCGACATCCAGTTCTTCCTTTTGTCGTTGCGGTTCCTGCCGCCCGTCGCGGTCGCCATACCGTTGATCGCAATCTGGGTCGATCTCGGACTCTACGACACGAAGTTGTCGATGGTGGTGACCTATCTGCTGGTCACGTTGTCGACCATCACATGGTTGTCCATTCCGGTATTTCAGCGGCTGCCTCGCGAAGTGGAAGAAGCCGCCACTCTGGACGGCTACGGCCCATACGGGGTGTTCTGGCGCATTGCATTGCCGATCAGCGCAACCACCCTGATGGGTGGCATCGTGTTCAGCTTCGTACTCGTCTGGAACGAACTGATGATCGCACTCGCCTTGACGTCGTCGAGAAGCGCGACGCTGCCGGTCGTTGCCTCCGCGTTCACTTCGCTCGGGCAGGAGGTGCCGTGGGGCGTGATCAATGCTTCCACTGTCCTGCTCGCTCTTCCTCCGATCATTTTCGTCGGCGTCCTGAGCCGGCTGTTGAATTCAATGCTCAAAGGCAAGTAAGGAGATAGTTTTGAAAGCCCTGGTACTCGAAGAAGCACGCCAACTTGCGCTGCGCGATATCGATCTGCCGCTCGAAGTCGGTCCTCGCGACGTCAAGATCAAGATTCATACGGTTGGCGTTTGCGGTAGCGACGTCCATTACTACACGCACGGACGCATCGGACCGTTCAAGGTTGACGCACCCATGGTGCTGGGTCACGAAGCGTCCGGAACGGTGGTCGAAACTGGCAGCGAGGTCACGCATCTGCGTGTGGGCGACCGCGTTTGCATGGAGCCGGGCATTCCTCAATTCGACTCGCCGGCGACGATGCGCGGCCTGTACAACCTGGACCCTGCGGTGCGTTTCTGGGCAACACCGCCCATTCACGGTTGCCTCACGCCTTATGTCGTGCATCCGGCTGCATTCACCTTCCGGCTTCCCGACAATGTGTCCTTCGCGGAGGGCGCGATCGTCGAGCCACTGTCGATCGGACTACAGGCCGCCAAGAAGGCTGCGATGAAACCTGGCGATGTCGCGGTCGTCATCGGCGCGGGGACGATCGGTGCGATGACCGCCCTGGCCGCATTGGCAGGCGGCGCGTCGCGCGTCATTCTGGCAGATGTAATCGGGGAGAAACTGGCTCTCTTCGCCGACAATCCAGCCGTTACGACCGTTAATGTGCGGGAGCAACGGCTGGCCGATGTTGTTCGCGAAGTCACCACGGGCTGGGGGGCGGACGTCGTGTTCGAAGCGAGTGGCAACGCTAAGGTCTACGACGACCTGTTCGATCTCCTTTGCCCGGGTGGCTGCGCGGTCCTTGTGGGGATGCCGGTCGACCGCGTGCCGCTCGACGTCGTTGCCATGCAGGCGAAGGAAGCGCGCCTCGAATCGGTGTTCCGCTACGCGAATGTGTTCCCGCGCGCGCTGGCGCTGATCAGTTCAGGAATCATTGACGTGAAGCCGTTCATCTCGCGCAAGTTCGCGTTCGCCGACGGTCTCAAGGCGTTCGAAGAGGCGGCAGCGGGGCGCCCGAACGATGTGAAGATTCAGATCGAGATGGACTGAACCATGGCCAAAATCGTCTGCAGAGGTCTCACGAAACGTTACGACGGCGGGCCGCCGGTGCTGCACCCGCTCGACATGAAAATCGACGACGGTGAGTTCGTGGTCTTGCTCGGGCCATCCGGATGCGGCAAGTCCACGATGCTTCGCATGATTGCCGGTCTCGAAGGTATCACGGGCGGGGAGCTGGCGATCGGCGACACCGTCGTGAACGACTTGCCGGCGCGCGAGCGTAACGTCGCGATGGTGTTCCAGAACTACGCCCTGTATCCGCACATGACGGTGTATGACAACGTCGCGTTTGGCCTGCGCCGGCTGAAGGTGCCGGCTGCAGAGATCGACCGTCGCGTGCGGGAAGTCGCTGCGATGCTGAACCTCGACGCGTTGCTCGATCGCAAACCGCGAGCAATGTCGGGCGGCCAGCAGCAACGCGCTGCGATCGCGCGGGCAATGATCAAGACACCCGAGGTATTTCTCTTCGATGAGCCGCTATCCAACCTCGACGCGAAACTGCGGGCCCAGTTGCGAGGCGACATCAAGCGGCTACATCAGCGCCTGAAGACCACGACGGTGTATGTGACGCACGACCAGCTCGAGGCCATGACGCTCGCCGACCGTGTGATTCTGATGCGAGGCGGGCGAATCGAGCAGGCGGGCACGCCATCTGATCTCTACCATTTCCCGCATACGCTGTTCGCCGCAGGGTTCATCGGCGCCCCCGCCATCAATTTCATATCGGGGACGGTCGAGCGAACAGGTGAAACGTGCTTCGTCGAGGTGCAGGGCCAGCGCTGGGCGCTTCCCGGGCCGCGTTTCGCAGAGTTGCAGCACCGCCAGGCGGTGAAACTGGCGATCCGGCCAAACTACCTGAAGGTGGCGTCCGCCGACGACGAGTCCGGCTCGCTGAGGCTTCGCGGCAAAGTGGAGCTGATCGAACTGCTCGGCGCTGAGGCGCTTGTCACGTTTGAATTTGCCGGAGAACGGCTGGCTGCCCTTGTGCCGGCGGGTGACGTACCCGAACTGGATAGCGTGGTAACGTTTCAGTTCAAAGTAGCCGACCTGCACGTTTTCGATGCGCAGACGGAGCAAAACGTCTCATTGCCTGTTCCTCAGAGCGCGAGAACAACGCTCGCCGGTCCGGCCCATCAGGACACGGGCGTACAGGGAGCGGCTTTGCATTGATAGAAGACGCGGCGTAGAGACAGCCGAGGAGGAGAAGCGGTATGAATCCAGACCTGGAGTTGGTGCACACGCGGCGGGACGAGTCGTTCCGTGCCTGGGTGCACGACTATCCGCATACGGTGGCGAAATGGCACTTCCATCCAGAGTATGAGATTCACGTCATCCGCGCGTCGACCGGCAAGTTTTTTGTCGGCGATTTCATCGGTGACTTTGCGCCAGGCAACCTCGTGATCACCGGGCCGAATTTACCGCACAACTGGATCAGCGAAGTCGGTGAGCGCGAAACCGTGCCGTCACGCGACGTGGTTCTTCAGTTTTCGCGCGACGCCGTTGAACGCATGGTGGCCGCGTTCACCGAATTGCATTCTATTGTCAGCCTGGTCGACGATGCTGCGCGAGGGATACAGTTTCCGGATGCGGTGGGTCTTGCCATTGCGCCGATGATGCAGGAGCTTGCTGTTTCACACGGTTGCCGCCGCGTCGAATTGTTGATGTCGATCTTCGACAGGTTGTCGTCCTGCACCGAGCGCAGGTTGCTCGCGGGACCCGCATACGATGTCAACGCGCATCGCTACATGCAGTCCACCATCAATCAGGTGCTCTCGTACATTCAGCAGAACCTCCCCGGCACCTTGCGTGAAGCTGATGTTGCCGAGCTTGCCGGCATGAGCGTGAGCACGTTCACACGCTTTTTCCGGCGACATACAGGCTGTACGTTTGTGCAGTACCAGAACCGGCTGCGGATCAACGAAGCGTGTGAACTGCTGATGTGTTCGACGCTTAGCGTGACGGAGATCTGCTATCGCGTTGGCTTTAACAATCTCTCGAACTTCAATCGTCAGTTCCTTTCAACGAAGGCGATGCCGCCATCGAAATTTCGCGCGCTGCATCAGCTTAACGAACACATGATCGCGGCTTGACGTTTTGCTTCGGCAAGACGGGCAGGCCGCAAGAACCGGGACCATACTCTTGACTTTCCTTGGAATCGACCTTGGGACCTCCGAGGTAAAAGCGCTACTCACAGACGACGAATCGCACACGATTGCCACTGGCAGTGCACGGCTTGAAGTCGAGAATATTCACCCCCACTGGTCCGAACAGAGCCCGCAGGCGTGGTGGCACGCCACGCTCGATGCAATCGCGCAGGTGCGGGCGTCGAATCCCGCCGGCTTTTCGGCGCTACGCGGTATCGGGTTATCCGGACAGATGCATGGCGCGACCCTGCTTGATCGCGCCGGTCAGGTGTTACGCCCGGCGATCCTGTGGAACGACACGCGTGCGTTTGCCGAATGTGTTGAGCTCGAAGCGCTGGTTCCAGAGTCGCGCTCGATTACCGGCAACCTAGCGATGCCCGGTTTCACCGCGCCGAAACTGCTCTGGCTGTCCAAATACGAACCGGCCGTATTCCGCGCAGCGCATAAGATCCTGTTGCCGAAGGACTACGTGGCGTGGCGGTTAACCGGCGAGTTCGTCTCCGAGATGTCCGATGCGTCGGGCACACTGTGGCTCGACGTCGCGAAGCGTGACTGGTCGGACAGGATGCTCTCCGCGACCGGCCTTTCGCGTGAGCACATGCCGAGGCTCGTGGAAGGCAGCGAGGCTGCGGCGCAGTTAAACGATACCTTGCGGCGCGAATGGGGCATTGCCAGCCCAGTGCTGCTTTGCGGCGGTGCTGGTGATAACGCAGCCAGCGCGATCGGCATGGGTGTCGCCGAGGCGGGTAGCGCGTTCCTGTCATTGGGTACGTCTGGCGTGCTGTTTGCCGGGACTGACCGGTTTGCGCCGAATCCCGCGCAGGCGGTGCACGCGTTCTGCCATTGCTTGCCCGACCGCTGGCATCAGATGAGCGTCATCCTGTCGGCGGCTTCAAGTCTCGCGTGGCTGTCCAACGTGCTCAAGAAGGACGTCGTCGAGCTTGCCGGTCTGGCTGAGAAGGCTGACGCGCGCAGTGCACCGCTGTTCCTGCCGTACCTGAGCGGTGAGCGTACGCCTCACAATGACGCAAATGCAAAAGGCGTGTTCTGGGGGCTAACCGGCGCTCACGGTGAGGCCGACCTTGCGTACAGCGTAATGGAAGGCGTGGCTTTCGCAATGGCCGACGGTTACACAGCGCTGCAAAGTGCCGGGACGGCGCTGGACACGGCGTCTTTCATTGGAGGCGGCTCGCGTAGCCGTTTCTGGGCGAAGCTTTGTGCAACAGCCACTGGCGTTGCAATGCGTCGCCATCATGGTGGAGATGTCGGCGCTGCTTTGGGCGCTGCACGGCTTGCGCGATTGGCCGTCACGAAGGAGAGCATCGACGAGGTGTGTACGTCTCCGGCAACGATCGAGGTATGCGAGCCCGACCCAGGGCACCGGGTCGTGACCGGCGACCGGCTCGCGCGATATCGCAGAATATACGCGGCGCTTAAAGACGAATATGCGAGGTAGATGTTTATCCCGATCCGTGTATCTGGAAGTACCGGATTGCGCCCGACGAAGATCGGCTCACGCCGACTCCGCCGGGTGTCGCCGGAGCCGATGGCAATCGGCAGATGTTGGCGGGAAACGGCCTGCTGGATGCCCTGACATAAAAAGAACTTGATCTTCGCTCCGGTCGATACACCCTCAAGTGTGGATAATCGAATGTTCTGAAATCCGCGAAGACTTGCAACCATGACTGAGGCTCGTCTGACATTCCGTGACCAGACTGAATGGGAAAACTGGTTGACGCAACATGGCGCGACCTCCATGGGGATATGGCTGCGCCTTGCCAAAAAGGGTGCCGCGCAGCGAACCCTCACTTACGAAGAGGCGCTGGAAAGTGCCCTTTGCCATGGCTGGGTCGACAGTCAGAAACAGGCTGAAAGTGAAGAATATTGGTTGCAGCGCTTCACAAGGCGCTCCGCGAAAAGTATCTGGTCGAGGCTTAACAAAGACCGTGCCGAAGCGCTGATCGCCGCGGGAAGAATGCTTCCCGCGGGCATGCGAGAAATCGAAAAAGCCAAAGAGGATGGCCGCTGGGAGGCGGCCTATACGTCCGCCAGCAACTCGGTCGTGCCGGACGACCTGCAGGCCGCACTGGACGCGAATCCCAAGGCCAGCGCGTTCTTTGCGACGCTGAACGCGCGAAACCGCTACGCCATCCTGTTCCGGATACAGAATGCCAAAAAGCCCGAGACGCGGGCGCGCAAGATCGACGAGTTTATCGGCATGCTGAATCGCGGCGAAGTCTTTCATCCTCAGACGATGGAATTGGACCGCTGACGAAAGTCACCGGACGATGCCGCGTTTAAGGCGGCGATCGTCGTGAGTGCCGCCGCTTGTGCTCGACCCACGAGCCGCGACCCACGAGCCGCGAGCCGCGAGCCACGAGCTCGACCAATTCGCGGCCACGCCCCCTTCGGCGAACGCATCCTCAACAGTCACTTCACGTGGGCCACTAGCCGCCGTGAGACGGCTGCGACTCACCAGCCAGCAACTGCTTCGATCGACTTGCCTCACTTTTGTATCGCAACGTATCGACTGCGCGTCGGGATACGTGGGCTTACACAACGCCCTGTTTTCGACACATGTGCGATACGTGCACACGCTTGAATACGTCCATCGCCCGCCGCTGTGAGCGGCATGGGGAAAGACATTCGAGGTCGTGCATATGCAACACGAGCGGGGAGGGACGATCAATCTCACGGGCACAACGCGTGACAGGGCGAGTCGCGAAATTGCGCGCAATTGCGTACTGACCCGCGTGAGACAGATCTCACGAGCGCTGACCGCGATCTACGACGAGGCGATGCGCCCCTTCGGAATCGTCGCTTCGCAGCTCACGCTGCTCGTGTTGGTCGCAGAGTTCGGTCCGTTGAGCCGCTCTGAGCTCGCGCGAAGAAATCAGCACGATCGATCGACCCTGACTAGAAACCTCCAGCCGCTGATCGCGCAAGGCTTGATTGCCGAAGACGCTCCGGGTAATGACGGCCGAAGCCGCGCACTTTCGGTGACCAACAAAGGCAATGCTGTACTGAACGACGCCGCAGCCGCATGGGCCACTGCCCAAAAACAGGCGACTGCACTGCTCGGACAGGCAGGCACTCAAGCGCTCATGGACATAGCGGGCGGCCTGCCGTTGCGAACGAGCTGAGCTTTTCAACCCTTTCTCGTAGCCGATGTTGCATATGCAAGACCACCCGGGCGCGTCATGCCCGTCACTACCAAAGGAGTTTGCAATGAAAGTAGTCAAAGCCGCCGCCGTTCAGATCAGCCCCGTGCTCTACAGTCGGGAGGAAACAGTCGCGAAGGTCGTGAACAAGATTCTCGAGCTCGGGGAGAAAGGCGTGCAGTTCGCCACGTTTCCCGAAACGGTCGTACCGTACTACCCGTATTTTTCCGCCGTGCAGTCGGGCATCGAGATCCTGTCCGGCTCAGAGCACCTCAGGCTGCTCGAACAGGCGGTGACGGTGCCGTCGCTGGCCACCGAGGCTATCGGCGCAGCGGCGCGCAAGGCGGGCATGGTGGTGTCTATCGGCGTCAACGAGAGAGATGGCGGCACACTCTACAACACGCAGTTGCTCTTTGACGCCGACGGCACACTGATTCAGCGACGCCGCAAAATCACACCGACTCACTTCGAGCGCATGATCTGGGGACAAGGAGACGGCTCCGGCCTGCGCGCTGTCGACAGCGCGGTCGGCCGCATCGGCCAGTTGGCCTGCTTCGAACACAACAACCCGCTGGCCCGCTACGCGATGATTGCCGATGGCGAGCAGATCCATTCCGCGATGTATCCGGGGTCCGCGTTCGGCGACGGATTCACCCAGCGGATGGAGATCAATATCCGTCAGCATGCATTGGAATCGGGCGCTTTTGTCGTGAACGCCACGGCGTGGCTCAATGCCGATCAGCAGGCGCAGATCATGAAAGACACGGGCTGCGGAATCGGTCCGCTCTCGGGCGGCTGCTTCACGGCCATCATTTCGCCCGACGGCATGTTGATGGCCGAACCGTTGCGCTCGGGCGAGGGCGAAGTCATCGTGGATCTTGACTTCGCGTTGATCGACCGCCGCAAGATGCTGATGGACGCGGCCGGCCACTACAACCGTCCCGAGCTGCTCAGTCTCATGATCGACCGTCGGCCGACGGCGCACGTGCACGAACGCGCAACGCAGCCGGCGCCGGGCAGTGAGCTGAGTGCAGAGGACCTCCGCGTTCCGCTTGCATCGTCATGACGCGCATCGCCTGACCGCCATCGCTCATTCATTTATGTGCATATGCACAAGACGCTTGTCGACAAGATCGACACGCCGAAATCATTTGCACACCCCGAGCGTTTTTCGTGGGGGCGCAGCGGACGCGGTCGTGGGCATCGGCCGCACGCTCACCGCAATGCCGCTCACGAAAGGACACACGGTGCGTGCGCTCGTGAGCGGTGAGGCTCGGGAAAGTGCCAACAGCAAAGCGCCAACAGCATGCGCCGCTTCGTCAAACGGAGTGACGTCGAAATTGCCCGTGCATAACGACTTGCGCGAGATCAGGCTTGCCCCCGGGGTGCACGCGCGGACAAAACCATTTTTATCTGGGAGTTTTCATGTTGAATGTCAAACCGCTTCCTTCGTCTCCGTCCCGCCGCCGCTTCGTGTGGGGCGCTGCGGCCAGTGTCGCCTCGGCTTCGCTAAGCCAGTTCGCTTTTGCAGAAGCGGACACTCCGATTGTTTCAGTCGCCAATGCTGCGAACGGTCACAACGACGCGATCCGACCGCTTCATGTTCACGTGCCCGAGGCGCAGCTCAGCGATTTGCGCCGACGCATCCGGGCGACGCGCTGGCCGGAGCGGGAGACTGTTGCCGACGACTCTCAAGGGGTGCCGCTCGCGCTGATGCAGGAACTCGCGCGTCACTGGACAACGGATTACGACTGGCGCAAGTGCGAGGCAAAACTGAACAGTTATCCGAATTTCATCACCGAGATTGACGGGCTCGACATTCATTTCATTCACGTTCGCTCGAAGCACGAAACAGCGATGCCGCTCATTGTGACGCACGGGTGGCCTGGTTCCGTCATCGAGCAATTCAAGATCATCGATCCGCTGACGAACCCGACCGCGCATGGCGCGAGCGCGTCTGATGCCTTTCATCTGGTCATCCCGTCGCTGCCGGGCTACGGCTTTTCAGGCAAGCCGACGGCGACGGGCTGGGGTCCGGAACGCACCGCGCGCGCCTGGGTGACGCTTATGAAACGGCTCGGCTACGACAGGTTCGCGGCGCAGGGCGGCGATCTGGGCGGCGTGGTCGCGAACGTGATGGGCAAGCAGGCGCCCCCCGGATTGCTCGGCATTCACGTGAACTTCCCGGCGACCGTTCCCACCGACATCGGCAGAGCGCTGCAGGCCGGCGATCCGCCGCCCGCGGGACTCAACGATGAAGAGAGGCATGCGTACGATCAGCTCGCAAGCGCTGCTAAAAAACGCCGTGCGTACGCGCTCGAAATGGGCACCCGCCCGCAAACGCTTTATGGCATTGCCGATTCCCCGATCGGTCTCGCCGGCTGGCTGCTCGACCACGGCGACGGCTACGCGCAACCGGCCGCCGCGCTGACGTCGGCCATATTCGGGCGCGACATCAACGGCGAGTCGTCCGGCGCGATGACGCGCGACGACGTGATCGACGACATCACGCTCTACTGGCTGACGAACACCGGCGTCTCGTCCGCGCGCTTCTATTGGGAGTCACACTTGAACTTTATCGGCGCGGCGGACGTGTCCGTGCCCGCGGCTGTGAGCGTATTTCCGCGCGAGAATTATCAGGCGCCGCGAAGCTGGACGGAGCGCGCCTATCACAATCTCATCTGGTACAACCGGCTCAACAAGGGCGGACACTTCGCGGCGTGGGAACAGCCGGAGCTTTTTGCCGAGGAAGTGCGTACCGGGTTGAGGTCATTGCGCACATGATCGTCGTGGCCGTCAGCATGCCGCATGCAGTCGGCTCTGATTGGTCCCTCGGAGACACCCGTTAGCGAGGCCTGCAACGGCCGATTCCGACGTGCAATCGACATGTACCCGTGTGACTAAGGCGCGGCAGACGCCGCGTCGCTCAATGGCGTTCCTGCACGCACACCCACGGCGAAACGACCACCGCCCACAGGTCCGGGTCGCGCGCGGCGAAGTCGGCGGCGGTGTCGGCCTGAACGCGCTCGACCAACCCCGCTGACAGCCACTGGGTGACTTGCGTGGTGTCGTCGTTGGCGATGGCTTCGGCGACGCTCACCAGGTCGAGGTCGCTCGCGACGCGCAGCAGCATGCCGCGCGCAAAGAAGCGTTCCAGTTCCGGCCAACCGATCTTTGCGGTTTCGGCGAGGAGCTTGGCATATAGAGGGCTATGGGTGGCGTTGTTGGAAGTCATCGTCAGCGGGTTCCGGCGGGGTCGATACTATAAACCATCGGCGCGGGCAGCCCGCGCGATGCGCGTTCGGCTGCGTCGCCTGCGGCAATGCAGCCGATTCTGAACCTTCATGTCGCCCGATTCAACGTCGTGGATTGGCGAAGCCGGCAAGCGTCACACCCAATCTGAAACCCGTGGCGAACGACTGAATTATGACTTTCGGCCGACTTGCCCGACGCGGACTGGATGAATAACATCTGATTAATAATTATTGAGCAGACGATTTTTAGAGCGGGCGATAATTCGTCGGTAGATTCGAACCTGTGCTCTTTCGCAATTAAAGAATCTGTTCGCTCAATGGTCGTCCCACGACTTGCAAAAGCGGCGATTTAATCGAAAGAGTGCGGTGGCGCACCAAGTGTTTGCGGGAGAGATCAACGACCCAAAATCGCCGATGCCGTGCTGGCGTCGGGCCGTTGCGTGTTTCATCAGCCCAATGGTCGGGCAGTGGCATCGGCCTTGCTACATGCGGGTTTGCGGCGAGTTAATCGCGGCAATCATTGCCCGATAATCGGCCAATCAGCGCTGGCAGGCGTTGTTTTATTCCTTGATTCGCGATTCACATAACGCGTAATCCGTGCGTCGCATCACATTGTTCGGGAAATTAATATATTGCGCTTGTAAAACCGCGTTGTTAAATTCGGTTCTGGCGCATGGTGAACCGGTCCTTTGCCGATATGCGCCGAACCCCCGTTAGCCCGGCCTCGCGCCGGGCTTTTTTTTGCCTGATTTTTTACCGGCGGTCATTGCGCGTACACACGCCGCGCAGATCATAAAGCTTACTTTTTCTCTCAACTCTTATGAGCCTGGTCATCATTTTCGTCGCAGTGTGGCCGCTCGGGTTGGCGGTGCTGCTGGCCTTCGCCGCGCGCATCGAGCCGCGCTCGGGGCGCTGGCGGCGCGGCCCGTCGAACTCACCGAGCTCCGGCGGCGCGGCTCGTGGGCGTTATTGCTTGCAGCGAATGACCATCGAACGGTTTTTCACGTTCGCGCCGAAAATGCCGCCGACGGTGCCGCCCGAGGTGGCGCCGTTATCCACATCCTTCGATACGACGTCGTAGCCGTAATTGCCGCAGACTTCGCCCGCGCGCTTGTAGCATTCGGCCCAGCTGGTGCTCGCATCGCTGCCGCTGCAGTTGATCGCGAAGCCGGTGTCCCCGCTCGGCAAGTAGGTCATGGTGGTGGTCGTGGAGCAACCGGAGAGGCTCGCCAGTGTCAGCAGGCCGACACCGATCGCCGCGGCCGACGCCATGTAAGCCAATGCGCTCTTCATTCAAGATTCCTTTACGAGTGTGAAAGACGTGGCGCGAGCCACATGTGCGGGATTGAGCGTTTATAGCACGCGGGGTTCCCCGCGCCCGCCGATGGTCCGCTGCGGCGCCGGGGAGCCGAGCCGGGGCAAGGGCGGCATGACGATGCGCTGGCCGCATGACCTGACGCGGGCCGGCGGCGAGTCGCCGCGACGCGCTGCCTGCTCAACGTGCAGATGCCACGCCCGGCGGGCGACAGGCGCAGGGTCACGAGGCTCCCCGCGCCCCAACACCCTAGGCTCGGCACAACCGGCCTAACGCGGCGGCAGTGCGCGCGAAGGATCGATCGAGCGCCCCTGATAGCGCAGTTCGAAATGCAGCATGACGCGGTTCGTGTCGGTGTCGCCGACCTCGGCGATCTTTTGCCCTTGCGCGACCGTGTCGCCTTCCTTCACGAACAACGCGCGATTGTGCGCATACGCGGTCAGGTACTCGGTATTGTGTTTCAGAATCAGCAGATTGCCGTAACCGCGCAGCCCGTTGCCCGCGTACACGACGGTGCCGGCCGCCGCCGCGACCACGGGTGTGCCGGCCGGGGCAGAAATGTCGATGCCCTTCGAGTTCCCGCCGTCGAAGCCGCGAATGACGCTGCCGCTGGTTGGCCACACGAGCGAAATAGGCGAGGCCGGCGCGGCGGAAGCCGCGTTGTCACCCGGCGCGGGACGCGGCGTAGCCGAAGCGCTGCCGCTGCCGTCGCTGCGCACAGCGCCGCTCGTGGCGGCTGCGCCGTTGGGCGGCTCGACCCGCAGGACCTGTCCAACCTCGATGGTGTCCGGGTTGGTCAGGTTATTCCAGCGTGCGATGTTTTGCACCGACTGGCGGTGACTGCGCGCGATCTTCGACAGCGTGTCGCCCCGTTCGACGCGATAAAAACCCGGCCCCACCGGCGCCGAGCCGCACGCGGCAAGCAGCGCAATCAGAGAGACGCAGGCGAGTCTTTTGATCATTCCTGTTTCAGGCATTGGACCTCGCAAAGCGCTGCCGCGCGCCGATCCCGATCACGCGGCAGGTAGATACAAAGCGTCTGATTCTAACGGTTTTGCGCCGCAGCATCGGGAAAACCAGCATGGCCGGCCGCCTGCGCCGTCAGCGCAGCTTCGCCACCTGAATGCGCAACGCGGCCACTTCGGTCTTGCCTGGCTCGAGCCAGCGCAGTCCCATGCCGTTGTGGATCGCATCGGGCAGGCCGAGCCAGGGCTCGACGCAGTAGAAGTCCGAGTCCGCCGCTTCGGTCCACGTTGTCACCGCGTACCAGGGCACCGAGTCCGGGCGGTTCAGGTCGATCGTGATGACGCGGTCGAGCCCCGGCGCGGTCAGCTTGACCGGCTGCGACGGCACGCCGGTCAGACAATGGAAGCGGTCGTGGATGCGCGCTTCGTCGAGCGTGTAGCGCGCTTCGCCGGGCTCTGCTGCACTGATCGAACCGTCCGCCTGCTGGAAGCGCCGCCCGGTAGGCGGCAGTTCGAGCGATGTCTCGCCGCGCTGCTTATGCGGCAGCGTGAAGTAGAAATGATGGCCGGCGTAGTAGGGCAGCGCGGCGTCGCCGGTGTTGGTGGTGGTAAGCGTGACGTCGAGCGTTCGGGCGTCGATCAGCGTATAGGCGGCTTCGAAGCGAAACCCGAACGGATAGCCGCCGCGCGTCGCCTCGCTATCTGTCAGCACGAGGCGCAGACCGGCGCCGTGGACGTCGGCGTGGGCATCGAAAGGCAGGTCGCGCGCGAAGCCGTGCATGGGCAACTCCCGCACCCTGCCTTGCGCGTCCCGCCAGTAACCGATCTTGCCGTCCACGCGATGGCGGCCGAGAAACGGAAAGAGCAGCGGATTGCCGCCGCGAATGCGCGCAGGCTGGCTCCAGTCGGCGTGTTCCGGCCAATGGATCACCTCTTCGCCGTCGATGAGCCACGAAAGCAGACGGCCGCCGGCTTGCGGCGCGAAGCGGAGCACGGAGGCGTCCTGGGCGATTTCGAGAATGTCCTGCTGCGGTGAAAGAGGCATGGTCGATGGCGTGATGAGTCAATGGGAAGCCCGCGCGAGGCGAGCTGGAGATGGTCAGGCGCTGGCGCGCCGAACCCGCGCCAGCACGGCTCGGGCCCGCACCGCGCGCGCGGCAAGCCGGCCGAGACGACGATTTTGCTCTGCTTTGCGCTACGGGGAAACCCTTCTCGGGAAATTGCGAGTGTCGCGAGCGGCCGGTTGTTGCCGATAATCCGTCTCACTGCCCGGTGACATTTACCGCCGGGCGAGATCGCTCAGGAGGCGTCATGGATCTCGCAATGGCAATGGGTGTCGCGCTTTTCGGCATGTTCACCGCAAGTACCGTCTATTTCTTCTACAAGCTCGAGCGCTGATCCGCGCGTTCCGCGGCTGTCTGCCGGTTTCGCCCCGCGCCTGCCGCGCCCGCGGCATACCGCATCGCGGGCGTGCTCGCATCCCTGCTTTATAGCTGTGCTTTACAGCTGTGCCTCGCAGCTGTGCTTCAAAGCCGTGCTTTACAGCTGTGCTTGGCAGCCTGGAGTATGTCCCTTCGTTTTATGCGTTGCGCCTTGCGTTTCGTAAGCTTGACGCCTTGCCGTCTCCGCGGGTTCCGAGCCTCGCCGTTAGATGACTGAAAGGCCTGCCGTGCGTCGGCGGCCCTTATCGTTCAGATTCGCGAGACGAGCGTTTCGCATCGTGACGCAGCGCGTCAAAATTTCCCCGAATGTGGCCCAAACGCTTGGCGCTGACTTTGCAGCCAGGCATAATCGGTGCGCCTTTTGACGCGCCGGGTAACTCGTTGTGCGGCGCGCTGTCCCCGACATCTTCCTTACAAGGACTGCCGCGTGAATCTGTCGTTTCTGATCTTCCTGAGCGTGCTGCAAGGCGTGACCGAACTCTTCCCGGTGAGCAGTCTCGGCCATACGCTGCTGGTACCCGCATTGTTCGGCATGCATATCGATAAGCACGCGCCGCAGTTGCTGCCGTTTCTCGTCGCGTTGCACCTCGGTACGGCGTTCGCGTTGCTGTGGTATTTCCGCGAGCGGTGGTGCGCGCTCGTACGCGGGTTCTTTTCGTCGTTGGGCGGACGCCGCAACGACGATGCGCACATGATGTGGGCGCTCATCATCGGTACCATTCCGGCCGGGCTGGTCGGCCTGCTGCTGGAAAAGCGGCTCGAGCGGATTTTTCACGACCTGCGCATCGTCGCGATTGCGCTGATCGTCAACGGCGTGCTGTTGTGGTTGGGCGACCGCCTGCAGCGCTCGCGCGCGCATCAGGCGCCGGAGAAAATGAATTTCCGCCAGGCGTTTTTCGTCGGCCTCGCGCAGATCGGCGCGCTGATCCCCGGCTTCTCGCGCAGCGGTCTAACGATGATTGCCGGCAACGCGGCCGGCCTCACTGCCGAGAAAGCCGCGGAGTTTTCGTTCCTGCTCGGCACGCCGATCATTTTCGCGGCCGGGCTGCTCGAAGTGCCCAAGCTCTTCCACGCGCCGGGGCAACTCGCGGACGCACTGCTTGGCGGCGTGCTGACCGCCGTTGCCGCCTATCTCAGCGTGCGTTTCCTGATGCGCTATTTCGAAGGCCGCGGACGTCTCGCTTCGTTCGGCTTGTACTGCGTGATCGCGGGCGTGGTGTTCCTCGGCTGGTTCGCGCTGCATCCGCAACCGGTCTGATAATGTCGGCAATGTCCGCTGCGCTCTGGCGGGCTTGAAGCGATCGGTTATAATCCGGGCCCAGCCTTGTGCGGCGGTAGCTCAATTGGATAGAGCACAGGTCTTCTAAACCTGAGGTTGTGAGTTCGATCCTCGCCCGCCGCGCCATTGTCTGCAGCAGGAATCCCATCTACCGCTCAACGGTGATGGGATTTTTTTATGGCCGAAAGCCCGACAAAAATGAAGTTCTAGCCAGTCGTAAAAGGCACGGTGCTGAAGGTCGACGATCTGCCGCGACGCTACGGGGCGAATCCGAATACGGACCCGCCGTTCGAGCGCAAGCCGGGCGAGAAGTCCGCATTGAGCGAAGCCGAGATCGAGGACGTGGTGGCGTTTCTGAACACGCCCACCGATGAATATTCAGCGCGAAACGAGAACTCGGCGTTGCAGGAAAGGCGCGGCTGCGTGGCGGAAGGGAGATGATTGACGGCGGTACAGCGCCTACTCAGGTGCGCGCGCCGGCGAGAATGCAGTAGCAGGCGGAAAGCAGCAGCGCGAAGGAGAGGAGCAGGCACGCAATGCCAGCGCGAGTCAGGAAGTTGGGCCAGCGCGGGCGGCGAAGTCCGTCGATGCGCACGATGGGCCGCGCGAGACCGGGGTCGCGCCGCAGCGCCACTGGCACGAGCGCGACGCATAGCAGCGCGAGTGTGACGGCAACGGTTTCGAGCGCAATGGGTAGTTCCATGATGGGGCGTGTTGAGGTGATTTGGCGCAATCGCGAGATACGGCCAATCATAGGAAGGCACGCCGCCCGGGGATATGGGACCCATCCTAAAAATGACAGAGCGGGCAGCGGCATCCGCCACCCGCCAACGTCACCGCCAACGTCACTGCCACCGCCCACGCCAACGCCAACGCCAACGCCAACGCCAACGCCAACGCCAACGCCAACGCCAACGCCAACGCCAACGCCAACGCCGCAGCGCGGCCTGGTTGTCACGCACGGCATGCTATGCTTTTGGGGTCCAGATCGCGTGCCGCAGTGAGCGCGCCGCGAGCGCCCGAAACGTTTCCGAGGAGAATCCTTCATGTCGATGAGAACCCGTGCCTTCCGTCAACTGACTGCCGCAGGTTTGCTGCTTGGCGCGGCGATCGGTGCGCAGGCGGCGAACCTCGGATTTCTGAACGACACGCCGATCACCTACATGAAGCAGCGCGATGTCGACTCGATCAAGCAGGCCGTCTTCACCGCGCTCGATGAAAAGCAGGACGGCGAAAGCGCCAACTGGGTCAACGAAGGCACTCGCAACAGCGTGAAGATCGACGCCACCATCACTGTCGTGCGTACGTCGAAGGAAGGCGAGCGCACCTGTCGCGATCTGGGGGTCGTGCTCAATGCAAAGGGGCAGTCAATGAACCTGCGCCCGCAGTTCTGCCAGGAGGGCGGCGGTAAATGGCAATTGCAGAAAAAGCGCTGAGCACGCGCCAGGTCGCGAGAAGACGCGCGCGCGGCTTGCCGGCGCAAGCGCAGGCCGCGCGCCGCGCAGGGCCCGCCACGCAATGAGCCCGCGCGTCGTTTCATGCGGCATTGTCCTGCTGGATCCCGCAGGGCGCGTGCTGCTCGCACATGCTACGGACACCTCGCACTGGGATATTCCGAAAGGTCACGGCGAAGAGGGCGAGGCGCCACACGTCACCGCGCTGCGCGAGATGGTCGAGGAAACCGGCATCGCGTTAAAGCCCGAGCGTCTGAAAGACCTGGGCCTGTTTGTTTATCGCCGCGACAAGGACCTGCACCTGTTCGCCGCGCGGGCCACTGCGGATGAGCTCGACCTCGGTTCCTGCACCTGCACGTCGCTGTTTCCGCGCCGCTCGGACGGCACGTTGATTCCCGAGATGGACGCGTATCGCTGGACCGCGCCCGACGAGGTGGAAAAGTACGCGAGCCGCAGCCTCGCGCGGCTTTTTCAGACCACGCTTTCGCTGACGGAACTGCATCGCTCGCTTTAGTGGCGACCGAACCCGTGAGTGCAACGATGAGTGGGAGCGCCCAGCGCCTCACCGCCAGCCGGAAAGCACTGAGCGCTGAGCACCGGGCCGTAATCCACAAAAGAAAAAGCGTGCATCGACAACGCGATGCACGCCCGATCCGACGAGCCGCTGCGCGACTAACGCGCAGTCATCCGTGGCTTTACGCCGGCTTGCCCCAACTGTCGCGCAGGCTCACGATCCGGTTGAACACCGGCTTGCCCGGTTGCGAATCGACACGATCCGCGACGAAGTAGCCGTGCCGCTCGAACTGATAACGCTGCTCCGGCAGCGCACCATGGGCGCCCGGTTCGAGGTAGGCGTTGACCACGCGCTTCGAGTCCGGATTCAGCGCTTCGAGGAAGTCGCGGCCGCCCGCGTCCGGTTGCGGCTCCTTGAACAGGCGGTCGTAGATGCGAACCTCGGCCGGGCACGCGGCCGCAGCGCTGACCCAGTGAATATTGCCCTTCACCTTGTAGTTGTTCGCGCCTTCGGTGCCCGACTTGCTGTCCGGGAAGTAGTTGCAATGCACCGCAACCACGTTGCCGTTCTCGTCCTTCTCCGCCCCCGTGCATTCGATCACATAGCCGTAGCGCAGGCGCACCTTGTTGCCCGGAAACAGCCGGAAATAACCCTTGGGCGGCGTCTCCGTGAAGTCGTCGCGCTCGATCCACAGCTCACGCGAAATCGGAAACTCGCGCACGCCCTGTTCCGGATGATGCGGATGCACCGGCGCGCTGCACGGCTCGGTCAGACCTTCGGGGAAGTTGTCGATGACGAGCTTCAGCGGGTCGAGCACGGCGGCAATACGCGGCGCCTTTTCGTCGAGATCGTCGCGCAGCGCGCCTTCGAACACGCTCATGTCGATCCACGAGTCGACCTTGGTGACGCCGATGCGCTCGCAGAAGAGCTGGATCGACTCGGGCGTGAAGCCGCGCCGCCGCACGCCGACGATGGTCGGCATGCGCGGGTCGTCCCAGCCGTCCACGTGGCCTTCGTTCACGAGTTGCAGCAGCTTGCGCTTGCTCGTGATCGCATACGTGAGGTTCAGGCGCGAGAATTCGATTTGCTGCGGCAGCGGGCGCGTGAAAATGCCGGCTTCGGCAAGCTCGTTCAGAATCCAGTCGTACAACGGACGATGGTCCTCGAATTCGAGCGTGCACAGCGAATGCGTGATGTTTTCGAGCGCGTCCGAAATGCAGTGCGTGTAGTCGTACATCGGGTACACGCACCATGTGTCGCCGGTGCGGTAGTGATGCGCGAAGCGAATGCGGTAGAGCACCGGATCGCGCATGTTGAAGTTCGGCGAGGACATGTCGATCTTCGCGCGCAGCACGTGCTCGCCTTCCTTGAACTCGCCCGCCTTCATGCGGCGAAACAGATCGAGGTTTTCCTGCACGGAGCGTTCGCGGAAGGGCGAGGGTGTGCCGACCTCGGTGGCCGAGCCGCGGTTCGCGCGCATTTCTTCGGCCGACTGGCTGTCCACATACGCCTTGCCGCGCTCGATCAGCAGCTCGGCGAATTCGTACAGCTTGTCGTAGTAGTCGCTCGCGTAATAGAGGTGCTCTTTGCCGTCTTTCTGCCATTCGAAGCCGAGCCAGCGCACGGCGTCGATAATCGAATCGACGTATTCGACGCTTTCCTTTTCCGGATTGGTGTCGTCAAAGCGCAAATGGCACACGCCGCCGTAGCTGCGCGCCACGCCGAAGTTCAGGCAGATGCTCTTTGCGTGACCAATGTGCAGATAGCCGTTGGGCTCGGGCGGAAAGCGCGTTTCGACACGCTGACTCCACTTGCCGGTGCGGTTGTCGTCGTCAATGATGTTGCGGATGAAATTGGATGCCGCTGGCGCGTCGTTGCGTTCGGTATTCATGCGAGATGGTGAAAGTCTGTCGGGGGCGCGCGGTGCGCCCACTTATCCGACAATTCTACCTGACGACACTGGATGCGGCAGGGAGTGCGCCGGCGCGCCGGCGCGCAAGCGGGTTTCGTGGTGGGGTTCGGCGCAGACCGGCGCGGTGGCTCACGTACGGCATGGTGTCATGGCGTGCTGTAACAGGAGGTAAATCGGTTTGTTCCGGCGCGCATGGGCGACTTAGCATGCGTGCGGCGCGCCTGCCGTCCCGCCTGCCGTCCCGCCTGCAGTCCGCCTGCAGTCCGCCACGGCGCGTCGCACGGCTGCGCCGCGCGCGGGTCCGCGAAGCGCAGCGCTGTCGCCCGCTTGCACCGACCTTTGCCGTTCGTGCACCATGGCGCCCCTGGTTTGTCCTCAGTTTCGCCCTCGGTTTTCCATCAGTTTGTCCTCAGTGCCGGAGTTTTTCGGATGTCAATGCCGACGTACGACGCGCCTCGCGCGCCTGATGCCTTTACCTGTTTCGCCGCACGCATCGCGCCTGCCGCGCTGATGATGGCCGTCACCGCGGCCGTGCTGGCGCCGGCCTCGACGCTCGCCAGGACGGCGCCGGCCAAAGCGGTATTCGATGCATCCGCAGTCGCGACTCCCGACCGCTACAGCGCGGACGCCGCGCAGCAGATTTTCGCCGCGGGCGGCAACGCGGTCGATGCGGCGGTGGCTATCGCCTTTACGCTCGCCGTGACCCGGCCCGATGCGGGCAATCTCGGCGGCGGCGGATTCATGACGCTGTTCGTCGACGGCAAGCCCTATTTTCTCGACTACCGCGAGCGCGCGCCGCAACAGGCGACCCGCGACATGTATCTGGACGATAAAGGCAACGCGGTGCCGGGCATGAGCGCAGTCGGCCATCGCGCGGTGGCGGTGCCGGGCACCGTCGACGGCATGTGGCAGGCGCAGCAGCGTTTCGGCAAGCTGAAATGGAAACAGGTGCTTGCACCCGCTATCCGTTACGCAACAGACGGTTTTCAGGTCGACGCCTGGCTGCAGCAACGGCGCGACGCAACCGCGAAGAATTTCGCCGGCAAGACCAATTTCGACGCCTATTTCTCAAGCCTGAAAGCCGGCGCCACGTTCCGCCAGCCGGAGCTCGCGCAAACCCTGTCGCGCATGGCGAGCGACGGCGGCCGCGAGTTCTACGAAGGACGCACCGCCGATCTGATCGCGCAGCAGATGTACGGCCACGGTCTCGTGACGAAGGCGGATTTGCAGCAGTACAAGGCTGTCTGGCGCCAGCCGCTCAGGGCCGACTGGAACGGCTACGAGGTGCTCACCGCGCCGCCGCCGAGCTCGGGCGGTGTGGGTCTGATCCAGATGCTGAAGATGAAGACCCATTTGCAGCAGGCATTCGACGGGCTTGAACTGAATTCCGTGCCGTACATTCATCTGATCGCGCAAATCGAAGACCGCGTGTTCGCCGACCGGCAGCAATATATCGGCGACCCCGACTCGAACCAACTGCCCGTCGACAAACTGCTCGACGACGCCTATCTCGCCCGACGCGCAGAGGAAGTCAAGGCAGACGAAGTGCCGGGCGCGGCGGCGATCAAGCCCGGTCTTGGCGACGCGCCGCCCGAGAAGGCGCAGACGACGCATTTCTCAGTGGTGGACAAATGGGGCAACGCGGTGTCGAACACCACCACGCTCGACGGCGAATTCGGCTCGGGCGTCGTGGTGGACGGCGCCGGCTTCCTGCTGAACGACGCGATGGATGACTTCGTGACGAGGCCCGCCACCTCGGCCGAGTCAGCCGCAAGCGGTGCGGATCTGAACACGGTGCTGGCGGGCCGCCGCCCGCTTTCGTCGATGACGCCGACCATCGTGCTGAAGGACAACAAGGTCTCGCTCGTAATCGGCACGCCGGGCGGCTCGCGTATCCTGACTTCGATTTTCCAGGTCATGACCGATCTCTACGACTTCAACATGACGCCCGCAGACGCGCTCGCGGCCATGCGCTTTCATCACCAGTTACTGCCGCAAAAGACGATCTACTTCGAACCGTACCGCCCGGTCGCCGGCGAACTCGCCGCCCAATTGCAAGCCATGGGCTACGTGCTGGAAGGGCAGTCGTTCAACGGCGATGTGCAGATGATCCGCACCGACGGCACGGCGCTCGAGCCGGCTGCCGATCCCCGGGGCATGGGCGTCGGCCGCGTGATACGGTGAGCGCGTTGAACGGGCTGGGCCGCGGCGGGCTGTAGCGGTTGCCAGCGGCTTCAAGGCCGTATCGCCACAAAGAAAGTTACGGGGAATACCATGAGCGAACCCAAAGCCAACGTACTTGTCCTGCCGGGCTACCAGAATTCAGGCGCCGGGCATTGGCAGACTCGCTGGGAAGCACTCGATCCGTCGTTTACGCGGGTGCAGATGCCTGACTGGGATCGTCCGGCGCGCGACGCCTGGTGCCGCGCGCTCGACACCGCCGTTAGTGCCGTCGACGCGCCGGTCCTGCTCGCGGCTCATAGCCTCGGCTGCCTGACGACCGCGTTCTGGGCCGCGCAATATGCGAGCGCGGGGCAACTGGCGAGGATCGCCGGTGCGCTGCTGGTGGCCGTGCCCGATCCGGCCGAACCGCACTTTCCTCAAGACGCCAGCGGCTTTGCTTGCGTACCGCTCGAACGCTTGCCGTTCGCGAGCATCGTCGTATGCAGCACGGACGACCCCTACGGCGGCGTGCCGTTTTCGCAAACCTGTGCGAAAGCGTGGGGCAGCCGCTGGATCGACGTCGGGCCGCGCGGACACATCAATGCGGACAGCGGGCTGGGCGATTGGGACGAGGCGCGCGGGTGGCTGGCCGCGCTTGGCAAGTTGGGGTGAGGTAGGGCGGCGCGCGGCAGGCGGCCTAAGGCGGGTGGCGGCACGCGGCGCACGCGGCAGGCAACTGCCGGTCTGTGGTCGCGCTCGGCAATCGGCAATCGGCATCGGCATCGGCAATCGGCAATCGGCAATCGGCAATCGGCGGCGCCTGGCGGGCGGCAAACGAGAAGGCGCCCTTGCGGCAGCGCGTTGCCTGCCGCGTTCCCACTGCCGCCTTCCGCCTTCTGCCTTCAAATTACCGCTTGTGCGCGCAACGCCGTAATCCGTTCGTCGCTGTAACCCAGCACGTCGCGCAGCACGCTTTCGGTGTGCTCCCCCAGCGTGGGCGGATGGGCAAGCGCCTCTGGCGGCGTGCCCGTCATATTGATCGGATTACGCACCAGCTTGACGGTGCCGCCCGACGGGTGCGGTAAATCGACCTGCATGCCGCGCGCCACCACCTGCTCGTTCGCGAACACTTCTGCGAGGTCGTTGATCGGCCCGCAAGGCACGCCCGCCGCTTCCAGCGCCGCGATCCATTGCTGCTTGCCCTGCAGGCGAACCATTTGCGCGAGGATCGGCACGAGCACGTCGCGGTTGCGCACGCGCGCGGGGTTGGTCGCGAAACGCTCGTCCTCGGCGAGCTCGGGGCGTTGGCCCACTTCTACGAATTTGCGGAACTGCCCGTCGTTGCCGACTGCGACGATGATCCACCCGTCGCTCGTCTGGAAAGTCTGGTAGGGCACGATGTTCGGATGCGCATTGCCCCAGCGCACCGGCGGCTGGCCGCTTGCAAGGTAGTTCGAATTCATGTTGGCAAGCATGGCCACCTGCACGTCGAGCAGCGCCATGTCGATGTATTGACCTTCGCCTGTGCGGTCGCGATGCGTGAGCGCGGTAAGTACGGCGATGGTCGAATACATGCCGGTCATCAGATCGGCAATCGCCACGCCGGCTTTTTGCGGACCGCCGCCCGGCTGGCCGTCGCGCTCGCCGGTAATACTCATGAACCCGCCGATACCTTGCACGATGAAGTCGTACCCCGCGCGCTGCGCGTACGGTCCGGTCTGTCCGAACCCCGTCACCGAGCAGTAGATCAGGTCGGGCTTCACCTGCTTGAGCGACGCGTAGTCGAGGCCGTATTTCTTCAACTGGCCGACCTTGTAGTTCTCGAGCACCACGTCGCTTTGCGCGGCCAGTTCGCGGACGATCCGCTGACCTTCGGGCGAGGCGATATCCACGGTAACCGAGCGCTTGTTGCGGTTCGCCGCCAGGTAGTACGCCGCCTCGCGCGTGTCTGCGCCGTCGGGCGTCTTCAGGTACGGCGGGCCCCAGTGGCGCGTGTCGTCACCCACCTCGGGACGTTCGATCTTGATGACGTCCGCGCCGAAATCGGCCAGCGTCTGCGCGCACCAGGGGCCCGCGAGCACGCGGGTGAGATCCAGCACGCGAATATGACTGAGAGCGCCCATGTTTGTCCGTGTCTCCAATGTAAGCGGGCGGCACGCGAGGCGCCGCGGATGTGGGCAATCTTAAGCGATTCACGCGAGCGGGCGCAGTCGGCCAAACGTCATAGGACGAATCGGGTGCCGTTGCTGGTCGGGCGAGATGTGACGAAGTGCGCCCGCATGGCGTGTGAACCCGCGTGAGGCCGTGACGTGCGCTGCACTGTCTACGGGGCTCGCGCAAACTCCCGCGCGAAACGTGACCAAGGTCGACCGAAGCTGAGTGAAGCTGACCGAAGCTGAGGGAAGCCGACAGAATCTGGCCTGGCCAGACCTGGCCGAACGGCCAACCGGCCCGCGGCGCTGCCGCGCAAGGGCGCCGATCCCGTATAATCAGTCGTTTAAGAAACAAACAGTTGGCGCATCTCACGATGCCGCCGGTAAAAGTCAGGAATAGTCAGGACCGTCCCCCGCACGCCATGAAAGCCGCCGAAATCCGCGAGAAGTTCCTCAAGTTCTTCGAATCGAAGGGCCATACGATCGTTCGCTCGTCGAGCCTTGTGCCCGGCAACGACCCGACACTGCTCTTCACCAATTCGGGAATGGTGCAGTTCAAAGATGTGTTCCTCGGCGCTGAATCGCGTCCGTATTCGCGCGCCACGACCGCGCAGCGCAGCGTGCGCGCGGGGGGCAAACACAACGACCTGGAAAACGTCGGCTACACCGCGCGTCACCACACGTTCTTCGAAATGCTGGGCAACTTCTCGTTCGGCGACTATTTCAAGCGTGACGCGATCCACTACGCGTGGGAGTTGCTGACAGGCGTCTACCAGTTGCCGAAAGAAAAGCTGTGGGTGACCGTCTATCACGAAGACGACGAAGCGCACGACATCTGGGCGAAAGAAGTGGGCGTGCCGGTCGAGCGCATCATCCGTATCGGCGACAACAAGGGCGCTCGTTACGCGTCGGACAACTTCTGGCAAATGGCCGATACCGGCCCGTGCGGCCCGTGCTCGGAAATTTTCTACGACCACGGCCCGGACGTATGGGGCGGCCCGCCGGGATCGCCGGAAGAAGACGGCGACCGCTACATCGAGATCTGGAATCTCGTGTTCATGCAGTTCAACCGCGACGCGCAGGGCAACATGACGCCGCTGCCCAAGCAGTGCGTCGACACGGGCATGGGTCTCGAGCGTATCGCGGCGGTGCTGCAGCACGTGCACAGCAACTATGAGATCGACCTGTTCCAGGCGCTCATCAAGGCCGCGGCGCGCGAAACCGGCGTGAGCGACCTCGCGAACAACTCGCTGAAGGTGATCGCCGACCACATCCGCGCCTGCTCGTTCCTGATTGTGGACGGCGTGATTCCCGGCAATGAAGGGCGCGGCTACGTGCTGCGCCGTATCGTGCGCCGCGCTATCCGTCATGGCTACAAGCTCGGCAAGAAGGGCTCGTTCTTCCACCGCATGGTGGCCGATCTCGTCGAACAGATGGGCGGCGCCTATCCGGAACTGAAAGACGCGGAGCAGCGCGTGACCGACGTGCTGCGTCAGGAAGAAGAGCGCTTCTTCGAGACCATCGAGCACGGCATGTCGATCCTCGAAAACGCGCTGGCCGAGCTCGAAAAGAAGGGCGGCAAGACGCTCGACGGCGAACTGGCTTTCAAGCTGCACGACACGTACGGCTTCCCGCTCGATCTGACGGCAGACGTGTGCCGCGAGCGCGAAGTCACGGTGGACGAAGCCGCGTTCGACGAAGCCATGGCGCGTCAGCGCGAACAGGCGCGTGCGGCCGGCAAGTTCAAGATGTCGCAAGGCCTCGAATACTCGGGCGCAAAGACCACGTTCCACGGCTACGAGGAAATCGTCTTCGACGACGCGAAGGTCGTGGCGCTTTATGTGGACGGCGCCTCGGTGCAGGAAGTCGCGCATGGTCAGCAGGCGGTCGTCGTGCTCGACCATACGCCGTTCTACGCGGAATCGGGCGGCCAGGTCGGCGACCAGGGCCTGCTCGCCAACGCGAGCGTTCGCTTTGCGGTAACCGACACGCTGAAGGTCCAGGCCGACGTGGTCGGTCACCACGGCACGCTCGAGCAGGGCACGCTCAAGGTGGGCGACGTGGTGAAGGCCGAGATCGACGCGGTGCGCCGCGCGCGCACGGCTCGCAACCATTCGGCCACGCACCTCATGCACAAGGCGCTGCGCGAAGTGCTCGGCTCGCACGTGCAGCAGAAGGGCTCGCTAGTCGATCCCGACAAGACGCGCTTTGACTTCGCGCACAACGCGCCCATGACGGACGAGCAGATTCGCCGCGTCGAAGAAATCGTCAACGCCGAAGTGCTGGCGAACGCGCCGGGCATCGTGCGCGTCATGCCGTTCGACGAAGCGGTGAAGGGCGGCGCGATGGCGCTGTTCGGCGAAAAGTATGGCGACGAAGTGCGGGTGCTCGACCTCGGCTTTTCTCGCGAACTGTGCGGCGGCACGCACGTGCATCGCACCGGCGACATTGGTCTCTTCAAGATCGTGATGGAAGGCGGCGTGGCAGCGGGCATCCGTCGCGTGGAAGCCATTACCGGCGATAACGCGGTGCGCTTCGTGCAGGATCTGGACGCGCGCATCAACGCCGCGGCCGCGGTGCTCAAGGCTCAGCCGTCCGAGCTCACGCAGCGCATCACGCAGGTCCAGGATCAGGTGAAGCAGCTCGAAAAAGAACTGAGCGCGCTGAAGTCGAAAATGGCGTCGAGCCAGGGCGACGAACTGGCTGGCCAGGCAATCGAAGTCGCCGGCGTGCAGGTTCTCGCGGCGACGCTCGAAGGCGCCGACGTGAAGACGTTGCGCGAAACGGTGGACAAGCTCAAGGACAAGCTGAAGAGCGCGGCAATCGTGCTGGCTTCGGTCGAAGGCGGCAAGGTCAGCCTGATTGCGGGCGTGACGGCAGACGCGAGCAAGAAGGTCAAGGCCGGTGAACTGGTCAACTTCGTTGCGCAGCAGGTTGGCGGCAAGGGCGGCGGCCGGCCTGACATGGCTCAGGCGGGCGGCACGGACCCGGCGAATCTGAGCGCCGCGTTGGCCGGCGTGAAGGGTTGGGTCGAAGCGCAGCTCTGATCTGCCGTCAAGCTTGCGGGCGCAGCCGATCGGCCAAGTGCGGCAGGCCCGCTGAATCTGGCCGAACGAGGCTGAATCAGGGCGAATAGCTTAAAACAAGGGCACTCAGTGCCGATTGGGGCCACGTAGGACGCCGAATTGCCGGCGTGTTACGTGGCCCCATGTTTTTCCGCGAGCACGTTTGCTCTCGGCTTTGACTGTCGAAGCCTCGCGCGTTCCCATGATTGCGGTCGCTCATCTGAACGCCCGCAAACCCGCTAGCGCCCGAGGCCCAAGCTTGACGCCCAAATCAGGCGACGTCAGCGCCCACCTGTGCCGGAGCGTCGAGGTGCGCGTCTACGTGCGCATCTGAAGTTCCACCCTCTGTTTCTTCCAGACTACGAATGCTGCGCTGTCCGGTCAGCGTCTGCTTCAACGCATTCAGTGCTGAAGAAAAATGCCCGCGTCGCCAGACGAGCAGCGTATCCACGGTGCCGATGTCGGGCAGGTCATGCACGGCGATATTGCTCGCGTCGGCGGCCAGTCCCAGCACCGAGCGAGGCGCCACCGCCACACCCGCGCCGGCGGCGACGCATGCCACGATTGCGTGGTACGAGCCTAGCTCCAGCACGCGCGCCGGCCTCACGCCGTGCTCCATATACCATTTCTCGATGTAAGCGCGATAGGCGCAGCCGCGCTCGAACGCCACGAGCGTCGACAGCGCAATGTCGCGCACTCCGCGAATCGGCCGATGCCCCCGCGGCGTCAGCATCACGAGTTCCTCTGTGAATACGGGTACAGCCTCGAACAGTTCGCCCAAGGCCGCGGGGTCGAGCGGCGTGGCTACCAGCGCGGCGTCCACCTCGAATTCGCGCACGCGTTCGATCAGTTTGCCAGTGGTGCCGGTTTCGAGTTCGAGCGCGACATCCGGCCATTGCTGGTGATACTGGGCGAGCAGGGCGGGAAGACGCGTCGCCGCAACGCTTTCCATGGTGCCGAGGCGCAGACGTCCGCTCGGACGGTCCGCGCGCACGGCGTGACGCGCTTCGTCCGCGAGAGCCAGCAGCCGTTCGGCATAAGGCAGGAGCGTTTCACCAGCGGGCGTGAGCACGAGGCGCCGGCCGTCGCGAATGAAGAGCTCCGCGCCGAGCTGTTCTTCAAGCTGCTTGATGCGTGTGGTGACGTTCGATTGCACGCGGTTGAGCTTCGCGGCGGCTCGCGTCACGCCGTTCTCCCGCACGACAGCCCGAAAAATCGTCAAGGCGGCCAAGTCCATGATTCTCTCCTGGCGATGGATGGTATCCGAATTATTCATTTTTCGTGATTCGATCATCAAGCTAATATGAAATGGCCCTGCACGGACTGGGCGGCCGATGACCACCCTGGTGTCCGCAGAGTCTTGGGCTGCGTTGTCTTGCGGTTACCTCGCGGCGGCTGACGCTATTCGGCGGACGCAGTTTCCGCGCGCTTCCGTCTGCATCCTTATCTTTCTGAACGGTCGGCCATGAACAATCTCGCTTCGAACGTCCTACGTCTTCCAGCGCAGTCCCACGCGGCCCGGCGCGCTGCGCTGGCTTGCATGGTGACGCTCGCCGTCGCGCTCGGCGTCGGGCGGTTTGCCTTCACGCCGCTCCTGCCGCTGATGCTGCACGGCGGTGCGTTTGGTCAACCGCCAATTGATATCCAGCATGGCGGCTGGCTCGCGTCGTTCAATTACGCGGGCTATTTCGTGGGCGCGCTGACCTGCGCGGCGTTGCGCGTTGAGCCGTCAAGAATGGTGCGCGCGGGGCTCGCATTGACGGTGCTGTTGACGCTGGCGATGGGCGTCACGAGTCACTTCTGGATTTGGGCGGCGGTGCGTTTTATTGCAGGAGCGGTGAGCGCGTGGACGTTCGTTTTCGCGTCGCAGTGGGGCTTGCGGCGGCTCGCGGAACTCGGACAACCGGCCTGGAGCGGCGTGATTTATACAGGGCCGGGCGTGGGCATCGTCGGCACCGGGTTGCTGGTCAGCGCGGCGGGCGGTTATGGGGCGACGGCGGGATGGATCGGCTTCGGCCTGATCTCGGCGGTTCTGGCGGCGCTGGTGTGGCCGGCCTTTGGGAGCATCGCGACATCGGCCGCGAATACGAATACGAGGCCGAACGAGGCCGTGCCGCGCGTTGCAGCGGCAGGCCAGGACGCTGGTGTTGCGACGCCGGGCGGACGTGCGGGGCCCGGAGTTGTGGGGACCGCGGAAGCAGTTCGGACCACCGGAAGCACTGGAACCGCGGGAAATGCGGGAAATGCGGGAAATGCTCGAAGTGCCGAAAGTGCGGGAACCACCGGAAGCACTGGCACCCCCGGCACCACGGGAACCACCGGCGCCACCGGAGCCACCGGAGCCACCGGAGCCACCGGAGCCACCGGCATCTCCGAGACCACCGGAACCACCGGAACCACCGGAACCACCGGAACCACCGGAACCACCGGAACCACCGGCAGAACCGGCATAACCGGAAGCACGGGAAGCACGGGAGCCACCGCAGCCACCGCAGCAACTGGAACCCCCGCAGCCGCTGAAAGCCTCCAAAGCCCGGTCTCGCGAACCTCTATTGCCGCGACCCACCGCCCCGCGTCCGACAGCACTCCCGCCGCCCACCGCGCCGACGCATTCTGGCTGGTCGGCCTGTACGGTGTGCCTGGGTTCGGCTACATCATTACAGCGACGTTTTTGCCGGTGATCGCGCGCCATGCGTTGCCGGGCTCGCCGTGGCCCGATCTGTTCTGGCCGATGTTCGGCGCCGCGTTGATCGTCGGTGCGTTGCTGGCCGCGCGTCTGCCGCTGCATCTGGACAACCGGGTGCTGCTCGCGGGCAGTTATGTCTTGCAGGCGGTCGGGATCGCGCTCGGGATAGTCTGGCCGACGGCGGGTGGTTTCTCGCTCGGCAGCATTTTGATCGGCGTGCCGTTTACTGCCATCACGCTCTTTGCGATGCGTGAGGCGCGGCGTTTGCGCGGCGACGATGCGGCCGGTCTCATGGGCTATGCGACTGCTGCTTATGGCTTGGGCCAGATTGTCGGCCCGCTGGTCGCCGCGCCGATTGCCGCGCATACCGGCTCGTTTTCGCCTGCTCTGTGGCTCGCTGCGGGCGTGCTGCTGCTGGGCGCCGTGGGGCTGGTGGTCGTCGCGCGCGTGCCCCGCGGACGGGGAGGTATGCCGGATTGCGGCTGCGGCTGAACCGAAGTAGTCGCGGTACTTCGAAGCTGCCAGCCCGCCAGCCCGCCAGCCCGCCAGCCCGCCAGCCCGCCAGCAGCCCAACCGGACGCCCAGCCGTTCAAGCGTTTAAGCGTTCAAGCGCCCAACCTCCAACGCCCAACCTCCAACGCCCAACCCCCAACGCCCAACCCCCAACGCCCAACCTCCAACGCCCAACCTCCAACGCCCGACCTCCAATGCCTGACCTCCAACCTCCAACCTCCAGCCTCCAGCCTCCAGCCTCCAGCCTCCAGCCTCCAGCCTCCAGCCTCCAACCTCCAACCTCCAACCTCCAACCTCCAACCTCCAACCTCCAACCTCCAACCTCCAACCTCCAACCTCCCCCCGCC
>Ga0268254_10000217_pt1 | contig 47540 bp, 47 predicted proteins | sample AgamicOrSfrz_FD_200251 | JGI IMG/M metagenome (GOLD analysis project Ga0268254, IMG submission 200251) | Agave microbial communities from Guanajuato, Mexico - Or.Sf.rz (v2) (version 3) | ecosystem: Host-associated > Plants > Phyllosphere > Phylloplane/Leaf | place: Guanajuato, Mexico...
TCGGGTATGTACCAACGCGACTATCGGATACTTCAGCATGGCACGGCTTGCACGTCTTTATGTTCCTGACCAGCCGCAGCACGTCATCCTCCGCGGACTCGATCAGCAGCCTGCGTTCGTCGACGATCAGGACTATGAATTGTTCATCGACTGTTTGAAAGCGGCTTCGCGCGACCATCATTTGTCGATCCACGCTTATGCGCTGATGCCCGGTGCGGTGCAACTGCTCGTCACTCCCACGGAGGAGTCCAGCTTGCCCAAGGCAATGCAGGCAGTCGGGCGCCGCTACGTAGCGCACTTCAACCGCCGTTACGCGCGGCGCGGCACGTTGTGGGAAGGGCGCTACCGTGCGACCGTGATCGAGGGCGAGCGGTATTTTCTGCTGGCAAGCCGCGTCGTCGAAATGTGCCCGGTGCGCATGCAGTTGGTGAGCGCGCCGGAAGACTACCGGTGGTCGAGCTACCGGCATCACATTGGTCTCACGCTCGACAGTCTCATCACCGACCATCCGCTTTACTGGTCGCTCGGCAACACGCCGTTCGAGCGACAGCGCGCGTACCGGGAACTGTGCGAGCAGCCGCTCGACGAACGCGAGGCAAGCCAGCTTCAGCAGGCCACATTAAAGGGCTGGGTGCTCGGCAGCGACACCTATCGCGAATGGGCGGCGCGCGCCGCGAACCGCCGCGTATCTCCGCTGCCGCGAGGACGGCCGCGCAAGGTACGCGAAACGCCGCAGGCGCAATAAGCGATATGAGTCAAAGGGTTGTATTTCAAACGGCATCCAGACATGCCGTTTTATTTTGCCCCTTTATGATATGGCACCAATAAAATTGAGCCGCAATGCACCAAATTGATAATTGGGGATCGAACATGACGTTTTATTTGCTATTCCATTGATTCGTCGCGTATATTCCGGATTCCGGCGTTTTCGATACGCGCTGCTTTGCGCATCGGGGAGCGCCTGCGCCGTGGCGGGTGTGCACGTGCGGCAACAAAAAAACGGTTTAACGGCCTGTCCGGCCCCTCACAGACGGTGTCCCCATGAACGATCACCAGCAACCGGTTCACCCGGTCCCCGCCGCGCAAGGGTTGTACGACCCGCAAAACGAACATGACGCCTGCGGCGTCGGCTTCGTTGCTCATATCAAGGGCAAGAAGAGCCACGAGATCATCGAGCAGGGCCTGAAGATTCTCGAAAACCTCGACCACCGGGGCGCCGTCGGCGCCGATCCGTTGATGGGCGACGGCGCCGGCATCCTGATCCAGATTCCGGACGGTTTCTATCGCGAGGAAATGGCCAGGCAAGGCGTGACCCTGCCGCCGTTCGGCGAATACGGCGTCGGCATGGTGTTCCTGCCGAAGGAACACGCGTCGCGCCTCGCCTGCGAGCAGGAGCTCGAGCGCACGGTGAAGGCCGAAGGCCAGGTCGTGCTCGGCTGGCGCGACGTGCCGGTGGACCACACCATGCCGATCTCGCCCACCGTCAAGGCGAGCGAGCCGCTGATCCGGCAGATTTTCATCGGCCGCGGCAAGGACATCATGGTGACCGACGCGCTCGAGCGGAAGCTGTACGTGATCCGCAAGACCGCGAGCCACCGTATCCAGGCGCTCAAGCTCAAGCACGGCAAGGAATACTTCGTGCCGTCCATGTCGGCGCGCACGGTGGTCTACAAGGGTCTGCTGCTGGCGGGCCAGGTCGGCGTGTATTACCGCGACCTGCAGGACGAGCGCACCGTCTCCGCGCTCGCACTCGTGCACCAGCGCTTCTCGACCAACACGTTCCCGGCGTGGGAACTGGCTCACCCGTACCGGATGATCGCCCACAACGGCGAGATCAACACCGTGAAGGGCAACGTGAACTGGCTGAACGCCCGTACCGGCGCGATCGCCTCGCACGTGCTCGGCGACGACCTGCCGAAGCTGTGGCCGCTCATTTATCCGGGCCAGTCCGACACCGCCTCGTTCGACAACTGCCTCGAACTGCTGGTGATGGCCGGCTACCCGCTCGTCCACGCAATGATGATGATGATCCCGGAAGCTTGGGAACAGCACACGCTGATGGACGACAACCGCCGCGCGTTCTACGAATACCACGCTGCGATGATGGAGCCGTGGGACGGCCCCGCTGCCATCGCCTTCACCGACGGCCGGCAGATCGGCGCGACGCTCGACCGTAACGGTCTGCGTCCGGCGCGCTACATCGTCACCGACGACGACCTCGTCATCATGGCGTCGGAAGCGGGCACGCTGCCTATCCCCGAGTCGAAGATCGTCAAGAAGTGGCGTTTGCAGCCGGGCAAAATGTTCCTGATCGACATGGAACACGGCCGCATCATCGACGACAAGGAACTGAAGGACAACCTCGCGAACGCCAAGCCGTACAAAAGCTGGATCGACGCCGTGCGCATCAAGCTCGACGAGATCGAGGCAAAGGCCGAAGACGTCGCCACCGAGCGCCGCGAAGCCGCAGCGCTGCTGGATCGCCAGCAGGCGTTCGGCTACACGCAGGAAGACCTCAAGTTCCTGATGGCGCCGATGGCGCAAGCCGGCGAAGAAGCTGTCGGCTCGATGGGCAACGACTCGCCGCTCGCGGTCATGTCCAACAAGAACAAGACGCTCTACCACTACTTCAAGCAGCTGTTCGCGCAAGTGACGAACCCGCCGATCGACCCGATCCGCGAAAACATGGTGATGTCGCTGGTGTCGTTCATCGGCCCGAAGCCGAACCTGCTCGACACGAACAACATCAACCCGCCGATGCGTCTGGAAGTGTCGCAGCCTGTGCTCGACTTCAAGGACATCGCCAAGATCCGCGCGATCGATCAGTACACGGGCGGCAAGTTCAGCTCGTACGAACTGAACATCTGCTATCCGGTCGCGTGGGGCAAGGAAGGTATCGAGGCGCGCCTTGCGTCGCTGTGCGCGGAGGCCGTCGACGCAGTGAAGTCCGGCTACAACATGCTGATCGTGTCGGATCGCAAGACCGACCGCGACAATGTCGCGATTCCGGCGCTGCTCGCCACCGCCGCCATTCACACGCACCTCGTGCAGCAGGGCTTGCGCACGAGCACGGGTCTCGTCGTCGAAACGGGTTCCGCGCGCGAGACGCACCACTTCGCGCTGCTCGCGGGCTACGGCGCCGAAGCCGTGCACCCGTACCTGGCGATGGAAACGCTCGGCCAGCTCGCGGCCGGCCTGAAGGGCGACCTGTCGCCGGAGAAGGCGGTCTACAACTTCACGAAGGCGGTCGGCAAGGGCCTGCAGAAGGTCATGTCGAAGATGGGCATTTCGACCTACATGTCGTACACCGGCGCGCAGATTTTCGAAGCAGTCGGCCTTGCCGAAGATCTGGTGCAGAAGTACTTCAAGGGCACCTCGTCGAAGGTGGGCGGCATTGGTCTGTTCGACGTGGCGGAAGAAGCAATCCGTCTGCACCGCGACGCGTTCGGCGAGAACCCGATTCTCTCGAACATGCTCGACGCGGGCGGCGAGTACGCCTACCGCGTGCGCGGCGAAGAGCACATGTGGACGCCGGATGCGATCGCCAAGCTGCAACACTCGGCGCGCAGCAACTCGTATCAGACGTACAAGGAATACGCGCATCTGATCAACGACCAGACGAAGCGCCACATGACGTTCCGCGGCCTGTTCGAGTTCAAGCTCGACCCGACCAAGGCGATTCCGCTCGACGAAGTGGAACCGGCGAAGGAAATCGTCAAGCGCTTTGCCACCGGCGCCATGTCGCTCGGCTCGATCAGCACGGAAGCGCACGCCACGCTGGCTGTCGCGATGAACCGCATCGGCGGCAAGTCGAACACGGGCGAAGGCGGCGAGGACGAAAACCGCTATCGCAACGAACTGCGCGGCATTCCGATCAAGAACGGCGACACGATGAAGTCGGTGATCGGCGACGAAGTGATTGTCGACATTCCGTTGAAGGAAGGCGATTCGCTGCGCTCGAAGATCAAGCAGGTTGCGTCCGGCCGCTTCGGCGTGACGGCGGAATATCTCGCCTCGGCCGACCAGATCCAGATCAAGATGGCGCAGGGCGCGAAGCCGGGCGAAGGCGGTCAGCTGCCGGGCCACAAGGTGTCCGAATATATCGGCAAGCTGCGTTACTCGGTGCCGGGCGTGGGCCTCATTTCGCCGCCGCCGCACCACGACATCTACTCGATCGAAGACCTGGCGCAACTGATTCACGACCTGAAGAACGCGAACCCGGCGGCTAGCGTGTCGGTGAAGCTGGTGTCGGAATCGGGCGTCGGCACGGTTGCCGCAGGTGTGGCCAAGGCCAAGGCCGATCACGTCGTGATCGCGGGTCATGACGGCGGCACGGGCGCGTCGCCGCTCTCGTCGATCAAGCATGCCGGCACGCCGTGGGAATTGGGTCTTGCCGAGACGCAGCAAACGCTCGTGCTGAACCAGTTGCGCGGCCGTATCCGCGTGCAGGCCGACGGTCAGATGAAGACCGGCCGCGACGTCGTGATCGGCGCGCTGCTCGGCGCGGACGAATTCGGCTTTGCGACGGCGCCGCTCGTCGTGGAAGGCTGCATCATGATGCGCAAGTGCCATCTGAATACGTGCCCGGTCGGCGTCGCGACGCAAGACCCGGTGCTGCGCGCGAAGTTCAAGGGCCAGCCGGAACACGTCGTGAACTTCTTCTTCTTTGTTGCGGAAGAAGCGCGCGAAATCATGGCGCAACTGGGCATCCGCAAGTTTGACGACCTGATTGGTCACGCCGAACTGCTCGACATGAAGAAGGGCATCGAGCACTGGAAAGCAAAGGGTCTCGACTTCTCGCGCGTGTTCTATCAGCCGCAAGTGCCGGCCGAAGTGGCGCGCAAGCACGTGGAAGAGCAGGACCACGGTCTGGACCGCGCGCTCGACCACACGTTGATCGAAAAGGCGAAGGCGGCTATCGAGAAGGGCGAGCACGTCTCGTTCATCCAGCCGGTGCGCAACGTCAATCGCACGGTCGGCGCAATGCTGTCCGGCACGATTGCGAAGAAGTACGGCCACGACGGCCTGCCCGACGACACGATTCACATCCAGTTGAAGGGCACGGCGGGTCAGAGCTTCGGTGCGTTCCTCGCCAAGGGCATCACGCTGGATCTGGTCGGCGACGGCAACGACTACGTCGGGAAGGGCCTCTCGGGCGGGCGCATCATCATTCGTCCCACGAACGACTTCCGCGGCAAGTCGGAAGAGAACATCATCTGCGGCAACACGGTGATGTACGGCGCGATCGAAGGCGAGTCGTTCTTCCGCGGCGTGGCGGGCGAGCGCTTCTGCGTGCGTAACTCGGGCGCGACGGCGGTTGTCGAAGGCACGGGCGACCACGGCTGCGAATACATGACCGGCGGCACGGTGGTCGTGCTCGGCGAAACCGGCCGCAACTTCGCGGCGGGTATGTCGGGCGGCGTCGCGTATGTGTACGACCCGGACAACACGTTCGCGGCCAAGTGCAACAAGTCGATGGTCGCTCTCGAGCCCGTGCTGCAACAGGCCGAACAGGAGCGCACGGTAGACCGTGGCCTGTGGCATACCGGCACCACCGACGAAGCACTGCTCAAGGGTCTCGTCGAACGTCACTTCCAGTTCACGGGCTCGCCGCGTGCGAAAGCGCTGCTCGAAAACTGGGACGCGTCGCGCCGTCAGTTCGTGAAGGTGTTCCCGACCGAATACAAGCGCGCGCTGGGCGAAATGGCCGCGAAGAAGGCGAACAAGGAAGTCCTCGCCGCCTGAACCGTCGGCACGACGCCGCCACCCTTAGCCGTACCCGCCGCCGCTCGGCAATCCGATGCGCGGCGGGTCCAGATCACCCCTAGATACAGATAGAGAAGAGAACCACATGGGCAAGGCAACCGGTTTTCTCGAGTTCGAGCGCCGCCACGAGGCGTACGAAGCTCCGCTCACGCGTGTGAAGCATTACAAGGAATTCGTCGCGGCCCTCACCGACGACGAAGCGAAGATTCAAGGCGCGCGTTGCATGGACTGCGGCATCCCGTTCTGCAACAACGGCTGCCCGGTGAACAACATCATCCCCGACTTCAACGACCTGGTGTTCCATCAGGACTGGAAGAACGCCATCGAAGTGCTGCACTCCACGAATAACTTCCCGGAGTTCACGGGCCGCATCTGCCCGGCGCCGTGCGAAGCGGCGTGCACGCTCGGCATCAATGACGACCCGGTCGGCATCAAGTCGATCGAGCACGCGATCATCGACAAAGCCTGGGCCGAAGGCTGGGTTGCGCCGCAACCGCCGAAGCACAAGACCGGCAAGAAGGTGGCCGTGGTCGGGTCGGGCCCGGCCGGCCTCGCAGTCGCGCAGCAGCTCGCGCGTGCGGGCCACGAGGTGACGGTGTTCGAAAAGAACGACCGCATTGGCGGCCTGCTGCGTTACGGTATTCCCGACTTCAAGCTGGAGAAGTGGCTGATCGACCGCCGCATGCGCCAGATGGAAGCGGAAGGCGTGACGTTCCGCGCCAACGTGTTCGTCGGCAAGGCTGATTCGCTGCCGCCCTATATCGGCAACAGCGCAAAGGAAACGGTTACGCCCGAGCAGTTGAAGGAAGATTTCGACGCGGTGGTGATTGCGGGCGGTTCGGAAACGCCGCGCGATCTGCCGGTGCCCGGCCGCGAACTGGAAGGCGTCCATTACGCGATGGAATTCCTGCCACAGCAGAACAAGGTCAATGCCGGCGACAAAGTCCCGCACCAGTTGCTCGCGAAGGGCAAGCACGTCGTGGTGATCGGCGGCGGGGATACGGGTTCGGACTGCGTGGGCACGTCCAACCGTCATGGCGCGAAGAGCGTTACGCAGTTCGAACTGCTGCCGCAGCCGCCGGAAGAAGAGAACAAGCCGCTCGTGTGGCCGTACTGGCCGATCAAGCTGCGCACGTCCTCGTCGCATGAAGAAGGCTGCTCGCGCGATTGGGCGGTCGCCACCAAGCGCCTCGAAGGCAAGAACGGCAAGGTCGAGAAGCTGATCGCGGCGCGCGTCGAATGGAAAGACGGCAAGATGCAGGAAGTGCCGGGCTCCGAATTCGAAATGAAGGCCGACCTCGTGCTGCTCGCCATGGGCTTTACGCAGCCGGTGTCGCCGGTGCTGGAGGCATTCGGCGTCGACAAGGACGCACGCGGCAACGTGCGTGCGTCGACGGAAGGCGACAAGGCGTACTACACGTCGGTGGACAAGGTGTTTACCGCGGGCGACATGCGCCGCGGCCAGTCGCTCGTTGTGTGGGCGATCCGCGAAGGCCGCCAGTGCGCGCGTTCGGTGGACGCGTTCCTGATGGGCCATTCGGAGCTGCCGCGCTAAACGTCGTCGGCTGCGGGCCAAGCCTTGCAGGAAGAGGTGGAGACGACACGGTGCCGGCCTGACTTGAGATCGGGCCGCGCCGTCAAAGCGGTAGGAAACACAGCCGGGCACCTGCAAAGGTGACCCGGCTTTTTCACGTGGTTTTCCGTGCCGTGTTGCACAGCTGCGCTGTCATTTGCCGTAACGCGCTAGGGTGAGCCCTTCGAGATCGATCTCGGGCTTGCGTTGTGCAATCAGATCGGCGACCACGCGCGCCGAGCCCATCGACATCGCCCAGCCGGTCGAGCCGTGGCCGAGATTGAGCCACAAATTGCCGATGCCCGACGCGCCGAGCAGGGGCGCGCCGTCCGGCGTCATCGGCCGGCGGCCCACCCAGAAGTGCGCGGACGTGGGCGTCGCGGCGTGCGGAAACCAGTCGGCCAGCACTTTCATCAGCGTCTGCAAGGCCTGCTCGCGCAGGGTCGCCTCGCGGTTGCCGAGTTCCGCCGTGCCCGCCACCCGCAGATTGCCGCCGAAGCGCGTAATGGCCGTCTTCAGCGATTCGTCCATGAGCACGGCGCGCGGGGCTTTTTCGTCGTCGATGATGGGCAGCGTTGCCGAATAGCCTTTGACCGGATAAAGCGGCACCTTCACGCCGAGCGGCGCGAGCAGCGCCGCGCTGTCGGCGCCCAGCGCCACCACCACGGTGTCGGCCGGCTCGAGTTGCGTGCCGCGCTCGCTTTCGACACGCACGCCGCGCACCGCACCGCCTTGCACGTCGAGCGACGTCACACGCGTGTCGAAGCGAAAGCGTACCCCGTGGCGCTCGCAGATTGCGCGGAGTTCGCGCGTAAAGCGGGCGCAGTCGCCAGCTTCGTCGTCGGGAAAATGGACGCCCGACACGGGCGTCGCACGCGCCCAGCGCAGGCCCGGCTCGATGTCGACGCATTGCGCGGCGCTCACTTCCCGATACGCGATGCCCGCATCGCGCAGCACCGTAAGCGCCGGCTGCGCGAGGTCCACGTCGTACTCGCTGCGAAAGAGTTGCAGATAGCCCTGGCTGCGGCCGTAGTCGAACGGATGGCGGCTGCGGAATTCGCGCAGACACTCGCGGCTGTAGTAGGCGATTCGCTGCATACGCTGCTTGTTCACGCGAAAGCGTTCGAGCTCGCATTCGCGCAGCCATTGCGCAATCCAGCGCCATTGAGCCGGGTCCAGCGTGGGGCGAAAAATCAGCGGTGAAGCGGGCTGGAACACATATTTGAGAATCTTCGCCGGCATACCGGGCGCGGCCCACGGCGCCACATAACCCGGCGCGATCACGCCCGCGTTGCCGAAGCTCGTGCCAAGCGCCACGTCCGGCTCACGTTCGATCAGCGTGATGTTGCAGCCCTGCTGACGCAGATAAAAGGCGGTAGCGACACCTATCACGCCGCCTCCGAGAACAATCGTTTTCATGTGCTTATCTGGTCAATCAGCGGCAACGTGGGGTCGCGGTCTCAGCTCGCGATGTGATGGGCGAGGCTGACCATGCCGAACACCTTGCCCTGCTCGTCGTGCAAAAGCGTGGACAGGAATGGTGCGGCGGCGCGTGGGACCGTTTTCCATTCTACGGGGACAGCGCGTCGTGCGGCCGCATCGGGTCAAGATTCGCAGCAATCGCTGAGCCGCCAATAAGAGGCAGAAAAGAGCCGTTGCAACCCGCATACCGGTAATACACGGCTGGCCGCGAAGGCCGCGTGGAAACATTGCTTACGAACTAATACGCCGTAACCAGAAGAATTATTGGAAACGTTAAACTGCGCCCGCAGCGTCCCGGCTGCATGTTATTTACTCAGGCCTGCGCCTGCTACGTCGAATCGCCTGATGCCCGCCACCGCCAAAACCTGCGCGGCACGTCGCCGCTATGTCGTGCCCACGGCCATACCCGCGCACCCGCTTGCCGCGAGCCCGTCGCGACGGGTTTTCCTGAAGCGCTCGGCCAGCGCGCTGCTTGCGTCAGGCGTGAGCAGTACGCTGCTGTGCGCCTGCGGCGGGAGTCTGGACGACGGCCAGCGGGAGACGCCGCGGCTCGCGTCGGTGGACAATTTTCGCGACGTCGCGGGCGCGGCTGCCGGCTATCCGACTGTCGACGGCAAGAAGATGCGCCGCGGCACCTTTTTCCGCTCGAATGTGTTGACGCTCAGCGCGGCCGACCAGACCACGATGGAAAGGCTCGGCATTGTCGGCGTCTTCGACTTGCGCACGCCGGGCGAGATCGAGCGGACGGCGGATGTCCTGCCGCGCGGCGCGGTTTCGCAGGCGCTGGATGTACTGGGCGTGCGCGACTTCGTGTCACCGGCCTTCAACTCGGCGGCGGACGCCGTCGCGTTCATGGAATCGCAGGCACGCGGCTATGTGACCGGCGCGGCGCAGCGGGCGGGCTTCGGCGCGCTCTTGCGCCAACTCGCGGACGGCACCGGCGCGCAACTGTTCCATTCGAACGCCGGTAAGGATCGAGCCGGCTGGGTCGCGGCACTTTTGCAGAGCATTGCGAACGTGCCGCTCGACGTGATCATCCAGGACTATCTGCTCAGCAACGTCTACCGCGCGCAGGCCATCAGGTCGATGAAGGAAACGTTGCGTGCGCAGGACGGCGACGCCCTTGCCGCGATTCACGAGCCTTTGCTGGGCGTTCGCGAAAGTTTTCTGCAGGCCGGTTTCGATCAGGTGCAGGCAAGCTACGGGACGATGACGCGCTACCTGACGGATGGCCTTGGCGTTTCCGATTCCACAATCGAAAGCTTGCGCAGCAGGCTGGTGGTTCCCGCCACGGAGCGCAGCGGCGGGTAGAGACCTCGCAAAAAAAGCAGGTAGGAGAACCCGGCACGACCGGCGGTGAGAGGCGGGCAAAAAAAATCCGCCCCAGATAAGCGGGCGGACTGAGAAGGGCGGCATCGAGGTTGCCAGGGGCAACTATAAGGCCCGCTGCCATCCGATACCCGATCCGGTAAGGCGGCGTAAGTACGGGCGCCGCGCCGTCCCGTTGCGGTTTGGCCGGCACGTCACACCGATGCCGACGCTGCCACGACCGGCAACTCGATACATACTTCCAGACCACCCTCTGCATGGTTGCCCACGTGGCAGCAGCCACCGCGATCGTGTGCGAGCCGCGCGACGATCGCGAGGCCCAGTCCGCAATGGCCTTCGCCGCCGCGCGCGGCATCGAGCCTCACAAAGGGTTTCATCGCGGCGGCAATGCGGTCGTCCGGGATACCGCCGCCGTGGTCGCGCACGCTGATGAGCCAGCGTCCGTCGCGCCGCGCGGTGGAGATTTCGACAGGCGGCGCGCCGTGCTCAAGCGCGTTTTCGACGAGGTTTGTCACGAGCCGGTCAAGCAGCGTGCGCGGCAGCGTAAAAGACGGGCCGGCACGGAGATCGAGTCTGAACAAACGGGTTCCGTCGGGGTTGTCGCCGGCGTCGTGGTTGCGGGTGGCGCTGTCGTTGCCCGGGGCGCCGGTGTCGTCGTGGCCGTTGTCTCTCGCGTGCGTGCTCTCCTTATCGCTGTCGCTATCGTTCCCGCTGTCGGAAAACTGCTCGCGCAAGAATCCGTCGACTACCACGGGCGGCCCGGCGTCGGCGGATTGGCCGGCGAATTCCAGAAACTGCTGGACGATATTGGTGAGCGAATCCACATCGCGAATCAGGCCGGCGCGCTCGCTTTCGGCCACCAGCACGCTTGCCCGCAGCTTCAGCCGGGTGAGCGGCGCTTTCAGGTCATGCGCGACGCCGGCCAGCATGACCGCCTGGTCGTCGCCGGCCTCGTTCAGGCGTCGCATCATGTCGTTGAACGAGCCGATCAGATCGCGCAATTCACGCGGGCCTTGCACCGTGACGGGCTCGGGCCGTCCGCCGGAACCGAAGGCGCGTGCGGCGTCGGCCACGCGCGAGAGCGGGCGCTGCATTTGCCAGACCGCGAACAGCGACAGGATCAGCGCCGCCACCAGCATCGAAATGGCTTCGATCAGAAAGCGCGGCGGCGGCGGCAGGTGCACCGGTAGCACCACCCAGTTCGACTTGCCCGGAAACAGCACCCACAGTTGCGGCGGCCGCAGGTCGTCGACGGCGATCCGGGTGCCGGGCGGAAGCGTCTCACGCAGATGCTGGGTCAACTGGACGACCAGATGCTCCGTCGGTTCATGCAGGTGGACGCTCGGCGGCATGTTCCAGGTCGGAACGAGATGCACGCGCATGGCGGGCGCGAGCGCCGCGCCCTTGATCGGCTCACCGTTGACGGCCTGCAAGGCGAGTACGACGCCGCGCGCGAAGCCGTCGATTTCATGTCGCGGCGGCTGCATGACAATGAGCACGAACCAGCCCGCCTGAATCGCGAGGAGCACCGCTGTGGAAAGCAACGCCATTCTGCCGAATAGCGTGTTCAGCGGGTTTCTCATGCGTCAGGGGTGGCCCCGTCGGCAAACGGTGCGCCGTCGGCATCGGGCACGAACACGTAGCCTTTGCCGCGCACCGTCTGCACGTAGCGCGGATTGGACGGGTCGTCCTCGATCACGCGGCGCAGACGCCAGATCGGCACGTCGAGGCTGCGGTCGCGAAAGGCAAGGTTGTCGCGATGCACGAGGTCGTGAATCAGCACGCGCGACAACACCTTGTACGGGTTGTTGACGAAGATTTTCAGCAGTGCGAATTCGCTGTCGCGCAGCGGCAGCTTCGTGTCCGCGCGCGAGAGCGAGCGCGTGGCGAAGTCCAGTTCAAACGAACCGAACCTGTACGGCTTGCGGGCTTCTGGTGCGCTCGTGGTCGGCGGGCCCCGGCGGCGCAGCACCGTGTGGATGCGCGCGAGCAGTTCCCGCGGATCGAAGGGCTTGGTCAGATAGTCGTCCGCCCCGAGCGAGAGCCCGACGATGCGGTCGGCCACCGTGCCGCGCGCCGTCACGAAGATCACTGGAATATCGTCGCCGGCGGCGCGCAGCGCGGTGAGCGCCCGCAGCCCGTCGGTGTCCGGCATCATGATGTCGAGCACGACGACCGACGGCCGTTCGCGCTCGAGTCGTCGCTGGAGATGAGTGCCGTCGTGCAGCACCGACGCGTCGAAGCCGTTCGACTGCAAGAACTTGCAAAGCAGATCGCGTACGACCGGATCGTCGTCGACGATAAGGACCTGTGGATTCATGGCGAAATTCTAGACCGACGCGCGCAACGCACGGCCGACAGTTTTCTTACCAACGCTTACGTGTTGCGCTGCTGTTTCGGCGCGAGCCGCGCTCGTGAGCAGGTGAAGCGGGTCGCCCAAGGCTGACATCATATTTCGCCAAGGCGCTGTCTGATCACGCGCAGCGCGCTGCCAAAGCGCATTTGCATCGCTCCTGGCCGTATGGCGGAAACAATCCCGTTGCAACGGCAACTGCTGGAAACCTCTTGAAACCGGTCGTAAGAACCGCCGGAAAGCGCGCTTTTCTTCGTGCATCGGCGAGGCGGCGGCAGCGGGATGATTCGTCCTGCGATACGTCGCGGCGCCTGCCGGCCGCCCCCGAGCCGTCCCCCGGCGCGCGCGGCGTGCGGCCGACATCCAACCAAAATCCAGCCAACCCAGCACCATGCGAGGCTCATCATGACCGTTCCGGGCAAGCTCAATTCCACCCATTTTTCGTCGATCGCACCAGCCGGCCCAGCGGAAAAGCCGGCCTCTACTGGCAGCGCTGCGAATTCCGACAGCACCACGCAAGCCAAAGGCTCGGCGACCCAGCAGCAGCCGTCGCTGCCTGCGGGTCTCGTGGGCCATCACGTCAACACCACCGCTTGACGTACCGAGGTTCGTGTGTCGACTCCGAAACTATCCCGGCGCCTGATACGCGCCGCTGCATGGCTCGCGCTCGGCGCGGCGTTCGTGCCGCTCGACGGTTGCGCCGTGGCCGCGCTGCCATGCCGGCTCACGTCGGCCACGTTGAAAATCATTCCGGTCGTCGGTCATGCGGCGGCCACTCCGTTCGACATGTGTTCATCCGCTATCGACTGAATCATGACAGCCAAACGGATTGCCTGCGCATTGGCGCTGCTGTGCGCCATGTCACCGCTTACCGCGAGCGCACGCGATGTAAGTGTGACAGCCGCGCCTTCCACTTCGAAAGACGCGTTGGCCGACGCCCGACGGCGTGCGCAGGACACGCCGTTCGCGTTTCGCGGCATTGCGCTCGGCATCACGCTCGACGAGTTTCGTGCCGGTTCAAAGGTGCGCGCGACGCCGCCCGGCAGCGTGCCGGTCTGCGAGACGGACGTGCAGGCGGGCGCGCTCGGCATGCGGCTGAAGTCGCGCGAGAGCCTGACGGTCGCGTGCCACTGGGCGCATCGCGGCGCTGACGGTTGGGCGCTTTCGCAAGCGGTGGTCGACGGTGCGCCGGCGGCCGAGCACGTGCTGCGCTTCGCGCGCATGGAACCTGGAAGCGATGGTCAAGGCGCGTTGCGTCTCTACGAGATGTCCTTTGTGATCGACGAAGTTACCGCCGAGGATCTGCGCGATGCGCTCGTGGAGCGCTACGGCACGCCGCGCCACGCGACGCAGAACGTTTCCTCGCCAGGCGCGCTGCCGGTCTACGTGTGGGAGAACGCGGTCAGTTCCATCACGCTGTGTTTCTTGCCCGGCACGCGCAACGGCACGCTCACGTATCTGCTGAAGGGCTCGGACGCGTGGGTCAAGTCTGTCGTGCGGCAGTGGCAGGCGAGCAGTGCGGAAGCCGGTTGATGTGCGCCGCGGCTTTTGCGGTCACTGCAGTTGAAGAGGCGGCCGAAGTCAGATCCATAAAGGCCAGGAGTAAAACAATGCTTACGCTACGTATTTCCGTCGCGCTGTGCGCGGCGGCGGTTGTGTCAGCTTGCTCAAGCGGACAGAGGTCGATTGTCGAAACGCCGATGGCGCCGCCCCTCGTATCTGCGCCGCTGAACGTCAACACGCAGGGGGCGATCTATCAGGCCGGCACGCTGATGGTGTTGTACGAGACGCCGCGCGCGCAGCACATCGGCGACGTGCTGACGATCCGCCTTTCGGAGTCGTACAGCGGCAACAATAGTTCGACCGCAGCCGCGAGTCGCGCGAGCAGTATCACCGCCGACGCTGCCGACAAATCGACGGGCGCGGCTGCGCGGCTTGCAAGGCTGTTCAATATCGGTTCGGCAAGCACGGATTTCAAAGGGCAGGGCAGCCTGAGCGACGCGAGCGGCATGACCGGCACGCTTGCCGTGACGGTAATCGGCACCATGCCCACCGGCAACCTTGTCGTATCGGGCGAGAAAATAATTTCGATGAGCGGTAACCGCGACCGCCTGCGGCTGTCGGGTGTCGTCAATCCTAAGGATATCGAAGCAGGTAACTACGTCGCGTCCAGCAAGGTCGCGAATGCGCGCATCGAACAGGCCGGTACCGGCATGATTTCCGACGCGACGACCATGGGCTGGCTGCAGAGAATGTTCCTGAGTGTGCTGACGTTCTAGCTCCGGCCGTGGCGCGTTGCTGCTCGGTCTGCTCTGCGCTGCAACGGTTGCCGCGTTTATTCCGCGAGCGTGGCCGGTCCGCGCTCGGCCGCGCCAATCTCGCCGTCCGGCACAAACACATAACCGCGTCCCCAGACCGTTTGCACGTAGCGCGGCTCGGACGGATCGACCTCGATCAGCCGGCGCAAACGCCAGATCGACACATCGAGACTGCGATTGCGATGCGCCTCGCTGTTGCCGTGGAGTTTTTCGAGGAGTTGCGCGCGCGTGAGCACCGTCATCGCATGCGTGACGAACACTTTCAGCATCGCGAATTCGCTCGAGCGCAGCGTGATGCGCTCGCCGTCGCGGCGTAATTCGCGCGCCGGAAAGCTCACTTCGAAGCGGCCGAACCGGTAAGGCGCGCGCTGTTCTGGCGCGCCCGGCGCAATCGAACCACGCCGCCGCAGCACCGTGCGGATTCGCGCGACCAGTTCGCTCGGCTCGAACGGCTTGCCGAGGTAATCGTCGGCACCGAGCTCAAGGCCGATCACACGGTCGATAGGATCGGCACGCGCCGTGAGCAGAATCACAGGAATATCGTCGCCCGCCACGCGCAACGCGCGCAGCGCGCTGATGCCGTCGAGCTCCGGCATCATGATGTCGAGCACCACCAGCGCGGGGCGTTCGTCGCGCAGCTTGCTCTGCAGCGCCATGCCGTGCTCGAGCGTGGCGACCTTGAAACCGCGCCCTTCGAGATACTGGCTGACGAGATTGCGGACGACGGGGTCGTCGTCGACGACCAGAATGGATGGGTTCATCAGGTCATCTTAGTGTTCCGTGCGGGCGCGGCAAAGCGGGCAACGCTTTCCAATCCTTTCTCGCGTAAGGGAAAGCAAGCGCCTATGTCCTAGTTGATCCGCGAAGTTTGCAGCGTCTGCTGGCCGAACTCGGTCCGGTCGACCACCATCCTGTCGATCAGCCCATTGAGCTTGGTGGACGCGGAGGAGAAGCGGTCCCTGTTCAGGCCGCCTGTCTGATAGCGCGCGGTGACGAGAATGTGGCCGTTCTGCACCAGCGTCAGGTCGATGACAGACAGATACTGGATCGTGTCGTCGCTGAACGAACGGCGGCCATAGTCGATTGCGGCGTTGTACACGAGGCGCGCTTCGCAGCCCACAGGCGAGGTGCCGGGATTGTAGACATCCGAACGAATGCCCCGGCGCTCGAGCGCGAGTTGCAGCGCCGGCACGAAATCGCCGACCGGCACTGCAGTGTTCACCTCGATGCAAACATGGCTCACATCGGCCGGGCGGCCGCTCACGAAGGTCGGCGACGAATAGTTGGCGGCGATTGCGTAGCCGGCCTGGATCACCGAGCCGGTGGCGTCGGCAGCCTGGATCAGTGTCCACGCACAGCCGTTTAGTGCGAGCGTCAGCGCCGTGCACGCGGCGAGCCGCGTGCACGGCCGCCGCAACGTGGCTCGCGCCGTGCGCGGGACTCGCGTGAAAGCGTGAGCACGTGTGCCGGATAGGAAGGTCATGACGCGAAGCCAGGTGCGACAAGCACAAACAACAGAGAAGCGGTGAGCGAGGCGCCGAAGCAGACACCGAAGCAGAAGCAGTGCGCGATGCAGCGTGACCATCGTCGCGCGGCGGGCTCGATCTAGCGCGCGACGCGCAAGCGCAATTCGTTTTGACCTTGCACGCTCGCGGTCACCTTCACGCGACGCCCGGCAGTGGTCACGATGAAATGCTGACGCGTCGGTGTGTTGACGTCATGCACGACATTCGGGAAGCAGGCGGCGATGTCGGCGCCGATCTCCTCGAGCGGATCGTTGACGAAACCGTCGGCCTGCCAGTGCGCGCGCCAGTGGCAGTCGTAGGCATGCGCGCTGGCGCGGCAGTCTTCCGTGCTTTGGATGCCGGGCAGTTGCGCGACCGGCGCGGCGTGCAACTGCGTGAAGTCGGATGCTTCGACGATGTGCGTGAGCGCAGGGCACACGTCGGCGGCTTCGTTCGGCGGCGTGGTTTGCGTTGCTTGGGCGGCGCCTGCGATCAGCATGACTGCGCCCAAAGCAGGCGCGAGACGGTGAATCGAAGAACAGGCGGGGCGATAGAGTGACATGAGCGAGAGTCCGTGAGCAGTGGATGGCGTGCGGGCCGCAGGGGACGGCGCGCACGACTATCGTCGCTGTTTCTGCCTCGTTTCAAAGGGCGGAAAAGCTTGCTCGCTTCGCAAATGCTTTCTATCTGTTCGCGCGTGTTTCTAAATCTTGCCGCAAAGCCGACGCGTTGCTGACATGCACGGGCGTGAACGCCGCGCTCGGGCGCGCGCCGCATCGATACCGATACCGATACCGACACCGACACCGACACCGGCGCCAGTGACGAATACGACGCGCTCGAAATCCGCGCGGGCTTCGGCGGCGACGTCGCTTCGCATGTTCACGCCGCGACTGCTTCGGCGGTGCGCTCGACGTCAAGCGTTTCATTGTGAAACGCCGCCAGCGACTCGCGATGGGCGACGCTGACAATCGCCGCCTTCGGCAGCCGCTCGGTAAAGAGGCGGTACAGACGCGCTTCGTTGTCCGCGTCCAGCGCACTCGTCGCTTCGTCGAGGAACAGATAGTCGGGCTTGTGCAGCAGCACGCGTGCGGCGGCAAGGCGCTGTTGCTCGCCGGGCGAGAGAATTCGCGTCCAGTGGCCGGATTCCTGCAAACGGTCCGCGTACTGCGAGAGATGGCAGGTGACGAGCGCCTCGCGGCATTCGTCGTCGGTGAAGGCGTCTGCCGTCGACGGGTACGCGAGCGCCGCTTTCAGCGTGCCGATCGGCAGGTAGCTCACTTGCGGGATGAACATCATGCGGGCGTTGACCGGCGCGTCGATCGCGCCGTCCCCGAACGGCCACAGTCCGGCGAGCGCGCGCATCAGCGTGCTTTTGCCCGAACCGGACGGGCCGCGCACGAGCCAGCGCGAGCCCGGGCGAATCACGATGTCGCGGATGCGCGAGAGCGGGCTGCCGTTCGGCAGTGCGAGCTTGAGGCCGTCGGTGGCGAGCTTGTCGGCGTCCACAAAATGCAGATTGATGCCGCCATGCGCGGTGGCCGGCGAGACGGATTCCTTCAGACGCGGCGCGTGCACGACGCGCTTGAATTCACGCAGACGGTTGACCGTGGCGCGCCACTCGACGAGCGTGGAGTAACTGTTGATGAACCAGGAGAACGAGTCGCTGACCGTGCCGAACGCGCTGGAAATCTGCATCAGCACGCCGAAGGTGAAGGCGCCGGCGAAATAGCGCGGCGCGGCGACCACGAGCGGGAAGATGATCGCAATCTGGCCATAGAAGCTCAGCACGAAGGTGAGCCGCTTCGTGTACTTCATGACCTGCCACCAGTTGTCGCGGATGCGGCCGAACAGCGAATACGCGTTCTTTCTCTCCGTGTCCATGCCGTTGTAGAAGGCAATCTGCTCGGCGTTTTCACGCAGGCGGATCAGGCCGAAACGGAAATCGGCCTCGACTTTCTGCGCCTGATAGTTGATCGGCACGAGCGGATGCCCGACCTTCTGGATGACAAGCGATCCGACCACCGCGTAAAGCGCGGCCGCCCACACCATGTAACCGGGAATTTGCAGCGGCACGCCGCCGAGCGTGATGGTCAGCGCGCCGGCAAGCGTCCACAGAATCGTCATGAACGAGACCAGGGTGACGACGGTGGACAGCAGATCGAGCGTGAGCGAAAGCGTCGTGGTGGCGAACGACTGGAGGTCGTCGCTGATACGCTGGTCGGGGTTGTCGGCGAGACGGTCGCGCTCGATCCGGTAGAACGCGCTGTCGTGCAGCCATTCGTTCAGATAGCGCGTGGTCAGCCACTGGCGCCAGCGAAAGCCGAGCATCTGCCGCAAATAGCGCCCGTACACGGCGAGAATGATGTAGCCGAACGCGAGCCCCGAAAAGATCATCAGCAGATGCGGGAAGTCGCGCACGTTCTTGGTTTGCAGCGCGTTGTAGAAGTCCGCGCTCCAGCGGTTCAGGCGGACGTTGATCCACACGACCATCAGGTTCATCACGATGATGGCGAGAAGGAGCGCCCACGCCGTCTTTTTCTCTTCCGACACCCAGTAGGGCTTGATCAGGCTCCAGGCAGAGACTTTGTCGTCGGGGGGCAGACTAGGGCTGGCAGAAATATTCGTTCTCATGTGCGTCCTGAGGAGTGCTGTTTTATTCGGACTAACGTGGCCGACCAGCCAGTCACGTGGGCTGGGATCGTCCGGGCGCCGCGTCTGGCGAGCACCCGCCGCGCCGAGCGCCAATTCTGGCGCGCCGCGCTTAAGCGAAGATTAAGCGTCGGCGCGGCGCCGGCCGCAAGCCGGTCCGGCTGCGACGCCTTTGTGCGCCGCCTCGCCGCGCGCTTTGCGCCGATGCCGCAATCGGCGGGCCATCTGCTGCATTGTGCCAGAGCGCCGGTCGCTTCCCTGCGATACCGCCACGCCGCCTGTTGCTCGCAGGAGAACGAGGCAAAAACATAGTGCCGGATCAAGCCGCGTGCGGGACGGTGCGCCGCTCGTTTGCGGGCGCCGCGCCTTTTATGGTCTAATGACCTTTGACGAAACAGGGGTGCTTCGCACTTGAGCGGCGTGATTTTCACGCTGCGGCAGCGAGGCTGAGAGAGACCCTTTGCACCCGATCCGGGTAATACCGGCGCGGGAAGTTTCCCGGAAGCAGCCAGTCTTCCATTCCCCGCCGGGCGGCGTATTTGAGAAAAGTACGCCGGTTGCCCGGCCGGCCTTGCCCGCCGGTTTCGTCCTGGGTACGCGCTTTTTGTTGGCCGTACGGAAAGGACTCAATGACCGCCTACTGTTCAGTTATGTGTTTTGCTCCTTGTCGCGCCGCCCGTGACGCGCGCTGCATCGCTTTGGCGCAGCGCATTGAACCGGAACTCGCCCGATGAGCCACGTCGCGCAACCCGACTTTGCCGTGCTCGGCGGCGGCCTGTGCGGGCGCCTCGTCGCATGGCGGCTCGCTGGCGAAGGCCATCGCGTGGCGCTCTATGAGCGGGGCGACGCCGCCGGTTCGCAGGCTGCCGCGTGGGTCGCCGCGGCCATGCTCGCGCCGCTCGCCGAAGCTGCGAGCGCCGAACTGCTGATCACGCGTCTGGGCGCGGCGTCGCTCGACACGTGGCCGCAAGTGCTGGCCGAGCTGCCGGAGCCGGTGTTCTTCCAGCGCAATGGCACGCTGGTGGTCTGGCATCACGCGGATCGAACCGAGGCGCCGTTGTTCGAAAGACGCGTGCGCTCGAACGCCCCGGCTGAACTGCTCGAGGGCGGCTTTGTCGCGCTCGCCGGCGCGCAGGTCGGAGCGGCCGAACCTGCACTTGCAGGGCGCTTCAACCAGGGCTGGCTGTTGCCGCGCGAGGGGCAACTGGACAACCGCCAGGTTCTGCGCGCTCTTGCGGCGGGGCTCGCGCAGCGCGGCGTGCAAACACATTGGAATACGCCGGTGCGCGACGACGCGCTGCCGCCGGCGCGCGTGACGATCGACTGCCGCGGTCTTGGCGCCAAACCCGTGCTGCCGACGCTGCGCGGTATTCGCGGCGAAGTGGCGCGCGTGCATGCGCCGGGCATCCGGCTGACCCGGCCGGTGCGGCTGCTGCATCCGCGCTATCCGCTCTATATCGCGCCGAAGCAGGACGACCTTTACGTGATCGGCGCGACAGAAGTGGAGGGCGAGGACATGTCGCCGGTCAGCGTGCGTTCGGCGCTGGAGCTGCTGAGTGCAGCGTTTTCGGTGCATCCGGGCTTTGGCGAGGCGCGCATTCTCGAGCTGAATTCGCAGTGCCGTCCGACCTTGCCGGATCATCGGCCGGCCTTGTTGTGGGACGGCGCCCAGACGCTGCGTGTGAACGGGCTGTACCGGCACGGCTACATGATCGTGCCCGAAGTCGCCGACGAAGCCGCGCGCTTCGCGGCGGCGCTGCTGGACGGGCGCATCGGCGACGCCGACGCGTTCGCGCACTGGCAACGCGGCGCGCGCTGGAGCGAGCTGTTCCAGCAGGACCGCGCGCGGGAGCCGGCATGAGCGCCGGCGCGCGCTGCGGCGCCGTGGGCGCTTGCACATTCGCCATCGACTGAACCGTAATTGAACGCCATGGACATTCATATCAATCAGAAGCCGTTGTCGCTGCCGGAAGGCGCGACTGTCGCCGATGCGCTTGCCGCGTACGGTGCGCGGCCGCCGTTTGCCGTCGCGCTGAACGGCGATTTTGTCGCGCGCACGCAGCATGCTGCGCGTGCGCTGAAGCCGGGCGACAAGCTCGATGTGGTGCAGCCGGTGGCCGGCGGCTGAGCACGGTTGGCGCGCCAGGTGTGCCGAAGGCGAGGCAAGCGGCGCGCCAGACACGGGCGACGCCCTCGCAACGACCACGCACTGACCACGCCACGACGCACCGACGCACCGACCACGCTAATCCACGCAATTGCCGCCTCGCATTGCCGGAGACCAGATATGCAAATGACTTCCCCCCAGACCGCCGACGCCCTCACGCTGTACGGCCAAACCTTCGCAAGCCGCGTGCTGCTCGGCACATCGCGCTATCCGTCGCTGCAAGCGCTGTCCGATTCGATCGACGCCGCGCGGCCCGGCATGGTGACCGTCGCGCTGCGCCGACAGATGAACGAAGGCGGCGCCGAAGCCGGCTTCTTCAATCTGCTCAAGCGCCACGGTGTGCCGCTGCTGCCTAACACGGCGGGCTGCCTGACCGTCGGCGAGGCGGTGACCACCGCGCACATGGCGCGGGAGATCTTCGAAACCGAGTGGATCAAACTGGAACTGATCGGCGACGACTACACGCTGCAGCCCGATCCGGTCGGCCTGATCGAGGCGGCTACGAAGCTCGTCAAGGACGGTTTCAAGGTGCTGCCGTATTGCACGGAAGATCTGGTGATCGGCCGCCGTCTGCTCGACGCGGGCTGCGAGGCGCTCATGCCGTGGGGAGCGCCGATCGGCACCGGCAAGGGCGTGATCAATCCTTACGGCTTGCGGGTGTTGCGCGAACGGCTGCCCGACGTGCCGCTGATCGTCGACGCCGGACTCGGCGTGCCCTCGCATGCGGCGCAGGTGATGGAATGGGGCTTCGACGGCGTCCTGCTCAACACGGCGGTGTCGCAGGCTACTCATCCCGAGGCCATGGCGCGCGCGTTTGCGCTCGGCGTCCAAGCGGGCCGCGAGGCATTCCTCGCCGGACCCATGGCGGAGCGCGAAAGCGCGCACGCGAGCACGCCGGTGGTCGGCATGCCGTTCTGGCATCAGGATGGGAGCGCCGCATGACGCAGACATTGGCTTTCAAAGACCGCGACCTGTTCTGGCCGCCCGCCGACGAACTCACCGAAGCCGCCGAACGCATCCGCGCCCGGCTTGGCGACTGGCCGCCCACGCACGCGCCGTGGCGCATCTGCCTGACCGCCCCGGACGAGCCGAACGGCGGCGATCTCATCGTGGTGGCCGACGCCGCCCGGCACGGCGAGCAGATGGCGCGCTGGCTCGTGCAGGGCGCGGCCGTGGTCGAAGCCGCCGAGCACAAGGCGACGCTGCACCTGGGCGGCGAAAAGTACCGGCTAGAAGGGCATCTGTCGGAAGACTGGATTGCCGCGCTCGCCGCGTTTCTGGATTGCGGTTTCGATCCCCACGACGCGCTCGTGCTGGCGCTGGCCTGGCGCGACGGCGACGAAACCCGCACCCACGCCGGCGGTGATTCGTTCCCTTGCGATCTCGCTACATTCCCCCGCCTCGCCGGTCTGCCGCAGGCGCCGGCCGAGGCATTCGCGCGCTGCCCCGAACGGCTCGGGCTCTATCCGGTCCTGCCGAGCGCGGAGTGGGTTGAGCGGGTGCTCGGCTTTGGCGTGAAGACGGTCCAGTTGCGCCGCAAGTCGGCCCATCCCGCGGACGAACTCCAGCGCGAAATAGCCCGCTGCGTGGCGGCAGGGCGGCGCCACGACGCGCAGGTTTTCATCAACGATCACTGGCAGGCTGCGCTGGAGGCGGGTGCCTACGGCGTACACCTCGGCCAGGAGGACGTGCACACGGCAGACCTCGCGGCACTGGCGGCGGCGGGCATTCGCCTCGGGCTGTCGACGCACGGCTTCTACGAGATTCTGAAAGCGCTGCATTTCCGCCCCAGCTATATCGCGCTCGGCGCAGTGTTCCCGACCACCACCAAAGTCATGCCGACCGCCCCGCAGGGCCTGAAGCGCCTCGCGCGCTACGTCCGCCTGCTCGAGGGCGTGGTGCCGCTCGTGGCGATCGGCGGGATCGATCTGCAGGTGCTGCCCGCGGTGCTGGAAACCGGTGTGGGGTGCGCGGCCGTGGTGCGCGCGGTGACGGAAGCGCCAGATCCGGGTGCCGCCGTTTCTGCACTGCAACAAGTGTTTACGCAATAATCGTTACGTTTCGTTAAGGAGAGGGCACCTCACGGCAACTTTTGCATGATGGCCCTATAATTCGGCCTTCCGTGTAAAAGGACTGTCAGTCAGTGTCTTCCTCTTCCGAGACCCTTCTCGAACTGCGCGACGTCGACTTCGGTTACGGCGACCGGCTCGTACTGTCGAACCTGAATTTGCGCTTTCGGCGCGGGCAGGTTGTCGCGGTCATGGGCGGCTCGGGCTGCGGCAAGACCACCGTGCTGCGGCTGATCGGCGGTCTGGTGCGCGCGCAGCGCGGCGAGATCCTGTTTCACGGCCAGGACGTCGGCGCGCAGACGCGCGAAGGTCTGTACGCGCTGCGCCGCAAGATGGGCATGCTGTTCCAGTTCGGCGCGCTGTTCACGGACATGTCGGTATTCGAGAACGTGGCGTTTGCGCTGCGCGAGCATACCGATCTGCCCGAAGAACTGATCCGCGACCTCGTGTTGATGAAGCTGAACGCCGTCGGCCTGCGCGGCGCGCGCGACCTGCTGCCTTCGGAAATTTCTGGCGGTATGGCGCGACGCGTGGCGCTCGCGCGCGCCATCGCCCTCGATCCCGAACTGATGATGTACGACGAGCCGTTCGCCGGCCTCGACCCCATCTCGCTCGGCATTACCGCGAACTTGATCCGCGCGCTCAATCAGGCGCTCGGCGCGACGTCCATTCTGGTCACGCACGACGTGCCGGAATCGTTCGCCATTGCCGACTACGTCTACTTCCTCGCCAACGGCGGCGTGCATGCCGAGGGCACGCCCGCGCAACTGCGCGAGTCGACCGATCCGACGGTGCGGCAGTTCATCGACGGCGCGCCGGACGGCCCGTTCAAATTTCACTATCCGACGAGGACGCCGCTCGCGGCCGACTTCGGCGTAGGCGGAGGTCGGGCATGATCGGCTCGTTGATCAGCACAGTCGGCCGCTCGGTGCTCGACGGCCTCGGCACGGCTGGCTATGCCACGCGCTTCTTCTTCCGGCTGCTGTTCGAATTCTTCCCGCTGCTGCGCCGTCCGCGCCTTGTCACGAAGCAGATCCACTTCGTGGGTAATTATTCGCTCGTGATCATTGCGGTGTCGGGGCTGTTTGTCGGCTTCGTGCTCGGCTTGCAGGGCTATTACACGTTGAACCGCTACGGTTCGGAACAGGCGCTCGGGCTGCTCGTCGCGCTGTCGCTTGTGCGCGAACTCGGGCCTGTGGTCACGGCGCTGCTGTTCGCCGGGCGCGCCGGCACGTCGCTGACGGCCGAAATCGGCCTGATGAAGGCCGGCGAGCAATTGACCGCGATGGAAATGATGGCGGTCGACCCGGTCAAGGTCGTGGTGGCGCCGCGTCTGTGGGCCGGGATCATTTCCATGCCGATCCTCGCCGCGATCTTCAGCGCGGTCGGCGTGCTGGGCGGCTATGTAGTCGGGGTGCTGCTGATCGGCGTGGACGCCGGCGCGTTCTGGTCGCAAATGCAAGGCGGCGTGGACGTCTGGCGCGACGTGGGCGCGGGCGTCGTCAAAAGCGTGGTGTTCGGCCTTGCCGTGACGTTCGTGGCGCTCTTCCAGGGCTACGAAGCGCGGCCCACGCCGGAAGGCGTGTCGCGCGCCACGACCAAAACGGTCGTGTACGCGTCGCTCGCGGTGCTCGGCCTCGATTTTCTGCTGACCGCGCTGATGTTCAGCTAAGGCTGTGTTGCTTGCCGGACGCTGCGGCGCTGGGCGCGCGGCGCAACCACGGCAGAGCAACGACGGCGCGGCGGGTTCACTTTGGGATGACAATGAAAAAGACTGCTCTCGACTTCTGGGTCGGCCTGTTCGTGGTGTTGGGTTTCGTGGCGTTGCTGTTTCTCGCGCTCAAGGCCGGCAACATGAGTTCGCTGTCGTTCCAGGCGACCTATCCGGTCAAGCTGAAGTTCGACAATATCGGCGGATTGAAGGCGCGCGCGCCTGTGAAGAGCGCGGGCGTGACGGTCGGCCGGGTCGCCTCGATTGGTTTCGACAGCAACGCCTATCAGGCGCTCGTCACAATCGACATCGATCGGCAATACCAGTTTCCGAAAGATACGTCGGCGAAGATTCTGACTTCGGGGCTGCTCGGCGAGCAATACATCGGGCTCGAGCCGGGCGGCGACTCTGAAATGCTCAAAGCCGGCGACACGATTTCCATGACGCAATCGGCAATCGTGCTGGAAAACCTGATCGGACAGTTCCTCTACAGCAAGGCGGCCGATTCGGGCGCATCGAAGCCGGGCGCCGCGCCCGCGGCACCGGCGGCAGCACCGGCGGCGGCGCCCACGGCGGCAACGCCCGCTTCCGGCTCGGCCGGTCAATAAGGAGAACAACAATGCAGACCTTACAGGCCGGAGGCGCGCGCGTCTTCCGGGTGGCCAGACTGGCCGTCGCCGCCGCGGCGCTCGCGGGTTGTACCACGGTGCAGACGCCGACCAAGGGCGATCCGCTCGAGGGGCTCAACCGCACCATCTTCACCGTCAACGACAAGCTCGACCAGTACGCGCTGAAGCCGGTGGCCAAGGGCTACGTGTTCATCACGCCGCAGCCGGTGCGCGACAGCGTGACGAACTTCTTCTCGAATATCGGCGACGTTTATATTGCGGCGAACAACCTGCTGCAGTTGAAGATCACCGACGGCGTTCAGGACATCATGCGGATCGTGATCAACACGATCTTCGGCGTCGGCGGCCTGTTCGACGTAGCGACGCTCGCGAAGCTGCCCAAGCACGACAACGACCTCGGGCTGACGCTCGGACACTACGGCGTGCCGGCGGGCCCGTATCTGGTCCTGCCGCTGTTTGGCCCGAGCACCGTGCGCGACGCGGTCGGCTCGATCGGCAATTACTATGTCAACCCGCTTAGCTATGTGGATCCGGCGGGCTTGAGCTGGGCGCTGTACGGCCTGAACATCGTCAACACGCGCGCGAATCTGCTGAATGCGAGCGACGTGCTGGAAGGCGCCGCGCTCGACAAGTATTCGTTCGTGCGAAATGCGTATCTGCAACGCCGCCAGTATCTGCTGTCGGACGGCAAGCAGTCGCAGGCGCTGCCGAATTACGGCGATGAAGCACCGCTGCCCAAGTACGACGATGTCGACGGCACGGCGGCCGGCGCGCCGGCGGGCGCAGTGACGGGAACCGCGGGAGCGGCGGGAACGGGCAGTGCTGCTACGAAGGCGCTGCCTGCTTCCGGCGCGAGCGCCGCTGCGGCGCCACAGGCGGCTTCCGCCACCGCGGGGGCAGAGAATGCCACGAGCGGTGGCACCAACAGCGCGGCTGCGCCGCAAACTGCTTCGGGCAGCGCGGAGACGCCGCCGCTCGACATCAACGGCGGTCCCGAAACCACGCAGATCCCGGCGGGGCAGCTGGTGCCGCCGTCGCGCTTTAACTTTCCGTCGTTCAAGCTGCGTTGACGCGGGCGGTGCGGCCGTAACAGATCGATACGACTCTCGCAGTTTGCGCATGGATTGCCGCTGAACTCGCGTGTTAATGTCCTCTCAAACGGTTGCACTATTTTTTATGCAAGGCTCGATATGAAAAAATTCTTCCTCTTTCCGTTGTTTGCCGCGCTGTTCTCGTTCATGAGTGCCGCCGCATCGGCACAAGCTGTGGACAGCAGCGCGCCGGACGTGCTCGTCAAGACGGTCACCGCCCAGGTGATCGACGCTGTGCGCGCCGACAAGTCGATCCAGCAGGGCGACATTGCGCATATCACGCGCCTCGTCAACGAAAAGATCCTGCCGTACACGGACTTCCGCCGCACCACGCAACTGGCGATGGGCCGCAACTGGCGCAGCGCGACGCCCGAGCAGCAATCCCAGGTGGTCGAGCAGTTCAAGATGCTGCTGATCCGCACGTATTCGGGCGCGCTCGCGCAGGTGCGCGACCAGCAGATCCAGTACAAGCCGTTCCGCATGAATCCGGACGACACTGACACGGTGGTGCGTTCGGTGGTCATGAACAACGGTTCGCCGATCGAGCTCGACTATCGCCTGTACAAGACGCCGCAAGGCTGGCGCGTGTATGACATCAACGTGCTCGGTGCGTGGTTGATCCAGGCTTATCAGCAGCAGTTCAACGAGCAGATCCAGCAGAAGGGCGTCGACGGACTGATCCAGTTCCTCACGCAGCGCAACCAGCAACTCGCCGCGGGCAAGCAGTCGTGAGCGAAGTGCTGAGCCCCGTCGCCAATCGCTTCGCGAGCGGCACGACGCTGACCCACGCGAGTGCGAGCGCCGCGCTCGCGGCGGGTCTCGAGCGCATTGCGGCTGGCGCGCGCGGTGTCGACTGCGCGCCGCTCACGCAGTTCGATTCGTCCGCGCTTGCTGTGCTTCTCGCCTGGCGGCGGGCCGGCGAGGCGCGCGGTGGCGCGTTCGAAGTCCACAATCTGCCGGCGGGGTTGGCGAGCCTCGCGCAAGCCTACGGCGTGGACACGCTGATTGCCGCCGACGGTCAAGGCACGAGCCCGGACTGAGCAGCTTCGCCAAGCCGGCGTTTCTCTTCGCACTTACGTTGCGACCAGTCGCGACCAGCTGCGGCCAGTTGCTACCAAACAGCGCGTCGCCCGGTTGCCGCCGGCACCGCTTTGCACCGCCCGGCGCGCTTATCGCGCGCTCGCCAATCCCCCCAACTGAGATAGGGCTGTCAGGTTTTGCCCTATAATCAACCGTTTTTTGGGGCATGGTTCGGCCACCCAACCCGCCTCAACTCCGTTTCTTTCCAGCATTTTTGCGCCCGCCCCAGGGCTCTTTTAAGCGCCGCGACGCACGTGGCGCACTGTCATGTCAGCCATCGAAATTCGTAACGTCAAGAAGCGCTACAAGGATTTGCAGGCGCTCAAGGGCGTCAGCCTCACGGTAGAAGAAGGCGAGTTCTTCGGGCTGCTCGGTCCGAACGGCGCGGGCAAGACAACGCTCATCAGCATTCTTGCGGGCCTCGCGCGCGCGGACGAAGGCAGCATCGCCGTGCGCGGCCACGACGTGGTGGACGACTTTCGCGCAGCCCGTCGCGCGTTGGGCGTGGTGCCGCAGGAACTCGTGTTCGATCCGTTTTTCACTGTGCGCGAAACCTTGCGCATCCAGTCCGGCTACTACGGCCTGCGCAACAACGACGCGTGGATCGACGAGATCATGGCCAACCTGGATCTCACGGACAAAGCCGACGCCAACATGCGCGCGCTGTCGGGTGGCATGAAGCGCCGCGTGCTGGTCGCGCAGGCGCTGGTGCACCGGCCGCCCGTCATCGTGCTCGACGAGCCTACCGCCGGTGTGGACGTCGAGTTGCGCCAAACGCTGTGGAAGTTCATTTCGCGTCTGAATCGCGAAGGCCATACCATCGTGCTGACCACGCACTATCTGGAAGAGGCGGAGTCGCTGTGCGACCGTATCGCGATGCTGCGCCGCGGCGAGGTAGTGGCGCTCGATCGCACCAGTACGCTGCTGCAACGCTTTGCCGGCATGCAGCTATTCGTGCGCTTCGCGCAGGGCGTGTTGCCCGCCGAGCTGCGGCCGCTGGAAGCGGAAGGCGGCGCGGGCAACGGCAACGGACGTCAGCATCTGCTGCGCCTTGCAAGCTATGACGACGTCGAGAAAATTCTCGCGCAATGCCGTGCGGCAGGCTGCACGTTCGAGGAAATCGAGGTCCGCAAGGCCGACCTCGAAGACGTATTCGTTCAGGTCATGAACGGCCCGGAAGTGATCGAGGGACTCGCATGAGCGGCTATAGCGGTTTCGGCACGCTGTTCTACAAGGAAATACTGCGCTTCTGGAAAGTGTCGTTCCAGACGGTGCTTGCGCCCATCATCACGGCGCTGCTGTATCTCACCATTTTCGGCCACGCGCTGCGCAACCACGTGCAGGTTTATCCGGGCGTCGAATACACGAGCTTTCTCGTGCCGGGCCTCGTGATGATGAGCGTGTTGCAGAATGCGTTTGCGAACAGTTCGTCGTCGCTGATCCAGTCGAAAATCACCGGGAATCTGGTGTTCGTGCTGCTGCCGCCGCTTTCGCACTACGAGATGTTCGCTGCCTACGTGCTCGCGGCGGTCGCGCGCGGTCTCGCGGTCGGCTTTGGGGTGTTCATCGTGACGATCTGGTTCGTGCCGGTCAGCTTCGCGGCGCCGCTCTACATCATTCTGTTTGCGATTTGCGGCGCGGCGATTCTCGGCACGCTCGGTCTGATCGCGGGCATCTGGGCGGAAAAGTTCGACCAGCTCGCCGCGTTCCAGAATTTTCTGATCATGCCGCTCACGTTTCTCTCGGGCGTGTTCTACTCGACGCATACGCTGCCGCCGGTGTGGCGCGAGGTGTCGCGGCTCAATCCCTTTTTCTACATGATCGACGGCTTTCGCTACGGTTTCTTCGGGATGTCGGATATCAATCCGCTCGAAAGCCTTGCGATTGTCGCCGGTTTCTTCGTGGTGCTGGCCGTGGTGTCGATGCGCATGCTCGCGTCCGGCTACAAGCTGCGCCACTGACGAGGAGCTTCTCTCATGTTGCCGACTCCCGAACAGGTCAAGCAATACATCGCCGCTGGGCTCGCCTGCCAGCATCTCGAAGTCGAAGGCGACGGTCAGCATTTCTTTGCGACCATCGTTTCGCCGAGGTTCGAGGGCAAGCGGCTGATCCAGCGTCATCAACTCGTGTACGCGGCGCTCGGCGACCGCATGCGCGAGGAAATTCACGCGCTCAGCATGAAAACGCTGACGCCCGCCGAATGGCAGAACGCGTAATCTGGAAATTTAGTGCGAATTACTCAGGAAGGGCGCGACGCCGGCAGCGGCGCGCCGAACACAATTGAAGCAGTCCCGGCTCAAGGCCGGGTCGATCAGGAACAGACAGGCATGGACAAACTCGTCATTGAAGGTGGCTACCCGCTGTCGGGTGAGGTCGTTGTCTCGGGTGCGAAGAACGCGGCGTTGCCCATTCTGTGCGCGAGTCTGCTGAGCGCAGAACCGGTGCAGCTCGACAACGTGCCCGATCTGCAGGACGTGCGCACCATGCTCAAGCTGCTCGCGCAGATGGGCGTGCGCATCGAAAGCGGCGAGGGCCGTGTGTCGCTCGACGCGTCCAAAGTCGACAACCTCGTCGCGCCGTACGAAATGGTGAAGACCATGCGCGCGTCGATCCTCGTGCTGGGGCCGCTCGTCGCGCGCTTCGGCCACGCGCGGGTGTCGCTGCCGGGCGGCTGCGCAATCGGCGCGCGTCCGGTGGATCAGCACATCAAGGGCCTGCAGGCAATGGGCGCCGAGATCACGATCGAGCACGGCTTTATCGAAGCGCGCGCGAAGCGTCTGAAGGGCGCGCGCATCATCACCGACATGATCACGGTGACGGGCACCGAAAATCTGCTGATGGCGGCGGTGCTCGCGGAAGGCGAGACGGTTATCGAAAACGCGGCGCGGGAACCTGAAGTGGGCGATCTGGCGCATCTGCTCGTGCAGATGGGCGCGAAAATCGAAGGTATCGGCACCGATCGTCTGGTGATTCAGGGCGTGGACAAGCTGCACGGCGCGAAGCACACGGTGATTCCGGACCGCATCGAAGCTGGCACGTTCCTGTGCGCGGTGGCGGCCGCGGGCGGCGACGTCACGCTGCGCCGCGTGCGTCCGCAGATTCTGGAAGCGGTGACCGCGAAGCTGCGCGAAGCGGGCGTCACGATCGAGGAAGGCGACGACTGGATGCGCGTTCGCATGGACACGCGCCCGAGCGCGGTGTCGTTCCGCACGTCCGAATATCCGGCGTTTCCCACCGACATGCAGGCGCAATTCATGGCGCTGAACACGGTCGCGCAAGGCAAGGCGCAGGTCGTCGAAACGATCTTCGAAAACCGCTTCATGCACGTGCAGGAGCTGAACCGCCTCGGCGCCAACATCACCACGGACGGCAAGACTGCGCTCGTCACGGGCGTCGACAAGCTCTCGGGCGCGAAGGTGATGGCGACCGATCTGCGCGCGTCCGCGAGTCTCGTGATCGCGGCATTGCGCGCGGAAGGCGAAACGCTGATCGACCGCATCTACCATCTGGATCGCGGTTACGACCGGATGGAAAGCAAGCTGAACGCGATCGGCGCGAAGGTGCGCCGCGTCTCCGGGAGCGAGGCATGAGCGCGACGCCGCAAACCTCGAGCTCTGCCGCAGTGAGCGCGCCGCTCACGCTGGCTTTGTCGAAGGGGCGTATCTTTGAGGAAACGCTGCCGCTTCTCGCCGCGGCCGGTATCGAAGTGGCCGAAGATCCGGAAAGCTCGCGCAAGCTGATCCTGCCGACCACCGACGCGAATCTGCGCGTGATCATCGTGCGCGCGACCGACGTGCCGACCTACGTGGAGTACGGCGCCGCCGACTTCGGCGTGGCGGGCAAGGACGTGCTGCTCGAACACGGCGGCAGCGGCCTGTATCAGCCGGTGGATCTGGACATTGCGCGCTGCCGTATGTCGGTCGCGGTGGCCGCGGGTTTCGATTATGCGAACGCGGTGCGCCAGGGCGCCCGCTTGCGCGTCGCGACCAAATACGTGGAGACGGCGCGCGAGCATTTTGCGGCCAAGGGCGTGCACGTCGACCTGATCAAGCTGTACGGTTCAATGGAGCTGGCGCCGCTCGTCGGCCTCGCGGATGCAATCGTCGACCTGGTGAGCTCGGGCAATACGCTGCGCGCGAACAATCTCGTCGAGGTGGAAGAAATCATGCAGATTTCGTCGCGCCTCGTGGTGAACCAGGCAGCGCTCAAGCTCAAGCGCGCAGCATTGCGGCCGATTCTCGACGCGTTCGAACGCGCGACGAAAGCCGGCCTTGCCGCCGCCTGACATCTGGATGGAACCAGTCTGAGCTTGCTTTAAAGCGCGCCTTACCGAAACGGATACCCGTATGTCTATCAAGATTCGCAAACTCGATTCCGCCGCTTCCGATTTCAGGAAGTCGTTGCACGCGGTGCTCGCGTTCGAGGCGAGCGAAGACGAAGCAATCGAGCGCTCGGTCGCGCAGATCCTGAGCGACGTGAAGGCGCGCGGCGACGCGGCGGTGCTCGAGTACACGAACCGCTTCGACCGTCTGAACGCAAAGAACGTCGCGGCGCTGGAGCTGCCGTTCGCGGAACTGGAAGCGGCGCTCGAAGGTCTGGAGCCGAAGCGCCGGGCCTCGCTCGAAGCCGCGGCCGCACGCGTGCGCGGTTATCACGAGAAGCAGAAGATCGAATGCGGAAGCCATAGCTGGCAATACACGGAAGCCGACGGCACCGTGCTCGGCCAGAAGGTGACGCCGCTCGACCGCGCGGGCATTTACGTGCCGGGCGGCAAGGCGGCGTATCCGTCGTCGGTGCTGATGAATGCAATCCCGGCGCGGGTGGCGGGCGTGCGCGAAATCATCATGGTCGTGCCCACACCGGACGGCGTGAAGAATCCGCTCGTGCTGGCGGCTGCCCTGCTCGGCGGCGTGGACCGCGTGTTCACCATCGGCGGCGCGCAAGCCGTGGCGGCGCTCGCGTACGGCACCGAAACCGTGCCCGCGGTCGACAAGATCTGCGGCCCGGGCAACGCTTATGTAGCGTCGGCCAAGCGCCGCGTATTCGGCACGGTGGGCATCGACATGATTGCCGGGCCGTCCGAAATTCTGGTGCTGTGCGACGGCACGACTGATCCGCGCTGGGTTGCAATGGACCTGTTCTCGCAGGCGGAGCACGACGAACTCGCGCAGTCCATTCTGCTGTGTCCGGACGACGCGTTCATTGGCCGCGTGCAGGATGCCATCGACGAACTGCTGCCCACCATGCCGCGCCGCGACGTGATCCAGGCGTCGCTCGAAGGGCGCGGCGCGCTCGTGAAGGTGCGCGACATGGCCGAAGCGTGCGCGATTGCCAACGACATCGCGCCCGAGCACCTGGAAATTTCGGCGCTGGAGCCGCATCAGTGGGGGCAACTCATCCGCCACGCGGGCGCGATCTTCCTCGGCCGCTACACGAGCGAGAGTCTCGGCGACTATTGCGCCGGGCCGAACCACGTGCTGCCTACGTCGCGCACCGCACGGTTTTCGTCGCCGCTCGGGGTCTATGATTTCTTCAAGCGCTCGAGCCTGATCGAGGTGAGCGCGGAAGGCGCACAGACGCTCGGCGAGATCGCTGCCGAGCTGGCTTACGGCGAAGGCTTGCAGGCGCATGCCCGCAGCGCGGAATACCGGATGCGCCAAGGAAGCTGAGCGGCGCAGGGCGGCCGCGCAGCAGGTGCGCCGACGATAACGACGACACAGACCAACCCGGCGCGGCAAGCCTGCCGCGCAACGAGGCATGTCCGAAGCGTTCCATGCTCCCAACCGGGCAACGCTCGCGGCACCGGCCGACTGAATTATGACGACACCTCAAGACATCATTCGCCAAGACGTGCTCGCGATGACGAGCTATCCGGTAGCGGACGCCACGGGCTACATCAAGCTCGACGCGATGGAAAATCCGTTTCCGCTGCCGCCGGTGCTGGCCGCGCATCTCGGCGAGCATCTGGCCGGCGTCGCGCTGAACCGTTACCCCGCGCCGCGGCCGGAAGCGCTCATCGAGAAGATTAAGCGCGTGATGGGCGTGCCGGCCGGTTGCGACGTGCTGCTCGGCAACGGCTCGGACGAGATCATCAGCATGCTGTCGATGGCGTGCGCGAAGCCGGGCGCCAAGGTGCTTGCGCCGGTGCCGGGTTTCGTCATGTACCAGATGTCGGCGAAGCTCGCGAACCTCGAATTTGTCGGCGTGCCGCTGAACGCCGATTTCACGCTCGACACCGACGCCATGCTCGCGGCCATCGCGCAGCATGAGCCGGCGGTCATCTATCTGGCATACCCGAACAATCCGACCGGCACTTTATTCGACGACGCGGACATGGAGCGCATCATCGCCGCCGCGACGAAGAGCCTCGTGGTGATCGACGAGGCTTATCAACCGTTCGCGCAGCAAAGCTGGCTGCCGCGCGCCGACGCGTTCGACAACGTCGTCGTGATGCGCACGGTATCGAAGCTCGGCCTCGCCGGTATCCGCCTCGGCTATCTGGTCGGCAAGCCCGCGTGGCTCACGGAACTCGACAAGGTGCGCCCGCCATACAACACCAACGTGCTGACGCAGGCGGCGGCGGATTTCCTGCTGGATCACGTCGACGTACTCGACTCGCAGGCGGAGAAATTGCGCGAAGAACGTGCGAAACTGGCTGCGGCTGTGGCTCAACTGCCGGGCGCCGAAGTATTTCCGAGCGCCGGCAACTTCCTGCTGGTGCGTGTGCCGGACGCCCCAGTTCTGTTCGAAACCCTGCTCACGGCACGGGTTTTGATCAAAAACGTGAGTAAAATGCACCCATTGCTGGCGAATTGCGTGCGTTTGACCGTTGGTTCTCCCGACGAAAACGTCCAGTTGCTCGCCGCCCTGAAGCTCGTATTGCACTAAGCGGCGGCGTGCCGCTTCCCACCCACACTACTATCGCTTTCTAGCTCGATTCGAGGAATTACCATGCGCCTTGCGGAAGTCGTTCGCAATACCAGCGAAACGCAGATCCGTGTCAAGATCAATCTGGACGGCACCGGTCAGCAAAAGCTGGCCACCGGCGTGCCGTTTCTTGATCACATGCTCGACCAGATCGCGCGGCATGGCCTGTTCGACCTCGACATTGAAGCGCATGGCGACCTGCATATCGACGACCACCATACTGTCGAAGACACTGGCATCACGCTCGGCCAGGCTGTCGCGAAGGCGATTGGCGACCGTAAGGGCATTCGCCGTTACGGCCATTCGTATGTGCCGCTCGACGAAGCGCTGTCGCGCGTGGTGATCGACTTTTCGGGCCGTCCGGGCCTCGAATTCCATGTGCCGTTCACGCGCGCGCGCATCGGCACGTTCGACGTCGACCTGTCTATCGAATTCTTCCGCGGCTTCGTGAATCACGCGGGCGTGACGCTGCATATCGACAATCTGCGCGGTATCAACGCTCACCATCAACTGGAAACAGTGTTCAAGGCCTTCGGCCGCGCGCTGCGCATGGCGGTGGAACTGGACGAACGCGCGGCGGGGCAGATTCCGTCGACCAAGGGCAGCCTCTAAGCGACTTATTTACCCGGACCGCGACGCGCTGCACGCGCGCCCGATGTTCAATGGATATTCTGAAGTCGTTTATTTCGCTGCTGGCGCTGATCAATCCGATCGGCGCGATTCCGTTCTTCATGAGTCTGACGGCGCATCAGGGCGATGCCGAACGGCGAAGGACGATCCGGATCGCCGCAATTTCCGTGTTCTGCGTGATCGCGGTGACCACGCTGCTGGGACAGCAGATCATCAGTTTCTTTGGCATTTCGGTCGGGTCGCTCGAAGTGGGCGGCGGAATCATCATGTTGCTGATGGCGATCAACATGCTGAATGCGCAGATCGGGAACAGTCGTTCGACACCCGAAGAGCGCGACGAGGCCGAGCAGAAGGACAACATCGCCGTTGTGCCGCTGGCCATTCCGCTGTTGACCGGCCCCGGCGCGATCAGCACCACGATCGTCTACGCGGCAAGCTCGCCGCACTGGTACGACCGGATCGGCTTGATCGTGATCGGCGCGGTGCTGGCGGCGATCTGCTTTTTTTCGCTGCGTCTTGCCGAACCGATTGCCCGCTGGGTCGGTCGCACGGGTATCAACATCGGCACGCGGCTCATGGGTTTGATGTTATCGGCGCTGGCGGTGGAATTCATCGTCGATGGATTGAAGGCTTTGCTGCCTAACTTGAAATGAAAACTTCGATAGCAATTGTGGATTACGGCATGGGCAACCTGCGCTCGGTGGCGCAGGCGCTGCGCAAGGCCGCGCCGGAAGCGGACGTGGCGATCGTCGACCAGCCCGAAGCGATCCGCGCGGCCGACCGCGTGGTGCTGCCGGGCCAGGGCGCGATGCCCGACTGCATGCGCAGTCTCGCGGAATCGGGCCTGCAGGAAGCCGTGGTGCAAGCGTCGCGCGAAAAGCCGCTGATGGGCGTGTGCGTCGGCGAACAGATGCTGTTCGACTGGAGCGCCGAAGGCGACACGCCGGGCTTGGGCCTCCTGCCGGGCAAGGTGCTGCGTTTCGATCTGGAAGGCCAGGTGCAGGACGACGGCTCGCGCTTCAAGGTCCCGCAAATGGGCTGGAACCGCGTGCGTCAGGCGCAGCCGCATCCGCTGTGGGACGGCGTGACGGACAACGCGTTCTTCTACTTCGTGCATAGCTATTACGTAGTGCCGGACAATGCCGCGCATACGTCCGGCGAGACTGTGTATGGCGTGCCCTTTACCTCGGCGGTGGCGCGGGATAACATCTTCGCCACCCAATTTCACCCGGAAAAGAGCGCCGAAGCGGGGCTGCGCGTGTATCGCAATTTCGTGCACTGGAACCCGTGAGCCCCTTTATTCCTTCTGCCGCCGCGCGCTGTCCCGCCACCAGCGGGGCCCTCGCCGCGCGCCGCAGCCGCGGCACCCCCATTGCGCCTTGCGCCGCCTGTGCGCAAGGGCGTCGAAAGAGTTGTACTAAACTAGCGGGACGGCGTTCTGGCGGGCTGGCCGACCAGCCGCCGTCGCCGACCTTCAACCCCTTCCCAGACAACACCCGATTGCTATGCTGCTGATCCCCGCCATCGACCTGAAAGATGGTCAGTGTGTACGCCTCAAACAGGGCGATATGGACCAGGCGACGATATTCTCCGAGGAACCGGCGGCGATGGCCCGACACTGGGTCGAACGCGGCGCGCGTCGTCTGCACCTCGTCGACCTGAACGGCGCGTTCGCCGGCAAGCCGAGGAATGAAGACGCGATTCGCGCGATCATCGAGGAAGTGGGCGGCGAGATTCCCGTGCAGCTCGGCGGCGGCATCCGCGACCTGAACACGATCGAGCGCTATCTCGACGACGGTCTCGAGTATGTGATCATCGGCACGGCCGCAGTGAAGAACCCGGGCTTCCTGCAGGACGCGTGCACGGCGTTCGGCGGTCATATCATCGTCGGGCTGGATGCGAAAGACGGCAAGGTTGCAACCGACGGCTGGAGCAAGCTGACCGGCCACGAAGTGGCGGATCTCGCGCGCAAGTTCGAGGACTACGGCTGCGAGTCGATTATTTACACCGACATCGGTCGCGACGGCATGCTCCAGGGCATCAATATCGAGGCGACGGTGCGTCTCGCGCGCGCCGTGAAGATTCCGGTGATCGCAAGCGGCGGCCTGTCGAATCTGACGGACATCGAATCGCTGTGCGAAGTCGAGGACGAGGGCATTGAAGGCGTGATTTGCGGCCGGGCCATTTATTCGGGTGACTTGGATTTCGCAGCGGCGCAGACTCTGGCGGACCGCTTGCGCGAATCGGACGACGCATAAACGCGAGCAGCGCGCGCATCCTGCCTGTTCGCAGGCTGCGCCCTTCGCGGCACGGCGGGCGGCGGCGAGTGAGCCGCCTCTGCCTGCCACGCGCCGCACCCGCCGCACACGTCGCACCCGCCGGCCGCAACGCGGCTCGCCACCCGGCACATCACCGCTTGCCTGCACCTGAAGCGAGCGGCCTCATCAGCGGTATTGGCAGAATTGCAAGATCATGGCTCTAGCTAAACGCATCATCCCCTGTCTCGACGTTACCGCTGGCCGCGTGGTCAAGGGCGTCAATTTCGTCGAACTGCGCGACGCGGGCGACCCCGTGGAGATCGCGCGCCGTTACGACGATCAGGGCGCGGACGAACTCACTTTCCTCGACATCACCGCGACTTCGGACCAGCGCGATCTGATCCTGCCGATCATCGAAGCGGTGGCCTCGCAGGTCTTCATCCCTCTGACGGTCGGCGGCGGCGTGCGCGCCGTCGAAGACGTGCGGCGCCTGCTCAATGCCGGCGCGGACAAGATCAGCATGAACTCGTCGGCGGTCGCCAATCCGCAACTGGTGAAAGACGCTACCGACAAATACGGCTCGCAATGCATTGTCGTCGCGATCGACGCGAAGCGCGTGTCCGCAGAAGGCGAGCCGCCACGTTGGGAAGTCTTCACGCATGGCGGGCGCAAGGCGACAGGCCTCGAGGCCGTCGAATGGGCGCGCAAGATGGCCGAACTCGGCGCCGGTGAAATTCTGCTGACCAGCATGGACCGCGACGGTACCAAAAGCGGCTTTGACCTCGCGCTCACGCGCGCGGTGTCCGACGCGGTGCCGGTTCCCGTCATCGCCTCGGGCGGCGTGGGCAATCTGCAGCACCTCGCGGACGGCATCAAAAGCGGCCACGCAGACGCCGTGCTTGCCGCCAGCATCTTCCACTACGGCGAACACACGGTCGGCGAGGCCAAGCATTTCATGGCAGAGCAGGGCATTTCGGTGAGGTTGTGACGTGGTGAACCCGACGGCAGTCAATTGGCTCGACAAAGTGAAGTGGGACGCGAACGGCCTCGTGCCGGTCATCGCGCAGGAAGCGTCGACCAACGACGTGCTGATGTTCGCGTGGATGAACCGCGAGGCATTGGCGAAAACCATCGAACTCGGCCGCGCCGTGTACTTTTCGCGCTCGCGCCAGCGCCTGTGGTTCAAGGGCGAGGAATCGGGCCACGTGCAGCATGTGCATGAAGTGCGGCTCGATTGCGACGAAGACGTCGTGTTGCTGAAAGTGGAGCAGGTGTCCGGCATTGCGTGCCACACCGGCCGCCACTCATGCTTTTTCCAGAAATTCGAAGGCACGACGGACGACGGCGACTGGGTCGCCGTCGATCCGGTGCTGAAAGACCCCGAACACATCTACAAATGACGCAGACCACCCAAGCCGCATCCGCCACGCCCTCGACGACCGACACGCTGATGCGCCTCGCGGCGATCATCGACAGCCGCAAGGGCGGCGATCCGGACGTGTCATATGTGTCGCGCCTTTTTCACAAGGGCGACGACGCGGTGCTCAAGAAGATCGGCGAAGAGGCCACCGAAGTCGTGCTGGCCGCCAAGGACACGCGCCACGGCGGCGAGACGAAAGCGTTGGTCGGCGAAGTCGCGGACCTATGGTTCCATTGCCTCGTGATGCTGTCGCATTACGACCTGAGCCCGGCCGACGTGCTTGCCGAGCTGGAGCGCCGCGAAGGCATGTCGGGCATTGAGGAAAAAGCGCTGCGCAAGAGCCGCGAACGCGAGCAGAACGGCGACTGAGCGCGCCCGGTGCTCGGGTGCGCTCGAGCCAGTATTTAGCCGCTCCGTCTTGAAGTGGCGAGCGCCGGAACCCACATTGCAGTGAACGCATCCGCAGAACCCACCCCTTGGGGAGGACGCAGCAATGGAACAGTCGCACGAGAGTTACCCGGCGCCGGCTTACCGCCACGCAATCGAGCCGGAGCGGGAACGCAGCCTGCGCACGCTTACACATGTGCTGTACGCGCTGTATGCGGTCCACTGGCTGACGGGCGGGCTGACCATCCTGATCGCGATCATCATCAATTATGTGAAGCGCGGCGACGCGGCGGGCACGCCGTATGAACCCCACTTCGAGTGGCAGATCCGCACCTTCTGGATCGGCCTGCTGGGCTACGCGATTGGGGGGATGCTGATTTTCGTCGTGATCGGCATTCCGCTGCTGTGGGCCGTCAGCATCTGGATGTTGTACCGTATTATCAAGGGCTGGCTGTACCTATACGATAACAAACCGCTGATCAATCCGCGGGCGTGGTTCTGAATTCGTCCGATGTTTGCCGGGCGGCGGCGCGGTTCGCCGCCCCATCCGAGATCACGCCTCGCGCTTTAGCCATACCGCTTCAGGAATGCGATGAGTCACGACCCGAATTGCCTCTTCTGCAAGATCGCCGCCGGCGAGATCCCCTCCACCAAAGTGCATGAAGACGAAGAGTTTCTTGCCTTCCGCGACATCCGTCCTGCGGCCGAAACCCATGTGCTGGTCATTCCGCGCAAACACATCGCCACGCTAAGCGATTGCAGCGAAAGCGATGCGCCGCTGCTTGGTAGAATGCTTGTTTTGACCGCGCGTCTGGCCGATCAGTTGGGCGTGGCGTACACCGGTGGTGAAACCGGCTTCCGCACGGTCATCAATACTGGTCCCGGCGGCGGGCAAGAGGTGTATCACCTGCACGCGCATATTCTTGCGGGGCCGCGTCCCTGGCAGCGCATGGGCTGACGCGGCGGGCGGGCGCGAGCCGGCAGCGCCGGCGGTCTTCGGTTAGGCGAGCATATTTTTGCCGGGCTGTAATTTTGGCGACGCGATTGTCTGTTCACAATACGCGCCGGATCATGGCAGTTGGGCGGCAAGTGCAGCAAATCGGCAAGCGTCGCAATGCTGCTGTAAGGTATAGATGAAGCGCGTGCGCTTCGATTCACGCCGCAAGGCAGACGAATTTTTGCCGCACCCTGTGCGGCGTCGGGGTTAAGGAGAGTAGTCATGGGTTCATTGAGCATTTGGCATTGGTTGATCGTGTTGTTGATCGTGGCGCTCGTGTTCGGCACGAAGAAGCTGCGCAACATCGGCGGGGATCTGGGTGGCGCCGTGAAGGGCTTCAAGGAAGGCATGCGGGAAAACGAAACCCCGTCGGCGGACCCGCAGCAGCGCGAACTGCCGCGTAACGGCGCGGTGGATGTGGAAGCCAAGGAAAAAACTCCGCGTTCGGGCGACTACCGCTAAGCCGCGGGCCCACCGCGTTACTGACGGACATTCCACTCCATGCTGGACCTCGGTCTAACCAAGATGGCGCTGATCGGCGTCGTCGCTCTGGTCGTGCTCGGCCCTGAGCGGCTGCCGCGCGTCGCCCGCACGGCGGGCGCGCTGTTTGGGCGCGCACAGCGCTACATCAACGACGTGAAGGCGGAAGTCACGCGGGAAATCGAGCTCGACGAATTGCGTCGCATGAAAACCGAGTTCGAGACGGCGGCAAGCAATGTCGAAACCGCCGTGCAAGAGAATCTGCGCAAGCACGAAACCGAGTTGAACGACGCGTGGAACAGCGGCACCTCCATGTCGCCCAGCATTGCGGGCGGCGCGATCGAAGACGCCGGCAACGCTTCGTGGCCGGCCAGCACGCCCGCCGCCACGACGAGGCGCAAGAACTGGCGCGTCAAGCAAACCGCCATGCCCACCTGGTACAAGCGCGCCACCACGCGCCGCACGCGCGTGCAGTCGGGCGCGGCGCGCGTTGCGCGGCATACGCCTGCCAGCATGCGTCGTCCGACGCGGTTTTTCTGATGACCAGAACGACAATCTCTAACCGAGGGCCGGTGTGAGCGACCCCCAGAATAGCCAGGAAGAAGGCACTGAAGAGACCTTCATTTCCCACCTCGTCGAATTGCGGGACCGCATTATCCGCGCGGGCCTTGCCGTCATCGTAGTGTTTGTCGGGCTGGTGTACTGGGCGCCGGATATTTTCCGGCTGCTGGCGCGCCCGCTCATGAACAACCTGCCGAAAGACGGCAAGATGATCGTGACCGACGTCACCGGCTCGTTCTTCGTGCCGATGAAAGTGACCATGCTGGTCGCCTTCGTGATCGCGTTGCCTTTCGTGCTGTACCAGATCTGGGCGTTCGTCGCGCCGGGTCTTTATCAGCACGAGAAAAAGCTGGTCGGGCCGCTCGTCGGCAGCAGCTACACGCTGTTCCTGTGCGGCATGGCGTTCGCGTATTTTGTTGTGTTTCCCACCATTTTTCGCGTGATGGCGCATTACAACGCGCCGCTCGGCGCGGAGATGACGACGGATATCGACAATTATCTGAGCTTCGTGCTCACCATGTTCATTGCATTCGGCGTGACGTTTGAAGTGCCGATTGTGGTCGTCCTGCTGGTGCGCATGAACGTGGTGACGCTGAAGAAGCTCAAAGAGGTGCGGCCGTATGTGATTGTCGGCGCGTTCGTGATTTCAGCGGTGGTCACGCCGCCCGACGTGTTCTCGCAACTGATCCTGGCCATTCCGCTTGTCGTGCTGTACGAGGCGGGTATCATTGCGGCGCGGCTCATTGTCGGCAAGCAACCCGCTGTAGTCGAGGACGCGAGTCCGCCCGGCTGACGCACATAGCGCGAGCGAGTGTGGGTGTCGATGGGGGTTTCTCGATTGACGCAGAAAACAAAAAAGGGCAGTCCGCGACGGACTGCCCTTTTTTGTTTGCCTGCCGGCGTTGCACCATTCGAGCAACCCACCGTTCCACCGTTCCACCGCTCGGCGGGCGTTTGAGCCGCCCGTTCGCCGCGCGCGCAGCTTGCGCTTAACCGCCTTCGTCGTCCTGCTGGTCGCTGTCTTCCACCGGCTGCTTCGGCGGCGGCGGGCGCTTGCCGATGATCACGTCCACATCCAGTTCGCGATTCTTGCGCACCAGATGCACCTTCGCGGCCGTGCCCGGCTTGATCTGTGCGATCACATTCAGCAAGCGGGTCGTGTCGGTGATTTCCTGACCGTTCACGGTCATCAGAATGTCGCCCGGCTTGATGCCTGCGCGGTCGGCAGGACCGTTCTTGAGGACGCCTGCCACAATTGCGCCTGACTTCTGGTCGAGTCCGAACGACTCGGCAATCTCCGGCGTGACGTCTTGCGGCTCAACGCCGATCCAGCCGCGCGTGACCGAGCCGGTGGTGATGATACTTTCCAGCACGCTGCGCGCGGTCGACACGGGAATTGCAAAGCCAATGCCGAGCGAGCCGCCCGAGCGCGAGTAAATGGCCGTGTTGATGCCGAGCAGATTGCCGTTCACGTCGACCAGGGCGCCGCCCGAGTTGCCGGGATTGATCGCCGCATCTGTCTGGATGAAGTTTTCGAAGGTGTTGATGCCGAGGTGATTGCGCCCGAGCGCGCTCACGATACCCATGGTGACCGTTTGCCCTACGCCGAACGGGTTGCCGATAGCCAGCACCACGTCGCCTACGCGCGTCTGCTCCATGCGGCCGAGCGTGATGGTGGGCAGGTTCGTCATGTTGACCTTGAGCACGGCGAGATCCGTTTCCGGATCGATGCCGATCACCTTAGCATTCGTGGTGCGGCCGTCCGCGAGGGCGATTTCGATCTGATCTGCGCCGTCGACAACGTGCTGGTTCGTTAGAATGTACCCTTCCGAACTCACGATCACCCCGGAGCCCAGGTTCGCGGCCGGTTGCTCGCGCTGCTTGCGATTGTTCTTGTCGCCGAAGAAGTAGCGGAACAGCGGGTCTTTCGCACGCGGGTCCGGCGGCAGTGAGCCATCTTTGCTGGAAAACACATTGACGACCGCGGGCATGGCCTTCTGGGCGGCGTCTGCGTAGGACGTCGTTGCAGGCCCGCTGCCGATGCCAGGCGCCACTTCCCGCAGCGCGACGATCGGTTCGGCAAGCTGCTTGCCGAATTGCCCTTGACGCTGGAGCCACTGCGGTTTCAGGGTCGCGATGATGAACATCAGCGCCAACAGCACAGTCACCGCTTGGGCGAAGAACAGCCAGAAGCGTCTAAGCATCTGAAGACTAGAGGTTTATATGGATCGGATCGAACTTGAATTGTACTTGAACAATCTCCTTGAAACCGCGCGCTTCAAGGACTATTGCCCGAACGGTCTGCAAGTGGAGGGGCGCCGTAAGATCGGCAAACTCGCGACCGGCGTGACGGCCTCCGTGGCCTTTCTCGAAGCGGCGCTCGATTGGGGCGCGGACGCGGTGCTGGTTCATCATGGCTACTTCTGGCGCAACGAGGCGCCGCAGATCACCGGCCGCAAATACGCGCGCCTGAAACTGCTGCTCGGCAACGACCTGAACCTCTTCGCCTATCACCTGCCGCTCGACGATCATCCGGAATTCGGCAACAACGCGCAGATCGCCGCGAAAATGGGTTGGATCAGCGACGCGCGCTTCGGCGAGAACGACCTCGGCTGGCTCGCCACCTTTGCGATGCCGATCACGCTCGCGCACTTTACCGCGGAGATCGAGCAGACGCTCGGCCGCACGCCGCTCGTGTTCGGCGATCAGGACCGCATGTTGCGCCGGGTCGCGTGGTGCACCGGCGCCGCGCAAGGCATGTTCGACGCGGCGATCAACGCCGGCGCCGATGTCTATCTGACGGGCGAGGTGTCGGAGTCGGTCATGCACACGTCGGCGGAAAGCGGCGTCGCGTTTCTCGCAGCCGGGCATCACGCAACCGAGCGCTTCGGCGTGCAGGCGGTGGGCAAGCACCTCTCCGAGCAGTTCGATATCGAGCATCTCTTTATCGATATCCCCAATCCCGTTTAAGCGTCCAAATAGCAAATACGCATTAGCGAAGAAAAAAGCTCGAATAACGGAGGGGGCACTTAAAAGGAGGTATGAAAAAGTTTGCGATACGTACGGAGAAACCCTGATTTATCAAGGGCTTCGCACGGTTTTTGGCAATCGGCCCTTGTAAATGGCGACTCCATTCGAGCAAACTAGCGGCGGTAGAAGCGACCTGAAGGAAAATCCAACTCAGAAGTGGGGCGTGTGATGCGAGACAAGGAAGATGAACGCGTCGACGGCAGCCGCCGTACCTGGCTGATAGCGACGACCGTAGCAGGTGGCATTGGAGGCGTTGCCACTGTCGTACCCTTTGTTAGTTCGTTTGCACCATCTGAAAAAGCCAAGGCAGCCGGAGCGCCGGTCGAAGTGGATATCAGTGATCTCAAGCCGGGGGACATGAAAACCGTCGCGTGGCGCGGCAAACCGGTGTGGATCATCAACCGTACGGAAAAGATGCTCGCCGACGTGAAGAAGGCGGATAACGAGCTGGCCGACCCCGCGAGCAAGAATCCCTTTTCGATGCCGTTGCCGGAGTACTGCAACAACGAATTCCGTTCGCGCACCGACCACAAGAATATTTTTGTCGCCGTCGCCGTATGCACGCATCTCGGCTGCACGCCGACGCCGCGCTTCCAGGAGGGCGCGCAGCCTAATCTGCCAGACGACTGGCCAGGCGGTTTCCTGTGCCCTTGCCACGGTTCGACCTATGACATGGCCGGCCGCGTCTTCAAGAACAAACCTGCGCCGCAGAACCTCGACATCCCGCCCTATATGTTCACGTCGGCCAACGGCCTCGTGATCGGCAAGGACGAGAAAGGAGAAGCGTAATGGCGATCGAACACGAAGTAGAGACGACCGGGCTCGTCGGCTGGCTCGACCGGCGCTTTCCGTTCACGTCCACGTGGAAAAAGCACGTTTCCGAGTATTACGCGCCGAAGAACTTCAACTTCTGGTACTTCTTCGGCTCGCTTGCGCTGCTCGTGCTGGTTAACCAGATCGTCACGGGCATCTTCCTCACGATGAACTACAAGCCCGACGCAACGCTCGCGTTCGCCTCGGTCGAGTACATCATGCGCGAAGTGCCGTGGGGCTGGCTGATCCGCTATATGCATTCCACGGGCGCCTCGATGTTTTTCGTGGTCGTCTATCTGCACATGTTCCGCGGGCTCATGTACGGCTCGTACCGGAAGCCGCGCGAACTGGTGTGGATTTTCGGCTGCGCGATCTTTCTGTGCCTGATGGCGGAGGCGTTTTTCGGCTACCTGCTGCCGTGGGGCCAGATGTCGTTCTGGGGCGCGCAGGTGATCGTGAACCTGTTCTCGGCAATTCCGTTCATCGGCCCTGACCTGTCGCTGTGGATTCGCGGCGACTACGTCGTGTCGGACGTCACGCTGAACCGCTTCTTCGCGTTTCACGTGATCGCGATTCCTCTAGTGCTGCTCGGCCTCGTGGTCGCGCATCTCGTCGCGCTGCATGAAGTGGGCTCGAACAATCCGGACGGCATCGAAATCAAGGCGAAGAAAGACCCGGACGGCATTCCGCTCGACGGCATTCCGTTCCATCCGTACTACTCGGTGCACGATTTCATGGGGGTGTCCGTGTTCCTCATGATCTTCGCGGCCATCATTTTCTTCGCACCGGAGATGGGCGGGTACTTCCTCGAGGCGAACAACTTCGTGCCGGCCAATCCGCTGCAAACGCCGCCCGAAATCGCGCCGGTCTGGTACTTCACCGCCTTTTACGCGATGCTGCGCGCCACCACCGACCCGTTCAAGATCGTGCTGATGATCGTCATCGCGTTGCTCGGTCTGCTCGCGCTGGTGCGCGGGCGCGGCAAATGGCGGCTCGGCTTGCCGGTGCTCGCCGTGCTGGTGATTCTCGCCATGGCGTTCACCGAGTCGAAATTCTGGGGCGTGGTGGTGATGGGCGGCGCGGTGATTTCGCTGTTCTTCCTGCCTTGGCTCGACCGCTCGCCGGTCAAGTCGATCCGCTACCGGCCGTTCTTCCATAAAGTGTTCTATGGAATTTTTGTGGTCGCCTTCCTGACGCTCGGCTTCCTCGGCACGAAACCGCCTTCGCCGACCGCCACGTTGATTGCGCAGGTCTGCGCGCTGATCTACTTCGCGTTTTTCCTCGGCATGCCGTTCTGGACGCGGCTTGGCACCTTCAGGCAACCGCCTGAGCGCGTGCGCTACAAGCCCCACTAACCGCGAGCGAGGAGAACACGAAGATGAAAAAGCTGCTTTCGACGTGCGCGCTGATCGGCGCGACACTGCTCGCGGTGCTGAGCGGCCCGGCGTATGCGGACGAGAATGTTCATCTCGACCGCGCGCCCGATAACGCGGACAATTTCGCTTCTTTGCAGCACGGCGCGCAATTGTTTGTAAACTACTGCCTGAATTGCCACAGCGCGAACCTGATGCGCTACAACCGGCTGACCGACCTCGGCATCACGCCGAGTGAAATTCAGTCGAACCTGCTTTTCACGACCGACAAGATCGGCAACACGATGACGGTGGCCATGCGCCCGGACGACGCGAAAGCGTGGTTCGGTGCGAGTCCGCCGGATTTGTCCGTGGAAGCGCGGGCGCGCGGCAAGGACTGGCTGTACACGTATTTGCGCAGTTTTTATCGCGACAATACGCGGCCGACGGGCTGGAACAATCTGGTGTATGAAAACGTGAGCATGCCTCACGTGCTGTGGCAGCTTCAGGGGCAACGTACCGCGAAGTTCGGTGACGAAGTCGACGAAAGAACAGGCGAGACGGTGCACAAATTTGTGGGCTTCCAGCAGGTCACGCCGGGGACGATGTCGCCGGTAGATTATGATTCTGCTGTGGCCGACCTTGTGTCGTACCTGTCCTGGATGTCCGAGCCGACGCAGAAAACCCGCAAGCAACTGGGCGTGTGGGTGCTGCTGTTCCTCGGCATTCTGAGCTTTTTCGCCTGGCGACTGAACGCCGCGTACTGGAAACATATCAAATAATCACGCCGCTACACGGCGTGGGGCCGGCGCCAGGAAAAACCTGTTGAACGGTTTTCCGCGCGCTGGCCCTTCAGCTTTTTGAGGAAACGTAAATCATGATGGTTCTGTATTCCGGCACTACTTGCCCGTTCTCCCAGCGTTGCCGGCTGGTGTTGTTCGAAAAGGGCATGGACTTCGA
>Ga0268254_10000232_pt1 | contig 43800 bp, 36 predicted proteins | sample AgamicOrSfrz_FD_200251 | JGI IMG/M metagenome (GOLD analysis project Ga0268254, IMG submission 200251) | Agave microbial communities from Guanajuato, Mexico - Or.Sf.rz (v2) (version 3) | ecosystem: Host-associated > Plants > Phyllosphere > Phylloplane/Leaf | place: Guanajuato, Mexico...
GTTGCAAGCTGAGGTAAACCGACATAAAACATACACTTTTTTCCATGCTATCATAGAAGAAAAAAAAAATAACAAGACATTTGTCGTCTTGTTACAAAAGGTTTTCGCTATTTAGTTACAGAAATTTCAAATTTGTCGAAGATTTGAAGCTCAATAAAAATAGTTGCTAACATACCAATCTATCAATTCGTTTCCATGAAAATAAGCAGCGATTGTCCCTATAAAAATAAAAGGAACGAAAGGAATTGGTACACCTACCTTTGCCTTTTTCATTAATAACGCTCCTATGCTAACGGTTCCGCCTATTAATATAGCTAAAAAAAGCGATAGCAAAACAAGCTTTACTCCAAGCACAATACCAATCAAACCATACAATTTAATATCTCCTTCTCCAAGGCCTCCTCTGCTGAGAAATGCGACTAGAAAGAGGAGAAAAAATGCTATTCCTCCTCCCATTAAGGAATCACTCCACGAAGTTAATGGAATGAAAAGACGCTCAAGAAGAAAGATAGGCAAAAAGAAAAGCAGTACCTTATTTGGGACAATCATATAAGCTATATCTGAGACAACTATAATTGTTAAAAAAGAAACAAAGGTTAATATGACAATCAGTTCTAACGTCATATTCAATCTAAAAAAAGCATATACAAATAAACTTCCTGTCGAAAATTCTACGAACGGGTAGATGAAGGAGATTTTTTTGCAACACATACTACATTTTCCTGCATTTTTAATGTAGGAGACTACGGGAATTAACTGTTGTGGAGAAAGAACGTATAAACAGTGTGGACAATGAGATCTTGGAGATAAAATAGATTTTTTCTGAGGAATTCTAAGGCCTGCTACATTATAAAATGAACCTAGAGTGAGACCTGAAACAAATAGATAAAGGTAAATTAAACTCATACGACTCCTTCCATTTCAGGGGTACAGAATACTAACTGTAGATTTTCTTTTGAATGGGGCAATGTATCTTTTCCTTTTAAATAGCTGCCAATAAACGGAATGAGAAAAGCTGCTAGAAGACCTATTATGATAACCAGTATGATCACTCGCATTAGAGAAAGTCCTTTATTCTTCGTGGACAGTTTATCCATTTTCACACCTCTCCTTTATTGATTAGTATCAAACAGCTCCTTGATTAATACACTGAATCATAATACCCATAGAAGTCATATTCTGTATGCCTCCTTCCTTAAAACACACCTTTTATAGGTAATAAGGATTATACCACTAAAAAACAATAACAGCATAAAAAAAACGTCTGCAAAAGCAGACGTTTTTTAATAGTAAGGAGCCATAAATAAGTAGACAATTACACCTGTAAGACTTACATAAAGCCAGATTGGCATTGTCCATCGCACAATTTTTTTATGTTTTTCAACTTGCATTGTCCAGCCCCACACAAGTGCAAACAGTGCCAGCGGAACAATAATCGCTGCTAGGAAACTGTGTGTGATCAAAATAAAGAAGTAAATGGGACGAACGATTCCTTCTCCACCAAACGTAGCTGTTTCTGTGGAAATGTAATGGAACGTTAAATATGAAACTAAAAAGAGCAGTGTGGAAGTGAATGCTGCTAAAATAAAACCTTTATGAGCATTAATATTTTTCCTGAAAATTGAAATCAACGCTGCAACTAAAAAAATAAACGTAAAACTATTCAAAATAGCATTTAACCGTGGAAAGATAGTCAAATCAAAACTTACTTTTCCTTGATAGCCGATATTCGAAAAGAATAGCAGTAAAATAATGACATTCGCTATCACTGAAAAGGTAAGAATAATACCGGTAAAGTTTTTATTACTTTTCGGTACAATTTTTTCATTATTCTTACTCATGTTAACAATCTCCTTATTTAGTGATGTACATGTTTATTATATATCACTTACCTAGGGGGTGAAAGTGACAATACTTTGAACTTAGTGCTTCCTTATTATCCGTATCCCTTCCTCACATTATGTTAAAAGCAGCAAGATTTCACTTGCTGCTTTTGCTCATTTTAGAAGAAAAGCCCGCACTTCTGATATAAAATACAGAGACCCTGTAATCACGACCATGTCTTGTTCACCTGTCGCCTTTTCCTTTACGTAAGCAATTGCTTTTTTCCACTCCTCGTCCATATGCTTATTATGATGAGTACTCATCTCATAAAGCTCTTGAGCTGCGCGAGCACGAGGAAAGTCAAACGACGTAAATGTAATACTTGCAGCGATTGTTTCAAGTTCTTGGACCATTCGATCAGCGCTTTTATCATTTAAGCAGCTGAAAACTAAATGAATGTTTCGATCTTCATAATGAAGGCGTAAAGTAGATAACAGGCTATCAATGCCTTCTGCATTATGAGCCCCATCAATAATCGTTAAGGGATGCTCATTTACTATCTCAAAGCGGCCGTTCCACTTTGTATGCTGAATCCCTTTTATCATTTGCTCTTTGGAGATAGAAAGCTTTTTCTTTTCTTTTAAATAACAAACGGCCATCACAGCCAAAGCTGCATTTTTAACTTGATGATAGCCAAGCATATTTAATTGCAAGTGTTCAAATGTGCCATACGGCGTTTTTAACATAAAGCCTTCTCCATTTGCTAAGGGCTCATAGTTTTCAATTTTAAATTCTTTTCCTAACACAAATAACGGAGCCTGCTTCGAATTTGCCTCTTCTGTAATGACGTCAAGCGCCTTTACCTGCTCGGCACCCGTAATAATAGGGACTTCTTTTTTAATAATCCCCGCTTTTTCTGTTGCAATTTCTTCTACCGTATCACCTAGTATCGCCATGTGATCAAATCCAATGTTTGTAATAACACTCACCATAGGACTCACAACGTTTGTTGAATCATATCGTCCCCCAAGACCTGTTTCAAACACAGCATAGTCAACTGAATCATGATAGCCGAAATAAAGAAAAGCCATGATTGTAATCACTTCAAATTCCGTTGCTGACCCTAAGTCCGTATGTTCTAGTCGCTCCACTACAGGCTTTACTTCCTGAACAAGAGCGGTCATTGCTTCATTTGAAATAGGCTGTCCATTCACGCTAATCCGCTCATTAAATGTTTCGATATAAGGGGAAGTAAACGTTCCAACTTTATACCCTGCTTCTTCTAACATGTTTCGCAAATAAGAAACAGTAGAACCTTTACCATTCGTCCCAGCAACATGAATAGCATTTATATTTTGCTGCGGAAAATCAAGCTGCTCTAGCATCCATTCCATTCGTTCTAACCCCGGCTTGATTCCAAAGCGAAGTCTGTTATGAATCCAATCAAGCGCTTCTTCATATGTCGTTATCATCTTTTATTCACCTTTCTTTTCCATCGCTATTATTATGTAAAGAAAAAGCGTCGCTATACAAGCCACGCTTTTTCTGTTCATTCATTAACCCATTGATTATCCGCGTAATTCAGCAATACGAGACTGAACAGCTTCACGTTTTTCAACGTAATCTTGCTCTTTTGCACGCTCTTCTTCTACTACTTTAGCAGGCGCTTTTGCAATAAAGCCTTGGTTGTTTAATTTCTTTTGTACACGTTCTACTTCTTTGTTTAACTTGTCGTATTCTTTTTCTAAACGTGCGATTTCTTCTTCGATATTAATTAAACCTTCAAGAGGTAAAATTAATTCTGCTCCTGTTACAACAGCACTCATCGCTTTTTCATCTAATGAAACATCGGTTGAAATCACAAGCTCACTTGGATTACAGAAACGTTCTACATACGCACGGTTCTTTTCAAGCTGGCTTTGAATATTTTCATCTTTAGCTTTAATAAATAATTTTACTTGTTTGCTCATCGGCGTGTTCACTTCAGCACGAATATTACGAACAGCACGGATAATATCTACAAGTAAACGCATATCGTTAGCAGCTTCTTTATCCGAAAGCTCAGCGCGTACTTCCGGCCATTTAGCTACTGTAATTGATTCGCCTTCATGCGGCAAGCTTTGCCAAATTTCCTCAGTAATAAACGGCATGAATGGATGTAAAAGTCGCATTGTGTTATCAAGTACATAAGCTAAAATTGAGCGTGTTGTCTTTTTAGCTGCTTCATCTTCTCCGTAAAGAGGAAGTTTAGCCATTTCAATGTACCAATCGCAGAAATCATCCCAAATAAAGTTATAGAGAATGCGTCCAACTTCACCGAATTCATATTTGTCAGCTAATTTTGTTACGTGCTCAATCGTCTCATTTAAGCGCGTTAAAATCCATTTATCGGCAACGGATTTTCCGCCTGATAAATCAAGCTCTTCAAATGTGATGCCATCCATGTTCATTAATGCAAAACGAGAAGCATTCCAAATTTTATTTGCAAAGTTCCACGTCGCTTCGACTTTTTCAAAGCTGAAGCGTAAATCTTGTCCCGGTGAGCTTCCTGTAGATAAGAAGTAGCGAAGAGAATCCGCACCGTATTTCTCGATTACTTCCATTGGATCTACGCCGTTACCAAGTGATTTACTCATTTTACGACCTTCAGCATCTCGTACAAGACCGTGAATGAGTACATCGTCAAACGGACGTTTACCCGTAAATTCAAGACCTTGGAAAATCATACGAGATACCCAGAAGAAGATAATGTCGTAGCCTGTTACAAGCACATTTGTTGGGTAGTAGCGTTTGAAATCAGCTGCATCCACATCCGGCCAGCCCATTGTTGAGAACGGCCATAGCGCTGAGCTGAACCATGTGTCTAATACATCTGAATCCTGTTCCCAGTTTTCGATATCTGCTGGAGCCTCATGATCTACGTATACCTCTCCAGTTTCTTTGTGATACCAAGCTGGAATGCGGTGTCCCCACCAAAGCTGACGCGAAATACACCAGTCGCGAATATTTTCCATCCAGTGTAAGTATGTCTTTTCAAAACGGTCAGGTACAAAGTTTACTTTTTCTTCTTGTTTTTGAAGATCTACTGCTTTATCTGCTAACGGCTGCATTTTTACAAACCATTGAGTTGATAAATAAGGTTCAACAACGGCACCGCTTCGTTCACTGTGACCTACTGAATGCATGTGGTCTTCAATGTTGAACAATACGCCGTCTTCTTGAAGGTCTTTAACAATTTGCTTACGACAAGCAAAACGATCCATTCCTTCATATTTACCTGCTTTGTCATTCATCGTACCGTCTTGATTCATCACTAAAATACGCTCTAAATTATGACGGTTTCCAATTTCAAAATCGTTCGGGTCATGAGCAGGCGTAATTTTTACCGCACCAGAACCGAATTCCATATCAACATAATCATCGCCTACGATAGGAATTTCACGCCCTACAATCGGAAGGACAACCTTTTTACCGATTAAGTGCTTATAACGATCGTCTTCAGGGTGAACAGCTACAGCCGTATCTCCTAGCATCGTTTCAGGACGAGTTGTTGCGATTTCAATATGTCCAGAACCATCTGCCAACGGATAGCGCATATGATAAAACGCACCTTGTACATCTTTGTAAATAACCTCGATGTCTGAAAGAGCTGTTTTTGTAGCTGGATCCCAGTTAATAATATATTCTCCGCGATAGATTAACCCTTTTTTGTAAAGCGTTACGAATACTTCGCGCACTGCTTTAGAAAGGCCTTCATCAAGCGTGAAGCGCTCGCGTGAATAGTCTAAGCCAAGTCCTAGCTTCGACCACTGCTGGCGAATAAAGCTTGCATATTCTTCTTTCCATTTCCACGTTTCGGCTACAAAATTTTCGCGGCCTAGATCGTAGCGGCTTTTCCCTTCGCTGCGAAGCTTTTCTTCTACTTTTGCCTGCGTTGCAATCCCCGCATGGTCCATGCCAGGAAGCCATAAAACGTCATAGCCTTGCATGCGCTTCATACGCGTTAAGATGTCTTGTAACGTTGTATCCCAAGCGTGGCCTAAATGCAGCTTGCCCGTTACGTTTGGGGGTGGAATTACAATTGTATACGGCTCTTTTTCAGGATCATTTGTTGCTTCAAAAAACTTCCCGTCTAACCAATACTGATAACGATTTTCTTCAACGGCTTTTGGATCATACTTCGTTGGAAGAGTCACTTCTTTTTCAGACATAATGTATACCTCCATAATATAAAGTTTCAGTCTTTAGAAACTGTGTAAAGCTTTTATAAACATAAAAAAACTCCTTTCCTAATAAAAGGACGAAAGGAGTTGATTTCGCGGTACCACCTTTTTTTATAGACCTATCCCGTTTGATAAGCCTATACACTTCATTTCATAACGGTTGATTAACCGGCTTTTTCTACTGAGCTATGCAGCTGTTCAAAAAAGCTACTCATAGGCGACATTCCGAGTGCACATTCTTAAGAAATCTCACAGCAGCTGATTTCTCTCTCTGAAAGACGAACATCCCGTACTCTTCCTATTCACTGTATTTATGTATGAATTTCTCTTAATTATACTATATGAAAAAATGTTGAATCGTCAATAATCTTCTCCACTTTTTTACGATTATATTCATAATTTTTTTGTTCTGCTCTTTATTTTTTCATTCACTCGCTAATTTTGGAAATAAAATAAAGAGTCCGCTCAAAAAAATGGCACCATTTCTTTCTTTTTTCATATACTTACTTTAACCTGGGCACGTGGATTGAAAGGGGCATGTACAAATGAAGAAACGAATAAATGTAAATTCGTATCAGCTGCAGCGGTGGCTCAAAACAGCAGGAGCGGCTTGTGGACAGTTTATTGTTCCTTTAACAATTTTTCAAGGTATACGTACACTATTTTTCCCTACAACCTTTGATGTACTGTTGTTGGCACTGCTTGCCATACTAGCGGTTGCTTTATATTCCGACTGGATTTAAAAACCCAAGCGCTATTCGTTCGCTTGGGCTTGTGCAGCTGCTTCCGCTGCCATTTTTTTTTGCTGATCTACTTCAAATATTTTAATATTGAGCTGTTCAATGTTTTTCGTCAGCCAGTATGCTCGAATAAATGACTGCATATGTTCAAGCTCTGTTTTACTTTCTTTATGCTGCCTATATTGAACGATACACTGATACAAGGGTTCTGGAAACGCCAAATAACTGTGTAAAAGCAGCCGTTCCTCTTCTCTGAGAGCAAAATGTTTTTCATACGTACTAAACCACTCATAGCTGTCATAGGTAGTTACTGGGTATGTGCGAAGAGTACGGAAATAAAATGAGACCAAATCATAAATCGGTGAAGCATCTTTTGCATGTTCAAAATTAATAAAAAAACCATTTCCCCGTTCGTCATAGATAAAATGTTTAGCCGATAGCTTTCCATGAGACGTAACCAGCCGGATCTTTTCCTTTTCTTCCATTTCATCGTTCCACTGATCGAGCTTTCCAAAACCAAACTCAAGCGCTCTTGTCATTTCATAATAAAATGTACAGTAGTGCAATTCAAACGGGGACATATAAACTTTCTTCTCGCATTCTACTACATACTGCTTCAGCTCTTCCTGACGTTTTTCCCACGTTTCTTTCATCGATGTATAATGATTTTCTATATCTTCTTTTTTCACTTCTACTTCCTGCGCCGAAGCGCCGTGAAGCTTAGCAAGCTCTTGAAATAATTTATGATATCGAATATCACGCTCTTCGGTCGGATTATTTGGGAGCCACGGCATTAAGTAATACGAGCCGCTTTCATCTGAAACAATGGGCTGAGAACGCTTCGTTTGATAAATAGGGACAAATCCCATCCATCCTTTTTGATACACGTTCTGCAGCTTTTGAATGAAGTTTTGATTTCGTTCTTGATGATTCGCCATTTCTTTAAGCGCAAACACGCCGGTTTTCGTATAGACTTTTTTTACTTTTCCGTAGTCTTCGATAAAGTCAACATCTAAGTCATATTCTTTTAACAATACTTTGTAGTCTGCTACTGTCCGCTGCATCTATATTCTCCTTCCTCGTAAAAAATAAAGAAAACAGTTAAGACATTATATGCGTCAAAACTGTTTTCTTTCCGACTTTAACGAACGGGGATATTTAAGATGCTTCCTTCTTCCAGCTCATATTCATCTTCTAAATTATTCACTCGTAAAATGTTTTGTACATTCGTATTATAGCGGTTTGCTATCGTATCAAGCGAATCTCCGTCTTGAACAATACAAAGCTTCCACGTTGAAAAAGCTTCTTCTTCCCGCGAAAAGAGCTTTGTTAAATAAAGGGCATTTTCATTTCGGCCGCTTTCATTTTCTTCTTTCCGAAATTCAACAATAATCTTTTCCTCTTCTTGTTCAGCTTCTTCTTGCTCAGCCTCCTCTTGTTGAACGTCAGCATACGTAGTCAATTCACTAGCTTGCGATTCTTCGAAGCTTTCTTGCTCTTGACGAAGCTGAAACAGTTCAATCACATTGTCTTCTCTTTCTTCCTCGATTTGGGCTTCTTTTTTCACTTCGACTTCAAATGGTTCATATGCTTCCTCTTCATATTCCACGACCGGCTCAGCACGAGATTCTTTTTTAAATACAGATGAAAAATAACTAGGGGTCTCTTCTGAATGCTCTTCTTCAATAGCCTCTGCTTCTAAAAGTGCGGGAGCTTCACGATAGCTTACGTCAAACTCTTGTTCTTCTTGTTCTTCTTCTTCTTGAGCAACGTTTTCAGTATATACCTCTTCAGCATCGTCCACTTCTTCATAAGAGACGATGTGCTGTTCCTCCGAAAACTCTTCCTCTTCTTCTCGTTCTTCATGCTGTTCTCCGTACAATCCTGTGATGGACAAGTCAGCCATTAGCTGCAGCTGATTTGTGCCTGGCAATTCATAATCAAATAAATCAATAGATACATATACGTCTTCAATACTTTGAATACGATTTTTAGGAATGGTAATATCAACAGGAAATTGATGTGATAATTCAGCCGTTCCGTCTTCACGGACAGAGATAGATTGCACTTGATTCTCATTTGTATATTCGCGTAACGAGTGCTCTCCCTCGTACGTTTCGTATTCACCTGTTAATTGTAATGCTCCTCGAATAGACACGTATTGGTCATATTCTTGAATAGATACTTGAGGCTCTAAGGAGATAGACAAAAGTTGTGAGACTTCCTGTCCTTTTTGAAACCATACTGATTCTTCTACGGAAAAACGCAGACATGATAAATTATCCTGCGACAAATTGTTCTCCCCCTTCCAACACCCGCCAGGTAATAGCGCGGTCATTAAAGATGTATGAACAAATAAATTAAAATATGTCTTTAAAACTAAAAAAGCTTACGGAATACTCCGTAAGCTTTGATATAAAAGTCAATCTTATTTATCTGTTTATCCACGTAACTTCGAAAAGGCTTTTTCAGCTGCTGCAATTGTATGTTCAATGTCTGCATCTGTATGAGAAGTTGATAAAAACATTCCTTCGAATTGAGAAGGAGGTAAAAACACGCCTTCATTAGCCATTTCACGATAGTAAGCTGCAAAATAATCTAAATTCGATGTTTTCGCTGTTTCGTAATTTATTACCTGTTCGTTTGTAAAGAAGAAACCGATCATTGAACCAGCTCGGTTTACCGTAAACGGTACATCATATTTTTCAGCTGCTGCCATCAATCCTTCTTCTAATCGATCTGCTTTACGAATGAACTCATCGTAGGATTGAGGTGTCAGCTGCGTTAACGTCTCGTATCCAGCTGTCATCGCAAGCGGATTACCTGATAATGTACCTGCTTGATAAATCGGGCCGCTTGGTGCAACTCGCTCCATAATTTCAGCTTTACCACCGTAAGCACCTACTGGTAAACCACCACCGATTACTTTTCCTAAGCAAGTTAAGTCAGGAGTAATGTTGTAGTAGCCCTGTGCACAGTTGTACGCTACGCGGAACCCTGTCATTACTTCATCAAAAATGAGCAGTGAGCCATATTCTGATGTGATATCACGAAGCCCTTGTAAGAAACCTGGCTGAGGCGGTACCACACCCATATTTCCTGCTACCGGTTCAACGATTACTCCGGCAATGTCATCTCCGAATTCTTTAAAAGCATATTGTACGCTTTCTAAATCATTGTACGGCACTGTAATCGTGTTTTTAGCGATTCCTTCAGGCACTCCCGGACTATCTGGTAGGCCTAACGTTGCAACGCCTGATCCAGCTTTAATTAGAAGAGAGTCACCGTGTCCATGGTAACAGCCTTCAAATTTTAAAATTTTGTTGCGGCCCGTATAGCCACGTGCTAAACGCAGTGCGCTCATCGTTGCTTCCGTACCTGAACTCACCATACGGACGATTTCGATTGAAGGAACGCGCTCAATAACAACCTTAGCAAGCTCATTTTCAATTAATGTTGGTGCACCAAAGCTTGTACCAGATTCCGTTACTTTTTTTACTGCTTCAACTACTTGATCGTTGGAATGTCCGTGAATTAAAGGTCCCCATGATAAGACGTAGTCAATATATTTGTTGCCGTCAATATCGTAAATCGTAGCGCCTTTTCCTCGTTCCATAAAAATAGGATCCATATCTACTGATTTAAATGCACGAACAGGACTGTTTACTCCACCCGGCATTAATTGCTGCGCTTCTAAAAAAGCTGCTTTTGACTTTTCATAACTTCTCATGTGTAAGCCTCCTTAATTACTTGTCAGATAACCAGCGTGCTGCGTCTTTAGCATGATACGTTACAATTAAATCCGCTCCTGCACGCTTCATGCTAATTAATTTTTCAAGAACAATCTCTTTTTCATTTACCCAGCCGTTTTGAGCTGCCGCTTTAATCATTGAATATTCACCGCTCACATTATAAGCCACTACCGGTAAATTAAACGTATTTTTCACATCGCGCATAATATCTAAATAAGATAGAGCTGGTTTTACAATTAAGAAATCTGCTCCTTCTTCGACATCAGATTCCGCTTCTCGAAGTGCTTCTAAGCGATTGGCTGGGTCCATTTGATATGTTTTACGGTCTCCAAATTGAGGAGAAGAATGCGCTGCATCGCGGAATGGTCCGTAAAAAGCAGATGCATATTTAACAGCATAAGACATCACGGGCACATCTTCAAATCCAGCTTCGTCTAGACCGTGGCGAATAGCTGCCACGAAACCGTCCATCATGTTTGAAGGCGCAATAATATCCGCTCCTGCTTTAGCTTGACTGACCGCTGTACGCGCTAATAAGTCAAGGCTAGGATCGTTTAAGATTTTTCCGTCTTCAATTACACCACAGTGGCCATGATCTGTGTATTGACATAAGCATGTATCTGCGATAACAACAAAGTCTGGAAAATTTTCTTTAATTTGACGAATACCTTTTTGAACAATTCCGTGGTCATGGTATGCCTGTGAGCCGACCGCATCTTTTTCAGCAGGAACACCAAATACCATAGCTGACTTGATTCCTAAATCAACTAACTCTTGGATTTCATCATTCAAGTAGTCTAAAGAAATTTGATCGACACCTGGCATTGATTTTACAGCATTTCTTTTTTGTTCACCTTCTACAATAAAAATAGGATATATAAAGTCTTCAGGATGTAAATGTGTTTCACGTACAATCGCACGCATATTTACAGAATTACGAAGACGACGATGACGTGTAAATTGTAAATCTTTCATGTTAAAATCCTCCTTTATTATTCAAAACAACTAACCAACATATCTATCATACCATTTATTGTGTATGTGTTAGGAACAAGATGCTTAATTCCATATTCGCTCGCTGTCTGACTCGTAATAGGACCGATGCAAACAACTTTGGCTCTATTTATAAGCTCAAGCCAATTCGGAATGTCTTTAACTGACTCGACAAAAAACCTCACTGTAGAAGAACTTGTAAAAGTAATGGCATCAATTCCTGTTTCTAAATGTTGCTTAACCAAGCGTTCAGAATCTTGATTTCGAATGGTCTGATATACAACTAAATCCGTTACCTCACACTCTTTTAACCCATCTTTTAAAACAGAGCGGGCTAATTGTCCTCGTACAAGGAGAACTCGCTCGTGATGTGCCACATTTGCTTTTAACGACTCAAGAAGTGATTCCGCAACGTATTCTTTTGGAACAAGTTGCACGTTAACATCATGTTTTTCTAGCAATTTTGCGGTTTTTTCTCCAACCGCAGCCACTTTTAATCTTTTTAAAGCACTCCAACTGATATTTAACTCTTTTAGCCATTCAAAGAAAAAAGAAATGCCGTTTTGACTTGTAAAAACAATCCAATCAAAACAGTCAATCGACAGCAGGACATCTTCCACTTCTTTTTCATTGTTAGAACGTGCGAACGTGAGGACTGGTAAGCTTAAAGGTATGCCTCCAAGCTTTTTAATCTGTGCTGCAAATGAATGAGCCTGCTTCGCTTCTCTTGTAATCAAAACTTTTTTTAAAAAAAGAGGAGCCTCATGACTCATTATTTGTCCAGCTCCTCTTTTACACGGTCAATTAAAAGCTTAGCTCCTTGAGATGTTAAGCGCTCAGCAGCTTCTGAACCGATAGCAACGGGGTCTTTTCCCGTAATTTGCTCTTTGTAAATCGTTTTGCCATCAGGAGACGCGACTAGCGACGTTAGCTCAATGTTTCCGCCGTCCAATATACGCCCATAACCCGCAATCGGCACTTGGCATCCGCCTTCCATCTCTTTTAAAAATACGCGTTCAGCTCTAACAGCACGAGCGGTTTCATCATGATTTAGAGCTTGAAGAAGCGATAATAATTCATGGTCATTTTCTCGGCATTCGATAGCTAAAGCTCCTTGTCCTACAGCGGGAACGCTTATTTCCGGCTCTAGGTACTGAGTGACCGTATCTCTCGACCAGCCCATACGAGATAACCCTGCAGCTGCCAAGATAATCGCATCGTAATCTTCATTTTTTAATTTCTCTAGGCGTGTGTCGATATTTCCTCGAATCCATTTAATTTCGATATCTGAACGCATAGATAGAAGCTGTGCCCCTCGACGCAAGCTGCTTGTCCCAATCACAGCACCGCTTGGTAGCTCCTCAAATCGTTCACCATTTTTTGAAATAAGCGCATCACGATGATCTTCTCGTAAAGGAATACATCCAATCGTTAATCCTTCTGGCAAAACAGCCGGCATATCTTTCATACTATGAACGGCCATATCAATTTCTTTATCTAACATGGCTTGTTCAATTTCTTTTACAAAAAGACCTTTACCGCCTACTTTGGACAGCGTTACATTTAAAATTTGGTCCCCTTTTGTAACCATTTCTTTAATTTCAAACTCAAAAGGAAGACCTTGTTTTTTTAACTGTTCAATGACCCACTTGGTCTGTGTTAACGCAAGTTTGCTTCGACGAGAGCCGACAATAATTTTTCGCATGTTGTCCTCCTAATTACGAACCCCAAAAGTGAAAATTCGATAAACTGCCAAATAAAAAGAAATTAATAAGTAAGACTAAGAACAATCCAATATTCCACATTGCGATTGCCTTTCCTTGAATACCTCTACGCAGTCTAGCATACAAGTAAGCGCTGTATGCAACAAACATTAAAAATGAACCTAACACTTTTGTATCGTACCAATGAAAATCTACGTATTTAATATAAGCCCATATGATTCCTAAGATTAACGAAAGCAATAACAGCGGTACACCAATTAAAATTAATACATAGGACATGTAATCTAGCTTTGTTAAATCTTCAATTCTTAGCAAGCGCTTGCCCCACTTCTTCTTTTTCAATAAATTATACTGAACAAGATACAGAGCGGAAAAAACAAAAGAAACTGAAAAAGCGCCGTAAGATAAAATAGCCATGGTAATATGAATGATTAATAATTCTGACACAAGGCGCTCCGACTGGACAGCAGTGTATGTTTCAAGTGGAGCAAACGTATGAATAGCCATAATTAAGAAACCAATCACATTTGTAAAAAACACCATAAAATCAACGCGAAACAGGCGATTAATCACAAGTGAAAGAGTAATTAAGACCCACGCGTAAAAATACAGCCCTTCAGAAACGGTAAGAATAGGAAACCTTCCCGTCTCAAACATTCGTAAAATTAAAAAGGCTGTTTGCAAAACCCACACAATAGAAAGTAACCAGAAGGCTATCGAGTTTGCCTTCCGGTTATTTTGTACAAAATCAATAAAATATAATAAAACGCTCACCGCGTATAAAATCACAATCAATTCATAGATTCTGGTTAATTCCATATCAACCATTATTCAATCCTCACTTAAGACTGATAAGCTACTGAATGAGACGTAATCGATGTATGAAGCTGCTCTTCTTTTTCTTTTTGCAAAGCAACTTCCTGTTCAATATTAAAAATCTTCATGAACAGCTCTAAAGACTCTTCAGCATGTTTCTCTCCAGCCAATTCTTTCGCGTGTAAAATTGGATCGCGAAGAAGTTGATTAATTATACTTTTTGTATGTTTATTTAAAACTTTGCGCTCACGCTCAGATAAATCTGGGAGCTTACGATCAATGCTTTTCATCGTTTCAGCTTGAATGGTAAGTGCTTTTTGACGAAGTGCAGAAATAACAGGCACAACGCCTAATGTACCAAGCCAAGACTTGAAAGCAACAATTTCAGCTTCAAGCATAATTTCAATTTCATCCGCAGCTTTTTGACGCTCTTGCAAATTGGATTCTACAATCCCGTTTAAATCGTCGATATCATATAAAAAGACCGTCTCTAGCTCATCTAGTTCTGGATCTAAGTCACGTGGAACGGCGATGTCTACCATAAACAATGGACGACCTTTACGCGTACGCTCGGCTTCACTCATCATTTGTTTCGTTACTACATAGTCATTAGCCCCTGTTGAACTAATTAAGATATCTGCTTCGCTTAAAGCATGTTGAAGATCAGCAAATGGTTTGGCTTCTCCAGAAAAACGGTTTGCTAGCTCTTGTGCCTTTTCAAATGTTCGATTCACTACCGTTACTTTTTTAGCTCCGCTGCCATATAAATTCTGTACGGCAAGCTGACCCATTTTTCCCGCACCAAGAATCAACACATGTTTGGACGATAAGTCTCCAAAAATCTTTTTAGCAAGCTCTACAGCTGCATAGCTGACAGAAACTGCATTCGCACCAATTTCTGTTTCATGATGAGCTTTTTTGGCTAATGTCACAGCTTGTTTAAACAGCTGATTAAAAACCGTTCCAATTGTTTCTTCTTCTTGAGCAAGCAAAAAGCTTGAACGCACTTGTCCAAGAATTTGTGTTTCACCAATCACCATTGAATCTAATCCACATGCTACTCGGTATAAATGTTCGATGGCTCCATCATTTTCATAGATGGTTAAATAAGGCGAAAACTCTTCTTTATCTATTCCGAACCATTCAGCTAAAAATGCTTTTACATAATAACGGCCCGTGTGTAATTGATCAACAACAGCATAAATTTCCGTACGATTGCATGTTGAAACAATGATGTTTTCCAAAATACTTTTTTGGCCGCTTAACGTTTTCATGGCAGATGCTAGTTCTTGCTCATTAAAACTAAGCTTTTCTCTTATTTCAACAGGGGCTGTTCGAAAGTTTAAGCCGACTGCTATAATATGCATTTGTACATACCCCCTATAATTGAAATGTGCTTATTTATCCGAATTTGACGGGCAGTAACCCCTAAATTCCCAAAGAGCTACAGTGAGATAACTGCCCGTAAAATCCGGCGTTCTTCATTCTACTATTCGTAAAAAGCGGCGTACATTACACAGGTGTAAGCTTCGCCTTATCTCTAACTATTATAACATGTTCTATAAGTCATTCGAAAAAAAAATGTGAACAGTCTTTGAAAACATGTGTTAAGATATTAACTGTTATTCCGTAATAAATTGTATCAAAAAAGCAGCGTTTTATCACGTTTTCTGTTTTGAAACACCTGGAGGTTACTATGAAAAAGCAATCAATGTTTTTTGGTGTCTTACTAGTTGGATTTGGAATCTTTTTCTTACTGAATGAACTACATATGAGCATTGCAGCAAAGGTATACACGTGGCCTGTACTGTTAATTTTAATAGGAGCAGCCCTGTTAACTGAGTCTGCTTTATCTCAAGATCATTCAAACTTGCTTGCAAGCTACATATTAATCACTTTAGGTATTCATTTCTATGTAAGTGAACAAATTCCCTTTTGGCCTACGAATATTAGCATGGTCGTTTTTATGGTGGCCATTAGCTTTTTACTTAGTGCTAGAAAAGCCAAATCAGGCTTTTTCCAAGGCGGCACCCTTTTAATTATTGCCATTTTAATGATGTTTTCAGACCGTCTTAAACTATTTTTGCCAAAAGTTGAAGACGGCGTAAATTATTTAACAACCTTCTGGCCTATTTTATTGTTACTAGTTGGGCTATATTTATTATTTTTCAAACGAAAGTAATCTATGTAAACAAGTTAAAAAAATGGAACGTTTGACTCACTTCCTGTTAGAGTGATGATAAACGTTCCATTTTTTTAGCTTCTATTCCTTTGTTTAGTGAGTCATGCGATACTGCAAAGATTTCCACGCTTTATCTTTTCCTTCACCTGTTTCAGATGAGAAATGAATTAATTCATCATTTGGATCTAAGTCCAGCGTTTCTCTCACTACTTTTAAGTGCTTTTGCCATTTTCCTTTAGGAATTTTATCAGCTTTCGTCGCAATAACCATAACGGGAAGGTCATGGTGCTTCAAAAACTCATACATCATAACGTCATCCTTTGAAGGGGCATGGCGTAGATCAACAATCATTAACACAGCTTTAAGCTGCTCACGATTTGTTAAATACGTTTCAATCATTTTCCCCCATGCTTCACGCTCTTTTTTAGACACTTTTGCAAATCCGTAGCCAGGTACGTCTACAAAGTGAAGGATTTCATTAATTAAAAAGAAGTTAAGCGTTTGAGTTTTTCCAGGCTTAGACGACGTACGCGCTAAGCTTTTGCGATTGAGCATCTTATTAATAAAAGATGATTTTCCTACATTTGAACGGCCTGCTAACGCAAACTCTGGCAGGTTTTCTTTAGGATATTGTTCAGGGCGTACAGCACTGATGACAATATCGGCTTGAGTTACTTTCATTTTACCTCTCCTACTAGCGCATGTTCCAATACTTGGTCCACATGTGACACAAGAACGATGTCTAATTCCTCTTGTACACTGTCAGGGATATCTTCAATATCACGTTCATTATCATGAGGGATTAATATTTTAGTTAATCCGGCACGATGTGCACTAAGTGACTTTTCTTTTAAACCGCCGATTGGTAATACGCGACCTCTTAGTGTAATTTCTCCTGTCATTCCTACTTCTCTACGCACTGGTTTACCCGTTAGTGCTGATACTAGAGCAGTGGCAATGGTAATTCCTGCAGAAGGTCCATCCTTTGGTACAGCTCCTTCTGGAACATGGATATGAATATCATGTTTTTCATAAAACTTTTCATCAATTCCTAGTTTCTCTGCATTTGAACGCACGTAGCTAAATGCTGCCTGAGCTGATTCTTTCATCACGTCTCCAAGCTTTCCAGTTAGCACTAGTCTTCCTTTACCAGGGGACAAGCTTACTTCAATGGCTAGCGTGTCTCCTCCTACAGTTGTGTAAGCAAGACCTGTAGCAACGCCGACTTGATCTTCCGTCTCAGCCTGTCCGTAACGGAACCTAGGCTTACCAAGGAATTCTTCAAGCGTTTTGGCCGTCACCACCACGCGTTTTTTCTCGCCAGAGACTACGATACGAGCTGCTTTTCGACAAATGGAAGCAATTTCGCGTTCAAGGTTACGAACACCAGCTTCTCTCGTATATAAACGGATGATTGCTGTTAACGCGTCATCGCGAATCTGCAAATTGCCCTTTTGCAATCCGTGATTTTCTAGCTGGCGCAGCAATAGGTGACGCTTCGCGATTTCAAGCTTTTCCAGCTCCGTGTAACCAGCAATTTGAATAATTTCCATTCGATCGCGCAGCGGCCCCGGAATCGTAGCTAAGTTATTAGCTGTAGCCACGAACATCACTTTTGATAAATCATACGTTTCTTCTATATAGTGATCGCTGAAATTATGGTTTTGTTCAGGATCCAATACTTCTAACAAAGCAGAAGACGGGTCTCCACGGAAATCATTTGACATTTTATCGATTTCATCAAGCAGAAATACCGGATTAATCGTTCCCGCTTTTTTCATTCCTTGAATAATGCGTCCAGGCATAGCTCCCACGTACGTGCGACGATGACCGCGGATTTCTGACTCATCTCTCACGCCGCCTAGAGACACTCGTACAAAATGACGATCTAGAGACGTAGCAATTGAACGGGCTAGGGATGTTTTCCCTACGCCAGGAGGTCCTGCTAAACATAAAATAGGACCTTTAAGAGATTTTGTCAACTGCTGCACAGCTAGATATTCTAATACGCGTTCCTTCACTTTTTCAAGGCCATAGTGCTCATCGTTCAGCACTTGTTCAGCATTATGAATATTGAGCGTATCTTCCGTTTCATTTGTCCAAGGTAGCGCAATCAACCACTCGATATAATTTCGAATGACTGAGCTTTCAGCGGAGGTAGCAGGAATTTTTTCATAACGATCCAATTCTTTAAACGCCACTTGTTTGACGTGGTCCGTCATCCCACTTGCTTCAATTTTTTCGCGAAGTGTTGCTACCTCTCCCGTCTTTCCTTCTTTGTCTCCAAGCTCTTTTTGAATCGCCTTCATTTGCTCACGAAGATAATACTCTTTCTGAGTGCGTTCCATTGATTTCTTTACACGCTGTCCAATTTTTTTCTCCAGCTGCAAAACTTCTTGCTCGTCTTGAATATGAGAAATGATCGTATTTAATCTTTCTTTCACATCAGTTATTTCTAAAATTTCTTGTTTAAGCTGAATTTTTATTGGTAAATGAGAGGCTACAATATCCGCTAATCTTCCTGGTTCTTCAATATCGCTTACGGTTGAAAGAGTTTCAACGGACACCTTTTTGGAAAGTTTTATGTATTGTTCGAAATAGTCTAAAAGCGTGCGCATCAGCGCTTTATCTTCTACATCAACCTGATGTTCTTCGTTTTGCTTTTCCACGTGCACAACAAAATATTCTTCGCTGTCTTCAAATTCTGTAACGGTTACGCGATTTAGTCCTTCTACTAAGACGCGCATCGTTCCATTCGGCAGCTTTAGCATTTGTTTAATTTTTGCTAACGTACCGGTTCTATATAAATCCTCTTTTGTTGGTTCATCGATACCCATATCTTTTTGTGATACTAAACAAACTAAGTGATCATCCATCATTGCTTTTTCTAATGCTTGCACAGATTTATCTCGCCCAACATCTAAATGAAGCACCATTGTCGGATAGACGATCAAACCTCGTAAAGGCAATAGCGGCATTGTCAATTTTTCTTTTTCTGCCATGCAATGAACACCTCCAATGCTCGTCAATTAAAGTATGTAAAGTGTGAATTCTTTTAACAATTTTATCTCATTTGTATACACATGTCTAACAATAGTAATTACTAATTGTACCATGAGAAAGAATTAAAAGGCAAAATATATCTTTTTAAGCTCTTTTCATAAAAAAACGCCTTTTTCGTTGGCTGTGTATAAAGGTTTTATACGCGAAAAAGGCGATGAATATTCATCTGACCATTAATTTTTAATTATCATGATAGAATTAGCTAGATTCTCTAGTTGAAATAGCTGGATCTACCGACAAATGTGCAACATGCTCATGTACAGACAATAGCGCTTGTTCAAACACCTCTGTTAAATGATGGACAGGAATAATATCGATACCTTTTACCTTTTCTACCATTGCATTCATATTTTCCTTTGGCACAATCACCGTCTGAACGCCTGCTTGTTTTGCTGCCTTGATTTTTGGAATCACACCGCCAATTGGCTTTACGTTACCGTGCAGACCAATTTCTCCTGTCATTGCTACCGTATGTTTGATTGGAACTTCATAAATCGCTGAGTAGATACCTGTTGCCATAGCAATACCAGCAGAAGGTCCATCAATTGGCACGCCTCCCGGAAAGTTTACATGAATATCATACTCATCGGCTGGAACATCCATGGAACGAAGAACCGTTATGACATTTTCAATTGAGCTTTTAGCCATACTTTTACGGCGAATAGACTTCCCTTGAGTCCCTATACTTTCCTCTTCAACGATACCTGTAATAATAATGTTCCCTTTCTCCTTTGCAGGAATCGCTTTGACTTCAATTTCTAAAAGTGCTCCAGAGTTGGGCCCGTACACTGCTAATCCATTAATAAGTCCCACTTTTTCCTCATCTGCAATTTTCGGATCGTGCCTTGGAGATAGTTGACTAGAATGAACAATCCATTCAATATCTTCATTTTTAATGTCCGTTCGTTCCTCTGATATCGCTAATCCAGCCGCAATTTGCATCATATTAACCGTTTCACGTCCATTGCGTGCATATGTAGAAAACAGAGATAAACCTTCTTCTGATATATCCATTCTTACTTTATTTGCTGCTTTTTTTGCAACTGTAATAATTTCGTCGCGATCAAGCTCACGGAAAAATACCTCTACGCATCTGGAACGAATGGCAGGCGGAATTTCATTAGGCGTTCTAGTCGTCGCACCAATCAAACGAAAGTCTGCTGGCAACCCATTTTGAAAAATATCGTGAATATGTGTTGGGATTTGTGTGTTTTCTTCGCTGTAATAGGCGCTTTCCATAAACACTTTTCGATCTTCTAGAACCTTTAACAGCTTATTCATCTGAATAGGATGGAGCTCTCCAATTTCATCAATAAATAAAATTCCCCCGTGTGCATCTGTAACCGCTCCTTGTTTTGGCTGCGGAATTCCAGCTTGGCCCATGGCACCTGCTCCTTGGTAAATAGGATCATGAACAGACCCAATCAAAGGATCAGCAATGCCTCGCTCATCAAAACGCGCCGTAGTTGCATCTAACTCTACAAATACAGCCGATTGTTTGAAAGGTGATTTTTTATTTTTTTTTGCTTCTTCTAACACTAAACGTGCTGCTGCGGTTTTTCCTACTCCAGGCGGCCCGTATACAATCACGTGCTGTGGATTAGGACCGCAAAGGGCAGCCTTTAGTGACCGAATTCCATCCTCTTGTCCGACAATATCGGAGAAGCTAGACGGCCTCACACGTTCGGCAAGCGGCTCAGTTAAAGAGATGGCTCTCATTTTCTGCAATTGCTCCATTTCTTTCTTTGAATCCCGGTCAATTGAGACTTTTTGCGTACGCTGATTGCGTAATAAATTCCAAAAATATAAGCCAATGATGATACCAAAAAAGAGTTGGACCATTAAGGCAATATTCGTCCAGTTCATAGATAAACCTCCTGCGCAGTTTAGTAAGATAATTATCAGTTATTATCTCCCTGCAGCAGTAGGAATAAACAAGATTCTAGTAAAAAGTAAAATTTAGTTGTGCTTCATCACCAGAAAAAAGCCGGGTACTCAAATTGAGTACCCGGCTTTTTTTATGCTGATGTTTTGCTGCCTTCTTGAATAGTAGATCCGTCTTCTAATACGAACTTAGGAGCCGCTTGATCACGAACAGTTTCACCTGTGATAATACATTTTGTAATATCATCACGTGAAGGAAGATCAAACATTACATCTAACATAATACCTTCAATGATTGAACGTAGACCACGAGCACCTGTTTTACGCTCGATTGCTTTTTTAGAAATTTCTACTAAAGCCTCGTCTTCGAACTCAAGTTCAACGTCATCAAGTTCAAGCATTTTTTGATATTGTTTCACTAGTGCATTTTTCGGTTTTGTTAAAATCTCAACTAGCGCTTCTTCATCAAGAGGCACTAAGCTAGCAGTAACCGGTAAACGACCAATAAACTCTGGAATTAAACCAAATTTTAATAAATCTTCCGGTAATACTTTTGCTAGTAACTCTTTTTCTGTAAAGTCTTGTTGTTTTGTTTCTGAACCGAAACCAATTACTTTTTTACCTAGACGACGCTTAATAATAGGTTCGATTCCGTCAAATGCACCACCGCAAATAAATAAGATATTTGTTGTATCAATTTGAATAAATTCTTGATGAGGGTGTTTACGTCCACCTTGAGGAGGAACGCTTGCTACAGTACCTTCTAAGATTTTAAGAAGAGCCTGCTGCACACCTTCACCTGATACATCACGTGTAATAGATGGGTTTTCAGACTTACGCGCTACTTTATCAATTTCATCGATGTAGATGATACCTTTTTCAGCTTTCTCCACATCGTAATCAGCTGATTGAATTAATTTTAATAAGATGTTTTCAACATCTTCTCCTACATAACCCGCTTCTGTTAGAGATGTTGCATCTGCAATCGCAAACGGTACGTTTAAAATACGAGCCAATGTTTGAGCTAGTAAAGTTTTACCGCTTCCTGTAGGTCCAATTAATGCAATATTACTTTTTGATAACTCAACGTCATCAATTTTGCTGTTTGAATTGATTCGTTTGTAATGGTTGTATACCGCAACGGATAACGATTTTTTCGCATCCTCTTGACCAATTACATACTCATCTAAAATGTCACGAATTTCTTTTGGTTTTGGTACATCTTTAAATTCTACTTCTTCTTCTGTACCTAACTCTTCTTCTACGATTTCCGTGCAAAGTTCAATACATTCATCGCATATGTAAACACCTGGACCCGCAACTAACTTGCGTACTTGTTCTTGTGTTTTACCACAAAATGAGCATTTTAACTGCCCTTTTTCATCGTTAAATTTAAACATAATTTTCACCCCTTGTAGTATTTACTAAAGTGCTCGAAGCTGATTTCTATCCGCGCTATAGCCCAACAACATGAACAACTCATCTATTTGTAGGTAAATGCCCCTCTTTATTACATAGTAAAAGCGCTATGAAAAGATTTGTATTGCATTTTACCATACATTTTCTTGAATAGATACTAAAACGTTTTATGTATATGTTGTTGATGAGCATAACAGAATGGAGATCTGCTATTATATAGTGTCCTCTTATTGGGCCTATTTCATAACCACGGATTTCAAACAATGGGTTAAAGCTGCTTCTACGGTGTTGGTTATGATATAAAAAAACTATTGAAGTTTATAAAACAAGGCACGATCAAGTCGCGCCTTGTTTCTTACTTACTATTATGCAACAGCTTTGCTGTTTTCTACAAGAAATTCAACTGCTTTACGTACTTTCATGTCTTCTTTAATGCTATCAAGACTGCCAAGCACTTTCTTAATTTCTTCGACAGGCATGTTGTACATTCCTGCCATGTTTTCTAATTCTTTTTCTACTTCTTCTTCGCTTACTTCAAGATTTTCAGCTTTTGAAATAGCTTCTAGCGTTAAGTTGATTTTCACACGCTTTTCAGCATCCGGACGCATTTGGTCGCGAAGAGCTTTTTCATCTTGACCTGAGAATTGGAAGTAAAGTTCAAGGTTAAGACCTTGCATTTGTAAACGTTGTTCAAACTCTTGCATCATACGATCCATTTCAGTGTTGAACATTGCTTCTGGAATTTCTACTTCAGCGTTTTCAGCAGCTTTTTCTACTAAAGTGTCGCGAAGAGCTGATTCCGCTTGATTCTCTTTATCGCTTTGTAATTTTTCTTTTGTTTTTGCTTTTAACGCTTCTAAAGTTTCTACTTCTTCATCTACGTCTTTTGCAAACTCATCGTCTAAAGCTGGAAGCTCTTTAGATTTGATTTCGTGTAATTTCACTTTGAATTTAGCAGCTTTACCAGCTAGCTCTTCAGCGTGATACTCTTCAGGGAATGTTACTTCCACTTCTTTTTCAGCGCCTACTTCAAGACCAACTAGTTGCTCTTCAAAGCCAGGGATGAATGTGTTAGAACCGATTTCTAAAGAATAGTTTTCGCCTTTTCCGCCTTCGAATGCTTCGCCATCAACGAAACCTTCAAAGTCGATTACAGCTGTATCACCTTCAGCTACAGTTCCTTCTTCTTTAACAACTAGTTCAGCGTGACGCTCTTGAAGTGTTTTTAATTCAGCTTCAACGTCTTCATCTGTTACAGTTGTATCTACTTTTTCTACTTCTAAGTTTTTGTATTCGCCTAATTTAACTTCAGGCTTAACAGTTACTTTAGCAGTGAAAACTAGAGGTTGTCCTTTTTCGATTGTTTCAACATCGATTTCTGGACGATCAACCGGCTCGATACCAGCTTCAACAATTGCATTGCTGTAAGCTTCAGGTAATAAGATGTCTAGTGCATCTTGGTATAAAGATTCTACGCCAAAACGTTTTTCGAAAAGTGGACGAGGCATTTTACCTTTACGGAACCCTGGTACGTTTACTTGTTTTACAACTTTTGTGAATGCTTTATCTAAGGCTTTATCAAACTCAGCAGCTTCAACTTCTACTGTTAAAACGCCTTGATTTCCTTCTTGTTTTTCCCATTTTGCAGACATGAATGTTTCCCTCCAAAATCATTTTAAGTAGTGATTTCTAAACTAGATAATGCAGATAGCCTATCAGTTCAACCCTCAATCATTATCTATTTAACTCCCTATTACTTTAAAGTAAGTAGGAATGTAATGTAAAGATGAAATTCTACTATACGTATTTAAGTGCATTTTACAACCATTATATTATAACATACAACAATGACGTTTCAACTAAACACCACATTTTATATAAAAGAAATTTCTTCAATTTCTTTTAGCTCTTTAATTGCCTTTCTTAATTCAGCTGCGGAGAAACTTCCGTCTTCCTCTGCTACAGCTGCATCTGACTCTTCTCCTTGCATCATCAGACTAACAGCATACACCGCTGCTGTCCAAAGTTTTACATTATCACCCGGTAAAAACGGAAATGTAATAAATAAATGACGCTGCCATATTTCAACGGCAACCTGCAGCAATGTAGGATTTTCATGCTCCAGCTTTTCCGTCAGCTGCGCTTCTACTTGCTCGGCAAACAAATACGGTGTTGTTCGTTGAAGCTGAAGCGCATTTACTTTTTTCGTCTCTCCAAACTTAGTAATCATAAAATCAATGTCTACTTCTTCTTCCATGACTGTTTTTAAAGCGACTGTTTTTACGATAGGGTGAACAGCTTCAGATGAAAATAGCTGTTCCAGAAAGAAGCGCTGCTTTTCAATTCTCTTTGTTTTTAATGAATGAACCCATTCAAGCTGATCTTGAATATTGTCTAGAGCTGTGAATGATTTAAACTGCTCTAGCTGTTCTTCTTCTGTTTGTTCTTCTATGACTTGTTCTTGATTCATTCTATTCTTGCAGAACTCCAATAGCTGATAAAGCTGTTCAGCATGTTCAGAAGGGAGTTTGTGTTCTTGAATAACTGCTTGTAGAGTGACATATCCTTCATGATAGTGACCAAGCTGAATTAACACCATGAGGTACATTTGCAAATTATGATAATAATCGCCAATATCTTCTTTCAGCATTTGCTCACATAATTCTTTAGCTATGCCTGCATCACCGAGCTCCACGTGACAAATAACAAGGCCAAGCAAGATTTCATGATGCTTATTATCAAGTTCGTAGGCCTGCTCAAATAAAGGAAGTGCTTCTTGAAATTGCTTGTGCTGCATATGATCTGTAGCTTTTTCAACCAACCGTTCTTTTAATAGAGGAAAAGCTACAATTTTGTTTTGTTGTTCATTCGACATGTTTTCTCCCCACTTCGCGGTCCATTTGCTTTACAGTTTAGCAATTCGGTTAACGGAACGCAAAAAAATCGAGCAAAATCATAATTTTGCTCGATTTTTGGTTAATATCTTACCGTTTTTGCTTCATAAGCAGAAATGTCGTCTTCAAAAGAAAGCGTATAGCCAATTTCATCATATCCGTTAACAAGCATATATTTCCAATGGCCATTGATATCAAACGTACGTTCAAAACCTGCTTCATCGGTAATTTTTTGCTGATGAAGATCGATTGTACAGGCGTAAGAAGCACTTTGAGACTCTTTCATTAAATAGGAAACATCTTCTTTTGGTAAAACAATAGGTAAAATACCATTTTTTAGACAGTTTTGTTTAAAAATATCCGCAAATGAAGGTGCGATAATAGCACGAAACCCGTAGTCTAAAAGCGCCCATGGAGCGTGTTCACGTGACGAACCACATCCGAAGTTCTCGTCAGCTACAAGAATTGTTGCTCCTTGATTTTGAGGCTGATTTAATTCAAACGTTTCATTTAACGTCTCATCTTCATTATATCGCCAATCAAAAAATAGAAATTGGCCAAAGCCAGTACGCTCAATTCTTTTCAAAAATTGCTTTGGGATAATTTGATCAGTATCTACGTTTGCTCGGTCGAGACCTGCTACTTTCCCTGTATGGATTGTAAAAGCATTCATCTGTGTTCTCCTCCTTATCGCACCGCTTGTTCTTGTAGTTTGCGTACATCAACAAAATGTCCATATACCGCTGCCGCTGCTGCCATTACCGGGCTTACTAAATGCGTTCTGGCGCCTTTTCCTTGACGTCCTTCAAAATTCCGGTTAGAAGTGGACGCACAGTGTTCGCCTTGTGGAACTAAGTCAGAGTTCATGCCTAGACACATGCTGCAGCCTGAGTCTCTCCAATCAAAACCTGCTTCAATAAAAATAGCAGATAACCCTTCTTCTTCAGCCACTCGCTTTACTTTTTGAGAACCTGGTACAATGATCGCTCGCACATCTGGTGACACTTTCTTTCCTTTAATAAAGGCTGCCACGTCACGAAGATCAGACAAACGAGCATTTGTACATGAACCGATAAATACATGCTGAACTGGAATCTCTTCTATTGCCATGCCAGGCTGTAAGCCCATATACTCAAGTGCTCGTGACAAAGACTTTCTCTCAGCTTCTGTTTTACACTCTTCTAATGTAGGAACTTGCTTGCTAACATAAGAACTCATCGCCGGGTTTGTTCCCCATGTTACAACAGGTTCAATTGTATCTGCATCAATTTCCAGCGTTTCATCGTACGTTGCACCTTCATCTGTTGCTAAAGCTGCCCAAGCTTCCACTGCTTTTTCAAACTGTTCTCCTTTAGGAGCATACTGACGTCCTTTAATATAAGAGAACGTGACATCGTCTGGACTGATTAAACCAGCTTTTGCACCGGCTTCAATAGACATATTACAAATGGTCATGCGCTCTTCCATTGAAAGATCGCGAATACATTCGCCCGTAAATTCTACGATTGAACCCGTTCCAAAATTCACGCCGAATTTTTGAATTATTGCTAACACAATGTCCTTAGCATAAACGCCAGGCTGCTTTTTGCCATTCACTTTCACTTGTAGCGTTTTTGGTTTCGCTTGCCATAGCGTTTGTGTTGCTAAAACATGCTCTACCTCACTAGTTCCTATCCCAAAAGCAAGCGCTCCAAATGCACCGTGAGTAGATGTATGACTATCTCCGCACACAATGGTTTTTCCAGGCTGAGTTAATCCTAATTCCGGTCCAATGATATGCACAATTCCTTGCTCTTCACTTGTTAAATCTAAAAGCTTCACACCAAACTCATGACAGTTTTCAGATAGTTTGTCTACTTGTTTCTTTGCAATCGGATCTTTAATATTAAAACGGTCAACCGTTGGAATGTTGTGATCCATTGTAGCAAACGTTAAGTCTGGACGCTTCACTTGGCGATTTGCCACGCGAAGACCTTCAAATGCTTGAGGAGACGTTACTTCATGAATAAGATGAAGATCGATATATAATAAGTCCGGCTTCCCCTCTTCTCGACGTACAACATGTTGTTCCCAAAGCTTATCAATAATTGTTTTTGGTTTCATACTGCTCCTCCTTTCTGATTATGAAAAACGTTTCTCACAAAACGTGAGAAACGCATGATTAACTGTAAGCTGTCATAATGCTTGAAATGGCAGAATCATTGGCAATTACCGCAGTTATCGCCTCCACCATTTTATCGGTACCTAAATAATGATTACCGTCTGCTAAGTCAGCTGTTCGATGACCTGCATGTAATACACTTTCAACCGCTTGTTCAATCACTGCTGCTTCTTTTTCTAATCCAAACGAATGTCTAAGCAACATTGCTGCAGATAAAATAGCAGCAATCGGATTAGCTTTGTTTTGACCAGCAATATCTGGTGCAGAACCGTGAACCGGTTCGTATAGAGACGGACCATCAGCCGTTAAGCTCGCAGATGGCAACATTCCTAACGATCCTGTCAGCATAGAAGCCTCATCACTCAAAATATCACCAAACATATTTTCAGTTACCACTACATCAAAATACTTCGGATTACGAATTAACTGCATAGCAGCTGAATCTACAAGCATATGCTCAAGCTCTACATCCGGGTAGTCTTTTGCTACTTCTTCAGCTACTTCACGCCACACTCTACTAGACTCAAGCACATTCGCTTTATCAACAGACGTTACTTTTTTACGTCGATTTACAGCCGTGTCAAATGCTTGGCGAATAATTCTTTCTATTTCTGTACGCTTATAAAATAATGTGTCGACAACTGTTTCTTCATTTCCTTCTGTTCGGCGCTCGCTAGGCTTACCAAAATATAAGCCTCCTGTTAGCTCACGGACGATAATGAAGTCAACACCTTCAATGTATTCTTTTTTCAGAGGAGAGGCATCCGCTAAGCTATCATAAAACGTCACTGGACGAAGATTAGCATATAAATCCAGTTCTTTTCGAATAGCTAGCAAACCTTTTTCCGGTCGCAAATGTGAAGGGTTACGATCCCATTTTGGCCCTCCAACCGATCCAAGTAATACAGCATCCGCCTGCTTACAAGTCTCAATTGTACTTTCTGGAAGAGGTGTGCCCGCTTCATCAATTGCAGCTCCGCCAATTAGTCCATACGTAAACTCAAATTGATGATCAAAGCGCTCTCCAATTGCTTTTAAAACGGCAACAGCGCCTTTGGTTACTTCTGTTCCTACGCCGTCACCCGGTAATACAGCGACTTTTTTTGTCATGGTGGTCTCTCCCTTCAGTTCACATTACTTCTTGCTTTGTACGATGCTGCTGAATAGCGATTAAACGATTAATGGCGTTCAGATATGCTTTCGCTGACGATTCTAATACGTCAAATGCTACTCCGCGTCCGCTTGCTTCAGTTCCTTCGCTTTCAACCTTCACAAATACTTCAGCCAGTGCATCCGGCCCACCGTTAATAGACTGAATACGATAGTCTAATAGTTTTACATCTTGTTCAACACAGCGCTGTAGGGTATTATAGATAGCTTCCACGCTTCCAGATCCCGTAGCTGCTTCTTGAATCTCTTCGCCATTTTCTTTGCGAAGCGTAATCGTAGCCGTTGGAATATTGTTCGTACCATACTGAACTTGCAGACTTTCAAGCTTATATTCACTGTCTTTGCTAACTTGCTTTTGAATGACTAATGCCAATAAATCATCATCGGTAATGTCTTTTTTCTTATCTGCTAAGTCTTTAAACTTCTCAAAAAGCACGTTTGCTTCTGTATCTTCCAATGTGAATCCAAGCTCTACTAAGCGTGTACGGAACGCATGACGGCCTGAGTGTTTACCAAGCACAATTGGATTTTGTTTAACACCCACAAGTTCTGGGGAAATAATCTCATATGTTAACGGATTTTTTAAGACGCCATCTTGGTGAATACCTGATTCATGAGCAAAAGCATTTTTTCCGACAATTGCTTTATTTGGTGCAATATTCATCCCGGTAAGCTTACTGATAATGTCACTCGTACGCTTGATTTCAGGCAAGATAAGACCTGTGCTCGCTTGATAGAAATCTTGACGGACATGAAGCGCAAGTGCTACTTCTTCAAGAGCTGCGTTACCCGCACGTTCTCCGATTCCGTTAATCGTTCCTTCAATTTGAGTAGCTCCTGCTTCAATCGCAGCCATTGAATTGGCCACAGCTAGCCCTAAGTCATCGTGACAGTGAGCTGACAAATCAACTTTATGAATATTTGACACATGTTCTTTTAAGTAATTAAATACTGATTGATAGTCACCAGGAGTGATAAATCCTACTGTATCTGGAATATTAACGACTTTTGCACCAGCATCAATAACTGCTTCTACAATTCTAGCTAAAAACGGTAAATCTGTTCGACATGCATCTTCAGCAGACCATTGAACAACCGGGAATTTTTTACTTGCGTACTTCACCATTTCCACTGCTGTTTCAAGTACTTCATCAGGTGTTTTTTTCAATTTATGCTGCATATGAATTTCGGAAGTAGCGATAAAAACATGCAGTCTTGGTTCTGCACTTTCTTTTAACGCTTCCCATGCAATGTCAATATCTTTTGTAACAGACCTTGCAAGGCCTGTTACAGAAGAATTTTTGACAATAGACGCAATTTCTTTTACGGATTGAAAATCACCTTTTGAAGAAGCGGGAAATCCGGCTTCAATGATGTCGATACCTAATCGCTCTAACTGCTTAGCAATTTCAAGCTTTTCTTGTAGGTTCAAATTGACTCCAGGTGACTGTTCACCATCGCGTAGCGTCGTGTCAAATAGTTTAATTTTTTGCACTAGCGATCACCGCTTCTTTCTTTTGTTTTTTAACAAATGGCATCATTTCACGTAATTGAGCGCCAACTTTTTCAATTAAATGTTCATTTTCACGGTTATTGATAGCAGTAAATTCTGGACGATTTGCTTGGTTTTCTAAGATCCAGCCTTTTGCAAATTTACCTGTTTGGATATCTTCAAGCACTTTTTTCATTTGTTCTTTTGAACGCTCATCTACAACGCGTGGTCCTGAAACGAAGTCACCCCATTGAGCTGTATCAGAGATTGAATAACGCATGCCTTCCATTCCGCCTTCATACATAAGGTCAACAATTAATTTTAATTCGTGTAAACACTCAAAATATGCAACTTCCGGTTGGTAGCCAGCTTCTACAAGCGTTTCAAAACCAGCTTTAACTAATGAAGTTAACCCACCACAAAGTACTGCTTGCTCACCGAAAAGATCTGTTTCTGTTTCTTCTTTAAATGTTGTTTCTAATACACCCGCACGAGCTGAACCGATTGCTTTAGCATAAGCTAACGCTACGTCTTTTGCTTCTCCAGTTACATCTTGGAATACTGCGAATAACGCCGGTACGCCAGCTCCTTCTTCATACGTTCTTCTTACAAGGTGACCAGGGCCTTTTGGAGCTACTAAGAATACGTCAACAAATTCAGGTGCTACGATTTGGTTAAAGTGAATGTTGAAACCGTGAGCAAATACTAAAGATTTTCCTGGTTTTAGTCCTGGAAGAATTTCTTCGTTATAAACTTTTGGCTGATACTCATCTGGAAGTAATACCATTACTACTTCTGCTTGTTGAACTGCATCTTTTACAGATAATACAGTGAAACCGTCTTGCTCTGCTTGGTCCCATGATTTACCTTTACGTAATCCTACTACCACGTTTACTCCGCTGTCGCGTAAGTTTTGTGCATGGGCGTGACCTTGTGAACCATAACCTACGATTGCTACTGTTTTACCTTGTAATAATTGATCCTTTGCATCTCCGTTATAATATACCTTTGTCATAATAAATCTCTCCTCTTAGTTTATATAGTTTTATATAGTTTACTTGGTTAGTAACTAGCTAGAATTAAATGATTGATGAAAGTTTGGCTGCTGCTTTTTGCGTACCGCGCGGAACAGCTACTGTGCCCGTGCGCGTTACTTCTTTTAATCCATAAGGCTGAAGCAGATCAATCATCGCTTCAATCTTGCTGGATTCACCTGTTACTTGAATAATTAAGCTGTCGCGGCTTACATCAATGATGGTTGCACGGAAAGGTTCAATTACTGCATAAAGTTCGTTACGGCTCGCTGGGGTAGAGGCTACTTTCATTAAAGCAAGCTCTCTTGATACCACCGCTTGATCCGTAATATCTTGAACCTTCAACACGTCAATCTGCTTATTTAACTGCTTAATCACTTGTTCAGCAGCGTTATCATGCTCTACGTTCACAACAAACGTCATGCGTGATACATCTTCAGATTCAGTGTGACCTACCGAAATACTCTCAATATTGAAATTTCTTTTTGTAAATAGCCCCGTCACGCGATTTAATACGCCCGCACGGTTTAATACAGTTGCTGTAATAATTCGCTTCATGGTTTCACCCCTACCATTTCATGTAATCCTTTTCCAGGTGCAACCATTGGATATACGTTTTCTTTAGGTGCGACAAAGAAATTTAGTAGAACAGGTCCATCTGTTTCCATTGCTTCTTTCAAAGCCGCATGCGCTTCTTCTTCAGTAGAAGCTTGTAAACCTTTGATATCATAAGCTTCTGCAAGCTTCATTAAATTAGGCTGATTCGGAATTAAAGAGTGTGAGTAGCGTTCTTCATAGAAGATTTCCTGCCACTGACGAACCATACCAAGCGACTGATTGTTAAGTACAACCACTTTTACAGGTAGATTTAATTCTCTAATAACTCCTAATTCTTGAAGCGTCATTTGAAATCCACCGTCACCAACGACTGCTACAACTGTTTTATCTTTGTTTGCCAGCTGAGCGCCGATTGCAGAAGGTAATCCAAAGCCCATGGTGCCAAGACCACCTGAAGTTACCCATCGATCTGGATTATTAAATGTGTAGTATTGAGCTACCCACATTTGATGTTGCCCAACGTCCGTTGTAACAACGGCATCTCCATTTGTATACTTGTGAAGCAACTCAACTACTTTTTGTGGTTTTAACACGTCCGCTGAGTTCTGATACCATAATGGATATTCTTGCTTCCACGCCGCTAATTTCTCATGCCATTTCGTATAATCTCCAACTTCTCCTTCTTGCAGAAGCAATTGCTTCAATACTTCTTTTGCATCTCCAACAATTGGAATCTTGGTTGGAACATTCTTTCCAATTTCCGCTGGGTCGATGTCAATGTGAGCAATTTTTGCATTTGGTGCAAAATGCTTTAAGTTACCTGTTACTCGGTCATCAAAGCGTGCACCGATACTAATGAGAAGATCACTCTCATAAATTGCCATGTTTGCTGTGTACGTTCCGTGCATGCCAGCCATTCCTAAATGAAGCGGATGATCTGCAGGAAAACAGCCCAATCCTAAAAGCGTATTAATAACGGGAATATTTTGACGCTCAGCATAATTTTTTAATTCTTCTGAACCTTTACTCAATAACACTCCCGCACCTGCTAGGATAACAGGTTGTTTTGCAGCTGCTACTGCGTCTGTTAATTTTTTAACCTGCAGCTGATTTGGAAAATAAGTTGGCTGATAGCCAGGTAAATCAATTTCTCCTTCGTAATTAAATGTTCCATCACCCTGTGCCATATCTTTTGGAATGTCGATTAAGACTGGACCAGGTCTTCCTGTTGTCGCAATATGAAATGCCTCTTTGATGATTCTCGGCATATCGCTGATATTGCGTACTTGATAGCTATGTTTTGTAATTGGCATTGTGATCCCTAATACATCTGCTTCTTGGAACGCGTCAGAACCAATTACACTTGAAGCTACTTGACCAGTAAAAACAACTAAAGGAAGTGAGTCAATCATCGCATCTGCCAAACCTGTTACGATATTTGTTGCACCAGGACCACTTGTTGCGATAACTACACCGGGTTTGCCTGAAATTCTTGCGTACCCTTCTGCTGCGTGAATTCCACCTTGTTCGTGACGAGCAAGTACGTGAAACATTCCTGAACCATATAGCTTATCGTAAATCGGTAAAACGGCTCCCCCTGGGTAACCGAAGATGACGTCAACATTTTCTCTTCTTAGAGATTCAATCAACATGTCAGCTCCATTCATTTGTGCCCCAGTGCTTACAGGTTCTTTCGTTTGCATATTGGCTCCCACTTTTCTCATCCTTTCGTTTTCTAGATAAAAGAAAAAAGACTTCTCACCCCTAAATAGACCCTATCAAATGATATAGGTCAAGGGGCGAAAAGTCTTTTGTACTTTACGCGGTACCACCCTCGTTTGTAATCGTAATGATTACCTTATGAATGTATACTGTACATTCTTTTTGATAACGAGTGCTTTGGAAGTACACTCGGTCGCCCTTACTGAATTTCAGGGTGACACTCTGAGGTGAGTTCATTTTGAGTTGGTAACGTCGGCTTCCAGCAACCCGACTCTCTGTTGATACCTAAACATCAAAACTACTTATCCTCTTCAACGTTTTAAAACGCTATATGCTTTTTGAACAATGCTTTACACATCATATTTTAAATTAATTACAATTAATTAAAATTTTTAGAAAACTTATATTTGAGGACTATCTTACGCCCATTTCTATGCATAGTCAACCACTTTTCAAGATTTTTTTAGACAATTTAGACTAAACAGAATATTTGAATGCGTTTTCATTATTGATGTAATAAGGGTTTACAGCAGTTCAAAAAGTTTTTCTGAAACGTTCATTTGTACACACTGAATGAACAAACATTCACTTTAAGATAAATAAAAAAACCGGTTTTTACTTTTTAGTAAAAACCGGTTTTTTTGGACGTCCCAGGAGAGATTCGAACTCCCGACCGACGGCTTAGAAGGCCGTTGCTCTATCCTGCTGAGCTACTGGGACATAATGTTAAAGTGTATCAAAGACAATACTTATTATATTCAAATATAATTTAAAAGTCAACGTTTTTTTAAAATTTTATGAGAAGAGAGGTAAAAAACCTTCTCTTCTCCCTATATTTGGCTATATTATGCTGAAAGTGTACAGGTTAACTGCATGCTAGGAATATGTTTACCGCTTATATCGTAAAACTGCACGGTAGCTTCTGTACCATCCATTACTAGTATAGCATACGTACGTTCTTTTCTCATACGAGGAAGTAACATACTTCCTGGATTGATAAATAAAACTCCGTCCATGAGCTCAGCTCCCGCTATGTGAGAATGCCCAAAACAAACAACGTTTGCCCCGACTTCTCTCGCTTTGTAATGCAGATTCATCATAGACATTTTAACATTATATAAGTGACCGTGTGTAACCAGACACGTAGCTTCTCCAAGCGACTCTACTCGATCATTAACGTAAGATGCATCGTAGTCACAATTTCCTCGAACGCCTAAAAATGCAGACATTTCTTTGCTGTCTTGCGGCAACTCAGAGTCCCCACAATGGATCATCTTATCTACATCAGCATGTCTCTCTCTGATAGTGAGCAGCTCTTCTTGTAACCCGTGGCTATCGCTTACAATTAATAGTTTCACACGTCATCACTCCTTCTAAAATTGCGCATCAATTAGCGGTGCTAGTTTTTTTAACGCATTTGCTCGGTGACTAATCTGATTTTTTTGCTCTTTGGTCAATTCTGCCATGGAGCATCTCCATTTTTCTACAAAGAAAATGGGATCGTACCCAAAACCGTTTTCCCCTCTTTTTTCCTCCAAGATGTGCCCTTCACACGTGCCTTCTACAATTTCGGTTCTCTTTCCGGGCACTGCAATAGCAAGAGCACAATGAAAGCGTGCCGTGCGCTTTTCAAACGGCACGTCATTTAATTTTTGAAGTACCTTCTCTATATTAGCATTATCATCTTTATTTTCACCAGCATAACGCGCGGAATAAACGCCTGGCTCCCCGTTTAAGGCATCAATAGCAAGCCCCGAATCATCGGCAATGACCGGCTTATTTAATGCGGATGAAATGGCCTCTGCTTTTAGCGTGGCATTCTCTGCAAATGTAACGCCCGTTTCTTCCACGTCTTCAATCTCAGGAAAATCAAGAAGCGATTTTACTTTAAATCCCTTCGGTGAGAAAAGTGTTTCAAAATCTTTTACTTTGCCTGCGTTTTTAGTTGCAATAATGATTTCACGCACGTTAATCCCTTACCTTTCTTTAACCGGAATGTAGGCAGCCAGGTGATCAAGAACTTCCTTTTGCTGTTCAATCAATTGATAAACACCCTTTTCCCCTAAATCTAGAAGATGGTTTAACTGTTCTCTCGAAAACGTCGATTCCTCTCCCGTTCCCTGTAATTCTACAAACTGTCCGCTTCCTGTCATCACAATATTCATGTCAACTTCCGCTGTCGAATCTTCTTCATAATTTAAATCTAAAATCGAATTTTCTCCATGAATACCTACTGAAGTCGCAGCTAAGTAGTCACGAATAGGAATTTCTGTTAGCTTGTTCTCTTCAACCAGCTTTCCAAACGCTAAAACCATAGCCACAAAAGCACCTGTAATCGATGCTGTTCTTGTGCCGCCATCTGCTTGAATAACATCACAATCAATCCAAATTGTCTTTTCTCCGACCTTTTCCAGATCGACTACAGAACGAAGAGCTCGTCCGATTAGACGCTGAATTTCCATTGTTCGTCCTGTGACTTTACCTTTTGATGATTCACGTATATTTCTTTGTGCCGTAGCTCGAGGCAGCATAGAATATTCAGCTGTAATCCATCCTTTTCCTTGCCCACGCATAAAAGGAGGCACTCTGTCGTCTATGCTTGCTGTACAAATAACCTTTGTGTCTCCCACCGAGATTAATACAGATCCTTCCGGATGCTTTAAGTATGAAGTATGAAGAGATACAGATCTCAATTCATTAAATTCCCTACCGTCCAAACGCATTAAGCATGTCCTCCTATTCATTCATTTATATGTAATAGTCTCTTCCATTTTAACTATAAAACAGCGGAAAGAGGTCGCTATTTCAGCAGACCTCTTTCTACTTAGTCCTTTACTAGTATAACAAAAATTTGTTTTTAAAAACTACCTGTGTTCACATTTTTAGGTCTTGAAACTGGTTCCGTTAATTTTTTCCCTTTTTCATCTTTTAGCGTTTTTTTGCCATTCACCTTAATGGCAACGCTGTCTACGGCTTTTTGTTCCGTCAGAGATAACACCAAGGAGTCGAGAACATGCTGAGAAATTTCCGTTCCTTTCAAATTCCCAAAGATGTTTTTATTAAAGTTCAGCGTTAACTCACCGTCCGCATACTTTGGAGCAGCTACGAGCTTTGCATCAGGATTAAAGTCTGTCACTAAACCTGATGCAGGCGCAGGTCCTTCTACAAGCTCGTTCACAATTGCAGTGTACATATCTTTGTCATCAGAAGCAATTCGTTTTGTGACAGGAACATAGTAAGTTTGTTTGCCCTCTTGAGCTAAGTAATAAATCGTAACTGGCTTCGTTTGAGTTACGTCAACTACTCCAGTATTATCAAAGTTAATGCCATCTGCTCTGCTCAACCCTTTACTGATTGGCGTATGATTTACAGGCATCTCATCTTTATCATAGCCGTTAATGCGAATTTTAACTTTATTTACGCCTTCAAACTGCGTCAGCGTCCAAGTGACGGCCTGCAGAATACGGAGTTCATCTTCTTTTTTATACTCAGCAAATTCAGGTGAAAAATCTGCTACCATCGTACCGTCACTTTCCAGCTTTGTCCCTAAAACTCTTGTATCAGCAGGAAGAACCGCTCGGAAATTATTTGGCAATAAGTTTGTGACCGGTCCACCCTCTACTAAATATTCAAGAGACTGTTTAGCGACACCTTTTGATTTAGGAATTTCAAGCGTCTGGGGAACAACGTACCCGTTTTTATCAATTAAGTAGAGTTCTCTTTTGGTAGGCGCAGATGTTTCTGCGGCTTTACTTTGTTTTTTATTAGCTTCCGTTACTTTCGCTTCAGTCGCTAATGATTTTTCATCTTTCACATAGGTGACATCCTTTGGCGGATCAATTTCCCTTGCTGCGTTATCCCCTCCGAAAAGTCCACAGCCGGATAACAATACAGACGTGGTCACCACGGCGGATATGAGAACAAGTTGGGTCTTTTTGGACATTCCTTTCCCTCCTCAGACTGTTTGTACTACTATGTATACGAGCTTTTTTGCATTTTAGACCAGCTCAAAAAAGTTTTTGTCCGCAAAAAAAACCGAGCATGATATGCACGGTTTTAAAGCTTGATATGTTCAACATTATATACAGGGTGCTCAAACCATTTAGATGCAATAGATTGAAACAGTTCTGTTGATCCTGTTGTAAAGAAGTAGTGTTCAGGCTCCATGTTTCTAGGAGCTAGTAAATTGCTATAAGAAAGAATGGCACTTACCTCTATTGCCGTTTCTTCGCCAGAACTGATTAACTGAACTCTAGGCCCAATTGCTTCTTGAATAACTGGCTTTAATAACGGATAATGCGTACATCCTAAAATAAGGGTATCCATATCTGTATGATAAAAAGGTTTTAATGTTTCTTTTACAATTCGCTGTGCTTCCGGTCCTTCATAATTACCGCTCTCTACAAGAGGTACAAACAAAGGGCATGCTAAATTTTCCACTTCCACTCTCGTATGAAGAGCGCGGAGTGCATGTGTATAGGCTTGACTTTTCACGGTTCCGTTTGTGCCGATTACGCCTATTTTATGATTTTTAGTTACTTTAAGCGCAGCGCGTGATCCTGGTTCAATGACGCCTATAACCGGAATATCGAGCTGTTCTTGAATTTCATCCAGCACAACTGCCGTAGCCGTATTACACGCAATAACAAGCATTTTAATATCTTTATCTACTAAATAATTAGTCATCTCCCACGTGAAAGCTCGTACTTCTTCACTAGGACGGGGACCGTATGGGCAGCGGGCTGTATCTCCAATGTACATAATTTGTTCTTTCGGAAGCTGTCTCATAATTTCCTTTGCTACCGTTAATCCGCCCACACCTGAATCTATAACACCAATTGGTCTACTCAAAACAATCGCCTCATTTTTCTTTCATTTCATCATGCAATTTTCGTAACGTTACTCGTAAAACTTCCGTTTCACTCGGAGAGAAGTTTGCCAGTACGCCATTTAAATACGTTTGTCGCTTTTCAATTACTTCTTCGATAACACGTGCTCCTTCAGGAAGCAAATGAATACGCACTACGCGGCGGTCTTTTGGATCTTTCACCCGAACCACCAACTTATTTTTTTCCATACGATCTACTAAATCTGTCGTTGTACTACAAGCGAGAAAAATACGATTTGATAAATCGCCAATCGTCATATCTCCACGTTCAAACAGCCACTGCAAAGCAATAAACTGAGGTGGCGTAATCGTATAGTCTTCTAAAATTTCTCTTCCTTTTTGCTTCACAATCGCTGCAATATGTCGAAGTGACTTTTCTAATTCTGCCACTGTATCCTCATTATTTTTTGCTGTCATACCGTAATCCTTTCCACCTATAAGTCTTATTTTCTATTATTTCTTTCAGTTAAACCCGTCTCTACTGTTTCTCTTTTCTATTTTATATTGTGCTCTTTTTTCGGTGATTTTTCAAGGTTAACATGAGGATTCTACGACGTTCATCATAAGTCTACATACTCTCATTCAGCATCAAAAAACAGCTGCTCCATAAAAGGAGCAGCTGTTTCTATTAATTATTGATATACAGCTCGAAAACTGAGCTGAAATCTTTTGTTGTGTAGGCTGTTTTTTTATCTAATAACCAAGAAAACGCAGCTTCGTTAATTTCTTTAAATTCACCAGCAACACTTCCACTTGTATTTCTTGTACTGCTTAGTGTAGAAGAAGCTAGCTGAATGCTTTGTTTAGCAAAATCGAGCGCAATTTCATTTTCACGCGTTATTTCAGACATTTTAAACAGCGCTTTATATAAATCTTTTACCTCTTCTATATGCTTTTTGTGTACATCGATAGAAAAAGTCTCCGAGCCAATTTTAAATTTAATTTCCACATCTAAATCGACAGTTCCAGCCGTTTCTAGCATCACGTTTGAAATGTGATTTGTGCTGTAGTTATAGCGGCGAAGCATTCGCTTTTTACTTGTAGCACTTGTTCCATCAAGGTGAATGAGCGCTTTATTGGTAAAGCAATATTCATCTGACTTTGATTTGATTAGAAAATAAATTTTTTCTTGTTCTTCATGCATAACGTAATCGTCTGCATCTACCTTGTCATAATCAACTGGCTTAATAACAGAACCAATATCACTTAGCCCCAATACATCAGCAGCTACTTTTCCAAACATTTCCCCATCTCCCTTTTAAAAACAATTGTATTATTTTCATGTTTTAAGTGTACTGTGCAAATGAGGGGATGTAAATAAAAAAAGGAGCTTCTTAAAAAGAAGCTCCACATTTATTAAAAGAACAAATTTAAAATCATATAGATAAGTGCAGCTAATGAAGCTGAAATTGGCAATGTGATAACCCATGTAATCACCATGCGCTGTGCAGTTCCCCATTTTACACCTTTCACTCGGTGAGCAGAACCTACACCTAAGATAGAAGATGAAATAACATGAGTAGTACTGACAGGTAGATGAATAAACGTTGCTCCAAAGATAATGGCAGCACCTGTTAAGTCCGCAGCTACTCCATTAACAGGACGAATTTTCATAATTTTACCGCCGACGGTTTTAATGATTTTCCATCCACCAATTGACGTTCCAAGCCCCATTGCGACCGCACAAGCCAGCTGTACCCACCACTGAATATCAGTACCGCTTTGCATATTGTTAGCAATAAGCGCTAGCGTAATGATACCCATTGCTTTTTGCGCATCATTCGTACCGTGTGTGTAAGATTGTAGGGCTGCAGTCAGGATTTGAACGCGTCGAAAACGCTTATTCGTTTTCGTCAAGTTATGGTTTTTAAACGTTAGTTTGATAATCGTATAGACAATATAACCTACTACAAAGGCTAGAACTGGTGAAATTAGAAGGGCTTCAATGATTTTGATGAAACCTTTGTAATTTAAAGCACCAAATCCAGCAGCTGCAATAGCTGCTCCTGCAATCGATCCAATAATTGCATGAGAAGAACTACTCGGGATACCGAAATACCATGTGATTAGGTTCCACGCGATAGCAGAAATTAATGCTGCTAAAATAACGACAGAACCATTTTGAAGCGTATAAGGATCAACGATATCCTTTGTAATCGTTTTGGCTACGCCCGTAAACGTCATAGCACCGACAAAGTTCATGGTTGCGGCTAAAAGAATTGCATGTCGCGGTTTTAAAGCTTTGGTTGAAACAGAAGTCGCAATGGCATTAGCTGTATCGTGAAATCCGTTGATAAAGTCAAAACCAAGTGCACCAACTACAATTAGAATGGTTAATATTAGCATCGAATCCATTATAATATAGCCCCGTTACGCATTCTTCATAATAACTGATTCTAAGTTGTTCGCAACCGTTTGACAATAATCCGCGATTTCTTCTAGCGTTTCATAAATTTCTTTATATTGAATAACTTTAATTGGATCTTTACATGTTGCAAATAATTGTTTTAGTGCACGACGATATAATGTATCACAATGTGACTCATACTCTTTAATTTTAATTGCATGTTCACTAATTTGAAGAAGCTTTTTCTCAGACAACAAATTAATAGTAATTAAAATCTCTTCAGCACAGCCTTGAATATTTTTAACAAATTCAGCTACATATTCATCAAATGTCGTAATTGAATGAATTTCCATTAAAGCAGCAAAGCTGTCGATGCCATCAAGTACATCATCCATGCTCATTGCTAGCTGTAAAATATCTTCACGCTCAATTGGAGTAATAAATGCTTTGTTCAACTCAGTAATCACTGTATGCACGTATTTATCACCTTTTGATTCATACGCTTTTAAAACGTTGGCAAATTCCTTTAGGTCAGATACATTTTGAAGTTCAAAGCTGCCTAAAAAATCTGCTGAGTCCTTAATATTTTGGGCAATGTCCATTAACATTTCAGAAAACTTGTCTTTTTTTCTTTTGATCACGTTGCAATCCTCCATCCAATTTATCGAAACTTTACCACTCGTTTTTTCTCTCTATCTTTTTATATGTGTTCTAGTTTCTTTTTTCATTTAAAGTAATGGATAAAACTTAGCTGTTCATTACTATAACGAGAGAAACCACCTCTCTTGTGTATCAAAAAATTCTAAAAAAACAAACGTTTACCAGAGCAAAAGTCCCAAAAAGTGGTTCTTTTACTTATAGGTTATGCGATTCATTTTTTTACGCCAAGTCAAAAATTACTCCTATTATTGTTAATTGTCAATAACTTTTCAAACACATTTTTTTAGGTCTCTTTACAATACATTAACAATAATACGTTCATTCCTTTTAAAATAAGGGTTTTCAGAGTTTGTATAAAACTGGGATTTACAAAAACTTAACATTACTCCCCTTGTGTAAATAATAAAAGCCAGCTCCTTTAGAACTGGCTTTTATTATTTACTTATTATATTGCTGAAATACATTTTTTACTTTCGGCACGACGTAATGACTTCCGCCTTTATCTTCCACTCCTTCAATCATCATTGAAACGAGTAGGTTTTTCTGTTTTGTATCCACAGCTACAAACCAGCCGTTTTCCTGCCCTTTTTCACCTTGAGTTTTCTTTAATTCTGCCGTTCCAGTTTTTCCAGCCAGGGTTAACCCATCTATCTTTGCAGCATGACCCGTACCGTTTTTATCTTCAATGACATCAACTAAATCATTTTGAATTAATTGCGCCGTTTCTTTAGATATTACTTGTTTTTTCCATATTCCACTCTCATCACCGTTCATAAGAATAGGCTTTACTATGTTTCCATCGTTTACAATCGATGTATACATCAATGCCAAGTGGAGAGGATTCACTTGCAGTTTCCCCTGGCCATAGCCAGAGTTTGCTAATACTCCCTCATCTTTAATATCTTGATCACCTGCAATTTTAGACGTTTCAAAAGGATAATTAACAGGCATTTTTTGATTGAACCCAAACTGTTTTAAACCACTGTTAAATTTGTCTAAACCTAGCTTCAAAGCAGTCTGCGCAAAATAAATATTATCAGATGTAACATAAGCATCACGTAAATTAACATTCGGCTTGCTTCCCACTCGTGTTACGTAGAAATTCCCCCAGCTTTTATCTTTTTGCCATTTCTTCCCGCTGATTGATATACTTTCGTTTGGATTTAGCACGCCTTCATCAACTGCTAAAGCTCCCGTGACTAACTTAAATGTAGATCCCGGAGAATACGTTTTGGTAAAGCGATTCATTAACGGCTTATCGGGATTCGTTGAAAGGGATTGGTACGTATTAGCATCGATTCCAAAAGAAAAAGAATTCGGATCAAAAGCTGGCGTGCTTACAAGACCTAATATTTCTCCCGTTTTAGGTTGAAGAGCAGTAGCTACTCCTTTTTCATCTTTTAACTGTTCATAAAGGGATTTTTGAACATTCGTGTCTACCGTAACTTGAATGCTTTCCCCGTCTTTTGGATTCACTTTTGCAATTTCATTCTTTTTATTACCATCTTTATCTACAGTATAAATCGTGACGCCGTCTCGAGCACGAAGCTTATCTTCATATAAAGACTCTAAGCCAATCATTCCAGCTTTAGACTGAGCATTATAGCCTTCATCTTTATGCTCTTTTAAATATTCCGCTGTGACAGGCGCAACGTATCCAACTAAATGGGCACACGCTTCTTCACAAGGATATACGCGCGCATTTACCTTTTTTTGTTGAATGCCTTCTACTTTTTTCAAAGAATTCTCTAAATTAGAGGCGTCTTTTTGACTAACTGTTTTAATAGGAACAAATTGATTCTTTTTCACCCAAGAAGCGCTCAGTGCTTGATTAATACTTTTTTCTGAAAGAGCAAGAGTCTTGCTTAATTGTTGTATAGCTTGCTCACCGCCTTTAGAAAACTGCTGTGGAACAACTCCAACTTGAAGCGCTTCTCCGTTTTGAGCTAAATATTTCCCTGAACGATCCATAATTTCTCCACGCACAGCTGACTGAGTAGCTACTCTTACTTGCTCTCCTTGCTTAAGTCCTTTAAAAATCATATTAGGCTTCCAATTAATATACCAATTCTCTGTATCCCCTTGTTTTTCTTGAACCACAGCAGCATTTTCTTTAAATGAGATTTCACCGGCTACAGAGTTCATGTTTACTTCAAAAGGTAAAACAGCTTTATGGTCTTTTATTTCTAAGTCTTCTATTTTACTTGCCTTCACTTTAAGCTTGTCCGCTTCAATTGCATCATAGATATTTTTA
>Ga0268254_10000239_pt1 | contig 42933 bp, 35 predicted proteins | sample AgamicOrSfrz_FD_200251 | JGI IMG/M metagenome (GOLD analysis project Ga0268254, IMG submission 200251) | Agave microbial communities from Guanajuato, Mexico - Or.Sf.rz (v2) (version 3) | ecosystem: Host-associated > Plants > Phyllosphere > Phylloplane/Leaf | place: Guanajuato, Mexico...
AATCTCTTGTCTGGTGGCGATAGCGAAGAGGTCACACCCGTTCCCATACCGAACACGGAAGTTAAGCTCTTTAGCGCCAATGGTAGTTGGGACTTTGTCCCTGTGAGAGTAGGACGTTGCCAGGCAAATAAAAAGACTAGTCATTCAATGACTAGTCTTTTTTGTTTCTAAAAATTACAGCGTGAATTTAACTTTTAAATTATGTTACACTATAGTGGATTCATTTAATTTTTTATTATAAAAGTTCTTTTTGACGTTGTAAGAAACTTCTTTCAAACTGGAGGCTGCATTTTGGGTAAGAAATCAAAAAAAGTACTATACGAATTACAGGAAAATGAAACAATCGCAAGTTGTTTAGATCGGATGAAAAAAGATGGGTATATGCCCGTTCGACGCATGGAAAAGCCTATCTTTGAAGAAAAAGAAATAAATGGTAAAAAAGAGTATGTTCCAGTAAGACAACAGATTGTTTTCGAGGGCAAAAGTCTCTAAATACGAACATTTTAATGATAAAAATAGTAAACATTCGATTTTTGGGTTGACTTTTTTCTGGTTTGGCTGTTATTATTAAGTTGTCAATTGAGATATCCGAAACCTCATATAATAGTGGGAATATGGCCCACGAGTTTCTACCCGATGACCGTAAATCATTGGACTATGAGGAGAGTACAATTACTAAATAGGTAAACATGATTCCTTTTCAAAAGGAATGTTGATACATGAAACCTAGGGTAGTTGTGGCTTTCCTTTAGTGAGCCATAACTTTACCCTAGGTTTTTTTATAACGTGAAAAAGGAGCTTTTATTCATGAATGTAAAAGTTGCTGTTGTAATGGGCAGTCAGTCAGACTGGAGCACTATGAAATATGCGTGTGACATTTTAGATGAATTAAATATTGAATATGAAAAGAAAGTTGTATCAGCACATCGAACGCCGGATTATATGTTTGAGTACGCTGAAACTGCTAAAGAACGAGGGATTAAAGTTATTATTGCTGGCGCTGGTGGCGCTGCTCACTTACCTGGTATGATTGCTGCAAAAACAATTTTACCTGTAATAGGTGTACCAGTTAAATCAAGTAACTTAAATGGTTTAGATTCACTTTTATCGATTGTTCAAATGCCAGGCGGCGTACCGGTAGCTACAGTAGCTATTGGAAAAGCTGGTTCTACGAACGCTGGCCTGCTAGCAGCACAAATCTTAGCAACACAGGATCCAACGTTAAGTGATCAACTTGAAAATCGTAGAGAGTCTATTAAATCATCTGTGTTAGAAAGTAGTGATCAACTTGTCTAATTTACTTATACCTCCTGGTAAAACAATTGGAATCGTAGGCGGTGGACAGCTAGGAAGAATGATTGCACTATCTGCTAAAGAAATGGGTTATTACATTGCAGTGCTTGAACCAACAGAAGATTCTCCTTGCGGTCAAGTAGCAGATATTAAAGTCATTGGCAACTATGATGATAGAAAAGCGGTTGAACAGCTTGCTGAAGTGTCAGATGTCATCACCTATGAATTTGAAAACGTTGATGTTGAGATGATGAAATGGCTAGAAACAAAATGCTACGTGCCACAAGGCAGTCATTTACTAGCCGTTACACAAAATCGTCGTTTAGAAAAAGAAATGATTACAAAGCTTAATCTAGACGTTCCTGATTACGCAATCGTTACGACTGAAGAAAAACTTTTAAAAGCTGTCGAAACAATTGGTTATCCATGTGTCGTAAAAACTTGCCGAGGCGGATATGACGGTAAAGGGCAAGTTCTAGTGAAAAATGAGAATAATATTCGTGAAGCAGCTGAGCTATTAGCACAGTCGGAATGCATTGTAGAACAGTGGATGAACTTAGATAAAGAAGTATCAGTTATTGTACACCGCAATGCAAAAGGCGAAACGGTATGTTTACCAGTAGCTGAGAACATTCATAAGCATCATATTTTGCACCAAACGATTGTTCCGGCACGTATTACAGCAGATCAAGAAGCGAAAGCTCTTCAATATGCGCAAGAAATAGCAAAAGGATTAGATTTAGTTGGTACATTAGCAGTTGAGATGTTCCTAACTGAAGAAGGTCAGCTTTATATAAATGAAATGGCACCTAGACCTCATAATTCAGGTCATTATTCAATCAATGCTTGTGATCTTTCTCAATTTCAGCAGCATGTAAGAGCCATTTGTAACTGGACCCTAGCACAGCCGACTTTATTAAAACCTGCTGTTATGGTTAACCTATTAGGGGAACATATTGAGAACACAATGGCAAAAATCGAATGTTTAGATGATATGCACTTGCATTTGTACGGAAAAAAAGTTGCAAAAGAGAAGAGAAAAATGGGACATATCACGGTATTAGCTGATAAGATAGATGAGGCGATAGAAAAAGCCGAATCTCTAGGAATTTGGGAAAGAACGGAGGAAGTAACAACATGATTGAACGTTATACAAGACCAGAAATGGCAGCTATTTGGACAGAAGAAAATAAATTTAAAGCTTGGTTAGAAGTTGAAATTCTAGCTTGCGAAGCATGGTCAGAATTAGGACATATTCCGAAAGAAGATGTGAAGTTAATTCGTCAAAATGCATCTTTTGATATTAACCGCATCAATGAAATTGAACTAGAAACGCGTCATGACGTAGTAGCTTTCACTCGTGCAGTATCTGAAACGCTTGGTGAAGAGCGCAAGTGGGTACACTACGGTTTGACTTCAACTGACGTAGTTGATACAGCTCTATCTTATTTATTAAAGCAAGCTAATGAAATCTTGCTAAGTGACGTAGAGCGCTTTGTAGAAGTACTAAAGGAAAAAGCTCAAGAACATAAGTATACGGTTATGATGGGACGTACGCACGGTGTACACGCTGAGCCAACGACATTTGGTTTGAAAATGGGATTATGGTACGAAGAAATGAAGCGTAACCTAGAGCGTTTAAAACGTGCTGCAGCTGAAGTGGAATTCGGTAAAATGTCAGGAGCAGTTGGAACGTTCGCTAACATCGATCCTTTCGTTGAAAAATACGTATGTGAGAAGTTAGGAATTTCACCAGCACCAATCTCTACGCAAACATTACAGCGTGACCGTCATGCACACTATATGTCAGTACTAGCGTTAATTGCGACATCTATTGAGAAATTTGCAGTAGAAGTTCGCGGTCTTCAAAAGAGTGAAACACGTGAGGTTGAAGAGTACTTTGCAAAAGGTCAAAAAGGATCATCTGCAATGCCTCATAAACGTAATCCAATCGGTTCTGAGAACGTAACGGGACTTGCTCGCTTAATTCGCGGCTATATGGTTACAGCTTATGATAATGTACCGCTTTGGCATGAGCGTGACATCTCTCATTCATCGGCAGAGCGTGTCATCTTACCTGATGCAACGATTGCTTTAAATTACATGTTAAATCGTTTTGCAAATATTGTTAAAAACTTAACAGTATTCCCTGACAACATGAAGCGCAACATGGATCGTACACTAGGGCTAATTTATTCACAGCGTGTACTGTTAACACTAATCAATAAAGGCATGGTACGCGAAGAAGCATACGACTTAGTACAGCCAAAAGCAATGGAAGCATGGGAAACGCAAGTTCCTTTCCGTTCTTTAATTGAAGGCGAAGAGCGCATTACTCGCCACTTATCACCAGAAGAGATTGAAGATTGCTTCGATCATAAGCACCATTTAAAAAATGTAGATATGATTTTTGAACGTTTAGGTCTTTAATAAAAAAGGCAAGGCACGTCCTTGCCTTTATCTAAGAAAGTGTATCTGAATATTCTGTATGTAGAGGTGACAGCATGGAAAAGCAAGAGTTACTTTATGAAGGAAAAGCGAAAAAAATTTACGCTACTGATGAGCAAGATGTATTGTGGGTTGCTTATAAAAATGAAGCTACAGCATTCAACGGTCAGAAAAAAGCAGAGATTAGCGGAAAAGCACAGTTGAACAATCAAATTAGTAGTTTACTATTTTCAATGTTACATGAGCAAGGGATTACAACTCACTTTGTGAAGCAGCTTTCAGATCATGAACAAGCGGTTAAGAAAGTAGAAATTGTTCCGCTTGAAGTTGTTGTACGAAATGCTACAGCAGGAAGCCTTGCGAAGCGAATTGGCGTAGAAGAAGGTATTCGTTTTGAACAGCCAATCGTTGAACTTTACTACAAAGATGATGCGCTTGGGGATCCATTAATTCTTGCAGAACATGCGATTTTCCTTAAAGCTGCAACTCAAGAAGAGATTGATAGTTTAAAGGCACAAGCACTTCAAATCAACGAAATATTATCGAAATTTTTCAAAGATAAAGATATTTTCTTAGTGGATTTTAAATTAGAATTCGGCCGTACTTCTCAAGGCGACATTATTTTAGCAGATGAAATTTCACCTGACACTTGCCGCTTCTGGGATGTTCATACGAACGAAAAATTAGATAAAGATGTATTCCGCAGAGATTTAGGCGGTTTAACAGAAGCATACGAAAAAATCTTACAGCGAATCGGAGGATAACCCAACCATGTATAAAGTAAAAGTATTTGTCACATTAAGAGAAAGTGTATTAGACCCTCAAGGAGTAGCCGTTAAAAATTCATTGCACCGTATGTCTTATGAAGAAGTAGAAGAAGTACGCATCGGTAAATTTTTAGAGCTAACAATCGACAGCACAGATTCATTAGATGAACGCGTAAAAGAAATGTGTGAAAAGCTTTTAGTTAATACAGTAATTGAAGATTACCGTTACGAGGTTGAGGAGGTTGTCGTACAGTGAAATTTGCTGTAATTGTTTTTCCAGGATCAAACTGTGACGTCGATATGTATCATGCTATCAAAGATGAGCTTGGTGAAGAAGTAGATTACGTTTGGCACGATACAGAATCATTAGATCAATATGATGGTATCTTGCTTCCAGGTGGTTTCTCATATGGAGATTACCTTCGTTCAGGTGCTATCGCTCGCTTCTCAAATGTAATGGACGCTGTAAAAAAAGCAGCAAGCCAAGGAAAGCCAGTACTAGGTGTATGTAATGGATTCCAAATTTTATTAGAAGCAGGATTACTGCCAGGTGCTATGCGCCGTAATGAAAACTTAAAATTCATCTGTAAAACAGTGAATTTGAAAGTAGCTAATAACGAAACAATGTTTACAAATGCTTATGGCAAAGATGAAGTAATTGCTATTCCAGTGGCACACGGTGAAGGCAACTACTATTGTGATGAACACACGTTACAAAAATTGATTGAAAACAACCAGATTCTTTTCCAATACGCAGGTGATAATCCAAATGGAAGTCTTCAAGATATTGCAGGGATTACGAACGAAACAGGCAACGTATTAGGAATGATGCCTCACCCAGAAAGAGCGGTAAGCGATCTTTTAGGAAGCGCGGACGGACTTAAATTATTTCAATCAATCGTAAAGCAGTGGAGGGAACAAAATGTCGTTACTTCTTGAACCAAATGTAGAGCAAATTAAAGAACAAAAGTTATATCGAGACATGGGATTAACAGACGAAGAGTTTGCGAATGTAGAGCAACTGCTTGGTCGTACTCCTAATTATACAGAAACAGGCTTATTCTCTGTTATGTGGTCAGAGCACTGCAGTTATAAAAACTCTAAGCCTGTACTGAAAAAATTCCCTATCACGGGTGAAAAAGTATTACAAGGTCCTGGTGAAGGAGCTGGTATCGTTGATATTGGTGACAACCAAGCCGTTGTATTTAAAATCGAAAGTCATAACCATCCATCAGCGATTGAACCTTATCAAGGAGCAGCAACTGGTGTAGGTGGTATCATTCGTGACGTCTTTTCAATGGGAGCAAGACCGATTGCACTTTTAAACTCTTTGCGTTTTGGTGAATTAACATCTCCAAAGGTTCGTCATTTGTTTGAGGAAGTAGTAGCGGGAATCGCGGGTTACGGTAACTGTGTAGGAATCCCAACAGTAGGCGGAGAAATTCAGTTTGAAGCTTCATATGAAGGAAATCCGCTTGTTAACGCTATGTGTGTGGGTTTAATTAATCACGAAGATATTCAAAAAGGTCAAGCTAAAGGCGTTGGCAACACGGTTATGTACGTAGGAGCAAAAACGGGCCGCGACGGCATCCACGGCGCAACATTTGCTTCTGAAGAACTATCTGATCAGTCAGATGAAAAACGTCCTGCTGTACAAGTAGGAGATCCATTTATGGAAAAGCTTCTTCTTGAAGCTTGCTTAGAACTTATCAAGTGTGACGCTTTAGTCGGTATTCAAGATATGGGTGCTGCGGGCTTAACAAGTTCTTCAGCAGAGATGGCAAGTAAAGCAGGTTCTGGTATTGAAATGAACCTTGATCTTGTACCTCAGCGTGAAACAGGTATGACACCATATGAAATGATGCTTTCAGAATCTCAAGAGCGCATGCTCATCGTTGTTGAAAAAGGCCGTGAAAATGAAATCGTAGAAATCGTAGAAAAATACGGATTAGAAGCTGTTTCAGTTGGTCACGTAACCGACGATAAGCGCCTTCGTTTAACTCATAACGGAGAAGTAGTAGCAGATGTTCCTGTAGATGCATTAGCAGAAGATGCACCGGTATACCACAAGCCATCTCAAGAACCAGCATACTATCGTGAGTTCCAAGAGCAATCAGCATATGCTCCTACTGTTGAAAATCACAGTGATATGTTAGTAACACTTTTAAAACAGCCTACTATTGCAAACAAAGAGTGGGTTTACAACCAATATGACTATCAAGTACGTACAAACACAGTTGTATCTCCTGGATCTGATGCGGCGGTTGTTCGTGTACGTGATACAAATAAAGCATTAGCGATGACAACAGACTGTAACTCTCGCTATTTATACCTAGACCCAGAAGTAGGCGGCCGTATTGCAGTAGCAGAAGCTGCTCGTAACCTTGTATGTTCAGGTGCACAGCCTCTTGCAATTACAGACTGCTTAAACTTCGGTAACCCTGAAAAACCAGAAATCTTCTGGCAAATTGAAAAAGCAACAGACGGTATGAGCGACGCTTGCCGTGAGCTATCGACTCCGGTTATCGGCGGTAACGTATCTCTTTACAATGAAACAAAAGGTGAAGCAATTTACCCAACTCCTGTTATCGGAATGGTTGGTTTGATCGACGATATCAACCATATTACAACTCAATATGCGAAGCAAAAAGATGACTTAATCTATGTTATTGGTAAAGCTGAAGCAGAATTCGCAGGTACTGAGCTTCAAAAAGTACTAGAAAACGGTACGGTATTTGGGCATTCACCTAAATTAGATTTAGCAGTTGAAAAAACACGTCAAGATCAGCTTCTTCAAGCAATTCGTGAAGGCGCAGTTCAATCTGCTCACGATATTGCAGAAGGAGGATTCGCGGTAGCCCTAGCTGAAAAAGTGATGAACGGCAGCGGATTAGGTGTGGACGTAACGGTAGACGGCGAAGCAACAGCAGAGCTATTCAGTGAAACACAATCACGTTTTATCGTAACGGTTTCTCCAGAGAATAAAGAAAAATTCGAAATGCTTGTACAAGATGTAACATTAGTAGGACGCGTAACAGAAGACGCAACATTAACTGTTAAACATCAAGAAAATGTTCTTGTTCAATTATCAGTTGAAGAATTAACTACTGCTTGGAAAGGAGCGCTTCCATGCTTGCTGAAATCAAAGGCTTAAACGAAGAATGTGGCGTATTCGGTGTATGGGGACATGAAAATGCAAGCCAGATTGCTTATTACGGTTTGCATAGCTTGCAGCACCGCGGACAAGAAGGCGCTGGTATTGCTGTAACAGACGGAGAAAAAGTGACAGTAATGAAAGGTGTCGGTCTTGTTAACGAAGTATTTGGCCACGGAGAGTTAGAGCAACTAAACGGTAAAGCAGCAATTGGACACGTTCGTTATGCAACAGCTGGAGGCGGAGGGTTTGAAAATGTTCAACCCCTTCACTTCCGCTCTCATAGCGGAAGCCTTGCGTTAGCTCATAATGGAAACTTGGTTAATGCAAATGCATTAAAGCATCAGCTGGAAAACCAAGGGAGTATTTTTCAATCAACATCAGATACAGAAGTACTTGCTCATTTAATTAAACGAAGCGGCTATGAAGATATGAAAGATAAAGTAAAAAATGCTTTATCCATGGTTAAAGGCGCATACGCATTCGTTATCTTAACAGAAGATACGATGATGGTTGCACTTGACCCTCACGGATTGCGTCCGTTATCAATTGGACGATTAGGTGATGCTTATGTAGTAGCTTCTGAAACATGTGCGTTTGATATTGTTGGAGCAGTTCATGAGCGTGATGTAGAGCCGGGTGAATTACTCATTATTAACGATGAAGGTATTCAATCAGAACGTTTCACATTAAACGTAAACCGCGCAATTTGCAGTATGGAATATATTTATTTCTCAAGACCAGACAGCAATATTGATGGAATCAATGTTCACTCTGCTCGTAAAAACCTTGGGAAACAACTTGCAGTTGAGTCACCGATTGAAGCAGACGTTGTAACAGGCGTTCCCGATTCAAGTATTTCAGCAGCGATCGGTTTTGCAGAACAGTCAGGAATTCCATACGAATTGGGTTTAATTAAGAATCGATACGTAGGCCGTACGTTCATTCAGCCTTCACAAGAATTGCGTGAACAAGGTGTGAAAATGAAGCTGTCTCCTGTACGTAAAATTGTAGAGGGTAAACGTGTTGTCATGGTAGATGACTCTATCGTTCGCGGCACAACAAGCCGTCGCATTGTTCGTATGCTTCGAGAAGCAGGAGCAACTGAAGTACATGTACGCATCAGTTCACCCCCTATCAAAAATCCATGTTTTTATGGAATTGACACGTCGTCATCCTCTGAGCTAATTGCTGCTACGCGCTCTGTTGAAGAAATTCGTGAATTGATTGAAGCTGATTCACTTGTTTTCTTAAGCAACGAAGGGTTAGTAGATGCAATCGGCAGACAGTATGAAGGCAACGGCGGACAGTGTATGGCATGTTTCACTGGAAAGTATCCAACTGAAATTTATCCAGATACTGTACACCCTCATGAAAAGGTAACTTGTTAGTTTTAACGTAAAAAAGGAGTGACAACATGTCATATTCATATAAACAAGCTGGAGTTGACTTAGAAGCAGGATATGAAGCTGTTTCACGTATTAAAAAGCACGTAGAACGCACTGCTCGTGCAGGTATTATGGGAACAGTGGGTGGCTTTGGCGGAATGTTCGATTTATCTACATTGAATTTAAAAGAGCCTGTTCTTGTTTCTGGTACAGATGGAGTAGGAACAAAATTGAAACTTGCTTTTCAAATGGATAAGCATGACACAATCGGTGTGGATGCAGTGGCCATGTGTGTAAACGACGTTTTAGCACAAGGAGCAGAGCCTCTTTACTTCTTAGATTATATTGCTTGCGGGAAAGCAGTTCCTGAAAAAATTGAATCGATTGTAAAAGGAATTGCAGACGGCTGTGAACAATCCAACTGTGCGTTAATTGGCGGAGAAACAGCTGAAATGCCAGGTTTATACGAAGAAGATGAATATGATCTTGCAGGGTTTACAGTAGGAGCAGTAGAAAAGTCAGAAATTATTACTGGAGATGAGATTAAAGCTGGACAGCTGTTGATCGGTATTTCATCTAGCGGTATCCACAGCAACGGCTACTCTCTTGTACGTAAAATCGTTGATGATCAAGGATTAAATCTTCAAGAAACTTACGCTGGTTTTAATGAAAAGCTTGGAGTTGAGTTATTAACACCAACAAAAATATACGTGAAGCCGGTCCTAAAAGCATTACATGCAGCTAAGATTGCAGGTATGGCTCATATTACTGGAGGCGGATTTGTTGAAAATATCCCTCGTATGCTTCCTGAAGGTTTAGGTGTAGAAATCGATTACGGTTCTTGGCCAATTCCATACGTGTTTGATTTCCTTGAAGAGCAAGGCAAGCTAGACCGTAAAGAAATGTTCGAAGTATTCAACATGGGAATCGGATTTGTTTTAGCTGTTGAACCTGAAGATATGAATAAAGTCATTGAAGCAATTGAAAACGAAGGCGAAAAAGCATTTGTTATCGGACGTGTCAAAGAAGGAACAGGTGTTGAATTTGCTGGAGGGACGTTTGCATGATAAATATTGCAGTGTTTGCTTCTGGAAACGGCAGTAACTTTCAATCCATCTACGAAGCAACTCAGTCAGGTCGATTAAAAGCAAATATCGCGCTTGTTGTTTGCAATAAACCCGATGCATACGTAATTGAACGAGCAAAAGCATGTGGAATACCATGCTTTGTTTGTTCGCCTAAAAACTATGAAAATAAAGAAGCGTATGAAGCAGCAATTCTTGCAGAGCTTACATCAGCTAAAGTAGAATTTCTTGTTTTAGCAGGATATATGCGATTAGTTGGTTCGACGTTGCTTAAGCCATACAAAAATCGTATTGTTAATATTCATCCGTCGCTTTTACCTGCATTTCCTGGGATTGATGCTATTGGTCAAGCTTTTGATGCAGGAGTAAAAGTGATTGGAATTACCGTGCATTTTGTAGATGAAGGAATGGATACAGGACCAATTATTGATCAGCAGGCTATTCGCATTGAAAAAGGCGATACAAGAGAAACAGTCGAGGCCCGTATTCATGAAATTGAACATCAATTTTATCCCGCGGTACTAAATGAATTATTTGAACAAGCCGCAGTTAAATAAATAGGATGTAACCTTGTCAAAAAAGTTTTAATCCTTTACTATGGTAGAGTAGTAGTGAAAGAAAGATTTTAAATGAGAGATCGGATCAGGAGGAGTTTACAAAATGACAGCAAAACGCGCACTTATTAGCGTATCTGATAAAGAAGGTATTGTTTCATTTGCACAAGAATTAAAGGACTTAGGAGTAGAAATTATTTCAACTGGCGGTACAAAGCGTACCCTAGAAGAAAACGGCATTGACGTTATTGGAATTTCTGAAGTAACTGATTTCCCAGAAATTTTAGACGGCCGTTTAAAAACATTGCATCCTAACGTTCACGGTGCTTTATTAGCGTTACGCGATAATGAAGAGCATCAAGCACAAATGAAAGAGCATAATATCTCGCCAATCGACTTTGTAGTTGTAAACTTATATCCATTTAAAAAGACAATTGAAAAAGAGGATGTAACGCTTGCTGAAGCGATTGAGAATATTGACATCGGTGGACCTACAATGCTTCGTTCAGCTGCGAAAAACTATCGTTCTGTCTCAGTTGTAGTAGATCCAAGCGATTACGCAACCGTAGTAGAAGAGTTAAAAGCTGATGGCAATGTTTCATTTGAAACCAATCAACGATTAGCAGCAAAAGTATTCCGTCATACGGCAGCTTATGATGCATTAATCGCTGAATACTTAACAAACATTACAGGTGAAACAACTCCTGAGAAATTAACAGTAACGTATGAGCGTGTTCAAGGCTTACGATACGGAGAAAATCCTCACCAACAAGCTTCTTTCTATAAAAAGCCGTTAACACAAAAAGGTTCTATTGCAACAGCTACGCAGCTGCATGGAAAAGAGTTATCATACAATAATATCAACGATGCAAATGCAGCTCTTCAAATCGTAAAAGAATTCAAAGAGCCGGCTATCGTAGCGATCAAACATATGAATCCTTGCGGTGTAGGTGTGGGTGAAACAATTGCTCAAGCTTATCAAAAAGCATACGAAGCGGATCCTACATCTATCTTTGGCGGTATCGTAGCAGCTAACCGTCCTATCGACCGTGAAACGGCTATTCAGTTAAAAGAAATTTTCTTAGAAATCATCATTGCTCCTGCGTTCGATCAAGAAGCATTAGATGTATTAACAGCTAAGAAAAACCTTCGTTTACTAACGATAGAGCTTGATGAAAAAGCAGAAAAAGAAGCTTTCTTAACATCTGTAAAAGGCGGCGTTCTTGTTCAGGATGAAGATGTGTTCGGATTTGATGATGCAACGATTACTGTTCCAACGAAACGCGAGCCAACAGAAAAAGAGTGGGCAGATTTAAAATTAGCATGGAAAGTTGTTAAAAATGTTAAGTCTAATGCTATTGTACTTGCAAAAGATGACATGACAATCGGCGTAGGGGCTGGTCAAATGAATCGTGTAGGCGCTGCAAAAATTGCGATTGAACAAGCTGGTGAAAAAGCACAAGGTTCAGCTTTAGGTTCAGATGCGTTCTTCCCAATGGGCGATACAGTAGAAGCAGCAGCTAAAGCAGGAATCACAGCTATTATTCAGCCAGGCGGATCAATTCGTGATGAAGAGTCAATTGCAAAAGCAGATGAATACGGCATTGCAATGGTATTTACAGGCGTAAGACATTTTAAACATTAATGAGGTGAAGAACGTGAATGTTTTAGTTATTGGAAAAGGCGGAAGAGAGCATACAATTGCATGGAAAGCTTCAAAAAGTCCACTTGTTAACGAAGTGTTTGTAGCACCAGGAAATCCGGGCATGAGAGATGTGGCAACGATTGTACCAATCGATGAAAGCAGCCAAGAAGAGCTTGTGCTATTTGCAAAAGAAAACAAGATTGGATTAACAATTGTTGGACCAGAAAATCCGCTAATTGAAGGCATTGTTGATCGATTTGAACAAGAAGGTCTTCCAGTCTTTGGACCGCGCAAACAAGCAGCGATGATTGAAGGAAGCAAAAGCTTTGCAAAAGAGCTCATGAAAAAGTATGATATTCCAACCGCAGCGTATGAAACATTTACGTCTTACGAGGAAGCAAAAGCATATGTGGAAAAGCAAGGCGCTCCAATTGTTATTAAAGCAGACGGCTTAGCGGCTGGTAAAGGTGTAACTGTTGCTTTAACAGTGGAAGAAGCTGTAGATACATTACGTGATTTTCTAGTTGACCAAAAATTTAAAGAAGCAAGTGCAAAAGTAGTTGTAGAAGAATTTTTGGATGGTGAAGAATTTTCATTAATGGCATTTGTACGCGGTACAAATGTATATCCAATGGTAATTGCACAAGATCATAAGCGTGCTTTTGACGGCGATCAAGGACCGAACACAGGAGGCATGGGAGCTTACTCTCCTGTTCCGCAAATCAGTGATGCAGAAGTACAAGAGGCTGTAGAAAACATCTTACTTCCAATGGCTAAAGGATTAGCTGAAGAAGGCTGTGAGTATACAGGAATTCTATATGCTGGTCTGATTCAAACACAAAAAGGACCAAAAGTTATTGAATTTAATGCGCGTTTTGGAGATCCTGAAACACAGGTCGTACTGCCGCGTATGAAAAGCGATTTAGTCGATGTGCTTCTTCGCATTTTGAAAGAAGAAAAAGTAGAAATTGAATGGGATGATGAAGCGGCTATCGGAATCGTATTAGCAGCAGCAGGCTACCCAGAAGATTATCAAAAGGGTGCGCCAATTAACGGTTTGGATGCAATTAGTGAAGACGCGCTTGTTTTCCACGCTGGTACAGCTTTAGAAAACGACACATACGTTTCAAACGGCGGCCGTGTTCTATTAGTAGGTGCTAAAGGAGCAACTCTTCAAGAAGCGCAGCAAGAAGTATACAAGCAAATGGCTCATATCGATGTAGAAAAAGGCTTTTTCTACCGCAAAGACATCGGCCATCGTGCATTAACAAAAGCAGCTTTAAAATAAAAAAGGAGAGCTCCGGCTCTCCTTTTTACCTTATGAAGGATTATACGTTTCTTCATTTCCATTTGGATGGTGTTCATGTTCATCATGTTTTTGACATGAATCATATGCGTACGTAAGAGGGCAAAAACGCGTGATGCCTTCTGCCACTTTTAAAGCTCCCATTAACCCTAAGAAGATGTATGAATCTTTGTACGGTCTGCGAGATAAACGAGATGTTGTCCAAGAAAGAAGGGTAAAGCCCAGTGTAAGTCGAATTAATGCGTTAACAATGCCGATATTTGGTTTCATGTTTTATCACCTTTATTCATAAAATTAATAACAGTTTCTGAATGCGTTTACATCACGGATGTGTTACGATAAAAATACATAGTAAATTAGGGGGAATTTAGCATGCCGGAACAAAGATACCGCTGGAAAAGCAAACATATTAGACAGCAGCTCTTAGTATTAAACGGTCAAAAAGCACCAACTATTGTCTTAAAAGATGCAACATATTTGAACGCTCGAATGAAGCAGTGGAAAAAAGCACATATTTGGGTTTACCAAGATCGTATTGTATACGTCGGCTCAGAGATGCCTAAGCACACAGACGCTTCTACAGAGATTATAGACTGCAGTGAGAAATATGTGGTTCCTGGGTATATTGAGCCGCATGTTCACCCGTTTCAGTTATATAATCCCCAGACTTTTTCCCAATATGCAGCCAAGCACGGAACAACGACTTTGTTTAATGATAATTTAATTCTCGCTTTACAGCTCGAACAAAAAACGGCGTTTTCATTGATCGAAGAAATGAAAACGTTACCACAATCGCTGTATTGGTGGTGCAGATTTGATTCGCAGACGGAAATTGATGAAGAGGCTGACATCTTCTCACATACGAACATTACTTCTTGGCTACAAAATGAAGCTGTCTTACAAGGAGGCGAACTGACAAGTTGGCCGAAGCTTTTAGACGGAGATGATTTAATGCTTCACTGGGTTCAAGAGACAAAACGGATGAGAAAGCACATTGAAGGACATTTCCCGGGGGCGTCAGCATTTACCTTGGCAAAAATGAAATTGCTCGGAGCAGACAGCGATCATGAGTCTATGACGGGGGAAGATGTTGTTGCTCGGTTAACGCAAGGCTATGACGTTGCTTTGCGCCACTCTTCAATTCGGCCGGATTTGCCAAAATTGCTGCAGGGGTTAAAAGAGCTGCAGGTAGATTATTTTGACCATATTACGATGAATACAGACGGTTCTCCGCCCTCTTTTTACCAAAATGGCGTGTCAGATATGTTAATTACATTAGCTATTTCAGAAGGGGTTCCCGTGTTAGATGCTTATAATATGGTGTCTGTAAATATTGCTCGCTATTATAACATGGAACATTTGCACGGGCATGTAGCAACAGGCTGTGTGGCTAATATTAATATTTTAGAAGATCCTATGCGGCCTACTCCGGTCTCTGTGCTAGCAAAAGGAAAGTGGATGAAAAAAGAAGGCAAAGAACAAGCATTAGCCTCAGTAGAATTTCCTTGGGAAAAGTTTGGTTTTTCACCGTTAAAGTTGGACTTTGATTTAACGATGGACGATTTTCAATTTTCAATGCCAGTAGGCGTAAAAATGAAAAATGCTGTTATTATGGAGCCGTATTCAATTCACTTGAATGTGAGCGGAGATGTATTAGCCTCTGATCATGATGAAAGTTTTTTAGTGCTGGTGGACCGAGAAGGCAAGTGGCGGATCAATACGCTGTTAAAAGGATTTGCGACAAATGTATCGGGACTGGCGAGTTCATTTTCAAATACAGGTGATTTTATTTTAATTGGAAAATCGAAAAAAGATATGATGTGTGCATTTAAACGTATGAAAGAAATTGGAGGCGGTATTGTCATTACAGAAGATGAGAAAGTAGTATACGAACTGGTTCTTCCGTTAAAAGGAGTCATGTCGAATCTGCCGATGGAGGAGTTAAGTAAACGAGAGGTAGAACTCAAGAAAGTGCTGGGTGAGCGAGGATACAAGCACGATGATCCTGTCTATTCACTGCTGTTCTTTTCGTCTACACATTTGCCCTATATTCGTATCACGCCAGTAGGAATTTATGATGTTATGAATAAAAAAGTACTTTTTCCGTCTATAATGCGTTAAAATATAAAAGTATCAAAGGAATTTGAAATTTGTATGAAATTGGCTGTCTTCATACAGAATGAATGTATGTGCAAATAAATATAGAAACTGTATTTTATAGATAGAAACAACCAGTAAAGAAAGCCAATGATAAAGGAGTTCGATACGATGCAAATCAACAAACTACGAGGAAAAGAATTAGATCAGCTATTTCAAGCGATTTTATCATTAGAAAACATTGAAGAATGCTATCAATTTTTTGATGACCTATGTACAGTTAATGAAATTCAATCATTAGCACAGCGCTTAGAAGTAGCAAGAATGCTGAGAGAAGGCAACACGTACCATAAAATTGAGACGGAAACTGGAGCAAGCACAGCGACTATTTCCCGTGTTAAACGCTGCTTGAATTATGGAAGCGATGCGTATCAAATGGTGTTAGAACGCCTTCAAGAAGATTCAAATCAAAAGTAAAGCGTATGGCTGAAGCAGCCATACGCTTATTTTTTAATTAAAATTGAGTTGCTTCTTCAATGATATTTTTAAGGTCGCTAATTGCTACACGTTTTTGTTCCATTGTGTCGCGGTTACGGATTGTTACTTGATTGTCTTCTAATGAATCGAAATCGAATGTAATACAGAACGGCGTACCGATTTCATCATGGCGACGGTAACGTTTACCGATTGAACCAGCATCATCATAGTCAATCATAAAGTATTTTGCTAAATCTTCAAAGACAGCGCGAGCTTCGTTAGAAAGCTTTTTAGAAAGTGGCAATACAGCAGCTTTAAATGGTGCTAAAGCAGGGTGAAGCTGCATAACTGTACGAGAAGAGCCATCTTCTAACGTTTCTTCTTCATATGCATCAATCATATAAGCTAATGTTACACGGTCAGCGCCTAAAGAAGGCTCGATGCAGTAAGGTACATAGCGTTCGTTTGTTTCTTGATCAACATATTGGAAGTCTTCTCCAGAGTGTTCCATATGTTGCTTTAAGTCATAGTCTGTACGAGAAGCTACGCCCCATAGTTCTCCCCAGCCGAATGGGAACTTGTATTCAAAGTCTGTTGTTGCATTACTGTAGTGAGAAAGTTCATCATCATCATGGTCGCGAAGACGAACGTTTTCTTCTTTCATACCAAGAGAAAGAAGCCATTTGTTACATGTTTCTTTCCAGTAGTTAAACCACTCTAATTCAGTGCCTGGTTTACAGAAGAATTCAAGTTCCATTTGTTCAAATTCACGCGTACGGAATGTGAAGTTACCAGGTGTAATTTCGTTACGGAAGCTTTTACCCACTTGGCCGATACCGAACGGAAGCTTTTTACGCATTGAGCGCTGAACGTTTTTAAAGTTTACGAAAATACCTTGAGCTGTTTCAGGACGAAGGTAAATTTCATTTGTTGATGTTTCAGTTACACCTTGGTGCGTTTTGAACATTAAGTTAAATTGACGAATTTCAGTGAAGTTAGCTGAACCACACTCAGGACATGTAATTTCATGTTCTTTAATTAAGTCAGCCATTGCATCAAATGAAAGGCCGTCTACGATCATTTCAATGCCTTTTTCTTGAAGTTTTTCTTCAATTAATTTATCGGCACGATGACGGGCTTTACAATCCTTACAGTCGATCATTGGGTCATTAAAGTTTCCTAAGTGACCAGAAGCTTCCCATGTTTTTGGATTCATTAAAATCGCAGCGTCTAAACCAACGTTGTATGGAGATTCTTGAATGAATTTTTTCCACCATGCTTTTTTAATATTGTTTTTTAATTCTACGCCAAGCGGGCCGTAATCCCATGTATTTGCAAGACCGCCGTAAATTTCAGATCCTTGAAATACAAAGCCGCGGTGTTTAGCGTGAGATACGATTTGATCCATTGTTTTTGACATTCTAATTCCTCCTGTAAATGGTAGTGATTCAAGCGAAACAAAAAGAGCGGGTACAAAAAAACTCTCGTCCCTGGGCATATCAACAATATGCCCAGGGACGAGAGTTTTTCCCGCGGTTCCACCCTGGTTGATACAAAATGTATCCACCTTCGTCTGTATATACTCCAGATTGCCTTTTCCTTAAACCATTCTCTAGGCTCCCACCGTCCCTAGTTCGCTTTGTGAAGAGGATTTAAGTACTATTGATCCTTCAGCGTATATCATATGAATTTTAGTAGCTATATATTAGCATATCCTATGCAGAGAAACAATAACCTTGTGCAAAATGGGCTTTTTTTGTGATGTTTTCTTCCGGGATTTGAGGATAAAACCATATCTTTTATACATATTTTTTGAAAACAAAAAACGTGATGAAAAGTTCGGTTTTCCTTTCATTTCACCCTCTTAGTTTTGTTATAATGAACAAATGGACGAGCGCGAACTTTTAAGTGTAAAGAAATGGAGGAACATATATGTATGATATTAAAGAGTGGAGACATGTCTTTAAATTAGATCCTAATAAAGAGATTTCAGATGCAGATTTAGAGAAAATTTGCGAATCCGGCACGGATGCGGTTCTTGTCGGAGGATCTGATGGAGTGACTCTAGACAATGTACTGCAGCTGTTAATGCGTATCCGCCGCTACACGGTGCCGTGTGCGCTTGAAGTATCAACAATTGACTCTGTAACACCTGGGTTTGATTCTTATTTTATTCCGACCGTTTTAAACAGCAAGGATCCAAAGTGGATTGTTGATTTACATCACGCGGCGATGAAGGAATACGGAGAGATCATGGACTGGGATGAAATTTTTGTAGAAGGATACTGCGTACTTAACCCCGAAGCAAAAGTAGCTGCGCTAACGGAAGCGAAAACAGATTTGGATGCAGAAGACGTTGTAGCGTATGCTCGTATGGCTGAACGCATGTTTCATTTGCCCGTTTTCTATCTAGAATACAGCGGAACGTATGGAGATCCTGAATTAGTGGCAGAAGTGAAAAATTCACTAAATGAGACGAAGTTATTTTACGGCGGAGGTATTGAGACAAAAGAGCAAGCGAGTGAGATGGGAGAGCTAGCCGATACGGTTATTGTAGGAAATGTTATTTATACAAATTTATCGGAAGCGTTAAAAACTGTAAAAGCAGTAAAAAAGAATATTGCACAGTGAAAAATAAATAAAGTAGAATAGAGAATATATGTTCGATATAGGCGGTGAAAACGTGAATTTTTTAAGTGAAAAATTATTAACAGGATTAAACCCTCAGCAACAAGAGGCAGTTAAAACAACAGACGGACCACTATTACTTATGGCCGGTGCAGGAAGTGGAAAAACACGTGTATTAACGCATCGAATTGCGTTTTTAATGGCAGAAAAAGAAGTTGCACCTTGGAATATTTTAGCCATTACTTTTACAAACAAAGCAGCTCGTGAAATGAGAGAGCGTGTGGCAAGTATCGTTGGAGGAGTGGCAGAAGATATCTGGATTTCAACGTTCCACTCGATGTGCGTGCGTATTTTACGAAGAGATATTGATCGTATTGGCTTTAATCGTAACTTTACGATTTTAGATTCAACGGATCAGCTTTCCGTTATTAAAAATATTTTAAAAGATCAAAACATCGATCCAAAAAAATTCGATCCGCGCTCGTTATTAGGAAGCATTAGTTCAGCTAAAAATGAACTGAAAGTAGCGGAAGAATTTGATAAAACAGCAGCGGGACCATATGAAGAAGTTGTAAGCAAAGTCTACAAAGAGTATGAAAAGCGTTTAAAGAAAAACCAAGCGCTCGATTTTGATGATTTGATTATGACAACGATTCAGCTATTTAAACGAGTTCCTGAAGTGTTAACTTACTATCAGCGCAAGTTTCAATATATTCATGTGGACGAGTATCAAGATACAAACCATGCACAGTATATGCTGGTTCGCTTGCTAGCTGCAAGATTTGAAAATGTATGCGTAGTAGGGGATTCAGATCAGTCTATTTACCGCTGGCGCGGGGCTGATATTACAAATATCTTGTCATTTGAAAAAGATTACCCAAAAGCCAAAACCATTTTGCTTGAACAAAATTATCGTTCAACTAAAACGATTTTGGCTGCGGCAAACGGCGTCATTGCAAACAATATGAATCGTAAAGTGAAAAACTTATGGACGGAAAACGATGAAGGCCAGAAGATTTATCATTACCAAGCAATGAGTGAGCATGATGAGGCACAATTTGTAGCACGTAAAATTAAAGAAGCAGTAGACAGCGGAAAGCGTAAATACAGTGATTTTGCCATTTTGTATCGTACAAATGCACAGTCTCGTGTGATGGAGGAAGTGCTGTTAAAATCCAATATTAATTATACAATTGTCGGCGGCATTAAGTTCTACGACCGCAAAGAGATTAAAGATTTGCTTGCGTACTTGCGCTTAATTGCCAACCAAGATGATGACATTAGCTTAGCTCGTATTGTGAACGTTCCAAAGCGCGGAGTTGGAGCTACTTCAGTCGATAAAGTGGCCAATTACGGAAACGTTCATGACATTTCTATTTTCAAAGCGCTGGATGAAGTAGAATTAATGGGGTTAACAGGCAAAGCAACAAAAGCCCTTCGTGATTTCCAATCGATGATTTCGAACTTAGCTCAAATGCAAGACTATATGTCTGTTACAGAGCTTGTGGAACAAGTATTAGAAAGAACAGGATACCGTGAAGCGCTTAAAGTGGAAAAAACAATTGAAGCACAAAGCCGCTTAGAGAATATTGATGAGTTTTTATCTGTCACAAAAACGTTTGAAGAAGCAAGTGAAGATAAAAGCTTAGTAGCATTTTTAACCGATTTAGCACTTGTTGCTGATATCGATAAGCTTGACGACGAGGAAGAAGAAGAGAACGAACAAGTGATTCTGATGACGCTTCACTCGGCAAAAGGTCTAGAGTTCCCGGTTGTTTTTCTAATGGGTATGGAAGAAGGCGTATTCCCTCATAGCCGATCATTATTCGAAGATAATGAAATGGAAGAGGAACGACGCTTAGCCTACGTAGGGATTACACGTGCTGAACAAGAATTGTATTTATTAAATGCTCAAATGCGCACACTATTTGGTAAAACAAACGTTAATCCAAAATCCCGCTTCATTGGAGAAATCCCAAGCGAGCTTGTGGAATCTTTAAATGAAGCAATGCGCAAACCTGCTGCTGGTCGTTCAGGGGCTTCAGCTTCGCCGTTTGCAGCGCGCCGACAAGCGGCCGTGGCAAAAACGAAGCTTGTGTCAACAGGCAGTGAATCAATTGGATGGAGCGTTGGAGATAAGGCCGAGCATAAAAAATGGGGAATTGGTACAGTTGTAAGTGTAAAAGGAGAAGGAGATTCAAAAGAATTAGACATTGCTTTTCCTAGTCCTACAGGTGTAAAAAGACTGCTTGCTAAATTTGCCCCGGTTACGAAAGTGTAATCGTGAAAAGGAGCTAGAATATGGAGTTTGAGACAGCAAAATCACGCGTTCAAGAATTACGTGACTTATTAAATCAATATGGCTATGAATATTATGTGTTAGATCAGCCATCTGTTCCAGATGCAGAATACGATAAATTAATGAATGAGTTAATTGAGATAGAAGAATCATTTCCAGAATTAAAAACAGCTGACTCACCTACTCAGCGCATCGGCGGCCAAGTGCTCGATGCGTTTGAGAAGGTTCAGCATCAAACGTCTATGCTAAGTTTAGGAAATGCATTTAATGAAGAAGACCTTCGGGATTTTGATCGCCGAGTGCGCCAAGCCGTTGGAGATGAGTTTTCTTATGTATGCGAACTTAAAATTGACGGCCTTGCTGTATCTCTTCGCTATGAAGATGGATACTTAGTGCTGGGGGCTACGCGCGGAGACGGTACGACTGGTGAAAATATTACTGAAAACTTAAAAACAATTCGCTCTATTCCACTGCGAATTAAAGAACCGTTATCAATGGAAGTTCGCGGAGAAGCATTTATGCCGAGAAAATCATTCGAAGCACTTAATGAAGCAAAAATGGAAAGGGATGAAGTTCCGTTTGCTAACCCGCGTAACGCAGCTGCAGGCTCACTGCGTCAGCTAGATCCTAAAATTGCGGCAAAACGTAATTTAGATATCTTTGTATATGCCATGACTGATACAGGAGAATTAGAAATCGACTCTCACAGCGAAAGTTTGAATTTACTCGATGAGCTTGGTTTTAAAACAAATAAGGAAAGACAGACGTGTGAAACCATTGATGATGTGATTGCTTACATCGAAAGCTGGCAAACGCAACGTCCAGAACTATCTTATGATATTGATGGCATTGTTGTAAAAGTAGATTCATTTGATCAGCAGGCTGAGCTTGGAACAACGGCCAAAAGTCCACGCTGGGCTATTGCTTATAAGTTTCCTGCTGAAGAAGTTGTAACCAAGCTTGTAAATATTGAGCTGACGGTAGGCCGGACAGGTGTCATTACGCCAACAGCTATTTTGGAGCCGGTTCAAGTAGCAGGTACGACGGTACAGCGTGCGTCTCTTCACAATGAAGATTTGATTCGTGAAAAAGACATTCGCATCGGAGATTATGTCGTAGTGAAAAAAGCAGGAGATATTATTCCTGAGGTAGTGAATGTGATTGAGGAGAAGCGAACGGGAGAAGAGCAAGAGTTTACGATGCCTACTCACTGCCCGGAATGTGAAAGTGAACTGGTGCGTTTAGAAGGAGAAGTTGCGCTTCGCTGCATTAATCCAAGCTGTCCTGCTCAAATTCGTGAAGGACTTATTCATTTCGTGTCCCGCAATGCGATGAACATTGATGGACTTGGTGAAAAAGTTATATCGCAATTATTTCGCGAACAGTTAATTAAAGATGTAGCGGATATTTATACGCTGACAAAACAGCAGTTAATCGAGCTTGAGCGCATGGGTGAGAAATCTGCTGATAATTTGATTGCAGCCATCGAAGCATCGAAAGAAAATTCGCTTGAGCGTTTGCTTTTTGGTTTGGGCATTCGCCATGTCGGAGCAAAAGCTGCAAAGACGTTAGCTCAGCACTTTGAAACCATAGACAAGTTAACAAAAGCAACGTATGATGAATTAGTGGCAATTAATGAAATTGGTGCCAAAATGGCTGATGCTATTGTCGCTTACTTTACACAAGAAGAGGTTCAAGAACTTATACATGAATTAAAAGAGTATGGAGTAAACCTTACATACAAAGGACCCAAGCTTGTAAGTGTAGAAAATGTAGATTCTGTTTTTGCTGGTAAAACCGTTGTATTAACAGGTAAGCTTGAACAGCTATCTCGCAATGAGGCAAAAGCACAAATTGAAGCACTTGGCGGTAAAGTCACAGGAAGCGTAAGTAAAAAGACAGACCTTGTTGTGGCAGGGGAAGAGGCTGGTTCCAAACTGACAAAAGCTAACGAGCTTGAAATTGAAGTATGGGATGAGGCAAGGCTACTTACGGAATTAAATAAATAAGAGGTGTGTGTAGTTGAAAAAGATATTGTTACTTTCTCTTGCGGTCATGCTTGTAACTTCAGCGTGTGCACCGAATCTTTCGGACGATAAAGAGACTGTTCAACAAACCAACAACAAGAAAGAAAAAGCAGTTATTCCGAAGTATAGTATTTCAGATGATTATTACCGAACAATTCTTCCATTTAAAGCGGGAGTGGCAAGAGGCTTAGTAGCAGCAAACTTAAACAACCGCTTGGATGCGCAAGAATTTGAAACAGGCTTAATGCGCTTATCGACAGATAGCTATTCTCCGAAAAAATATGTGTATCAAGAAGGCCAGTACCTTGATAAAGATACTATTCGCTCATGGTTAAGCCGTAAGCTGAGCGATAAACAGTTTAAAGATCTTCAAAGCAAAACAAAAGATGCTACGGCGAAAAAGAAGCTTAAAAACAATGGGTTAAATCCAATCGATACGGAAAAAGGCGATTTGAAAACTCGTAACGAAACAAGCCCAATGTACTTAGCGAACATTACTGAGCAAGACTACCTTATTCAAGACGGAGACGACAAGGTAAAACTTGGAGGCGTCACAATTGGCCTGGCGATGAATTCTGTTCATTATTATACAGAAGAAAATGGTTATGCTCGTGAAAAACAACTAACTGATAAAAATATTGAAGAGCAAGGCAAAAAGATGGCCGATGAAATTGTGCAGCGTATGCGTAATATCAAGGGCTTAGAAAACGTTCCAATTCGAGTAGCGTTATTTAAACAAAGTGCTAAGGCTTCTTTAACGCCAGGTAACTTTATGGCTGTCGGAAATGCAGGTTCAAATGATACGGCCGTTGGCAGCTGGGATGATTTAGACGAGAAATATTATTTATTCCCATCATCAGATGCAACAAAAGATCACCGAGATGATGCGATGAAATTTGATGAGTTCAAAGCGCAAATCGAAGACTACTTCCCGAACTTTACAAGCGTAGTAGGGAAAGGGTATTACAAAGATGGACAGCTTCAAAAAATGACGATTGATATTCCCGTACAATTTTACGGAAAAGGTGAAATTGTAGGATTTACTCAGTACGTTGCTGGTTTAATGCTTGATCATTTCCCTTCATATATGGAAACGAGTATCTCTATTAACTCAGTAAGCGGACCGGAAGCTCTCATTGTTAGAAAAGCAGATGAAGACAAGCCGTTCGTTCATATTTACGAAGAATAAGCAAAAAAGACACTGCTCAAGCAGTGTCTTTTTCTAATTCTATGAAATTGTCTCCTATGAAGGAATGGCGTGAGAATTTTGTCTTGTAAACTTAGCAAGATAATAAGCAGCAAATGCAAATGCATCTTGTTCGGTTGTCCGCTCTTCATACGGGCGCTTTTTATCTAGCTCAAATTCTTTCTGGTAATAAGGGATGTGATCTTGAATATAGTGGCGCAGCTCGTGAAAGATCGTTTCAATGAGCGGAAGATAGTCATCAAATTTAAAAACAAATATAATGCCCACTTCTCGCCAGTAAACACCTGATGCAAACTGCAGGTATTCTGCTTCTTCTTCTCCAAGAGCAGAGACAATTTTATTGGCTTCGCATGAATCGCAAAAAACTATAGGAATATGAAAGGCTTTATTTAAACAAGCAAAAACATCTTTTTGCAAGGTGGACAAATCCCACTTGAATTCTTCATCTAATACAAACCATCTTCCGCTTTGCTGATACACAGGGCGCTGGTGGATGACTGACTGTATAAGTATTTTATTCAATTTTTATAGCACCTCTTTTACGGTAAAGTAGTTATTCGTTTTCTTTACTTTCCCAAAGACTAGTGAAATTAAAACATGGTGGTGTGTTCATCTGAAGCATGTTTCTCTTTCTATCTATCTTTTCTAAAAAGAAGGTTATTTTATACCTATGCAAGAGAGAAATATTTTATGACGAAGGAAAAGTATGGAATGTTGTTTGAATGAAATAGATTTGGTATAAAATAGAAGTGATAAATGTAAGCCCTGTCTTGCCTGGCGGGGTTTTTAATATTTTAGGAACTAGTCTCAGAAATGTTGCCTGTTGCTAGTGAAGTTTGGTATTATCAGTATATTGTAGTGGGACGAATATTCGGAGGTGAAGGAACATGTCAAGAATTTCTGTTGATCAAGTAAAACACGTTGCAAACTTAGCGAGACTTGCGGTGACGGATGACGAAGCAGAACTATTTACAAAACAATTAGATGCTATTATTACATATGCAGAACAATTAGATGAGTTAGATACTACAAATGTAAAACCAACTTCTCACGTATTGGATATGAAAAACGTAATGCGTGAAGATAAGCCAGCTAAAGGTTTACCAATTGAAGACGTAGTGAAAAATGCGCCAGACCACAAGGATGGCTACATTCGAGTACCAACTATTTTAGAATAAGGAAGGAGGCTTTACGATGTCTTTATTCGATCGTAAACTTTCAGAACTACATAGCCTTTTACACAAGAAAGAAGTACGTGTACAAGATTTAGTAGACGAATCATACAAACGTATTAATGAAGTAGATGATAAAGTAGGTGCGTTCTTAGCGCTTAATGAAGACAATGCTCGTGCTTATGCAAAAGAGCTAGATGAAGCACTGCAAACAAAAGATGAATTTGGCCTATTATTTGGTATGCCAATCGGTGTAAAAGATAATATTGTCACAAAAGATTTACGTACAACTTGTTCTAGTAAAATTCTAGCAAACTTTGATCCGATTTATGATGCAACAGTTGTTCAAAAATTGCAGGCAGCTGAAGCGGTAACAATCGGTAAATTAAATATGGATGAATTCGCAATGGGTTCTTCAACTGAAAACTCAGGTCTTCAGTTAACGCGCAACCCATGGAATTTAGATTACGTACCAGGTGGATCTAGCGGTGGTTCAGCTGCAGCTGTAGCAGCAGGCGAAGTTCCGTTTTCTTTAGGTTCTGATACAGGTGGTTCAATTCGTCAGCCAGCTGCTTATTGCGGTGTTGTCGGATTAAAACCAACGTATGGTCGCGTATCTCGTTACGGATTGGTGGCATTTGCATCTTCTTTAGATCAAATCGGACCAATCACAAATTCTGTTGAAGATAATGCATACTTACTTCAAGCAATTTCAGGCGTAGACCCAATGGATTCTACTTCTGCTAATGTTGATGTACCGGATTATGTATCTGCTTTAACAGGTGACGTAAAAGGTCTTAAAATTGCTGTTCCAAAAGAATACTTAGGCGAAGGTGTGGGCGAAGAAGCTCGCCAGTCTGTTTTAGATGCACTAAAAGTGTTAGAAGGACTAGGCGCAACTTGGGAAGAAGTATCGCTTCCACACTCTAAATACGCATTAGCTACGTATTATCTATTATCTTCTTCTGAAGCGTCTGCTAACTTATCTCGTTTTGACGGCGTTCGCTACGGATATCGTACAGATAATGCTGAGAACTTAATCGAAATGTACAAGCAGTCTCGAAGCGAAGGCTTTGGAAACGAAGTAAAACGCCGTATCATGCTTGGAACGTTTGCGTTAAGCTCTGGTTATTATGATGCTTACTACAAAAAAGCACAGCAAGTACGTACGTTAATTAAGCAAGACTTTGAGTCTGTATTTGAAAACTATGACGTTATCATTGGACCAACTACACCAACTCCATCATTCAAAATTGGTGAGAAAACAGACGATCCATTAACAATGTATGCAAACGATATTTTAACAATCCCAGTAAACCTTGCTGGAGTACCTGGTATTTCTGTGCCTTGCGGCTTATCAAATGGATTGCCATTAGGGTTACAAATTATCGGTAAGCATTTCGACGAAAGCACAATCTATCGTGTTGCTCATGCATTCGAACAAGCAACTGAGCATCATAAAGCGAAACCAGCACTGTAAGGGGTGAGATAAAGATGAACTTTGAAACGATTATTGGTCTTGAAGTACACGTTGAGCTTAAGACAAAATCTAAAATTTTCTCAGCAAGTCCAAACGCATTTGGTGCGGCTCCAAATGCTAACACAAGTGTAATTGACTTAGGTTATCCTGGCGTATTACCTGTGTTAAACAAAGAAGCAGTTGATTTTGCAATGAAAGCAGCGCTTGCGCTAAACTGTGAAATCGCAACAGATACAAAGTTTGACCGTAAAAACTATTTCTATCCGGATAACCCAAAAGCTTATCAAATCTCTCAATTTGATAAACCAATTGGCGAGAACGGTTGGATTGAAGTAGAAGTTAAAGGTGAAACGAAGCGTATTCGTATCAACCGACTTCATTTAGAAGAAGATGCTGGTAAGCTAACGCATACAGGCGATGGCTATTCACTAGTAGACTTCAACCGTCAAGGTACACCTCTAATTGAGATTGTATCAGAAGCAGATATGCGTTCTCCTGAAGAAGCATATGCTTATTTAGAAAAATTAAAATCAATTATTCAATATACAGGCGTATCTGATTGTAAAATGGAAGAAGGTTCACTTCGCTGTGATGCCAATATTTCTTTACGTCCAGTTGGACAAGAAGAGTTCGGTACAAAAGCTGAGTTAAAGAACTTAAACTCATTTAACTATGTGCGCCGCGGTCTTGAACACGAAGAAATTCGTCAAGAAAAAGTGTTATTGTCTGGTGGCTTAATCGAGCAAGAAACACGCCGTTTTGACGAGTCTACGGGCGAAACAATTCTAATGCGTGTAAAAGAAGGATCTGACGACTACCGCTACTTCCCAGAGCCTGACTTATTAGAATTACACATTGACGAAGAGTGGAAAGAACGCGTTCGTGCTTCGATTCCTGAACTTCCAGATGCTCGTAAAAAGCGCTATGTAGAAGAGCTTGGCTTACCTGCTTATGATGCAATGGTATTAACGCTAACAAAAGAAATGTCTGATTTCTTTGAAGCAACGCTTGCTGCGGGCGGAGACGCGAAGCTATCTTCTAACTGGTTAATGGGTGAAGTTTCTGCTTACTTAAACTCAAACCAAAAAGAACTTTCAGATGTAGCCTTAACACCTGAAGGTCTAGCTGGTATGATTCAATTAATTCAAGAAGGTACAATTTCGTCTAAAATTGCGAAAAAAGTATTCAAAGAATTAATTGAAAATGGCGGAGATGCAAAGAAAATTGTAAAAGAAAAAGGTCTTGTACAAATTTCTGATGATGCAACTTTACGTAAATTCGTAACAGATGCATTAGATGCAAACCCTCAATCTATTGAAGATTTCAAAAACGGTAAGGATCGTGCAATTGGCTTCTTAGTTGGTCAAATTATGAAAGCTTCAAAAGGCCAAGCGAACCCACCGATGGTTAATAAAATTCTTTTAGAAGAAATTAATAAACGCTAAATTTGATAACTAAATGTGAGGTGGATATCCATCTCACATTTATTATGAGTAAGGGCGATCGCGCTGAAGGTATGAATAAAAACCGAAACGTGAATATTGTATATCAAGGTTAATTTCTTTATAATATGTTTGTTCATGCCCCCTCTTGTTGATGATGTAATGTGAGGGGGCATTCTTTCACTGATAAAAGTAGGCAAAGATTTGTGACAAATTATCATTATTAGGATGATGAATATGAAAAGAGCGAGAATTATTTATAACCCGACATCGGGCCGTGAAATTTTTAAGAAAAACTTACCGGAAGTCTTGCAAAAGCTAGAGCAAGCAGGCTACGAAACATCTTGTCATGCTACAACTTGCGCTGGTGATGCAACAGAAGCTGCTAAAGTAGCAGTAGAGCGTCGTTTTGACGTTGTAATTGCAGCCGGTGGAGACGGTACCATCAATGAAGTCGTAAACGGTATCGCTGGACAAGACTATCGTCCGCGACTAGGTATTATTCCTGTTGGAACAACCAACGACTTTGCTCGTGCCATTAATGTGCCCCGTACGATTGAAGGCGCTATTGATGTCATTGTGGAAGGCGTAACAAAGCCAATTGACTTGGGCTGTGTAACAAACGACGGAGAAACGCATTACTTTGTAAATATCGCCGGAGGCGGCCGTTTAACTGAATTAACATATGAAGTGCCAAGCAAGTTAAAAACAATGCTTGGACAGCTAGCTTACTATTTAAAAGGCATGGAAATGCTTCCTTCTATTAAACCAACATCTGTTGAAATTGAGTATGACGGAAAATTCTTTGGCGGCGAGATTATGTTCTTCCTCGTTTCCTTAACGAACTCAGTCGGCGGTTTTGAAAAGCTGGCACCAGATTCTTCTTTAGATGACGGCATGTTTGATTTAATTATTTTAAAGAAAGCAAATTTAGCTGAATTTATTCGAATTGCGACACTTGCGCTGCGAGGAGAACATATCAATGATCCTCATATTATTTATACAAAAGCGAACCGTGTTAAAATTCATACGAATGATAAAATGCAGCTAAATCTAGATGGCGAGTACGGAGGATTATTGCCTGGGGAATTTGTAAACTTATATCGCCATGTAGAAATCTTTGTTCCAAAAGCAACAGCTGAATTGATGGAAAAAAATGAGATCGCCTAATTGCGATCTTTTTTCATGCTTTTCTTTGTTTGGCTTTCGCTCTTATGGTACAATCAGTTCAGCATTTTCAAATGACTAAAAGGATGTAACGATAAATGGAAAAATTAAAACCACCTGTAGAAAAAAATGAATATATAGATGTTGCGTTTGAAGATTTAACGCATGACGGAGCGGGTGTAGCGAAAGTGAACGGATTTCCTGTTTTCGTTCAAAATGCGCTGCCCGGCGAAAGCGGCCAAGTAAAAGTCATTAAAGTAAAAAAAGGCTATGCGTTTGGCAAGCTTATCAAACACCATACAATTAGTGAACAGCGTGTTGAAGCACCCTGTCCGGTCTACAAGCAGTGCGGAGGCTGTCAGCTGCAGCATGTAAGCTATGAAGGACAGCTGCAATTTAAACAAAAGCAAGTAAAAGACGTCATGGCGCGAATTGGTCATTTACCTGACGTTCCGGTACATTCGACGCTAGGAATGAACGATCCTTGGCGTTATCGAAACAAAGCTCAAGTTCCCGTAGCAGAACGAGAAGGCGGTTTGGTCGCCGGGTTTTACCAGCAGCGAAGCCACGACATCATTAACATGGATGCCTGTTTGATTCAGCAGCAAGCAAATGATGATGTTGTTCAAGCTGTTAAATCAATCTGTGAAAAGCATGGCGTTTCTGCTTATCAAGAACAAAAACATAAAGGCTCACTTCGTCATATCATGGCGCGCTACGGACTTGTAACGGGTGAAATCATGGTTGTCATTGTGACTCGTACAGCTGAGCTGCCAAACAAAAAGCGTATTATAGAAGACATTATCGAAGCCGTGCCGAACGTGAAATCAATTGTTCAAAACGTAAACAGCAAGCGCACAAACGTCATTTTAGGGAACCAAACGAACGTACTTTGGGGAGAAGAATATATTTACGATTATATCGGCGACGTTAAATTTGCCATTTCAGCAAAATCATTCTACCAAGTAAACCCTGAGCAAACGAAAGTGCTTTATGACAAAGCGCTTGAGTATGCAGATTTAACAGGAGAAGAAACGGTTATTGACGCTTACTGTGGAATCGGAACAATCTCATTATTTCTCGCTCAAAAAGCGAAAAAAGTATATGGCGTTGAAATCGTGCCTGAAGCGATTGAAGATGCAAAGCGCAACGCTGAGCTAAACGGTATTCACAACGCTGAATTTGAAGTAGGCGAAGCAGAAGTCGTCATTCCAAACTGGTACAAACAAGGTATCAAAGCGGACGTCATCGTCGTAGATCCGCCGCGAAAAGGATGCGACGAAGCTCTTTTGAATACCATCATTGACATGAAGCCGAAAAAAGTTGTCTATGTTTCATGCGGACCAGCAACTCTCGCACGTGACCTAGCTATTTTAGAAAAAGGCGGATATGAGACGGTTGAAGTTCAGCCTGTTGATATGTTTCCGCATACGACGCACGTGGAGAATGTGGCGGTGCTTACATTAAAATAAGAGGATAAATACGTAGATCGCTATCAATGAAATGATAGTGATCTTTTATTTTCCTTATAAATAAAAAGTATAAGTAAAAAAATATAGTTCTTTTGTCGCGAAATGTCTAAAATTAAATAGTTATATTTTCTTAAAATCCTGATATTATAGGTCTGTAGTATTATTTTTGCGATATTGATAAGGGGGACCTATATGAAAAAATCTTTAAGTGCTTTATTGGGAGTAAGTTTATTAGTGTTTGGATTAACGCTAGGCGCGGAGTCAAGTTATGCAGAGTCAAGTACTAATTCTAATGTAAAAAAGGCTACGCAACAGTTGAATCCTACTATCCAAATTCCTGCTAGTAAAGTGAAGAAAAAAGAAAAGAATTTATTTAGCGGTAGCTCTAAAAAGGAAACTAGAAGAGGAAAGATAACTGAAGCGGATGCAAAAAGAGGATACATAAAAGACGAAATTATTGTTAAGTTTAAAACGAATAAGTCTCTTAGTAGTTTAGGAGATAAAATAAAGGTAAAAGGGTTAAAGTTAAATAAAACGTTAGATAAAAAACTGGGAATTCAAACGTTAAAGTTTGATACGAATGTATCAACTATGAAAGAAATCTTAAAAGTCTTAAATGCTTCCAGCGCTGTAGAATATGCTGAACCTAACTATATTTATAAACCAGCCGCTGTTTCAGAGCCATACTATCAATATATGTGGGGATTAAAAAATACAGGTCAGTATATAGATGGAGCGGCAGGGAAAAAAGGTATTGATATAAACGCTGAAAGCGCTTGGGTGAAAACAAAAGGAAGCGCTAGCACTACGGTAGCTGTAATTGATACCGGTGTAGATATTTATCACCCGGATTTGAAGGATAATATTTGGAAAAATCCTGGAGAGATAGCAGGTGACGGGATAGATAATGATCGTAACGGCTATATAGATGATGTAAATGGCTGGGACTTTTATTATGATGATGATGAAGTTTATTATGATGAAGAATATGATGCTCACGGTACTCACGTAGCAGGAACGATTGGGGCTAAAGAAAATTCTACGGGAGTAATTGGTGTAGCACCAAATGTCAAAATTATGTCATTAAAATTTATTGGCCCTGATGGAGGTAGTACAGATGGTGCTATTGCCGCAATCAACTATGCAAAATCCAAAGGTGTTAAAGTGTCTAACAATTCTTGGGGTGGCGGAGAATACTCCCAGGCTTTATATGATGTGATTAAAAGTTCCAATTCTACTTTTATAGCTGCGGCTGGAAATGATGGTGACAATATTGACTCTTATCCTGCTTATCCAGCTGCTTATGATTTACCTAATATTGTTTCTGTAGCAGCAATTGATAATCAAGGTAACCTGGACGATTTTTCTAATTATGGTAGTAAAAATGTAGATGTAGCTGCACCAGGTGTCTCTGTTTTGAGCACCATTCCTGAAAATAGTTACGCTTATGGAGACGGCACATCGATGGCAGCTCCACATGTAACGGGTGTAGCATCATTGGTTTTAGCAGCAAATCCATCTTTCAGTTCTGCACAACTAAAAGATACATTGATGAAAAGTACTACAAAATTGTCATCTTTGACAGGAAAAGTTGCAAGCGGCGGTCTAGTTAACGCTGGATTAGCGGTATCAGCTGACATAGATGGAGAAATACCTGGAGTGTCTTTAAATGGAAATAGCATAAGCTCTACGTTGAACGCCTCCACAGATAAAGATGATGTATATTCAGTAAAGCTAACAAAAGGCGAAAAGTTTACAGTGTCGTTATCAGGAGCTGCAGGGACAGATTTCGATTTGTATTTGTATAATCAAAATACAAAAACTGTAAACTCTAGCGATGGTATCGTAGCTTATTCAGAAAAGTTGAATACTTCAAGTGAAACTTTAACGTTTGTAGCGTCAGCTGATGGTACTTATTATTTAGATGTATACGCTTATAAAGGAAGCGGAAGCTATAAAGTAGATGTGAAGTACGGAGCAACTGCTGGGGTATACGAAGATACTAGTACAAATTTAGCTTATACAGGAAACTGGAGTAAAGTGTCAAACAGCAGTTCATCAGGAGGATCATACAAAGCTGTAAATGAAGCAAATGCTAGTATGCAGTTTGTATTTAATGGAACTGAAGTATCTTTAAATACGCTTAAGGATAATACCCAAGGACAAGCAAAAGTAACGCTAGACGGCACCGCTTATTGGGTTGATTTGTACGCTGATAAGCCACAGTATAAAGCTACAGTGTTTAACAAAAAAGGATTAAAAGCAGGAAAACATACTCTCAAAGTTGAATGGTCTGGAAAAGTTCATCCTGGAGCTAAAAAGACCGTAACAAAAGTAACGCTAGATTCCATTACAGTTAAATAATCTGAATATGTTTGTTGATTAGGGGCAGCTTTCACTTTAGGATGCTGTCTCTTCTTAAGTAAAAAAGAGGAGAAACCATCATGGAAAAGCAATACTTTAATTTAATGTCATTCTTTAACGGTTATGTACGGAGCTATCGAAGAATGAACTTGTCAAGTTTACATAATCGATCCATGTTCACAAAACGAGAAATTGATTATTTTGCTCATTTAGGGGAGTTGTTAGGCTTTGACGCCTTTATTGAAGACTCTAAGTTCGATTGCTTGAAAGGTCGTTCTAGACCAATGGATTTATCTTGGTGGAAATGGGATGCTCGATTTGATGACGAATACTTTTTATATTTGGCCTTACATTTAGAACGAGAAAATGTTTGGGAAAAAGATGTCGATACCATTCAAAAGTTATTTTCACAAACGAAAGAAGAATATATTTCTCATAATGTAATAGGAATTCAGTTCGTAGAGTCTTTTGAAAGGATAAAATATTTAAATGAATTGATTCTTCAAAAAAATTCCATTCAAAAGTCTAATGCTTTAATGATTTATCGATATTATGATGCTGAGATTAATTCAGAAAGAATTTATGCGTGCAGCTTTACTCCAAAAGGTATGAGTGAAGTAAGAAAAGCTATATGTGCTCAGGATCAGACGGGGTATTGGTTTATGGTATTTGAAGAAGAATATCAACAAGCTGATTTTGATAACGAGAAAATTAGTATAGAAAGATAAATGGGAAATTTGCTACATAAAAAATCAACCTATTTGAATTTAAAGCGAAAGAGGACACCGCTAAGGTTTTTTCTTTCGCTTTTTTACATTTGTCCACCCCACCAACACAGCAAATTTCTGAATATACTTTTTTTAAGGTTTTCAATATTTTAGGAATTATAATAAAGAAGCAATAAATGAAAACATTATATTTGTGGTAAGAGGTGAAGGGACATCATGTATAGAGCAATTGCTATTATAGCAGGTTCTGTGTTAATTGGATTTGCATACAATTGGTTTTTAATCCCCCATAAAGTGCTAAGCAGCGGTATTAGCGGTATTGCTATGATTATAGGAATTTTAACGCCTGCAAGCACGGGAACAATGAATTTTTTGTTGAATTTACCCCTTTTAATTATTGGTTTTATGAAGTTAGGAAAGCGGTTTGTTTTACATACGCTGCTGTCCGTTGTGGCTTTATCAATTGCTTTATACGTGATTCCCTTGAGAGCTGTTAGTACAGATCCTATTCTGTCAGCTGTTTTTGGAGGAGTTTTAACTGGAATTGGCGTAGGGTTTGTTTTTCGTCAGTCAGCTTCGACAGGTGGATTTGATATTATTGCGATGCTTCTTACGCATAAAAAAGAATTTCCTCTTGGCGCTATATTATCAGCGATGAATGCCGTGGTTGTGTTTGTTTCAGGTTTTTTTGTGAATTGGGACGCGGCTTTATATACGATGCTTTCGATTTTCGTCACAGGAAAAGTAGTGGATGCGATTCATACTCGCCATATTAAGCTCACGTTAACCATTATTACGAGAAAAGGCGAAGAAATGAAGCAGCAGCTTCTTACCAATTTGGTGCGCGGCGTGACGTTAATGAACGGTGAAGGAGCTTATTCAAGAGAAGACCGTAAAATATTAATGACGGTGATTTCACGCTATGAGCTTGCAAACCTCAAGCAGTTAATTCAATCGGTGGATCCTGAAGCTTTCGTAAATATTACGGAAACGGTAGAAGTAATGGGGCTGTTTCGACGGGATGCCTATTAATATATTTGTTATTTCAGCGCCCATTTATGATAAATAGCCATTTTTATAGTATAAAAGTTATAAAAAAAGCCTTAAGAGTAGTTCTTGAGGCTTTTTTTGCGTAAAATATGAGTAAGAAAATATCGTGTATGAAAAGTATAAAAAAGGGAATTTGATAGAGTACATAAAATATTGACATCAAAAAGGAGAGACTATATGACGGTAGAATATCAGTTAACGAAAAAGAAATATTACGAAACGTTTATGCAAGAAAATGAAAATCAGCCGCCTGTAAAAGTCCTTGGACAAGCTTATTACGAAGAGCAGCAAAAAGAGTGGTACGACTTATCGCTCATTCGCTTAGCGCAGGGAGAAGTGTACTTCCATAACCAAGATTTTGAATCCGCGATTTTTAAGTGGGAGAATGTAAATGGCGAGTTTAAGCTGTGGGCGAAGAAAAATACAGCCGACGCACATTATGAATTAGGGTTGTCTACGCTTGCTGAAGAGCTTTACCTATCCATCGAAACGGATTCAAAAGTATTAAAAGCTGAAATAGCGCTAAAGCTGTTTTCACTTTATACGGATCATAACAATATTGAACGAGCTTATGAAGTCATTAACGAGCTGGTTGCTTCTCAGCCGGATTATCCAAACGTCACGGCGATTGCACGCAGATTTTATGAAGAGCAAGAAGACTTTAACAGCGCAGTGGAGCTTGCGGTAGATGAGTGTATTCGGACAGAATCGTTGAATTGGTTTGCGGTATTAAAGACTTACGTAGATAAAGGATATACAGCAAACTTTATCCCTAACTATTTTTATCAAGTGATGATTGCATTTTACAAAGTGGATCAAGTGTATTTCAAACAGCTTGTCTCAGCTTTATGGAAACAATATAAGAGCCAGCCTCCTTATCTTGCTTGGATTAAAACCATCAATGATATTTTCTTGAATATTGAAGTGGGCCTCTATGATTATTGGCAAGAGATTTCAACTCTTTATCAAGAGACGTATACCGACTTGATGGAAAGTGATCATTCTGTAAAGGAATTGCATGAAGTCATTCCGAACGTATTAACAAACTGGCTTAAAATTACCAATAAGTCACGTGCGTTATTTCCGTCTGCGGCCGTGCTTTCATGGAATGAAAAGTTTCCGTCAACTATTGATACCATTACAATCGAAAATGCAGGCAGATTAATTTTTGAGGCGCGTAACGACATTGATGGTCTTGAATATCACTATAAGCTTTGCCATGGCATTATTAAATGGGCTAATGAAAATGGTTTAGAAGTGGGGCACACCTTTAAATGGTGGGTAGATTTTTTATTAGATGCTCATACGACACACTTATTAATTACAGGAACAAATGCTGCAACGTCTTCATTTGTGGGATCGATTACGGAAGAAAAGGTACCGCAAAATCACGAAACAACCTTTGTATTCATTCATGATGAGGAAGAATCTGTCCAGCAAATCGCTGATCAAGAAATCATTCCGATGGAAACGATTGACGGAGCGGAGCAATCTCCTCACCAGATGCTTGTAGAAGTGAAAAAACCTTTTGCGTTCCTTGATAAGCATAATTGTTCATGCATTGTTACGCCAAGCTTTACAGAACAAGAGGCACGTGAGCAGGATGCATTTAAATATGCTCCTTTAGCAGATGGTTTACTGTTTGTGCTTGATGCAAAAGAATCGCTGCTTGATGAAGAAAGAGAATTATTGCTGAAGATCAAAGAGCATGCGCCAAATACGCCAGTTCATTTTGTCATCAACAATATGGACAGTCTTTATAATCAAGCAACGATTGAGCGAATTACAAAAGAATTTGAAGCAAGCATTGGAGCTGATTTCCCGCAGGCACATGTATTAGCCTATACGCCTCACTACGTATCGAGTCAGCACCACGGAGACTTGGCTCAGTTTATTAAAGCTAATTTCTATTACGATCCAAACGACGTTGGAGTAGAAGAGCGTGCGCGCAGACTGCTGTTCTTCATTCAAAGCATGCTAAAGAGCTTAGTGGAGAAGAGAAATCAAACAGAAAATCATTTGATTGAAAGCATTAAATGGAACGAAGATATGCTTGTGCGATTAAATGGCTTCTTGCATCGAGTGGATGACTTAGAACAAGAAAAAGCGAGTAGTATTGTTTCGGCTTATCACGGCATCAAAGAGGATATTAGCAAAAAGCTAAAAAATAAAATTCCTCGTTTACTCAAAAAGTCTTCAGAATTAGTGAAGGAAGACAGTGATTTTAGTACGGTTCATATTGAGCTGAATAAACAAATGAATATGCGCGTGGAAGAGCACTTGCAGCAAGATGTCCTGCCCAAGTTCCGCATTTCTTTAAAGGACTGGATTGCTACATCAAATGAAGAGCTGATTGCGAGTCAAGTAGATATTGAAGAAGTAGCAGAGTCATTAAATAAGATGTACAATGAGCAAAAATTAACGTTAGCCTGCGATTTTAAAGTGCTGGACGACTGGCGCCGCGACGTTAATCGTATGGCTAATCGGGTTCAGCTGGATGAAGAAAATATTTTACTTCGCGTTAATCCAACGCAGCTCTTGTTAAAAGGAGCAGGAAAACTGTTTTCTTCCATTCTTCAAAACCAAACGCTGCTTTATAATCAATATAAAAAGTACATTGAAAGTCAAGACTATCAAGATATCACAGAATCAATGCTGGCAAAGTTTTTTATGCAGTTTAATTTATTTGAGAAAAATTTAGAAGTTGATATTGAACTATTCTTTGAAAAGCCAAAAGAGGTTTTAAAAGAAACGATTGAAGAAACACAGGCGCATATTAATGAAAATCAAGACGTGTTAAGCCATATGAAAGCCAATCCTGAAGCTTACTATGATCCTTTAACATTATTCCAGCTGAGCTTGCGTCAGTATGAGTTAATGGTTAAAGCTACAGAAGAAGTACACTACAACGTATAAAAGGTGGAGCAGGATGTATTTAACGATAAAAGAAGCAGCAGAGTATCTATCTTTTCCTGAAGAATATGTGCAGAAATTGATTCAAGAAGGAAAAGTACGAGCTATATTTGATGGTGAAAACTACTTATTAAATAAAGAGCAGTTTAACACCCATTTAGAGCAAATGGAAAAGTACAAAAAACAAATTGAAGAATACCTAAATGAGCCTATCCCTGAAGATATGGACGTAAAAGATGAAGATTGAAGGCAGAAGCAGAAAACAGATGTTTTCTGCTTTTTTCTTTTGGAGTGAAAGTGTTAAAAAAGGTAAGATATGAAAGAAATGTCGAAAAAAGTTGGAATTTCGTTAAAGATGTAGTCTTTTTAGATGCTTTTTTTATATAATGAAAGTATGCTAAACAAAAAGGAGAAGGTCTATGCAACGATCAAGACAGTTAAGGCTGATTTTATTGCTTGCCCTGATTGTTGTCGCTTCGTTTTTAATTATTATTATTTCGAAAACACATGGGATTATAAGTCAGCAAACGACAAAAAAAGTAGAAAACACAAGCGTTGCAATTCTCACCTCTGATGTACTGACGGATCAAAGCTGGGGCAGTCTAGCTTATAAAGGAAAAATCAACATTGAGCAGCAGTATCCTGTTTCGGCTCAAGTTATTAGCGAAGTAAATACGAACCAAAAAATGAAGGAAGCTGCTGAAAAAGTTATTCAAAATGGAACAAAAGTCGTAATTGGACATGGAAGAGAATTTTCTACCGTTTTTACAGAACTAGCTCCTAAGTATCCTCATGTTCATTTCGTCACCATTCACGGTACTTCAATGTATAAAAACCAAACTGTATATACATTTGATCAAACAAAAATAGAGCACCTGGCAGGCATGGCAGCTGCCATGAAGACAAAAACGAAAAAAATTGGATTACTCGATACATTTGTAAAAGAAAAAAATCCAGGATTTGAACAAGGAATCAAAGCGTATGATTCATCGATTGCTTTTTATTATCGAGTTGTAAACAGCCGAGACGATGGAGCAAAAGCAGTAAAGCTGCTCCGTGAGTTAAAAGATCAAGGCGTCGATATTGTTTATGCTAAAGGAAATTCGTATAATCAAGAAGTTATTCAAGAAGCGAAAGCAAAAGGAATGTACGTAATAGGATATTTAGATGATCAGGCGTACATGGGTAGGTCTGTTATTTTAACCAGCGTGATCAACGATGTTCCTCAAGCTTACAACGTGATTATGAAAGACTATTTCAGTAAAAAAGGTCTTCCATCTGGAGAAGTCAAACTTGACGCCAGGGATGGTGTTTATAAACTAGCGCCTTTTGGACCGATGTACAGTAAACGGGAAAAACAAATTTTATATTCGAAAGTTAGAATGTCTACACAGCCGAAGTAACTATGAAAAAGAAAGAGATGATTATGAATCAATTATTTCGCAACATGTCATTCCGTAGCCAAATATTAACGATTCTTCTTTTGATTACATTCATGTTAAGCGGGTTCTCTTTAGTTTTAGTGCATGCCATTGATAAAATGAATCATGTAAGCAACGAAATTAAAGATGAAGATGTTCCTCAAATGGTGTGGCTTTCTTATTGGGAAGAGCAGCTGAACATAAAAGAATACATTGTGAAAAATAATCTAAAGAACCCCACTGTCTCTTTGATAGAAGAATATCAATCATATGATACAAGAGTTATTGAAGACAATGAAAAGTATAAGCAGCCTGTGCCAAAATCGTTGATTCCACTGAAGGAAAAAATTGAGCTGCTTGATTTTAAGATTTCTAATAACGTGCAGGGACTGTTGAAGTACGGAGATATAGAGGGAGCAAAAGAGTATCTTAAGAGAAATTATTTGCCGGATCTGCATCAGATAAAAAAAGATATTAATAGTTCAAAAGAAGAGACGGTTGATTCACTTGATACACTATCAGATACACTGTCTGTCATTATTAAAGATTCATTAATTTTACTATTGATTTTAACAGTAAGTGCTATTGTCGCTTCTCTTTATGTTTCTTATCGTATGAGTGCGAGCCTTACGAAACCAATTGAACAAATGATTGAAAAAGTGAATGACATTGCAGACGGAGAATACGGTCTTGTTCTTCAAGACACAAAGCAAATTGAGCTGAAGCAGCTTTCGGCTTCTATCAATCAAATGTCGGTTAGTTTAGAAGATTCATTTTGGAAAATCATTAAAGATAAAGCGTATCGCCAGCAGATCTTAAATTCACTGCCTGTTGGAATTATCACAATGGAAGATGAGACAAATAGTATATTTGCCAATACCTCAGCAAAGCAGTTTTTAGATCTCGACGAAAAGGATATTTGCGGGTATATGGAAGAATGTCCTGAATATAATACTGAATTTTGGAGCATGTTGAATTCGGGAGAAATTCATGAAAATAAAAAAGTATTATTTGGAACGAAAGATACGTGCTATTGCTTTTTAGCCTCTCAAACGCAGCTGTTTAACGAGCAGAACGAAAGCATCGGAAGAATTTTTTATTTCATTGATATATCGGATACCGAAGAATTAGAAAAGCGAATGCATCAGTCTGAGAAACTCGCTCTGGTTGGAGAAGTGGCAGCCGGAGCTGCTCATGAGATTCGTAATCCTCTTGCCGTGATTCATGGATTTATATCTCTTATGAATCAGTCTCTTTCTGATGAGGAGAAAAAGCGTTTTTACCTGCCTCTGCTTATGAAAGAGCTAGAGAGGATTAATTACATCATTGAAGAAATGCTGTTGTTATCAAAACCAGGGACTCCAGTGATGAAAAAAGTCAGCATGCAGGAGATTATTAATGAGCTATTGCCTTTGATTACTCACTCAAGCAAATTTACAGAAAAAGATAAGCTTATCTTCGATGTGAAACTGCAGCCGTATATATTAAAGGTAGATGAAAAACAAATCAAACAAGTTCTTCATAATCTAATTCGAAACAGTATGGAAGCCATGGATGGAGAAGGAGTCATTACAATCTACTCGCAGGTTCATGAAGATAGCTACTGTCTATACATTGAAGATAATGGAAAAGGAATTCCTTTGCATATGCAGCAGTCTCTGTACCAGCCGTTTTCCACTTCAAAAGATAGCGGAACAGGTCTTGGTCTGCCAATTGCTCAGCGTATTCTAGAAAGCCACGGAGGACAGATTAAATTATTATCTACTTCTTCCCGCGGCACAGTTTTTGTTATTAAACTTCCTCTAAATTAAGAAAACAGCCTCAAAAGGGCTGTTTTTTTAATGTGCTGTTAAAATAAGAGGACCGTTTTTCGTAATCGCAAGCGTATGTTCAAATTGAGCGGATAATTTACCGTCTGTTGTACGAGCAGTCCAACCGTTTTTATCCATTTTAGAATGCCATGTACCAGCGTTTACCATTGGCTCAATTGTAATAACCATACCTTCTTTTAAACGTGTACCTTTGCCAGCTTTTCCATAGTGAAGAATTGTAGGCGCTTCGTGCATGGTATTTCCAATTCCGTGTCCTGTGAAGTCGCGTACCACAGAGAATTTTTCGCCTTCTACATAGCTTTGAATAGCGTGGCCAATGTCACCTGTGCGATTTCCTGGCTGTGCTTGCTCGATTCCTTTTAAAAGCGCTTCGTATGTAACATCTACTAGACGCTGCGCTTCGTCTGAAATGTCTCCAACGGTATGAGTCCATGCGGAATCTGCTAAGCCTCCGTTTAAATTTACAACCATATCAATGGTTACGATATCACCGTCTTTTAACGGTTTAGTTGTTGGAAAACCGTGGCAAATTTCATCATTTAAAGAAGCGCACGTTGCATATTGATATCCTTTGTATCCTTTTTGTTCCGGCGTTGCTCCGTGCTTTGCTAAGTACTCTTCAACAAATTTATCAATTTGCATTGTTGTTATGCCTGGTTTGATCATTTTAGCGATTTCTTTATGACAAGAAGCTAATAATTTACCTGCTTCGTGCATTAAATTAATTTCGCGTTCACTTTTTAATGTGATCATTGTTGTTCACTCCTTTTTTGATGTAACTTTACGAAAAAAGTTGAGCAGCGGTTATAGCGATGAAAGTCGACTATTCATCAGTTCATTCTTCTTTATTTGAAAATCCAAGAAATACAGAAGCCGTCTGCTATGGGGCGATATAAAATCATCCTTAATCATAACGCCCAATGGTAGGAAAATGCAAGATGCAGGCTTAAAAAGGAAGGGTTTGACGATAGGCATGTAGGGAAAACTGATAAATGAACGTTGAATTGGAGCATTCTCTATAACAAATGCGGTATGATATAGTAAAATAAATGAAACAAAACAATTCTTTAGGAGGGGTATAGGAAAATGAGTGAACATGGAAAATTTATTGGATTTGCAGGTACATATACAAAAGCAGGCAGTGAAGGTGTCTATACATTTACGTTAGATACGAAGGCTAAAAAGATTGTAGAAGTAAAAGCCGTGGCTAAAATTGAAAATCCTACATACTTAAATGCAAGCAAAGACAACGAACATCTTTATACAGTTATTAAAGAAGGAGAAAAAGGCGGAGTAGCTGCTTTTAAGATTGACCCAAACACAGGGCAACTAAAGTTTGTAAACAAACAGCTGCTAGACGGGGCGCCTCCTTGCTACGTTTCAGTGAATGAAGATAATACGCTTGTTTTATCTGCTAATTTTCATAAAGGGAGCGTTGAGACGTATTCTGTTAATGAAGAAACAGGAGAAATTGAATATGTAGCATCCGTAGTGGAACATCCTCATTCAGACCTCAA
>Ga0268254_10000240_pt1 | contig 42862 bp, 30 predicted proteins | sample AgamicOrSfrz_FD_200251 | JGI IMG/M metagenome (GOLD analysis project Ga0268254, IMG submission 200251) | Agave microbial communities from Guanajuato, Mexico - Or.Sf.rz (v2) (version 3) | ecosystem: Host-associated > Plants > Phyllosphere > Phylloplane/Leaf | place: Guanajuato, Mexico...
CGTTCCGCAAGATGCAGCGCCGCTTTTCGGGGAAGCAGCGCAATGAGCAAACAAACAGGAGAGTGCGGGAGATGAGCGAGACAACGCAATCCGCCGGCGCACAAGGCGGCTTTAAACCGAAGAAATCCGTCGCGCTGTCCGGCGTGACCGCGGGCAACACGGCACTCTGCACGGTCGGCAAGACCGGCAATGATCTGCACTATCGCGGCTACGACATTCTCGACATCGCGGGCAATTGCGAGTTCGAGGAGATCGCGTATCTGCTCGTGCATGAAAAACTGCCGACACAGGCCGAACTCACCGCGTACAAGACGAAGCTCAAGGCGTTGCGCGGCCTGCCCGCCAATGTGAAGGCTGCGCTCGAATGGATTCCCGCTGCCGCGCATCCAATGGACGTGATGCGCACCGGCGTCTCGGTGCTCGGCACCGTGCTGCCGGAGAAGGACGATCACAACCTGCCCGGCGCGCGCGATATCGCCGACAAACTGATGGCGTCGCTCGGCTCGATGCTGCTCTACTGGTACCACTATTCGCACAACGGCAAACGCATTGAAGTGGAAACCGACGACGACTCGATCGGCGGCCACTTCCTGCATCTGCTGCATGGTGTCGAGCCGTCGAAGTCGTGGGTCGATGCAATGCATGTGTCGCTGAACCTGTATGCCGAGCATGAGTTCAACGCGTCGACGTTCACGGGCCGCGTGATCGCGGGCACCGGTTCTGACATCTACTCGGCGATCACGGGCGCAATTGGCGCGCTGCGAGGACCGAAGCACGGCGGCGCGAACGAAGTCGCGTTCGAGATTCAGTCGCGCTACCAGACGCCGGACGAAGCGGAAAGCGATATCCGCCGGCGCGTTGAGAACAAGGAAGTGGTGATCGGCTTCGGTCACCCGGTCTACACGATCTCGGACCCGCGCAACAAGGTCATCAAGGAAGTGGCGAAGAAGCTTTCGAAGGAAGCGGGCAACAACAAGCTTTTCGACATCGCGGAAAGACTCGAATCGGTGATGTGGGAAGCGAAGAAGATGTTCCCGAACCTGGACTGGTTCAGCGCCGTCTCGTATCACATGATGGGCGTGCCCACGGCGATGTTCACGCCGCTTTTCGTCATTGCACGCACGGCCGGGTGGAGCGCGCACATCATCGAACAGCGGATCGACAACAAGATCATTCGCCCGAGCGCGAATTACACCGGACCTGAGAATTTGAAGTACGTGCCGCTAAATAGGAGAAAATAGCGGTCGCTGTGCGCTTTCAAGGCGCGTGCAGTTCAACCCCGCGGCCGCCAGGACCGGTAGCCCGCGCAATGTTTAACTGAAATTAGATAGAAAGGTTTTCTCCCATGAACAAGCTGTTGATCGCCGCCGTCGTCGGCGCCCTGTCCACCACAATGTTGACCGTCGCGACCGACGCCGCCGCAGAAACGGCGACTGCCGCAAAGCCGGCTGCCAAGAAGGCTGTTGCAAAGCGCCCGCAACCGCGCCGCCTCATCAAGCGTAAGGAAAACCCCGCCAAGGAAGCCAAGGTCGATCCGGTACCGGAAGGCGCGGAAAAGTGGTCGTGCAAGGAAGGTCTGGCCTTCGAACTGAAGGGCGACATGAAGCGTGACCAGATCGTCACGGTTCACTGGGCGAACAAAAACTACAACCTGCCGCGCGAAGCGACCACCACGGGCGCAGACCGCTTCCACGACGCCGCAACCGGTATGGATCTGGTCGTGATCCCGACCAAGGCCATGCTGTTCCAGGACAAGGACAGCTCGCGTCTGGCCGACGAATGCCAAACGGCGGCGATGGCGCAGGGCGCACCGGCCCCGACGCAGTCGAACGCAATCAACAAGCTCGGCAACTAATCACGTCGTCAGGAAAGCTCCCCGATGTCCGCTCCGATTTCCAACGTGCGACCCGATCCGGACAAAGTCCTGGTCGATATCGTCGATTACGTTCTGGATTATCAGATCGACGGCACGCTCGCGCTGGAAACCGCGCGTCATTGTCTGGTCGATACGCTCGGCTGCGGACTCGAGGCGCTTACCTACCCTGCCTGCACCAAGCTGTTGGGACCCATCGTGCCGGGCATGATCGTCCCCAACGGTGCAAAGGTGCCGGGCACGTCGTTTCAGCTCGATCCCGTTCAGGCCGCCTTCAACATCGGGGCCATGATCCGCTGGCTCGACTTCAACGACACCTGGCTCGCCGCCGAATGGGGGCATCCGTCGGACAATCTGGGCGGAATTCTCGCGACAGCCGACTGGCTCTCGCGCACTGCCATCGCAGCCGGCAAAGCGCCGCTTGCGATGAAAGACGTGTTGATCGCAATGATCAAGGCGCACGAAATTCAAGGCTGCATCGCGCTCGAAAACTCCTTCAACAAGGTCGGGCTCGATCATGTATTGCTGGTAAAGCTCGCGTCGACGGCGGTAGTCGGTCAAATGATCGGCCTCACGCGCGACGAGCTGATCAATGCGGTCTCGCAGGCGCTCGTCGACGGGCAAGCGCTGCGCACGTACCGCCACGCGCCGAACACCGGCTCGCGCAAATCGTGGGCCGCGGGCGACGCGACCTCGCGCGCAGTTCGTCTCGCGCTTATTTCGAAGACGGGCGAGATGGGCTATCCGTCGGTGCTGACCGCGAAAACGTGGGGCTTTTACGACGTGCTCTTCAAGGGCAACGAGTTCAAGTTCCAGCGCCCGTACGGTTCCTATGTGATGGAAAACGTGCTGTTCAAGATATCGTTTCCGGCCGAGTTCCACGCGCAAACCGCTGTGGAAGCGGCGATGTCGTTGCATGCGCAGCTTCAGCTGCAAGGCAGGCGCGTGGAAGACATCCGCAAAATCACTATCCGCACGCACGAAGCCGCGCTACGTATCATCGATAAAAAAGGTCCGCTCGACAATCCGGCCGACCGCGATCATTGCATTCAGTACATGATTGCTGTGCCGCTGATCTTCGGCCGACTGACGGCTGCGGATTACGAAGACGCGGTCGCGCAAGACCCGCGTATCGATGTGCTGCGCGCAAAAATGGCATGTGTGGAAGACCCGCAGTTCACAAAGGATTACCACGATCCCGAAAAGCGTTCGATCGCCAATGCACTGACGATCGAATTCAACGACGGATCACAGTTCGACGAAGTCGTAGTCGAATACCCGATCGGTCACAAGCGTCGTCGCGAAGACGGAATTCCGTTGCTGGTGGAGAAGTTCAAGACCAACCTCGCGCGCCGCTTCCCGGTCAAGCAACAACTGGCGATTCTCGACGTGTCGCTGGATCAGGCACGGCTCGAAGCCATGCCGGTCAATGAGTACGTCGATTTGTACGTCATCTAGTCAAGTTAAGTACTGTAGTTCCGCGATCAAACCAAGGAAAACACCATGGCCCACAACCTCCACAAAACGCTCAAGGAATTCGACAGCGGTTCCGGCAAAGGCAAGTTCTACTCCCTGCCGCAACTCGGCAAGGCACTGAACATCAAGATCGACCGCCTGCCGGTTTCGATCCGAATCGTGCTGGAATCGGTGCTGCGTAACTACGACGGCAAGAAAATCGCCGAAGAACACATCACGCAACTGGCGAACTGGAAGCCGACCGCTCCTCGCGTCGACGAAATTCCGTTCGTCGTGTCGCGTGTCGTGCTGCAGGACTTCACCGGCGTGCCGCTGCTCGCCGACATCGCGGCAATGCGCGGCGTGGCGCAACGCGTGGGCAAGAATCCGAAGTCGATCGAACCGCTGGTCCCGGTTGATCTGGTAGTTGACCACTCGGTGCAGATCGATCACTTCCGCGAAAAGAATGCACTCGACCTGAACATGAAACTGGAATTCCAGCGCAACAACGAGCGCTACCAGTTCATGAAGTGGGGCATGCAGGCATTCGACACGTTCAAGGTCGTGCCGCCGGGCGTCGGCATCGTTCACCAGGTGAACCTCGAATACCTCGCACGCGGCGTGCACAAGAAGGCCGAAGGCGCGGACACCGTGTACTACCCGGATTCGCTGGTCGGCACCGACAGCCACACCACGATGATCAACGGTATCGGCGTAGTGGGCTGGGGCGTGGGCGGTATCGAAGCTGAAGCCGGCATGCTCGGCCAGCCGGTGTACTTCCTGACGCCGGACGTGGTCGGCGTGAACCTGAAGGGCAAGCTGCGCGAAGGCGTGACGGCGACCGACCTGGTGCTGACCATCACCGAACTGCTGCGCAAGGAAAAGGTTGTCGGCAAGTTCGTCGAGTTTTTCGGCGAAGGCACGCGCTCGCTGTCGCTGCCGGACCGCGCGACGATCGGCAACATGGCGCCGGAATACGGCGCGACCATGGGCTTCTTCCCGGTCGACGAAAAAACCATCGACTACTTCAAGGGCACGGGCCGCACGGACGCTGAAATCTCGGCGTTCCAGAACTACTTCAAGGCTCAGAACCTGTTCGGTATTCCGAAGGAAGGCGACATCGACTTCACGAAGGTCGTGACGCTGGATCTGGGCACCGTCGCGCCGTCGCTGGCTGGCCCGAAGCGCCCGCAAGACCGCATCGAAATCGGCAATGTGAAGTCGACCTTCAGCGACCTGTTTTCGAAGCCGGTGGCAGAAAACGGCTTTGCCAAGAAGGAAGCCGATCTGGACGCGCAGTACACCACGAGCAACGGCGTCAACGTGAAGAACGGCGACGTGCTGATCGCCGCGATCACGTCGTGCACGAACACGTCGAACCCGAGCGTGCTGCTGGCCGCCGGCCTGCTCGCGAAGAAAGCTGTCGAAGCGGGCCTCACGGTCGCTCCGCACATCAAGACGTCGCTGGCTCCGGGATCGCGTATCGTCACCGAGTACCTGACGAAAACCGGTCTGCTGCCGTATCTGGACAAACTGGGCTTCACGCTGGCTGCGTACGGTTGCACGACCTGTATCGGCAACGCGGGCGACCTGACGCCGGAACTGAACGAAGCCATCACGAAGAACGACATCGTCGCGGCAGCGGTTCTGTCGGGCAACCGTAACTTCGAAGCGCGTATTCACCCGAACATCCGCGCGAACTTCCTGGCCTCGCCGCCTCTGGTCGTGGCTTACGCTATCGCCGGCAACATCACACGCGACCTGATGACCGAACCGGTCGGCAAGGGCAAGGGCGGCAAGGACGTGTACCTCGGCGACATCTGGCCGACCAGCGACGAAGTCAACGACCTGCTCAAGTTTGCGCTGGACGCGGACGCGTTCCGCAAGAACTACGCGTCGCTGACCAAGAAGGGCGACCTGTGGAGCAAGATCGAAGGCGAAGAAGGTCAGGTCTACGACTGGCCGAAGTCGACGTACATCGCCGAGCCGCCGTTCTTCGGCAACGATTTCTCGATGACGCCGGCCGACAGCATTGCGGCAGTCAAAAACGCGCGCGCGTTGGGCATTTTCGGTGACTCGGTCACGACCGACCACATCAGCCCGGCTGGCTCGATCAAGGAAGACTCGCCGGCAGGCAAGTGGCTGAAGGAAAACGGCGTGCAGAAGGCCGACTTCAACAGCTACGGCTCGCGCCGCGGCAACCACGACGTGATGATGCGCGGCACGTTCGCGAACGTCCGGATCAAGAACCTGATGATCCCGGCGAAGGCAGACGGCTCGCGCGTGGAAGGCGGTCTGACGATTCATCAGCCGAGCGGCGAACAACTGTCGATCTACGACGCAGCGATGAAGTACATCGACGCCGGCACGCCGACCATCGTGTTTGCAGGTGAAGAGTACGGCACCGGTTCGTCGCGTGACTGGGCTGCAAAGGGCACGCAATTGCTGGGCGTGAAGGCTGTGGTCGCACGCAGCTTCGAGCGGATCCACCGTTCGAACCTGGTCGGCATGGGCGTTCTGCCGCTGCAGTTCAAGGGCTCGGATAGCGTGCAGTCGCTCGGCATCACCGGCGAAGAAACGTACGACATCGAAGGCCTCGGCGCAGACTTCAAGCCGCAGCAGGAAGTGACGCTCGTGATTCGCGGCAAGGACGGCAGCGAGAAACGCGTTCCGGTGCTGCTGCGTATCGACACGCCGATCGAAGTGGACTACTACAAGCACGGCGGTATTCTGCCGTTCGTACTGCGTTCGCTGCTGGCCGCTTAAGCATCGCGGCAACGCAAACAGCTTGGCTGTTTTGCAGGGGCTGCGTCCTGTGGAGGGCGCAGCCGACTTTCAAAGCCCGACCTTGGTCGGGCTTTTTTTTCGTCGATTATTACTGTGAGTGGCCCGTCTGGAACGCCGCCGGGTTGTCGGTGATCCGGCGCTGCGTCATGTGCGCGTTCCAGTCGATGTCGCCCGGCGCAGGCCCACTTGCACGCACACTGACATTTGCGCGCCGCTGCTGCACAGCCCAATCGCGCAACGCGGCGCGCTCCTGGGAATCGTTCGCAGACGATTGCGATGTAGCCGTTCCCGGTTGGCTCGACAAAGAGAGGCGCACCGGAGACTCGATAGGACGACTCAACCGTGCATGCTGTTCGATCTCTGCGTCGATTGCGTGGCCCACTGCCGCCGATCGACGGAGCTTCGCGACACGGTCAGCCGCGACGGTATGGCGGGACTTGTTCGCTGACCGTTGCCACTCCGCGCGCTGGGACAAGCGTGGCGTCTCAACAGGATGCACGGCATCCGGCGACGCAGCCTTTACTGACGACAACGCGTGCGTAATCGTTGAATGCGTTTCTACTGCTTCTGACGCCGTTTGGGCCAACTCAGGCCGAACATTCGCTAACGGATTTACTATGACGGGGCCGGCTTGTATCGCCGCGGTAGACGGTCTCGCCGCCGGTTCAAAGCTGCCGGCGACTTCGTGTGTGGAACATGTCGCGAGTAGCCAGGCGAGCGCTATGCTGCAACTCACGAAGATGGCCGTGCCCAGAACATGGTCCGACCGTGACGACCTCGGCCGCGTGTGATCTGCCTGGAGGTAACGTTTCGCTTCAGCCAATTGTTCATCGAACCGATGCGAATCGTCTCGCCGCTGTGGCAGCTTGTAGAGGAACAGAATTCTTGGATTCTGCGGAATCCGACCGCGATGGTTCGCAGATGCTGCATATCGCGGCACGCCGGGGATCGCCGCTTGAGGGACGCGTTGTTGTCTGTGCGACGTCGACCGCCGCCACGAGCCGAAAGGCGGTGGCAGGCCCGACAGCGGGCGTGTACTGGGAAGCGCCAGAGCGCCCTGTATCAAGGCCAGCGGCCTATTCATGATGATGTGTTCCGGTGTGGATAAGACGCCGCTTCCAGTTGCGCGATCAAAGTCCTTCCACGCGCTACGAGTGCGTCAATGGAGCCGGCACTGCGCTCAGACGGCGTCGTACTCGCGTGCCGCAGTGCGTGCATTAAATGCTGTGCGCCCACGAGACCGACAGCGCCGCTCACTCTGTGCAGCAAGGCCGGCAAGTGCGCCGATTCGAGTTCGCAACGTAGGTCGCTGAGGCGGCCGAGATCGTCACGCATCGCTCGACACCAGCCGTTCAGAAACGCGTCGAGAGCGATGCCTTCGTCCGCGAGCGCGTCGAGATAGCCGGGATCAAAAGGCTCCGTCGGCTCAGAAAGCTCGACGGGCTCGAAAGCACAGTTGAAATTCGTCTTATCCATACCGCAAGAATCTAGTCGACCAACTTGTGCAACGATGCGAACTCAATCAACGCCGCCAGCGACGACAGCCCAAGTTTCTCCTGAATGCGGCCCTTGTAGGTGCTCACTGTTTTGTCGCTCAGGAATAGGCGGCTGGCAATATCGCGATTACTCGCACCGCGAGCAAGGTGCTGCAACACTTCTACTTCACGCACCGACAATGCGCTCAACGGATTCTCCGGCATAGAGCCAGTAGCATCAGCCGGAAAACAGTCGTAGCCGAACAGAATAGTCTTAAGCGCCGTGATCAATTCGCTCATTTGACGGCCCTTTCCTACATAGCCATTTGCACCAGCGGCTCTCATATATCCAGCCATCACATCTTCCGGCTTCGCCGAAAGAACTAGAATGCAGATCTTCAGATTTTCTTCGCGAATGCGCCGGATGATAGATAGTCCGTCGAGTCTAGGAAGATCGAGATCAATAATCACGAGATCTGGCTTTTCTTTCAGGACCATCTGCAGGCCCTCCTCACCGTCGCCGCACTCTCCCACCATCTCGAGTTCCGGGTCGGCGCGCAGTACGCTGGCTATCGTTCCACGAATTATTGGGTGATCGTCAATGATCGCAATTCTTTTCATTTTCAGCTCCGTTTATTTTCTTATTAATCAAGGGGCGCAAAATAAAACAGAGATAGCGCAGCGAAACTCACATTGATTTTAACAATGCCTTGCGAACATGTTTCCACAGCGTGAAGCGATAGCTCTGCAATATGCTTGGGACATTTCCTAAACGAGTAGTGGAAATTTCGCGCTCCGCGGAGATCAGCAAGCCAGACCGCGGATTACCGCGGTAGCCCGGTCCCGCGTTAGTAATTTGCAACCTCTTGCAGGAAAGATGTAGCCGTCGCCGAGAGTGAACCCACGCAGCCTCAGCGCAGAACTGCGTGTACAGGCTGAAAACCGGCGGCGAGCGGATCGGGACGGAGCGCGAACTCTGCGCCCCTGATACTTATCGCAGCTGCGTGAAAAGGAATGGCCACATCGCCGGACGGGCCATTCCTGGTTTCACTGTTCCTGCTGGTTTTGCATCTGTGTGCTTTTTGACAGCACGGGCTTCTGTGCGTCACCGCGCGCGAATTCCAGTTCGACGCGACGGTTCGGTGCAAGGCAGTCGATCAGAGCCTCGCGGTTGCGCTCGCTACACTCAACTACGGGATTTTCCTTGCCACGGCCGCGCGAGCCTATCGGTACAGTGACACCGCCGTTTTGCAGATAACGCTTCACTGTCTCTGCGCGCTTCGCGGACAGTTGACGGTTGTAGCTGTCACTACCCAGGCGGTCGGTATAACCCTCGATCCTGATGCCGGTCACGTCGTCGGCCTGCTTCAAATCGCGGACAAGCTGGTCGAGTTTCGCCTTGCCGGCGGGCTGCATGCCGCCCGAATCACTCCTGTCGAACTTGAACGTCGCGTCAGCTTGCAACGTCATCTTCTTGAGCATGACCGGCACGGGCGTGGTGGCCGTCGGCGGGGTGCAGGCTGCGAGCGCGGCGCCCATACCCGGCAGTCCTTTCTCTACACCGTCTACCAGCCGCTGACTCTGGTCGAAGTTTCTTGTCCAGGCCTCGTGGCCGGCATGAATCATCTCGACCTCGGAACACGCCGTCAAACGCTGCGCTTCCTGGCATTGTGGGAACAGCGGCGAGGTCTTCACCTCAAGAATCCGCTTCCACAGGTCGGGGCGGATAACTGAAGCGGTCCGCAACTCAGGATTGTCGACAGACAGGCCTTGACCGCTCTCGAGCGCGGTAGTGAGGCGATTGGCCTGAACTAGTGCTTCCTCGATAAAACCCCAGTTATCCCGGCTGTATCGCTCGGCGCTTGCGGCGTTCAGCCAGCACTGCGCCTTGTCGCCGAAGTAATTCTTTTTTTGCTCGCCGAGCGCTTGCAAGCGGCGTTGGACGGCATCCATCAGTGCATTGTTCTTGATGCCGCCATATGTCTCGATCCACTGCGGCGTTGCAGCCCCGGCAGCCTGACTTTGCGTGGTGCTGAAGCCGTCCTGCAGGACTGTGGGATCCTGAATCTGCAACCGGTCGCGAGTCGCAGATGACGAGCAGCCGGCGAGCATCGCGGCAAACGCGATGGCAATTAAAGAGTACTTCATGTCTGTTTTCTCATGGAAAGAGGGGCCGCACGGAAACTTCCCGTGCGACCCCGACAGCTAACGTCTCAAGCTTCTATTGAAGGCCTTACGGCCATTGCTTAGTTGCCGAGGACGATGCCGATACCAGCGCGAACGATGGTGCTATTGCCGCCCGAGGTGGACACGCCAAGGTTGTAGTTGACGGTGCCCTTCTCGTTCCAGCGGGACACGCCCAGACCGACGGCCTGGTAGCCACGGTAGTTCGCGACACCCGCGTTCAGCGTGGTGCGACCCGGCAGGTACGGCGTGACGATGTTCAGCGCCGACGCCGCAGCAATACCCTTGGCAGCACTCCGGTCAACGTTGTTGATCGTATTGCTCATATTGCCCATGGCATTGTTCAACTGGCCCACGTTGACGGCGTCGGTTGCCTGAGTGCCCGCCGCGACGTTGGTGATCTGACGCTCGGCTCCGGTGGAACCCACCGATACCGTGTTGTCGCGATCCGTTGTCGAGTTGGCACCGAGAGCAACCGCGTTGGCATTGGTCGCAGAAGCACCGGAACCCATGGCGACCGAGCTGTCACCCGTCGTCTTGGTGTTCTTGCCAATTGCAATCGATTCGCTACCCGACGCAACGGCACCGTTACCGATTGCGATCGAATCCGTCCCGGAAGCAACCGCAGCCGTGCCATTGGAGCCGGGGTTGTTGATGTTGACGTAGGTCGAACCGGTATCCGAAATATTCTTCACCGTGTTTTCCAAGGCAGAGAACTGGCCGTAGCTGACAGCGTCGGTTGCGTTCTTGCCGTCAGCCACATTGGTCAGCGTGACCGGCGTAGCCGAACCTGCGCCACCCAACGTCACCTGAGTCCTGGAAGCATCGTCGTACGAGACGGCGTTCGTCGCGTTACCCCCGCCGCCCGTCTTCTGATCGACGTACGTCTGCATCTGGTTGACGTTGACCGCATCAGTACCGTCGGTACCGGCAGCTACGTTCTTCAACTGGGTCGGCGCGCCGCCCGCGTTAAAGGTCACCGTAGCCTTCGTAGCATTGTCGTATGCGACGAACGAGTTCGTCACGTTGCCCGTCGGGTCTACGTTCAAGCCAGCCGCCTTCAGTTGCTTGAGGTTGACTGCCTGGTCATCGCTCATGGCGTCGGCGACGTTTGCCAGCGTCACCGGGATGGTGGAACCGACACCACCCAAGGTCAGCTTGTCATGCGCCGACGAGTCGTACACCACACCGTTCACCGACCCAGTAGCCGCCTTGGCATTCACCGCCGTCAGCGCTGCACCGACATCGGTAAACGTTTGGCCGTCCAGCGAATAGGCCGGCTTGGAGATCGCGCCGTTCGCCGTCACCGACGAACTGCCGCCCAGCGCGGCTGCCGTGCTGCTCATCGCGCCATACAGCTGCGAGCCGTTGATTGCCTGGGTGCTGCTTGACGACACCTGGCCCGAGCCGACGTTCGAAAGAATCACCGGCGTGGTGGAACCGCCAAGACCGAACGTGACCTTGGTCCTACTCGTATCGTCGTATGCGACGAACGCGTTCGTCACGTTGCCGCTCGTGCCGATGGTCGCGCCCATTGCCTTCAGCTGCGCGACGTTGACTGCGTCGTTGTTAGCCACGCCATCAGCGACGTTCGACACCTTCACCGGCGAACCGGTGACGCCGAGTGTCACCGACGTGTGTGCAGAAGTGTCATACAGCACAGCATTAGGCGAGTCCGTGCCGTTGGCCGATGCGATCGCGATCAATGCCGCACCTACGTCGCTGTATGTCCCGCCGTTGAGCTGATAGCTTGGCTTCGTGACCGTGCCGTTCGCCGCTACCGATGAACCGCCGCCCAGCGCGGCAGCAGTGCTACTCATCGCGCCATAGAGCTGCGAACCGTTGATTGCTTGCGTGCTGCTCGACGTCACGAGGCCGGCGCCGACGTTTGCGAGAACGACTGGGGTCGTCGAGGCAGTACCACCGAACGTCACCTGGTTCTTGCTCGTACTGTCGTACGCAACAAATGCATTCGTGACGTTGCCACTCGTGCCGATGGTTGCGCCCATTGCCTTCAGCTGCTCGACGTTCACAGCGTCATTGTTGGCCACACCATCTGCCACGTTTGACACGGTTACAGGCGCGCCTGCGGAGTTCAACGTCACCTTGGTGTGCAGCGACGTGTCATAGACCACCGCGTTAGGTGCGCCGCCGCCAGCAACAGCTGCGATAGCAGTATTCATCTGGGCCAGGTTCACCGCGTCGGTATTTTTCGTACCAGGAGCGACGTTGATGATCTGACTCTGTTGTGTGCTGCTACCAACCGAAACAGCGTTTGCACGGTCTGCAACTGCGTTGTAGCCGATTGCAACAGCGTTCGCGGCGCTAGCCGAGGAACCGGTGCCCATTGCCACGCCGTTAGTGGCTGATGGGGCAACGAATGTGTTATAGCCTATCGCTACAGAATTGGAGCCTGACGCGCTGGCAGCCGCGCCCAACGCCAATCCGTCCACTCCCGACACGTAGCTGTTGTAGCCGATCGCCACTGAATTATCGACGTGGGCCGCAATCGTTGCACCCGCGCCGATCGCTGTCGAGAAGTCAGACGCGATCTGTGCTCTTGCTCCGATCGCGGTAGATTCACTGGCGCCAGCGATAGAACCTGCGCCAAGTGCGAGGGCGTCGACGCCCGCAGCGGATGCCACGGGGCCTATCGCCATTGCGTTCATATCGGTGGAGGCGCTCGTGTTGGCGCCAGTGGTGACATTGCTGCTCACGGCAATGTAACTTGTCACCGGAACAGCAGCGCCCAGCAACATCGACCTCAGACCAGTACTTTGCTGCGTAGCTTGCACGAGCTGCGTTTGCAATGCGGCCAGTTGACCGACCGTGGCCGCGTCTGTAGTACTAACACCGTTTGCCACATGCGTGATGCGCATTTCAGCGCCGCGACTGCCCACGGAGACCGTATTGGCAGCGTCCGTAACAGCGTTGACACCAATCGCCGTCGAGTTTGCAAACTTGGCGCTTGCACCCGTACCAATCGCCAGCGCGGAGTTGCCGGTGGCCATTGCACTGCCGCCGATAGCGATAGCTTCTTGACCGCTTGCCTGCGCGGCCGACTGCGTGGAAACAACCTTCACATACTTGAGGTTGCTGGCGTAGTTTTCATTGATGCTTGCAAGCTGACCATCGATCGCGCCAAATGCCGAGCCAGCATCGTTGTATGTCGTGCCGCTGATCAAGTAGCCCGGCGCCGAGATCGTGCCGTCCTTACTGACCGCCGCTCCGCCACCCAGCGCTTGCGCGACACTGCTGGCCGTGCTGTACAACTGCGAGCCATTCACAGCTTCGCGGCTAGACGCGTTGATCTGCCCAGCTGCGAGATTCGTAAGCACTACCGCCGTGGAGGAACCCACGCCGCCCAGCGTCACCTTGCTCTTCGTCGTGTCGTCATAGGCAACGAATGCGTTCGTTACCACACCGCTGCTGTTGAACGTGCCGCCCATCGCCTGCAGCTGCGCAACGTTAACTGCGTCACTCGTCGCCACGCCGTTTGCCACGTTGGTCAGCGTCACCGCCTTCGTCGCACCCGTGCCGCCCAGCGTCACCTTGCTCTTCGTCGTGTCGTCATAGGCAACGAACGCGTTCGTTACCACGCCGCTGCTGTTGAACGTGCCACCCATCGCCTGCAGCTGCGCAACGTTGACTGCGTCGCTCGTCGCCACGCCGTTTGCCACGTTCGTCAGCGTCACCGCCTTCGTCGAACCCACGCCGCCCAGCGTCACCTTGCTCTTCGTCGTATCGTCATAGGCAACGAATGCGTTAGTTACCACGCCGCTGCTGTTGAACGTGCCACCCATTGCCTGCAACTGCGCAACGTTGACCGCGTCGCTCGTCGCCACGCCGTTTGCCACGTTCGTCAGCGTCACCGCCTTCGTCGAGCCCGCGCCGCCCAGCGTCACCTTGCTCTTCGTCGTGTCGTCATAGGCAACGAATGCGTTCGTTACCACGCCGCTGCTGTTGAACGTGCCGCCCATCGCCTGCAGCTGCTGCACGTTCACCGCATCAGTGCCGTTCGTACCGTTCGCCACGTTGATGATCTGACGTTCCGATCCGGCTGCGCCAACCGACACCGCGTTCGCGCGGCTGGCCACCGAGTTCGAACCCAACGCAACCGAATTGCTTGCCGACGCGCTCGCTGCACCGCCAATCGCCACCGAGTTCGTACCGGTCGCCGATGAGTCCGCGAGCGTCGAGTTCGTGTGGAAATACTTGATGCCGCCACCGTTGACGATGTTGTTGACCGTATTGGTCACGTTCACCACGTCTCCGGCCACGTTTGCAACGTTCGCATTCGTCTGATACAGCTGACTACCGTTGACTGCTTCCATGCTGATCGCCGTGACAGCGGCGGCCTTCAAGTTCGTGATCGTCGTGCCGCCCGTGCCCTTCAGCGTGACCTTACCGCTGGTCGTGTCGTCATAGGCAACGAAAGCGTTCGTCACCACGCCGCTGCTGTTGAACGTGCCGCCCATCGCCTGCAACTGCGCAACGTTGACCGCGTCGCTCGTTGCCACGCCGTTTGCGACGTTTGTCAGCGTCACCGCCTTCGTCGAACCCGCGCCGCCCAATGTCACCTTGCTCTTGGTCGTGTCGTCATAGGCAACGAATGCGTTCGTGACCACGCCGCTACTGTTGAACGTGCCACCCATCGCCTGCAACTGCGCAACGTTAACTGCATCGCTCGTCGCCACGCCGTTTGCCACGTTGGTCAGCGTCACCGCCTTCGTCGAGCCGGCGCCGCCCAATGTCACCTTGCTCTTCGTCGTGTCGTCATAGGCAACGAATGCGTTAGTTACCACGCCGCTGCTGTTGAACGTGCCACCCATTGCCTGCAACTGCGCAACGTTGACCGCGTCGCTTGCCGCCACGCCGTTTGCGACGTTGGTTAGGGCCACTGCTGTCGATGCACCCACACCGCCCAATGTCACCTTGGTGCGCGACGTCGTATCGTATTGCACTCCGTTCGAAGTGCCGTTCGAGACAGCCGCGATCGCTGAACCAACGTCGGTGTACGTTTGGCCGCCAATCGTGAAGCTAGGCTTTTTGATCGTGCCATCGGAATTGACTGCCGCGCCGCCTCCGATCGCGGAGGTCACGCCGGACAACTGGGTGACGTTCACTGCGTCAGTGCCGCTAGTGCCCGCGGCAACGTTGATGATCTGACTCTTTTGCAAGCTGCTGCCAACCGAAACCGCGTTCGCACGATCCGCGATGGAGTTATAGCCGATCGCGACGCCGTTTACCGCCGACACTGACGCGTTCATGCCTAGCGCCATACCGTTTGTGGCAGACGGGTTGACGAACGTGTTGTAGCCGATCGCGACCGAACCAGCGCCTGAAGCGCTGGCATACGAGCCCATCCCCATCGCCCCGATGCCGCGTGCGTAGCTGTTATAGCCGATTGCCACCGAATTGTCCGACAGCGCGCCGACCGTTGCGCCGGTGCCGACCGCCGTGGAGTTGACGGACGCAATCTGTGCGCGCGTTCCGACCGCCGTCGCCCCATCGGCGCCAGCAATGGAGCCCGCGCCAACCGCAAGAGCGTCGATCCCCGCTGCCGATGCCACCGGGCCAATGGCCATTGCGTTCAGATCGGACGACGCAGAGGTATTGGAACCCGTGGTGACATTCGCGCTGACGGCGATGTAATTTGTCACAGGAACTGTGGCGCCCAGCAGCGTCGACTTCAAGCCTCCGCTTTGCCGCTGGGCTTGCAGCAGCTGCGTTTGCAATGCGGACAACTGAGCAACCGTAGCCGCGTCCGTACCATCTATACCGTTCGCCACGTGCGTGATGCGCGTTTCAGCGCCTCGACTGCCAACGGAAACCGTGTTTGCAGCGTCCGTGACAGCGTTGACACCGATCGCCGTCGAATTCGCGAACTTGGCGCTCGCGCCCGAACCAATTGCCACTGAAGAACTGCCAGTTGCCATTGCACTGCCGCCGATGGCAATGGATTCCGCTCCAGTCGCCTGCGCCGCTCTGGCACCCGAAACAACCTTAATGTACTGGGAGGCGTTGACCAGATCTCCAGTAGTCGTACTGAGCGCATTGAGCGCGTCGCCAACGTTGCTGTACGTTGTCTCGCTAATAGCGTAGGCCGGCGCCGTGATCGTGCCGTCGTTCTTCACAGTCACGCCGCCGCCCAGCGCGCTCGCCACACTGCTCACCGTGTTATACAACTGCGAGCCATTCACCGCATCTTTACTGCCCGAAATAACCTGACCGGCCGCCACGTTTGTCAAGCCGACCGCCGTCGTGGCAGCCGTGCCACCAAGCGTAAGCTTCGTGTGCGCCGATGAGTCGTACACCACTGCGTCCGGCGAACCACCGCCCGCGGCGGCGTTGATCGCAGCGGTCATCTGGCCGAGGTTCACTGCGTCATTGTTCTGCGTACCAGCGGCAACGTTGATAATTTGGCGCTGGGTCGTTGATGAACCGATCGACACCGCATTGGCGCGATCGGCCAACGAATTGGAGCCGATGGCCACGGAATTGTCCGCCGATGCGATGGCCTCGCCGCCGATCGCCACCGATTCCGCCCCGATGACCGATGAATCGGCCAGCGTCGAATTCGTGTGGAAATACTTGACGCCGTGGTTATAGATGTTAATCACGGCACTGGTCACGTTGTTCGCCAGAGCATTCAAGTTCTGGTTGGTCGTGTACAACTGGCCGCCGTTGACGGCCTCAGTGCTCGTGTCCGAGGAAATGTCGCCGGCAGCCACGTTCCTCAGCTTGACAGCCGCCGTTTGCGTTGTACCGCCGAGCGTGACTATGTCGCGAGCCGACGAGTCGTATGCAACGACGAGCGGATTGCCCGCGATGCCATTGTTTACGATGTTATTGACTACATTGGTTACGTTGGCCAGATTGCCTGCGACGTTGGCAACGTTATTTGCAACGTTCGTAACGTTCTGGTTCGTCTGGTACAGCTGCGAGCCGTTAACCGCGTCCGTGCTCCAGCCCGATGAAATGTCGCCGGCCGTCAGGTTCGTGATCTTCGTACCCTTCGTGCCTTTGAGCGTAATCAGGGCAGCTGCCGAGCTGTCATAGACGACGGCATTATCCGCAAGCCCGCCTCCTCCGCCGTTGACACTTGCGATAGCGGCGTTCAACTGGTTGACGTTGACGGCGTCTGTGCCCGCAGCGCCTGCGGTCACGTTCGTGATCTGTCTCGTGTACTGCGATACACCGTCTGCGGACAAATAACCGACGGACACTGAGTCGCTGCGGCTGGCAACGGAACCCGCGCCCAGTGCGACGGAGTTCGACGCCAGTGCGACGGTGTTTGCACCGTATGCACTCGAGTGGCTACCAAGCGCTATTGCATACGGCCCGGAAGCGACCGAACTCGCCCCTGTTGCCAGCGCACTGCTAGCCGGCTCGGACGACGGAGAGTTCGCCTGAAAATACCGGGTGTATTGATAGAGCTGCGCGCCGTTAATCGCATCTGAACTGCCCGATGACACATTGCCCGCTGCCAGGCCGGTAATCTTGTTACCGCTCATGTTCATGGTGTTGAGCACGGAGATGCCACCTTGCCCAACGAGTTCCAGGCGACCATCCGCATACCCGGTGACACGAGCGGTGATGGCGTTGTCAGCGTAGCCCCACGCGCCGTTGTCGGCCGCCCCGTTATTCAAGGAGAAGGACATCCCTTCATTCCCGGTCCCGATAGGACTACAGGACATCATGCCGACGGTGCTGGATAGCGGCCCCCAAGCCGAGCCCATTCCATCCGTTCCCATCTGCCCAGGGCACAACTCAAGACCACCGTTCCCCGTGGTCGCCTGTGCCGCTGCCGTACCCGGCAACATGGACATGCCCATTGCGCCGATCGCCATGGCAATCGGCATGAATGCGGCCTGCAACGCGGTTGCCGGGCGACTCTCGACACCGGCATCAGCCGGGATGGTAGTGGACGAAGCTGTCGCACGCCCGCGCGCCTTCGCAGTCTCGGGCGCAGCCACCCATGTTCTGGTAACGTCATTCCAGACGCTGATATACGACTTATTCATAAATTCCCTAGATAGAGGGCAAGCCCCGCTTGCAGTTCGATTTGAGAAACCGTGCGCACACGCTCCCCGCAAAAAAACCGACCGGCACGTTTAAAGCTCGATACAAAGTTTTCGCGCATCGCGAATCTAACTTTGGGCTCTATCTTTAAAAATCAGGAAACACGAAAAACGCGTAGGAATTTTCTGCATTAATACTCGGATAATCCATAGGCGGCGAAAACCGCCCATTCAGCTTGCACGGACGACCGTGCTCACCGAAGATCCGCAGGTCATACAGTGCTACGCGAAGCACTGCAGCTGCGCTTCCAGCCGTGCCGCACCGACAGTGGAACGACCATTTCTGACAAAACCGAAAGATGGTCTGCGCTTATTCGCGACGCTAATAGAGGAATTACGTTGTCGAGATTGGGAAATTTCACCCATTCATATGCAACTCACATTCTTATACTTTGCCCGACACTGTCGCTGATACGTTTCAAGCAGAAAAGTCTTGGTTAAATTTGAATATCCAGGACAAAACCGCTTGCACAGCCGTGTCGAGACACCTTTAATATCCTTCAATAGAAAATCATGAAACTTACGCAGATCCGCCGCAAAGATAAGCAGTCAGGTCAAGGCATGACGGAATACATCATCATCGTCGCGCTAATCGCTGTGTCCGCAATTGGCGTGTATTCGATGTTCGGCCAGACGCTGCGCAACCAGACCGCCGGCCTCGCCGTTGAAATGTCCGGGCAGAACGCGCAGAGCAACATCTCGACGGCGCAAACGAACGCCAACACGGCGACTACCAACGCCAACAAGACGAAGAACATGGGTACGTATAACGACTCTAACAACGTCGGCAACTAATCCCATCCGATTAGCGATATCCATCATGAAACGCTCTGCCCGCAAGGGCAGGGCCGGGGTTGCCGGCGCTAGCGGGCAGGCGCTGGTCCCTGCTCTGCTTTTTCTGCTGATCGGCTGCATCGGCCTGTACGTGGCATTCAACTCGTTCCAGATGACGAGCGCCAAAATCAAGTTGCAGAACACTGCCGACGCCGCCGCATACAGCGCAGCCGTGTTGCAGGCGCGTGATTACAACTTCTCTGCCTACACGAACCGCGCAATGATCGCCAATCAGGTCACGGCCGCGCAGGTGGTCGCATTGAAATCGTGGATCGACGAGCTCGACGCCACCTACTCCCTGTCGGAAGTCGACAATACCGTTAACGTCATCGCGGATCATCCTGCTCAATGGAGCACACCGAAGCAGATCGGCAAGGCCGACATCGCGCCGGTGCGCGCCACTCTCGATGCGCTACTGCCTACTGTCGCGAGGAATATCGGTTCACTCAACCGCGCGCTGAGCGATGCTCAAGCCAATTACCACGCAGCAGTGTTCACCGCAGTGCCCGATGCAACTGACGCGATTGCGCAGTTGAATCAGCCAGACACGCACGTTACCGCCGGGTACTTTACGAGCCCCCGCAATACCGCTCAGCTCGCCGCATGGAACTCCTATACGGCGACCGTCATCCCCGCAGGCACCCTCGGACAAGACGACTTCGCCGACGTCGTGACGAACGCCGCCACCCTCGACGGGTTCGTCAAAAATCGCGACTCGGTGCGCAGCGTCGCGCCCAACTTTCAGCAACTGAACGACAGCGCCAATAAAATCTGTGGGGGCGGCAGTTCGTTCACCATCAACGTAACGCATGACGGCGGCACCCAGCTACGCAACGACAAGAGCGGATGGCAGTCGATTGACGCGAGTACCGCTCACCTTCGGATCAGCTGCCTTGGACCGATTGAATCGGAAGCCGGCTACGGCGGCAGCGCCAACGGCAACATCACGAACTACATGACCCATCCACCGTTCGCTGCATGGCAGGACTGGCAAGGCTACGGCGGTTATTTCAACTTCGGCTACACCGGCAGTTCGAGGCCCGGATGGCAAGTGCCTGACGCGATGGCGGAACAGTTCCGCGAAGGCCCCGGTCCCTCGCTCGACCCTTCCAACGGCGGACTGCTGCCTTATCAGGAAGTCAACGGCGTACAACTGGCAGCGCAGGCGCCGCGCATCACCATAGAAGTCACGCGCAACAGCGATACGCTCGTCAAAACCATCGGCCTACAGGGTGGCGGACGAATGCAAGTGGTCACCAACGCGGCCGGCGGTGCGATGCGCGCACTGTCGAGTGCGAACGCCTACTTCGTGCGCCCCGACGAGACGTCGCTCAGCAACTCCATTATCGGCGGCTTGATGCATGCGGACCAATGGGCGCGCGCCGACCATCACACTGAATATCCAAGTCTCTTCAGCCCGTACTGGCAGGCTACGCTCGCACCGGTCAGTGCCGCCGAGCGCGAAGCTGCACAGGCCAACCAGATACCGGCAGAAGTGCAGGTGCAAAAGCGATGAAACGAACGCACTTTAGAAACGCCGCCGCGCAAGCTGGCCAGGCGATGGTGGAATTTCTCGTCGCAATGATCACGGTGATGAGCGTGCTGATGCTCGCCATCATCATGCTCGGCAAGTTCAATGATGTTCGTAACCGCACGCTGATGGGCTCGCGCTACGCAGCATGGGAGCGCACTGTGTGGACGGACAGCGATCCAGCAAAAAATCTCGCCGGCGACCCATCCACCACCGAAGGCTGGTCGAGCAAGTATGGCAGCGCTGCGCTAGCCGCGAGCAAGACAGATTCGGATATCAAAGGCGAAGTGCTGGAACGCATCATGGTCGGGGACGGTGCCGCCATCTCTGGCACCGACCGCAATCAGACTCAACTAGCCGCGACTCAGCCGGCCATGTGGAATGACTATGGCGGCAACCCCTTGCTGGTGTCCGCGTCGGACGTCCAGGTCAGCACCAGCCCGGCCGCCGATCCCGAGAGCAGTCACACCACTTCGGCCTTGAGCAAGTGGCCGGTGCCTGGCGCTACGGGCGAGAGCTACGAAGCCCAGCTGAGCCTGCCCACGCGCACGCTGCAAAGCAGCGCGGTCAGCGTCGCCATTGCTCAAGAAAGCGAGGTGCTTAAACGCCTCTGGCCAAAAGACCATGTGTTGCCTGCGTTCAGCGGCCTGACGTTCTCCGACACCAACGTGCTAATGACGAATACGTGGGTACCTGACGGCGCCGACAGCAACAAGGCCGTGTTTAGTCCGGCGGTCGCCGCCGCCAACGTGATTCTCGTTCCGCCCAATACCTATCAGAGTCTGCAGAAGTACGCGCCCGAAATTTCAACGCTTCAGTTCGGCCGCATCCAGCAAGACGTCGTACCGCCGAGTCGCTTGAAACCATGAAGCACTTCCGTCAACTCGTGGGCAGCGCGATCGCTGCCTCGATCTTTTTTACCGGCGCCGCAGTCGCGGGCACTGCATGTGACAAGACGCCCGTCGCGCCACAACGTTCCGAAGCAATTGGGCGAGACATGATCGTCAACGGCGTGCCTATATCAGTCGTCGGCATGCAGTTCGAAGGGACCGTCGACGATGTGTCGAAGGCATTCCGTGCATTCTGGACCGCCGAGAACGCGCCGGCGAAAGGTCGGAGCACTGCGTCAGGTTTGATGCTTAGCGCCGTCGACGGCAATTGCCTTTATCTGCTGAACCTGCCTTTGCCGCAGGAACGTGCGTACACCCGCGGCCTGATGACCGTGATCCGTCTGGGCACTGGCGAGGCCAATCTCAAGATTCCCGATTCCGCGATTCCACTGCCTGAGGAGAGCAAGGTTTTGTCCGATGTCGAGAGCCGCGATCGCGGTCAGACAGGGCGGACATGGCTGCTCGATATTCCCGGCGAAGCGCGCTGGAACGCGCAGCGCTACCGCAACCGTCTCGCCTCGCAGGGGTGGGTGAACGTAGGCCGCGAACCGGAATATCAGTCCGTCGGTATGCAATCGCCGCAAGGCAAGGCATTCGCCATGCAACGCGGAAAAGACAGTGTCGACGCCAGCTTCTCGGACCGGGACGGAAGAACCGTCGCGGTCATCAATGCAACCAGGAACCGTTGAGATGCGCCAACGTTTTGATTGCTTCGCGCGGCGCAGCCGGCAGCGCGGCCAGGCTTATGCGGAATACCTCGTGGTTACGGCCGCCCTGATCGTCATCATTTCTCTGCTGACGGGCGACACCGTCGCACCGTTCACAGCGCTCGTCTCGAGTTTCAAGTCGCTCTTCAGCGCGTACAGCTTCACCCTCTCGCTTCCCTGACCGGTAACGGTCGATTGGTCATGCTTAAGAAAATCAAAATCCGCTCGCTTCTCGCGAACTCATGGGTACTGCTGTTCCTCGCTGTATGCGTTGCAGGCGGTCTGACATTCCTCCTCTATAAATATCTGAACGACCGCGAAGACAAACTGAAAGCCGAAATGGCCGGAAAGAAAGTGCGTGCTGGTGTAGAAGTCGTTGTGCCTGCACGCGATCTGCCGGTCGGAACACCGCTGTCGAGCAGCGATTTCGTGTCGCGCGAAATTCAGGCCGATCTGGTCTACGACGACATGGTACGTCCCGACAATTTCGGGCAATACCGCACGTCGCGCCTCGTCAAACCGGTGCGCCGCGGCCTGCCTTTGCGCGCTGCCGACATCGACGCACTCCGCGGCCGCGACTTTTCCGACGTGCTACCTGCAGGGCAACGTGCCGTCACGGTCGAAATCGATACGGTTAATTCGACTGCATTGATGCTCCGGCCGGGAAATCGCGTCGACGTGTACTGGATCGGCAAAGCGTTCCATCAGGATCACACCTCGGACGATAAGAAGGTGGCGCAATTGATGATGCCGAACGCACTGGTCCTCGCCACCGGCCAGGACCTTCGCGCACGAGACGCGGGCGAGGCCGCCGAGCACGATCAGGCGAATGCGAACAGCAGCGCAATGAGCCGGCAGGAAGGCATGGGTTACACGACCGTGACGCTGCAAGTGCCGGCAGAGGACGTCGGGCGCATCGCGCTCGCGCAGAAAATCGGCGGCTTGCGTCTTATCTTGCGCAACCCTGACGACAAGGCTAACGACGGACCATCGCTGGTCGAGGAAAAAGACGTGTTCACGGACCCGGCGTACCTGGGGACCTCGAATCCCAAGGCCGCGACGTCACAGGTTGTCGAAGTGATCTCCGGTGGCGGGGCGACAAATGCCAGCATCGTTCCGAGTGTGCAGTCGGATTCCACGCACGAGCCGCCGGCGGCAGCCAACGCGCCGCCTGTCGCCGGTCAACCAGCGTCCGTCGTGCCGCAGCGCCAAACAAGCGTCTACGAGCAGGCCAACGCCATCGCCCAACAGCTGCAAAAAGCCGCTGCGGCCAGCGCGTCTGAGCAGAACTAAAGTACTGAGCACAGGTTTCAAACCATGAAAGTCAAAAACAACGCGGCGCAATTGCGCCGCCGGGTACTGCCGTCCATTGTGATCGGCATGTTGTTGTGCGAAGCCGCGCCGCTCGCGTTAGCTCAGACCGCCTATCCCTCGACGTCGGACGACTTATCCGCAAACACGCAGGTGCTGGAAATGTTTCGCGGCGAGGTGCGCATTCTCCATGTGCGCGGCACCATCAAGCGCATCGCGATAGGTAACGGCAAGCTGATCACCGCGAATGTGGTCGACGGCAGCCTGATGCTACTGGGCGAGCAGGACGGTATGACATCGCTCGTTGTGTGGAACGAGAAAGGCATCGCCCTGCAAACCACGGTACGTGTCGCAAAGGCCGAAGTGAACGCGTCGCTGCAACAGTTGCGTGCGGTGCTGAAGTCCGTGTCCGGCCTTCGCATCGACGCGATCGGCTCAAATATTGTTCTGTCGGGCGTCGTGCATCGCGACATGATCGGGATCGTCAAATCGGCAACCCAAGACATGAAGAACGTGATTGACACGACAACCGTGGACGAAGGCGATGCGCTCAGGAAGACGGTCCACTTCAAAGTGCAGATCATGGAAGTGACGCGCAATGCGCAGAGAAACCTCGGCATTGCGTGGGATAGCGCCTTCAGGGGACCGCAGATCGGCGGGGCCGCGAGCGTCGCAACAGGTGCCGCAAAAGCGATTACCGCGGGCACGAGTTACTTTCTTGCGGGCATCGCGTCGAACATCACTTCGCAGATCAACTTTGCCGTCGATAACGGCGATGCATTCGTTCTCGCTGCGCCCGAGCTGAACACTAAGAGCGGCGGCACCGCGAGTTTCCTGGCGGGCGGGGAAGTGCCCATTCCGCAGTCGGGGGCGCTCGGCACCACGAACGTGATGTACAAGGACTATGGCGTCAAGCTGAGCATCAATCCTGTCGTCGACGCAAACGGCATTATTTCCGCGCATCTGACCACTCAGATCAGCCAGATCGACCCGACGGTGAGTTATGGCGGTCTGCCTGGCTTTCTGACCCGCAGCACCAGTTCCGACATCTCGATGCGAGCCGGCGAGACGCTCGCTATCTCCGGCCTGATAAGTGCCGATGCAGCTAACGACAGCAACGGTATGCCGTTTCTCGGCCAGATACCGGTCATCGGTCAGCTGTTCCGTTCGGACAGCTTCCGGGCGAAGAAAAGCGATCTCGTCATCTTCGTGACGCCGCTCATTTCCGATCCGGCACTGGCACCAAACTCGGATCTGCTGGCGCGCGCCGATGGGATAGACAGCGGCTACCGGAACAAGTACGGCAACCCCGAGCCGCTTATCGCCGATGCGGAAGAGGCAACTCATGTCGCTATGCCGCGATCTCCTGTCGCGCCTACGCCCGCGCTGCTGCCCTCGCCTATCCGCAGCACGCCACCGAGTGCGCCGGTAGCGGAGCCGGCGACGTCACCGATATCTCAGCAACCTCAAGGTCCTACTGAGGCTTCCGGACAGGGATCGCAATTGCCTGCGTCTCCCGCTTCTTCGCAAGCTCAGGCAGTCGCTATCGCGCCAGCTCAACCAGCGTCGCAGCCGCCAGCGTTACCGACAAGCATGCCCCCGGTAGGCGTCGCCGAGGCGCTTCGCATGCTAAACGCCGGCCTGGAGACGCCAGTGACACCCGCTGCTCCGAGCAATGCCGGTCAGTCCACGGCGAACGGCAAGGTGCCGCCGCAGCAAGTGGGCGTCCTCGGCAACGCGCCGAACTGAACGCGTCTCGCGGAGAACCATAATGCTCAATCTTCAGATACACGCGCGCAATGCAACGATGCGCGCTCTCCAGGTCGATCACGGCTGCACGATCGGAAAGGATGCAAGTTGCGACATCAACGTCAAGGGACTGCTGATAGGTAAGCTGCAAGCGCGCATCGTGCGCGAGCACAATGCTTACTACATCGAGGACCAAGGCGGAATAGCTGCAACGCTCGTCAACGGATCACCGATTACACGGTATGGTCCACTGACCGAGGCCGACCAGATCGAAATCGGCATGACGACAATCAAGATCGTTCGCGCCGCCGCACAGCCGGCACCATCCGCTGCAACTGTTCCCTCCGCTCCCGGCGCGCAGTCATCGCAAGATATGCACTCCGCGCAGTTCAAAGAAGCCGCGCCTGCCGAGTTGCATCGAGCGGCGTCGCCCGCGGACGCTCAACCGGGCGCGGATACACAACGCTTCCCCACGGGATATGCAGCGATGCCAACCGGGCCGGCTGCGTCGCATGCTCATGCGCATGCTATGACAGAAGCCCCACTATCGTTCGCTGCGTCGAAAGAAGCGGCGAGTCATCCCAAACCCGCGGCCGATGTCGCGCTCGGCAGCCAGCCCGCGCCCTCCAGGAAAACGGTAACCGGCGTATTGCCGGTTGCACCGATCAACAGCCCGCTCGGCATTGAGTTGCGCAAGCAGGCTCATATGAAAGTGATCGCCGCGCTCGATCTGCGACGTCTGAACGTCTCGCGCATGGAAGAAGACGAATTGCGCAATACGGTCAGCGTCGCTCTCGACGAGATCCTGAATCACGATGCAAGTTTCCGCACGCCCGACATTCCGCTCGATGCGCTGAAGAAAAGCGTGTTCGACGAAATCATCGGACTGGGACCTCTGGAAGAGCTGATTGCGGACCCCACCGTGTCTGAAATCATGGTGAATTGTCACAACGAAATCTTCATCGAGCAAAACGGACAATTGACGCGCTCGCCCGTTATTTTCACCGACGACCGCGCGGTAATCGGCGCAATTGAACGAATCGTCGCGCCAATCGGCCGCCGCATCGACGAAAGTTCGCCGATGGTCGATGCACGTCTCGCCGACGGCTCGCGCGTGAACGCCGTGATCCCGCCGCTCGCGCTGAAAGGGCCAAGCATTACGATCCGGAAATTTTCCAAGCGCAAGCTTGTCGGCGAAGACCTGATCAAATTCGGCACCTTATCGCCACAAATGCTCGAGTTCCTGCAAACCGCCGTGAAGCAGGGAGCCAACATCATCATTTCGGGCGGCACGGGCTCGGGCAAAACAACGTTGCTCAATGTGCTGTCGAGCTACATTCCCGACGACGAACGCATCGTCACCGTCGAAGACGCCGCGGAACTGCAACTATCGCAGCCGAACCTCGTCTCGCTCGAAGCGCGTCCGGCCAACATGGAAGGCAAAGGCGCAGTCAACATTCGCGATCTGGTGAAGAACTGCTTGCGGATGCGCCCGGATCGTATTGTGATCGGCGAGTGCCGTGGCGGCGAAGCGTTGGACATGCTGCAGGCAATGAACACCGGCCACGACGGCTCGTTGACTACCGCCCACGCCAACACGCCGCGCGACTGTATCGCGCGTCTCGAAGTGATGACCTTGATGGCCGGGCTGGATCTGCCGGTGCAGGCCATTCGCGAGCAGATCTGCTCGGCGGTGGACATCATCGTGCAGCAGTCCCGCTTTTCATGCGGCTCGCGCCGCGTGACACATGTCAGCGAAGTGAGCGGCATGGAGTCCGGCGTCATCACGCTTCAGGACGTTTTTGTATTCAAGGAAGAGGGCTTCAGCGCACAGGGAAAGATTCAAGGCAAGTTCGTGCCCACTGCCTATATTCCCGATTTCTATCAGGAATTGATTCGCAGGCACATTCCCGTGAATACCGACATATTCACGCGCCCGGAATGAGAGGTCGACCATGAGCCTTCCGATCATTCTCGTGCTGGCGTTCTTCGGCAGCCTGTTCCTGATTTTTCTCGCCACACGCATGGGTACGTCCACGCTGCAGGCCAGTTCGCGTCAGATGGCTGGCGAGATAGAGTCGTCGCTCGCCGACGCATTCGTGTTCGTGAACCGGCAGAAGGCCGCGGCCTGGAGCATGGTCGTCATTGTCGGCTTGCCGGTCGTCGTCTTCGTGTTGAGCCACAGCCTTCTCATTGCGACGGCTTCGATTCCAATCGCCATGCTGTTGCCGCGCAAATATTTCGCGCGCATGCATAAGAAGCGCACGGAAGCGATCGAGAAGCAATTGCCCGACGCGCTGCTCATGATGTCCGGCGCGCTTCGTGCCGGTGCCAGTTTTCCAACGGCTCTGGAAGCCGTGGTGCACGAGACACCTGCTCCCATCTCGCAGGAATTCGATCTTTTGATGCGGGAAATCCGCTTGGGCATCGACCTGGATATTGCCATGCGCAACGTCGAAAGGCGCATTCCCATTCCCGACTTCCTGATGATGACAGCAGCCGTCACGATCGCGCGCGAGGTGGGCGGCAATCTTGCGGAAGCGCTGGAGTCGGTGGCGCGCACGCTGCGCGAAAAGCTGACGATGGAAGGAAAGATCAAAGCGCTCACATCGCAAGGACGGATGCAAGGCATCGTTATGACCTGTTTGCCGCTGTTCCTGATGCTGGTGCTGCGCTTCATGGAGCCGAAGGCCATGGCGCCGCTTTTCACTGAGCCGGTCGGCTGGGCCACGCTCGCAGTGATCGGCGTGATGGAGCTTCTCGGCTATTTCTCCATCTCCAAGATTACCAATATCGACGTCTGATCATGCTGCTATTCATTGCTCTCGCCGTCAGTATCGGGCTAGTTGTCATTATCGGCATCTGCTACATGTCGGTCAGCGGCCTCGTCGGCGTTGTGCCGCAAGAAGACCGCACGTTTCTCGATCCGCTGCCGAAGTCGCTGCGTCCACTGTGGCCACTCGTCAATTTCGTGGTTCACCATTTCGGCTCGCGATTCAGCAATAAGCTCGTTGAACGAACCGCTGTGCAATTGCGCCTGACGTCGCTCACGTTTCTGATGAACGCGCATCAGTTCATCGCGCTGTCTATCATCGGCGCGGTGGTGGCTTCGCTGCTCGCGCTTCTGGCTATGCTCGCGCTCGGCAGCTTCTCGGTGCTCGTGCTGCTTGGCGCCATCATGCTAGGTTACTTCTATCCACGCATCTGGACGCGCGACGTACGGCGACGCCGCGTCGCGCAAATTCTCAAGCACCTGTCGATCTACCTGGACTTTCTGACGCTTGCCGTGGAAGCCGGCCTGAATATCAACGGCGCAATCCAGAAGGCCGTCGAAAAAGGCCCAGAAGGCCCTTTGCGCTGGGAACTCGAGCACGTACTACGCGACCTGAAATCCGGGCTGAACCGAACCGAAGCGTTGCGCCGCCTTGACGACCGTTTGCGCATCCAGGAAGTCACGAACTTTGTCAGTGCGGTGGTGCAGGCCGAGCGAATGGGTGCCGGTCTCGCCAAATCGCTGCGCTTTCAATCCGAGCAGCGCCGCTCGGAGCGCTTTCAGCGAGCGGAAAAAAAGGCAATGGAAGCTCCGGTGAAACTCGTGTTTCCGCTGCTCGTGTTCATTTTTCCAATTACCTTCATCGTGTTGGGATTTCCGATTGCAATGAAGTTCGTGCAGGAGGGCTTCTTGTGAAATTGGCATCCCTGAAGGTCCACGGGAACGACGCAGGCATCAAGGTCTCGGTCACGCAGACCATGCGCGAACGCATGCGCGGCCTGCTCGGCCGTGAGTCGCTGCCGCCGTGCGAAGCGCTTCTGTTGAAACGCTGCGGCTCGGTGCACACGTTCGGCATGCGCTTTCACATCGACGTGCTGTTTCTCGACCGGCGCGAACGCGTCGTCGCGATTCATCACGGCGTGGGCAAGCGTCGCGTACTCCTTAACCTGCGCGCGGCCCACACTCTTGAAATGCCAGCTGGCGCCGCTGGCAGGCACGGCTTCGCGGTCGGCGATCATTTCGTTTTTGAGGCGACCTCGTGAAATCTCGCTCATTCTTTTTATCGAAACTGCGGTCCCGCGCCAGTTCAAACGGCGGCGCACGCAAGCTCATGCAGTCGGGTCAGTCGATGGTGGAGTTCATCATCATCGCGCCTTTACTGTTGTTCGTTTGCTTTGGCACGCTGCAGTTCGTGCTGCTCTACCAGGCGAAGTCGACATTGGATGTTGCGGTGCTTGAGGCCGCGCGCGAAGGCGCGGTCAATCACGGCTCGATGCAGGCGATGCGCTCGGGCCTCGCACGCGGCCTCGCGCCAATCTACGCTCGCCAGGCGAGCGCCGAAGGCGTTGCCAACGCGCTCGCAAAAGCTCAGGCCGACGCGAACAATTTCAGCGTCATCAAAGTGCTCAATCCCACGCCCGCTGCGATCAGCGACTATGCGCGGCCACGCTACTATCCAGACGAGGCAGCGACCTATACCGAGATTCCAAACGACTCGCTGATGTATCGCGACTCCTCGATATCGTCTGGCGCATCGTCGCGGATGAACATTCAGGATGCCAACATCCTGAAGATACACGTGCACTACTGCTACGACATGTACGTGCCGCTAGTAAACAAGGTGATCTACTACGCGGCAAACGTAATCGGCCCTATCGGCACGGGCGGAATCTTGACCCGCGAGCCCGCCCGGCCCGACCTCGATCCTTATGGTTTTCCGAAGAACGGCGACACGCTGTGCAAGGTCCAGCTCGTGGACGGCATTAAGACGGGCCGCTGGCCAATCGCGCTGGACTCGGAAGCGATTGTTCGCATGCAGTCGCCGCTTAGGGAATCGGCGCTGAATGATTCGCCGAATCCGACAGGCAATTGACGGTGCGTCGGTGGCTTCTGATCGCCGTAGCAGCGGGGAGCGGTTATTTGCCGCTGCTTGCTCACGCGGTCGACGTTGTCACGACGCGTGGGCGAGCTCCCTCCGGCGTTGTGATGATGGTCGGTGGAATGGGAGGCGCCGCGGAGTCCGCCGCGCTATCTGCTGACACGGCGTCACGAGCCAGCACTTCCGTGCCTGACGAAACCAACGGCCGACAGTCCGTCGTGATTCAACCCCGCGACCGATTGTCTGCTGACCTCGAACAGCAAGCGTCCCCATTAGCAGCCGCGCGGGTGATCGAACTTTCACCCGTCATCGACCAGGCCGCACGCGCCGTCGGTTTGGACAGCGCGCTGTTGATGGCGGTGATCGAGGTTGAGTCGGGCGGCAATCCGCAGGCGGTCTCACCGAAAGGCGCAACAGGGCTGATGCAGTTGATGCCCGGCACAGGCGCGAGGCTCGGTGCGTCAGATCTTTTCGACGTACGTCAGAATGTCGCTGCGGGAGCCCGCTATCTGAAAGACTTGATGCGCCAGTTCGGCGATCTGTCGCTCGCGCTGGCGGCTTATAACGCTGGAGAAGGCGCCGTGCAGAAGTATGGCGGGCAAATTCCACCCTATGCGGAAACGATGAGCTACGTGCCGAAGGTCATGGCCCGATACAAATGGTATCGCAACGGGTATCGCAACGCAGCCTCTTCAACGGCTACGAGGTTCGGAGAAGAAACGCCCGAACGTGCTAATGGCCGCTTCTTCATGGTCGCTTCGCCAGTCAGACACTGACACGACAATCTGCAGCCGGACACTCACTCTGCCGAGTCCGGTTCTGGCCTCAGCGCTTTTGCGATTGACTTATCGAGCGTTGCGACTGCTTCGGCTACCACCGGCACGAGCGCCGTTGCCAGCTCACTGTTATGCGCGCGCGCGGCCGCTTCAAGAGCGGTCAGCAGCGCAATCAACGCACCGCAGTCGAGCATGCGAGCCGAACCGGCAATGCGATGCGCGGCGGTGCCGACGCCTTCCCAGCGCGACACCTCGAAGTGCTCATGCAACGACGCCAGCGTCGTTTTGTTCGTGTCGGCGATCAGCACCAGCAGATGTGCGGCGGCATGCTCGTCGTCGCCAACCAGATCCAGCGCTTTTTCCCAAAGCAAACGCGGATCGGGACAGGAAATTTCGGTATTCACGGTGCGCTTGTCCCGCTCGTCACGCCGACGCAATCCGGCAGCGCCGCGACAGATCGATCAGTTCAACTAGTGACTTAACGCCGAGCTTGTGCATGATTCGCGTTTTGTGACTACTCACAGTTTTGTTGCTGATGAACAGCGCGTCGCCGATCGCCTTGTTCGACATGCCCTTCGAAAGCATCTGCAAAATGACCAGTTCCTTGTCGGAGAGCAACATGATTCTGCCCTCATCACCTGTTGGCGACACGCCCGGCGTAATGGTCGCGCCGTCGGGCGCGACCGGAAATACGGTGTAGCCTGCGAGCACCGCTTCCACGCCGCGCATGATCTCCTTCATCTCCTGCGACTTGCCCACAAAACCATGAACGCCCGAGCGCATTGCGCGCGGCGCGAAAGTGGCCGGGTCGTGCCCCGACAGCACCATCACGCGGATCGACGGATGTGCAAGTTTGAGCCGCGGAATGACGTCAAGTCCGCTGATACGCGGAATGTCGAGATCCAGTATGACGAGGTCGGGCTTGTGCTGGCGAGCCATTTCGACGGCGGTCTGTCCGTTGTCCGCCTCGATCACTTGTTCGACGCTCAGCAATTGCATTAGCTGCAACCTGACGATCATCCGAAACGCGGGGTGGTCGTCGATAATCAGAATAGTTGACATGTGTTGCGTTCCTCCTGAAAAACATCCAATGCCGGTTGCGCCCATCACGGCCCTTGCAGACCATTGCGGCCGTCTGCTGCCGTCGCGCCACATGCGTGACGGACTAAGACGTCCGGCGGCGATACAAAGGCACGTTAGGGAGCGGCAACGACGAGCTCGATCTCCACGCGGCGATTCGGTGCGAGACACCGCACCAGATCATCACGCCTGGTCTGTCGGCACTCGACCAGTTGATTCGCGCTGGCCAGGCCGCGAGTCGCAATCGGCAAGGTTACGCCGCGAGTGCGCAAATACCGCGCTACCGTTTCTGCACGTTGCAGTGACAAGCTCTGATTACGCTCGGTGTCGCCGAGACGGTCGCTGTAGCCGGTGATTGTCAGACCGCCAGGCGCCGCATCGGTCTTTAAACCGCGAGCCACCATGTCCAGCGCGCGCCTTCCGGCGGGCAGCATTGCGACGTCGTTGCCGCCGTTGAAACGGAACAATGCATCGGCGCGTAACGTGACTGTCCTGGGCGACTTCGCATTCTGCGGCGTCGCGCTCGTGGCGACCTCCCGTTTGCATTGCAGCACCCTTTCAGCCGACTTACGCAAGTTGTCCTGAATATCTGGCAGACGCTTTTCGGCATTGGAGAAGCTTCGCATCCATGCGTCGTGTCCAGCTTGCATGAGCTCTACTTCGGCGCACGCCAGCGGCGGTTGCGCCTCGTGACACGACGCGACGGCCGGATCCGACTTGATGGTATTGACGATCTGCCAGAGATCGGGCCGCACAGTGGACACGGAGCGCAGCGCAGGATTAGCAGCGGATACCGGCTTGCCGCTTTCGAGACCCATGGTAATGACCGCCGCCTCGCCGATGGCTTCTTCGGCGAAACCCCAATGGTCGCCAGCCTGCCGCGTTTGTTGAGCAGCGTTGATCCAGCATTGCGCCTTCGCGCGAAAGTAATCGTTCGGTTGCGGCGGCATGCGGTCGAGTCGCGCTTGCAACGAGGCCAGCGCCGAAGCGCCGTTATGGACAATTGCGTAGGTTTGGACCCATTGCGGGTTGGCGGCGCCTGCGGCCTCGTCTTGCGAGGCGCCAACGCCGGATCTGAGCAGAGTGGAATCCTGGATACCGAGCCGGGCGCGCGCGGCGTGGTCCGCGCAAGCTGTCAGCGTCAGCGCGCACACAAGCACGGTTAGCGGGGTTTTCATTAAATGTCTGCGTCTCGCGCATCTTCTTATCGAGGGATAAAAGTATGACGAGACGGACAAGCCCGCGGAATGGGATGAATCTTAGAACAATGTCAAGAGTTGTCGAATGGCGTGCTGCCTCAATGAACCTGGCGATATACGCCGGCCCGCGGTTACGCCCTGATCGCCCGCGCCGCGTTGCGACCACGAAGCCACTCGAGCGCCAGCAACAGGCATGTCGAAAAAACAATCAGGATGGTGGCGAGCGCCGCAATAGTCGGGCTGATATTTTCGCGGATGCCGGTGAACATCTGTCGCGGCAGCGTCGTCTGATCGGCGCCGGCGAGAAATAGCGTGACGACGACTTCATCGAACGATGTCGCAAACGCGAACAGCGCGCCTGAGATCACACCCGGCGCGATCACAGGCAGCGTGATGCGGAAGAACGTCTTCACCGGATTCGCACCGAGCGACAGGCTCGCGCGCACGAGGTTGTAGTTGAAACCCTGCAGCGTCGCGGCCACCGTCGTCACGACGAACGGCACACCGAGCGACGCGTGCGCGAGAATCAGGCCGATATAGGTATTGGCAAGACCGAGCGGCGCGAAGAACAGGTACATGCCGACGCCCACTACGACCACCGGCACGATCATCGGCGAAATGAGGATTGCCATGAGCAACCCCTTGCCGCGGAAATTCGCCTTGGTGAGCCCGATTGCTGCAAGCGTGCCCAGCACGGTCGCGACTACCGTCGCGGACGGCGCAACGATAAAACTATTCTTAGCCGCCATGCGCCACTCATCAGATGCAATCAGATTCTGATACCAGCGCAGCGACCAGCCCGGAATCGGATATACCAGAAAAGTACTCGATGAAAACGACAGCGGCACGATCGCGAGCACGGGCAGGATCAGGTACAGCAGTGTGAGCACGGCGAGTGCGCGCAACGCGAAATACCATACGCGCTCGATCAGCGACGTATGTGGCGCAAAGAGGGGCTTGGCGAGTTTCATGGCGGTGGGCTCCGTTCAGCCAAGGCTCAGCGATGAGCGCGTGAAGCGTCCGTAGATCGCATACAGCACGAGCGTGGCGGCAAGCAGCAGCCCGCCGAGCGCGCATGCCATGCCCCAGTTGATCGTCACGTTGGTGAAGTACGCGACGTAGTAGCTGACCATCTGGTCGTTCGGTCCACCAAGCAGCGCCGGTGTGATGTAGTAGCCAATTGCCAGAATGAAAACCAGCAACGCGCCCGCGCCGATGCCCGGATAAGTCTGCGGCACATACACACGCCAGAATGCGGCGAACGGATGACTGCCGAGCGAGACCGCCGCGCGTTGATACGTGGGCGGAATGGACTTCATCACGCTATAAAGCGGCAGGATCATGAACGGCAGCAGGATGTGCGTCATCGATATGTACACACCCGTGCGGTTAAACAGCAGCGCAAGCGGATCGTGCAACAAGCCGCTGCCGATCAGCGCTTTGTTCACGAGCCCTTCGCTCTGCAAGATCACGATCCATGCGGCGACGCGGACCAGGATCGATGTCCAGAACGGAATTAGCACGAGAATCATCACGAGATTCGCGCGACGCTCGGGCAGCGTCGAAATCCAGTAAGCAAGCGGGTAACCGAGCAGCAGCGCAAAAAGCGTGACTGCCGCGCCGATCACGAAAGTACGGCTGAAAACGGCGAGATAGATCTGCTGGTCGGGATCGGTCGGGATGATGTGGCCGAACGCGTCCTGCTTGTGGTCAAGCGAGGCGAGCAGATAAAACGGCGAATACGGGCTGCCGTTCTTCGCGATGGCCTGCCAGTACGCGATGTTGCTCCAGCGTTCGTCCAGTTCGGCGAACTTCGCGTGGAACTGGGCGGGAGATAGTTGCAACGGCTTGTTGTTGTCGTCGACGAACGGCATGGCGCGCGCCGACTTGGCAACGAGCGACCGATAGCCGGGAATCTCCACGTTGAGCCGTCGTGCGAGCGCGCCCATGCCGTCGCTGTCGGCGATCGCGGTGAGATCGGTCGCCAACGCGGCGTATGCGGTATCGGGCGGCGGCGTCTTGCGATCCCAGGTGCTCAGAGCGCTGAGCGTATGTGGCAGCGCGTTCACGACTTCCGGATTCTGCGCGGCACGCGTCAGCAATGCGCCGATCGGCACGACGAAGATCAGCAGCAGAAAAATCGCAAGCGGCGCGATAAGCAGCAACGCTGTGGCGCGCTTTTTCGCTTCCGCGGCCTTCAGTTCACGCTTGAGCCGGCCGGTCGATTCCGGCGTCGAATCGGCGGCGATCGTCATCGTAGTCACACCCGTTCTCCTGTCGACGGCAGTTAGTGCTTTAGCACTTACTGCCGTCCCATGCAGAGCTGTCGACGGGAGTTAGTGCTTTAGCACTTACTGCCGTCCCATGCAAAGCTGTCGACGGGAGTTAGTGCTTTAGCACTTACTGCCGTCCCATGCAAAGCTGTCGACGGCAGTTAGCGCTTTAGCACTTACTGCCGTCCCATGCACTAAAACCCACGCGCGCCGAACCCACCCCTGCGCGCGCTTCTTCACATGACCCGCTTCCTACTTCGAAGCCCACGACGAAAAACGCTGCTCCAACTCATCGCCATGATCCGTCCAGAACGACAAATTCTGCAGAACCGCGTTCTTGCCGTTGGCCGGCGAGTTCGGCAGGTTCGCAAGCGTCTTCGCGTCGAGCGCCTTGATCGCCGCCACGTTCACCGGACCATAGGCGATGTGGTGCGCGTAGTCCTGCTGCGGCTTCGACGAAATCGTAAAGGCGATGTACTTCTCGGCGAGCGCCTTGTTCGGCGAGCCCTTCGGAATCCCCCAATAGTCGAGGTCATAAATGCTGCCATTCCACACGACCTTCAGGTTCTTGCCTTCCTTCTGCGCGGCATCGATCCGGCCGTTGTACGCCGTCGACATCACCACGTCGCCGGCCACGAGGAATTGCGGCGGCTGCGCGCCCGCTTCCCACCACTGGATGTTCGGCTTCAACTCGTCGAGCTTCTTGAATGCGCGGTCCTGACCTTCCTTGGTCGCCAGCACCTTGTACACGTCTTTCGGTGCAACACCGTCGGCCATCAACGCAAATTCGAGGTTGTAACGCGCGCCCTTGCGCATCGCGCGCTTGCCGGGGATCTTCTTCACGTCCCAGAAGTCGGCCCAGCCTGACGGCGCAGTCTTCAGCTTGTCGGCGTTATAGGCGAGCGCCGTCGACCACACGAAAAAGCCGACGCCACAAGTTTGCGGCGCCTCCGGAATCAGATCCGATTTCTTGCCGATCTTCGACCAGTCGAGCTTCTCGTACAGACCTTCGTCACAACCTCGGCCGATGTCGCCCGATTCGACCTCCACCACGTCCCAGTTCACGTGCTTGGCCTCGACCATCGCCTTGACCTTGGCCTGCTCACCGTTGTATTCGACAGCGGTCACCTTGCTGCCGCTCTGCGATTCGAACGGCTGGTTGAAGGCCGCCTTTTGTGCGTCCCCGTTCGCGCCGCCGAAATTCACGACCGTCAGTTCGGCCGCATTGACCTGCGCCGCGCCGAGCGCGAGCGCCACAGCACCGACAGCGACGGCGCAGCGCGATTTCCCGATCTTGTTCATGGTGTGTTGCTCTCCTTTGGTGGTGGTTTCAAGCATCATTCATGCGACTTTTTTATGTGCTGCTGACCGCTCTTCTCATGCAATCATGCGCGCGTTTCACGCAATCACGCCCCCGCGAATACCCGCAGATGCTCGGGCGCAAACTCGAGCGCGACGGGCGAGCCAGGTGCGAACGTATTGAGCGCATCGGTGCCGAGCGGCACCTTGACGAAGCACTCGTCCTGTTGCGGCAAGCCGCAACGCATGCGTACATGGTCGCCAAAATAGATGAGTCCACGCGCTTCGCCGCTGAGCGCATTGGCGCCCGCCCGCGCCGCGCCGTTGCCGTGACTCGCGAGCTTCATGCGTTCAGGACGGATGCACGCAACTGCCGGCGTGCCCGCGCGCGCGCCGCCGATGTTGCGACCAGTCAGCCGCGTACCGTCGACGAGGTGAAACTCGCAATACTCTCCGTCCACGTTTGCGATCGTGCCGCGCAGCTTGTTGCTGTCGCCGATGAAGTTCGCGACGAACTCGTTGCACGGCGATTCGTACAGACGGTCCACGGTGTCGAGTTGCTGCACGATGCCTTTGTCGAACACGGCGACGCGATCGGACATGGTCAGCGCCTCGCCCTGATCGTGGGTGACATACACGAACGTCACGCCGAGCTTCTCGTGCAGCGACTTCAGTTCGTATTGCATGTGCTCGCGCAGCTGCTTGTCGAGCGCGCCGAGCGGTTCATCCATCAGCACGAGCTTGGGCTCGAACACGAGCGCCCGCGCGAGCGCGATGCGCTGCTGCTGCCCGCCGGAAAGCTGCGCCGGATATCGCTTCGCGAAGCTCTCCATGCGCACCATCTTCAGCGCGTTGTTGGTGCGATGAGCACGCTCGTCAGCCGATAGCTTGCGCACCGTCAGCGGATACGCGACGTTCTGCTCGACTGTCAGATGCGGAAACAACGCATAGTTCTGAAACACCATGCCGATGTTGCGCTTGTGGGGCGGCACGGTATTGAGCAACGTGCCGTCGAGCCAGATCTCGCCGCCGGTGGGAAATTCGAAACCCGCGAGCATCATCAGGCAGGTTGTTTTGCCGGAACCCGACGGCCCGAGCAGCGTCAGGAATTCGCCCTGATAGATGTCCAGATCCAGTTGTTTGACGACCAGCGTTTCGCCGTCGTACGTCTTGCGCACGCCTCGAAAGCTGACGATCACTTCATCCGTTTTCATCGCCGTAGTCTCCTCTGCCTGTCCGGCCGGCTGCCTTCGATAAGCAGCGGGCTTACATCGATTGCGTGGCCCACTATAGACCGTTACGGTTCTACAATATGGAACCATTTCATTATTCCGGATAGAACCACTTGGATACGATCATCTTGTCGGATTGGCTCGCCGCCAGGCTTGATCGCGCGGCCGCCGAGCCGATCTACCGGCAAACTTTGCGGTTGATGCAGCAGGCGATCCTCGCCGGCCAGTTGCCGCCGGGCACCAAGCTGCCAAGCTCGCGCACGCTCGCCGAAGACCTCGGTATCGCGCGCAATACGGTGCTGCACGTGTACGACCAGCTTACCGCCGAAGGCTATGTGATCTCGACCACGGGCAGCGGGACGTATGTCGCCGACACGCAGCCGGACACAGCCGCCGTCAACGCGCGGCGCAAGCCGGCGGTCACGGCAGTGGACTCGGAAGGCAAGCCGGTCGCGGTTGCAGGCAAGACGGCAAAGCGCGATCTGAACGATCTGTCCAATCGCGGCCGGCGCCTGATCGGTCAAGCGGGCGTGTCTGCAAAACAGTGGGGCGCGTTCATGCCGGGCGTGCCCGACGTCGCCGAATTTCCGGCGCGAACCTGGAGCCGCCTGCAAGCGCGCTTGTGGAAAGAAGCCAATCCCGATCTGCTGACCTATGCGCCGGGCGGCGGCTACCGGCCGCTGCGCCGCGCGTTGTCCGACTATTTGCGGGTCGCGCGTTCGGTGAATTGCACGCCGGACCAGATCATCATCACTACGGGTATTCACCAATCCATCGATCTCGCGGTTCGATTGCTGACCGACGTCGGCGACCGCGCGTGGGTCGAAGAGCCGTGCTATTGGGGGGCGCGCAGCGTGCTGCAGTCGTCGGGAATCACACTCGTTCCGGTGCCGGTCGACGAAGAAGGCCTCAATCCGCGCGAGCAGGATTTGCAGCAGCCGCCGCGTCTCGCGCTGGTCACGCCGTCGCATCAATATCCGCTTGGAATGGTGATGAGCCTCGCGCGCCGCCGCACGCTGCTCGAATACGCGCGCCAGCACAACGTGTGGATCATCGAAGACGACTACGACAGCGAGTTTCGCTACGGCAGCCGGCCGCTAGCGTCGCTGCAGGGTCTCGACGACGCAGGTCAGGTGATCTACGTCGGCAGTCTCGGCAAGATGCTGTTTCCCGGCTTGCGCATGGGCTACATGATCGCGCCGGAGCATCTCGTCGATACATTCCGTATGGGCATCGCCGAGCTTTATCGCGAAGGTCAGTTGATGCAGCAGGCGGTAATGACAGACTTCATCATGGACGGTCATCTCACCTCGCATGTCCGGCGAATGCGAGCGTTATACGGTGAGCGCCGGCAGATTATGATCGATGCGATTACAGCGCGGTTCGGCACCGAACTGCCCGTCATGGGCGACGAGGCCGGTTTGCATCTCGTGCTCGGACTGCCCGATCATGCCGACGATCGCGCGGTCACGGCGGCAGCGTTCGACGCCGGCGTGATCGTGCGGCCGCTCGCGAGCTACTACAGCAGCGATCCGCCCGCCATGCGCGGACTGCTGCTCGGCTACGCGTGCGTGCCAAACGAAAAGATCGGACCGGCGTTCGACACGCTCGCGCGCGTGATCGAGCAGACGGCGCTGAAGAAGCCGACGCGCGCGGCCTGAGGGCGATGCAAGGGGGAGCGGGCGAAGGCGTCGCTCACTTTAGCCCAAAATCGACTCGTGTGGTCGCACCTTTATCGTTGATGCCGCCTGCGTCCAGCTTCGGCGCGACGATAAACACGCGGCTGCTGTCGATCTTGCCGTCCAGATACTGCTGCACGCTCTGCGCCCGCTGTTGCGCGAGTTGCCGCAAGCTGGCCTCGTCGATCGGCGCGTTGGCCGCGAGCGCGCTCTTCATGTCGTCGTCGGGCATGCTCTTCGTCAGGCCGACGAAATTGCGCGGCTTCTTGAAGTCCGCGGATTTATAAGCCTTGGTCAGGTACTTGTCGTATTCCTTCGCATCGACGGTGACGCTCGACAAGTCCACGCTCTGGCCGTTGCCCACTACGTCCTTGATTTTCTGCTGTTTGACGAGGCGGTCCACATAGCGCGCGCGCAATGCGGGCTCGTCGAGTTTCGGATCCACGCGGCCGATCAGGTCCATTTTGATCGACGGTTTGGAGCCGAGCGCCTTCACAATCGTGTCGAGCTTCTTGTTGTCGTCTTCCGAGAGCTGCGCCGAGCCTGGTTCGAATTCCACATAGCCCAACTCTTCGCCACTTCCGCCGAACGCGTGGGCAATCAGCGAGAACGGCGCGGTGACCGCCTTTTGCAGCAGATTGAGCACCGCATGCCAGATCAGCCCGCCAATGCTGAACTCGGGATTCGACAACGAGCCTGACACGGGCAGATTCACATCGATTTCGCCGCGCGAATTCTTCAGCAGCGAAATGGCGAGCCGCACCGGCAGTTTGGTCGCCGTGTCGTTTTCGACGTGATCGCCGAACGTCAGCTGATCAATGAACAAATGGTTGTCCGCGTTCAGCTGATCGTTCTCGAGCTTGTAATGCAAATCGACGTTCAACTTGCCCTTGGTGATCGGGTATCCGGCATATTTCGCGGAATACGGCGTGAGATTAGTCAGTTCGATGTCGTGCGCGCTCGCGGTCAGATCGAGCGCCGGCTTCGCAATCAGCGGATTGACCGTGCCGCGAATGGACAGCGGACCGTTGGCCGCCAGCTTCGCCGCGATCTCAACAGGCGCAGACGTGGTCGACTGTGTGCCGAACGCGCCTACCGTGCCTTGAATGCCGACCAGGTTCGCGGTGTAGTTCGGCTTGATGAAGTTATCGGTGTACGTTACACGGCCTTGCTGCAAGACAAGTTGGCCGAAATGCAGCCTGACCGGATTTTGCGGAGGTGTCGCGGCCGTCACTGTCGCGGGCGCAGCGGACGAAGCAGGCGCAGACGCGGAGGCCACCACCGGCGCCGACGAGTTGACGACAGCCGACGCCGTGGGCGGCGTCAACGGCACCGGTTCGGCACCGCCCTTGTTGTTCTTGTCGCGCGTGAGCGACTGCGCTGCGCCGCTTTCGTGCGCGACCACGTCGGTGAGATTCAGCTTGCCTTGTGCGTCGAGCAGCACGCGGCCATAGAACCTTGTGAAGGTGACGCGCTCCGCGTCCACCGACGTGCCGTGCTCGTCGTAATCCGCTTTCAGCTTCGACAGCGCGAGCGACCGCCATCCCGCGAACGGGTCCGAGGTTGCCTTGTCGAGCATCCGAACGTCGACAAGCGCAACGTCGCCGCGATAACTCGCCTTCAACGACTTCGCCTGGCTCAACGCAAGATCGCCGCTGGCATTGAGCAGCGCGCTCGCGATCGCAGCGTTCAACCTGCTGCCGAAATACGGTTCGAAAGCCGCCGCGTCGAGCCGGTTCGCGTTCACCTTGACGGCGACCTTCAGCGGCGTTGCGGTAACGTCGCCCTTGAGGTCGAGCGTGCCTTTCCCATTCAGCGTGGCTTGCAGTTCGACCGGCAGCGGGCGGCCAAGGTCGTTGCTGATCTGCTGCACTTTCAACTGCAGCGGCGTGATGCCCAGTTTCACCGGCTGCGGCGTGGTGTTGTCGGTGAAATTGGCTGTGGCGTCTTTGACATTCAGTTCGCCGATCTTGTAGCGCCACGCCGGTCCTTCGGCTTGTGCTTTCTTCGCCGCATGAATCGCCGTGCGCGTCGGCTCGGCTTCATGAGCCGCCCCGAGCGACGCAAGGTTGATGCTGCCGTCTTTCAGGCGTTGCACGTCGACTGCGAGGCCTGTTGTGTCGACACTCGTGACGTCGGCCATGCGGGCATTCAGGTCCACCTGCTTGACCTTCACGCTGCCTTGGGCGAGCGCGATGAGCGGCTCTCTACCGCCGCGCGCCGCCACTTTCAATGAACGCATATCGAGCTGCGTATCCGCGATCATCACGGCAGCCGGCGACTTTGACCAGTTCGCGCCGATATTCGCCGTCGTAGAAAGCGCGCCGTCCGTCACCTGCGCTGTGGTCGCGGCGTCGAGATACGGTTGCAGCAGCGGCAAATTCAGTGACTTGACGTCGAGCTTCGCGCTCGCGGTCTTAGCGGCGAGGCTCAATGCCCCGGCCAGGCCGAGCGAACCGCCGCTGCGCTTCAGGTCGGTATTCAGCGTGTAATGCGCGGGCGCGGTGGCCAGCGTGGAAAAATCGGTCAGCGTGACAGCGAGCTTTTCCAGACCGACGTCGACGGGGCGCGACGCGGCTTCGTCTCGCACGTTCACCGTACCGTCATTGAGCACAAAGCGTTTGATTGAGAGATCGAGCGGCGGTGCAGGCTTCGCGGCGTCTTTCGTGGCGTCGGTCTTTGCGGCACTGTTCGCATCGCTTGCGCTCGATGCCGCCGCCGGCGCGCTCGCCGACTCAGCTACCGCTTTTGCAGCGGCCGGCGCGGGTGCGAACATCCGCTCCACGCTCAGCACCCCGCTTCTGTCACGCGCGAGATTCGCGCTTGGCGCGTCGATACGAATATCGTCGAAATGGTAGAGGCTTTTCAGCGGTTCGAGCGTGCGCGCGGCGACATGCACGGCGCGCGCGGCAAAAAACGGCGCCTTGCTCGGGTCCTGCACATTCACGTCGTTCAGATCGACGGTGCCGGCGACGCGCAGCGTCGGCGCGTCGTTCGACATGACGAAGTTCAGTTTCAGATCGGTAGACAGCTTGCCCGACTGCACGATCACAGGCAGCTTTGTCGGCACGTATGAGATCAGGCGCGGCACGTCTAGACCGTCGAAGCGCAACGACACTTCCGACTCACGCGACGCAGAGAACGGCTTCGTCTTGCCGTCGATGGCAAGCGGACTGCCGTCGATCCGCGCGCGCAGCAACGGCTCGACGAAGATATCGGTTTTGGAAGGTAACGTAGCGATAAACGGAATGCCGAGCTTCCATTGATCGATTACGTGCGTGGCGCCGAGCAGTTTGTCGTCGAATGTGATCTGGCCGTTTTCGAGTCGAATATTCGATACGGAAAAGAGCGTCGGCTTGGTATCTGGCGTGCTCGGCTGTTTCGAAAATTTTTCGATCAGATCGGTGAAATTAAAGCGCTGCGCGTCGTAGCGAACCACATGGAAACGCGGCGAGTCGAGCTGAACTTCGTCAATAATCGGCGCTGCGCGAAACAGCGAACTCCACGACGGCTGCACGATGAGCCGCTCGATATCCACGAAATTGCCGGCACCGCCGCGTTCGCCGATATGTA
>Ga0268254_10000242_pt1 | contig 42533 bp, 37 predicted proteins | sample AgamicOrSfrz_FD_200251 | JGI IMG/M metagenome (GOLD analysis project Ga0268254, IMG submission 200251) | Agave microbial communities from Guanajuato, Mexico - Or.Sf.rz (v2) (version 3) | ecosystem: Host-associated > Plants > Phyllosphere > Phylloplane/Leaf | place: Guanajuato, Mexico...
CAAACATCGACTCATAAAACTAAACTCTGCTACAGAAAAAACCTACCTCTTTTAACTGGGAAGAGATAGGTTTTTCTGTTTTTTAAGCTGCATACGCTATACAAAGGTAGTTAACATAATCAAAATTCTAGGTAGTAAAAATAAAAGATGGGGAAAGAAATTTCTCTTTCCCCATCTTTTATTTTGGTTTTAACTCAAATTCTTCTGTTTTACCGTCCCATTTTATAGTTACATGAAAGGGTTCGGAGCTATCTTGTTTTGCACATCCTTCACAACCATCATTGATATCCAATTTGCCATCTACTGGTGTTGAAGTTTTCTCGATAGTACCATAATCACCTTCAATTTTATATGTAACTTCTCCGATGTTGTCTTTATTAGATCCCTTATAAATAATACTTCCTTCACCATTTTCCCTATCTTTATCTTGAGTTAAGAAATATTGAGATTTCCAATTATCACTTTCCCCTTCAAAGCGTAAACTCTTATCTTCTTCACTACAGCTAGCAAGAAGAAGCAATGTACAAATAAATACCATGACTAAACTAAGCTGTCTAAATTTCAAATTTATATCCTCCTAAAAATATCTATTTTTATGTTAACACATCCAATTTAGATTAAGGAGAAAAATGTATATTATATTCAATGCTAGTTTACATAAAGTCTCTTCTAGGTACTTAATACTTCTGATATACCTCTTTAATCTATATGATATAATTAACAAAAAAAGGAATTTCAAAAGGGGCTGAATCTATTGTCCGGAGGTATTATACTAGGTATCATTATTGCATTAATTATATTTCTAGCTATGGCTAAAACAGTAAAAGACACCCAAAAAGATCATGAGAAAAAGAGACGTTAAATTATGAATACCATATATAAAGTTAGTTTACATATAACGTATTATCAGAACCAAAAAGGGCCTGACCCCTGTTTTGACACAAGGATCAGGCAAAATGATGAGGCTTTTTATTTTATTAAGAGTGTTAAGACTAAATGGAATTTGCAAAAAAATATTAAAAGTATAACATGTTTTTTTACAAAATAAGGTACCTTTAAGATGTATCTTTCTTTGCAGTATGATGTGTAATATCTTTCCTCTAAAGAAATAAATGAAGAGAAATCCTCGAATTTATTTGAGGACTTTTTAGTAACCAGGTTAGGGTTCTTATGTTGTATGCAAATTTGGATTTGCCATAAATTTATTTTAACAAATAAAATAAATATTGAGTCGGTAAAATATATAATAATTAAACATTTTAAATTAAATATTATTGTTGAATATTAGCTTTAGAATGCTAAATCAAAGGATTCAAGAATAAATATTTGAATGTTGAAATGTTAAAATAGCTTATGAATCAAGGATTAAAAGATTTTGTCACAGACTTGACACATTTTATTTTCAGGAGTATATTTGTCTCGTCGGTATATTGTTATATTAAATTGAATCGCTTACAAATTACCAAACTGATAATAATTAAGTGTTATTAAAAATATATTGTTATACTGAGGTTATTCATTTATAAAACGTCAAGTTTGTAATTCTTAATAATTTCCAAAATTAGATCGATCTAATAAACATTAAAAATATCATTTTTCTTCACATTCAAAATTAGATCGATCTAATAACTTATTTAATATTTATAAATTTGTCTGAAAGAATAAGTTCTAATAAATTTTTTAGTATAACAATACACTCTCGTTTAAATGTTAACTTGTGTCATGCAACCTACAGTGTAAATGAATTTTAAAAATTTGTTAAAAAGAAAGCGTTTCAATTAATGGTAAACTGCTTAAAAAAATTCAGTTAGAAAACTATGTGTTTTTTAATCATCTAATATCTGCAACAAAAACTCCACATAAAAGATATTAGTCAGGAGTGATGTCTTTGGTTTGAGATATTCTAATTGTTAATTTTATTATCTTAAGATTTTTAGAATGTAAAATAATATTGGTTTTGAAAGAGGTGTTGCCTAAAAAAGTGCTGATACTAGAGTAATTTAAAATGTTTGAAAAACCAAAAATTAAAGCTTTTGTTTAAAAAGGTTTTGTATATAGGAGTGAAAACATGAAAAATTCTTACATCAAATCATCTTTCGGGATGTATATGAACTACTTAATGCTCGGTATGATTAACATTATTATTGCATCAAATATGGACAACTTATCAGAACGCTATGGTGTAACTATTGCAAAAATTAGTTTACTTGTATCAGCTATAGGAATTGGTAAATTAATTGCTCTATTCTTTGTCGGTCGTCTTTCAGATGGTTGGGGTCGTAAACCAGTAATCATTACTGCCAATTTTCTTTATTTATTATTTCTAGTAGGGATACCGACAACAACAAGTTATGTACTTGCTTTTGTCTTTGCGATTTCAGCAGGTATTGCTAACTCATTACTTGATTCAGGAACATATCCAGCATTAACAGAATCGTTTCCGACAAAAGCGAGTTCTGCTTCTGTGTTAGTAAAAGCATCCGTATCGATTGGGGCAACATTACTACCATTTATAATGGCAATCTTAGTCGCAAACCATATCTTCTGGGGCTGGACATTCTTTGGAATGGGCGCATTATATCTATTAACTGGCATTTATTTGATTTTTATGCCATTTCCAAACCACAAATTAGTTTCAACGAAAGGAGGCGATGTAAGCCAAGCAGACTTTAAAGAACAGCCAAAGTTTCTTGGCGAAGGCTTAGCCATTATCCTAATGGGCTTTACTTCAACAGCATTATTCGTTGTGTGGCAAACATGGTTACCTCAATTAGGAACAAAACTTATAGGACTCGAATCTAATCAAGCAATACAATTGCTATCTTATTTCAGTATAGGTGCTCTTGTATCTGTACTTTTACTGGCAATTATGTTGGATAAATTTATTTCACCTATTATGATCGCAATCATCTATCCAATTGGTGCCTTCTTATCCATGCTGACATTATTCATGGTGGAATCGTACAGTTTTGTAATAGTAAGCACATTCTTAATGGGATTATTCACATCAGGTATTTTCCAACTAGCTCTAAGTATTATGATGAAGCTTTTCCCTGCAAGTAAAGCGACAGCATCTTCGTATGTAAATATCGCTGCGAGTTCAGCTTTTATCCTTGTACCCATTATTACGAGTGGTTTAGTAAGCTCACTTGGAATTTCAATGACATTAATCTTCGACATGATTATCGCAGTAATTAGTGTCATACTTGCCGTATTTGTACTGACTAGACTAAAAAAGATCTTTGGCTAACGAAAAACAAATTTATCAAGTGGATATTTAATTTAAAGGAGATTTTCAACATGACACACACAGTACATGAAAAAAACATTGATGGAAAAACAAAATTAGTAGGACTGCTTGCAACACCCATTGGACACAGTCTTTCACCACGAATGCACAATCTTGGTTATACATTAGCAGGGTTAAACTATGCATACCTTGCATTTGAGGTAGGGAATAATGAATTAGAAAAAGCAGTTAATGGTTTTAAAGCTGCAGGGGTAGCAGGATTTAATGTATCCATGCCAAATAAAATGAAGGTATTAGAATACCTTGATGAGCTAGACGATTCAGCTAAATACACACGAGCAAGCAACACAGTAGTTAATCAAAATGGTAAATTAATTGGTTATAATACAGATGGCCTTGGATACGTAAAAAATTTAATCGACCACGATGTGAAACTTGAAGGTCAAAAAGTAACACTGGTTGGCTCAGGTGGTGCTGCAACACCAATCGCTATTCAGTTAACGCAATCTGGAATTCGAGAAATCAGTATTTTCGCTCGTAATGATGAGTACTTTGCTCAAGCAGAAGAAAACGTCAATTATATTAATAATGAAATGAAGGAATTCGGTGTTAAAGCCAACATTTTTCCGTTAGAAGATAAAGAAGCTTTCCGACGTGAGGTAGCAGAAAGTGCTATCTTGGCTAATGGGACAAGTCTTGGAATGAAACCATTAGATCACTTAAGTATTATAGACGACACTTTAGATGTATTACGTAAAGATTTAGTTGTAACAGATGTAGTATACAATCCTCAAAAGACAAAATTATTAGCTCAAGCAGAAGAAGCAGGTGCTAAAACAATTAATGGTTTAGGAATGATGTTATGGCAAGGTGCTTTAGCATTTAAATTATTCACAGGCGTTGATATGCCAATGAAGCAAGTTAAAGAAATTTTATTTGCAGACAACAAATAATAAAAGAAAAAAATTTATAATATTTAAATATAAAAAACTGATTGGAGAGGCAGTCATGACTAAAATTTTAATGTTACATGGTGTAAATCATAATATGTTCGGTAAACGTGATCCTAAACAATACGGTACGATTACCTTAGACGAAATCAATAATAATATTGCGCGGTTAGCAGAAGAGTTAAAAGTTGAGGTAGAAACGTTCCAAACAAATCACGAAGGTGAAATGGTTGAAAAAATTCATGAAGCTTTCCTATCAAAAGTAGATGGTGTTGTACTTAATGCAGGAGCTTGGACACATTATAGTTATGCAATTCGCGATGCTTTAGCGATTTTAACAGTACCAGTCATAGAAATTCATATGTCAAATATCCATTCACGTGAGGCTTTCCGTCATAAATCTGTGTTCGCAGAAATTGCGACTGGACAAATTTCGGGATTCGGCGAGGAAAGTTACTTACTAGGTATTCGAGCAGCAGTAGCAGCAAGTTCTAATAAAAAATTCTGATCAATATAAAATGAGAACGCCTAATAGTTATATTATGGTGTAAAAATTATCTAATGAACACATAGAAATTTCATTTTGAGGTAAGGTGTAATTTTAAGTGAATTATTAGAAATCCCATTTTATTTTTGACAACTTCATCTAATGGTGAAGTTGTCATTTTTAGTATGTCGATGGCTTTTTACAAAACATTGAGATTCATCAATAATTTTGTGTAAATGGAAAATTTCTCTTCGTATAGACCTTGTTAGTTATTCTGTTTTAGGCACCATTGGAAAGTTTTTTATGCAGGAGTGAGAAAAAATGAAGAATCCTTATATAAAAACAGCACTAGGAATGTATGTGAATTACTTTTTGTTAGGAATGGTTAATATCATTCTAGCTGCGAATATGCCTTTCTTAACCAAACAATTAGATACAGATAGTGCAGGTATTAGTTATATTATCTCAGCGTTAGGTATTGGAAGGGTTCTCACCTATGCTATTTGTGGATTTTTATCAGATAAATTTGGAAGAAAACCTCCCGTAGTAATTTCTACTGTTATGATGGCAATATTCTTAATAGGGATACCCTTGTCTCCCAACTTTCAAATTGCCTTTGCTTTTGCCATCCTTGCAGGAATGGCTAATTCAGCTATGGATGAGGGTACGTATCCTGCTCTTATGGAGATATTCCCTAAAAGTTCAGGTTCCAAAAACGTTTTGGTTAAAGCTTTCCTATCTTTAGGTTCATTCATTCTACCTTTAATTATTTTCTTTTGTTTAGAGCATGGAATATCTTATGGATTTTCATTTTTCATTCCTGCTGCCCTATATCTTGTCAACATGCTCTTTCTATTTACAGCACCATTTCCTAATCATCGAGATATAAGTATGATTCAAGAAACAGAAAAAGATGATAAATCTCCGGTGGTGCCTAAATTTTGGAGAGAAGGGATAGCTCTTATTATTATAGGATTTACATCAAATGGGCTATATTCTCTTCCGCAAATATGGCTACCTACTTATGGTCAAGAGATTCTAAATATGACTGATGCTAATTCAGTAAAATTGCTTAGTTACTACAGTATTGGTGGGCTGGTTTCAGTTTTATTATTGGCAGGATTATTAAAGAAATTTATAAGACCGGTGACTATCCTTTTGGTGTATCCAATTATTACATTATTTTCACTTTTAGTGTTATTAACTGTAAATTCTCAAGCAATTGGTATAGTAAATTCGTTTTTATTAGGTTTCTCAACTGCAGGAGTATATCAATTAACTTTGACCGTTATGGCAGAATTATTCTGGAAAAATAAAGGTACTATAACAGGAGTCGTATCTACCGCAGGTGGTTTGTCAGCTATCTTTATTCCTACTTTTACGGGTTTAATTAAAAGTCACACTACTATTTTGCACATATTTGTATTTGATCTACTAATTACTTTAATCGGTATAATATCGGCAGTTGTCGTATGCTACAGGTATGGAAAGTTAATGAGAAATAAAGTTGTGAAATAGGGAGTCTTAAGAAAACAATCTATGACAACCTAAGATCTGTACTGATAAGGAGTCAAGATGCGTAGCACTTTTATCAATATCAATTTGACGGTCGTCATTCCAATATTTTATCTTTTTAAAAGAAATCAAAAAGAGAGAGATTATCATGAAAAATTGAGTAGGTGACTAACGACAAATTTTTACAGGTGTTGCATGAGATATGGTAAAACAGCTATTTTTCTACTTAACGTAATGGATTTTATCGGCAACCATAAACAAATAGCAGCTTAATTTAAGTTGCTATTTGTTATACATAATTTCCCTTTATTTGAACATTCTACTTAAGAAGGGCTAAAATATTTACTCTAATATATAAAGGTGGATTCATATGTATGAATGGCAAAATTTATAAACATAAAGCTTTTCTTGCAATTTTCAGTATTTATGCTACTCCCTTTGCTATTATCTTTTTTACCGATTGTTTAGTTCGGATAAATAATAGAAAGTAATTTATACTCTCGCTGGATAATAAATAGTATTTTGGGCAAACTATTCAAGATACGTGAGGTATCACTTTTAATACCTTGATACGTTACTGAAAAAACTCCTGGCCGACGACAGAAGTTTTTTCTCTTTTTATGCAATGATTAATTTTTTTACATATTGAGCAAACTACTTAAGACATTATGTAATGTCAATTAATAATTAGTTTCCCTTCATGAAACAGAAAAACCACTAATTAGGCTCAGTGGTTTTTTTGTTTTAACCTGTATATCGTATACAAGGTTAGTTACCATAATCCAGATTCTAGGAACAAAAAACAGCCTTTCAAAGGCTGTTTTTTATCTCTAAAAAGTTCTTTATTGGCTTAAAATATAATTTCGGTTACTTCTTTTAATGTAACAAACCTGCCACCCAGCGTATTATTATGATGTTCTACTATCTTAGAAGCTGAAAGTACAGCTGTATCAAATGTGCTATGGGCATCTTTTACCAAGATGTTCTCTTTATAACCTAAGCTATATGCTCTTCTACAAGTAGTATCTAAACAAAATTCAGTTTGCATGCCTGCAATGACTAATTTTTCGATTTCAAGCTCTTGAAGTTTTTTATGTAGAGTTGTTTGATAGAATGCGTCCCAAGAAGATTTTTGAATAACTATGTCCGTTGGTAAAGGGCGAACATCCCGATGGATTTCCCATGTGGCTTTTCCTTTGCTAAGGATACTGCCGGAACTAGGGTCTGTATGCTGGATATAGATAATTGGCACATTAGATTGGTGCGCTTTCTCTCTTAGAAAAGTAATATTTTGAAGCACTTGCTGTTCATTCCATAAAGATCCACCTTCATAAGAAAACATGATGTTTTGAACATCGATAAGCAACAAAGCCGTTTTTTTACTCATTTGATTATATCCCTCCATCGAGTTGTGTGGAAAAAAATCCAAAACAATATTATATCAAACTAAAACCTTATGTTATATAGCCTTGTCCTGCAAAATTTAGCCTTCTTCAAAATGCATATGATATACAGAGCTAGTTTACATAAACACTCTTTCCGGAACCAAGCAAGCAAAAGAACCCTTGCGGCAGTAGGATTCAGCTAAGGGTTCTTTTGCTTGAGTATGCATCTTTTTATACATCGTTGAGATGACTACGTTCTTTGGGTAGTTGAAAGAAACGAGAATGTATAAAAAGAGCTCCTTTTATACATATGTTAACCCCTATAAAAAATTGCCTATGTGCGAAGAATAAGATGAAAATAGCTTATTTCATACATCAAATATGTATGAGCTCTACCAAAAGCAGCCGAAATAATCACGGTTGCTCTTTTTTTGCCTAAAATCGTGTTGTTAGCGAACTCATACGTAAAATTAAAAGTCTTTTCGTGAGTAAGTTGTATTAGTAATTCCCTCATACTACCTCTTATTTTCTTCAACACAAATCAAATAATACGTTTAGGAGGTGTTTTTATGCCAGAACACGGTTTCAATCAAACACATGATAATAATAATCATAGCAATAGTTATGATACAAACGGTGGAAGTATCCAACCAGTAGATGTACCCCAATCTGTCGGAAACAAAATTCCTGCTGAAAACGATGGACTAACTGGAAAAGTAAATGCAAACCTCGGATACCATCCAAAAAAATAGCACGAAAAAACCGCCCTACAAAAGTAAGGCGGTTCTCCGATAAGTTTTATCTTACAAAACTAAAACCATGTAGAATTTTTATATTTTGGAAATTATACCATTTAACAAAAAAAAGAGCAACCCTAAAGTTACTTTTTCTCTCAGCAAAAACTAACACAAAATGTGTGCATTGGTACTCAAGGAGTGTTCAATAAAGTATACGTTTGCGGACTTTTCTTTTGAATAGAAAATCCATCATTTTTATAGTCCGTTTAAGTTTAAAATTAAATTACGAACGTCTTGTGAAAATCATACACTTTTACGGACGTTTTTAATGGAATAATAGGGAGAGAAACACATACAGGAGGACTGATTTCAGTCCTCCTTCATTAGATTTCCACCTTTGCACCAGAAGCCTTCCATATTTCTATCAAGAATTAGATAAAGGTTTTTATCTAGAGATCAACACGACTGATTATATAATCAGTACTGAATTTGTTTTGTCAGTTAAAAGATTTAGAATGATTACAAATTTTTACTTCTTCTAAAAAGTGATAAAAAAGCTGGATTACCATACTTGATTGGTCAATTTGTATATTGTGACCGGCGTTATTAAGAACATGCAAATGGCAGTTGGTATATTGATGCAAGAAGAAAAGCATATCAGAAAATCCTACTACTTTATCTTGTTTTCCAGCTACCACATATGTAGGTTGTTCAAAGACGAGCTCAAACAGTTCTTGTTCAAAGTTAAATTTATACCCCTTGTCTCCTAAGTCGTTAAGAAAAGAATGGTTACCTTTTTGTAAACCCTTTATAATTTCATTATTAAATCTATACCAATTTTCAGGATTAATTTTGATATTATTATTCAAAAAGTCTTCAAAATGTTGACCTTTAGGAAGCTGTTCAAATCCAGAAATAATATGATTTGATTGTGTAGGTAGTGTTCGTTCGGTAAAATTTGCTTTTACCACAGGGCACATCAAAAAAACACCTTCAATTTGTTCAGATCTAATCTTTAATAACCCTTGTGCCAAATACCCCCCATATGATTGACCCACTACAAGAAATTTTTTATTTCCAATAAAATGTTGTACAAATTTATTTAGACATTCCAACACGTGAGATGAGTTTGTGATAGCCCTACTTACAGTACTGTCTCCCATTCCAGGTAAGTCAATGTATATTCGTTTAAAGGTATCAAAAATAGGGCTATTCATTTTTGATTCAAAAAACAGTTGAAGTGAGTCCTTATCCAGCCTATATCCATGTAAGAATAACACCGGAGTACCTTCTCCAAAACTTTCATAGTTAATGACACAATCATTAGTTGTATATTGCATTATTTATCCCTCCCGATATCCATGAATAATTGTATCATTTAACATAAAAAAAGGGAGTGATATGAAAATATCAACTCCCACTAGATACTCTGTTATATTGTTCAGTATCGACTTCTATATATTTATTAATGCTTCTTGCTATAGAAAAGAATAAAACTAGTCCAATAATGAGAATAAAGGAATATATTAAAAATCCCCATGCTGGACTTATAATATCCATGATTTTCCCAATCGCAAAAGTTGCAATAACTTGAATCATTAAACTTAATAAATTCCATAAAGACATAGTTCTACCTAAAAACTCATTCGGAACAACTTTCATTATTAACGAATATATTAACGAACGAATTCCAGGTCCACAAAGCCCGCAAATAAAGAATAGCACACCTGCAAAGAATTTAGAGGTATTTGTAAATAAAACTAACCCTGTAAGAATTCCAATTATAAAACCAATTGAAACAATCATATTAATGGAAAACCTTTTCGACAGTCCAATAATTGTGAATCCTACAACACATGCTCCTATACCATATGCCATATCAATTAAGCCATAAACTGCTGCGTTCGTATTTAATTCTATACTTGCGTATCCAGGTAAAATTGTATTAATAACGTTTGCGCCAATAAAAGGTATAAATAATATTAACCCTAAAAAGAAAATTGCACCATGATGCTGAAAATATTTCATACCTTCTACATAAGAGTCTTTTATTTTAAAATTATCTCTCGAAACTGGTTTTTTCTTTTTAGTTTTTAATAAACTTGTCAAAAATGCTGATACTAAAAAAGTAATTATAGACATTATTAAAATTATCTTAAACCCACAAATATTATATAATGATCCTGCTATTGCTCCAGAAGAAAATAAACCAACCTGCATTGTAATTTCGGCTCCGGAGTTTGATTTTAACAACTGTTCTTTCGTAGAAATTTCCTGTAACAGTCCCTTTGAAGCAGGATAATATAAATTCCACCCCAGTCCATTACTTAATGCAATCAATAAAAGAAAATATTTATTATAACCATAAACAGTTAATAATAGTAAGGGTACTGCTATAAATAGTATTCTCAAGATATATGACAAGATTGTAATAAACTTTTTAGAGAAGTTATCGACAATGACGCCCGCAAAGAGTGACATTAGTATTCCAGAGATCACATTTGCATTAATAATAGTAGCTACAAGCTGATTCGACCCACTCTTATCCAGTGCGTACCAACTTAAAACAGCAATTGTCATTCCTGCTCCAAATTGAGAACAAAGGTCAGCCGACAAAAATAATTTAATATTCCTATTTTGCATACACTAGCTCTCCGAGTTCCCTTTCTACTTTGTTCTCTTGTTCTTCTGACCAATAATAGTCGAAGAATTCTTTTTCTTTATCTGATAATAGGAATAAGCTTTTATCATTAAATCGGCGAGTTAAATACTCAATTGCTGCAATCTTAAAATCACTACTTGGTAATTGATGGACTAGGTCCCGCAACGTATTTTTAGAACAATTATTTTTATAAAGATTATAAATTAATAGCATTAGCATAGATTGCTGGATTAATTCGTCATTAATTTTGTAAATTTCATCCAAAATATCTAATTTAGGATTTTTACGCATCTGATTTTCTAATTTGAATACATTTTCCATTAAAGAGTCAAAGCTATTTAATGGTGTACTAAATTTAGGGCTATGGAAATCAAAATCATACAAAGTTTTACCTTTAAATGATTCTAAAATTTTAGAAGATGTTTGATAATGACGAGAATATACATGCATTGTTCCCGTGAACCATGAAAGTTTCCCCGTTTCTTTATTAGTCCAAAAAGACATCATTTCATGAAGTACACTCCATTCAAACATATTGATTCCACCAAATCCCCAAATTGCGTCATTTGCACGCACTGAAACGTTGAGGTTTAACTTGCCATCCCGAGCCATAAAATGCAACCAATTGTTACAAGGTACATCCTTGGTGTCAATATAATCTTTAGCTGGATCATAAATAATCATTGCTGCTCTCTTAGTATTTTCATCTTGATTGATTAAACGAGCTACTTCTTTAAATTGATCTACTCCATACCAATTCCGCAAACGTGGTCCATAAGCTGCGCGCCATACTTTTCCATCATCAGAAAATTCAGATGCTCTTGGTAGATAGTGCTGTAAAAAATCTAAGTCGTCTCTTCCCCCCAATACCCATAAAGTTTCAGCAATTAATGCAAAAATATTATTATTTCTATGCTTGAGTACGATAACCCTTTCATTGGGGTTATCAATAACCTCTAGATTTGATAAGACTTCTTTTTGTTCAAATCCCCTAGTAACAACTTTTAATCCATTTTCATTAATCTTTTGTAATACATTAATTAATGCAAAGGTTTCATTTTTAGCCAATTTTTTGTTCCTCCAATCTGTTTTTTAATAATGCTTTCGCCTCGTCAAGCGTGCTATATTCATGAACTTCAATATTCTCTGATCCATTAATCATTGCTGATATTTGATTAGTACCTTTTCTATGAAGTACAAAAACTGGGATATTTGCAAAATTAGCATGTGCAATTTCATAACCTACACCTAAGCTAGGAACTGAAGTTTCAGCAACGATTAAATCTGAGCTATTAAGCCATTCCAGGTCTCTATCATGAATGTAACGATCGTCTAACTGGTGCTGCCCTGCTACTGATAACGAATAATCACCTACATGTTCTGTTAAAACTTCACCATATGATTTTAAAAGAGATATAAGTTCTTGATAACGATCTACATCCTGTCTTCCCCCACGAATTGAGCCTGCAAAATATATTTTCATACTAACTCTCTCTCCTTAACTAAATTTTCTTGTTTGATTTCTTCAAACACATAATTCGGTATATTTTCGAAACATTTATTAATATCAGATAATTTAAGACAAGCCTCTTCTAAATTATTTACCTGAAATAACATTTTATATTGCTCTGTTCCATTATGATAAACCACATGATTAATGCTATGGACTCCTGTTAAAGTTGATATCTCGTCAAATTTTTCTACAGTCATATTTTCTAATGGCAACTCCAGTGTAAAACTTGGATTTTTCTCGGAATCGCATACACGACCCTGAGCCATTTGTAAGAGACAAGTATAAGTATTTAATCCAGAAATAGCTGATGATAAATTTGTCATTCCTGATACTCTGGGATTAATTTCTATAATATAAAATTCCTTTTCATTTCGAATAAATTCAAATTCAACAGATCCACATATTTTTAATTCATTGCATATTTTAATTAACTTGTTCTCAAGTTGAATGATTTCGTCGTTGCCTAATGGAAATGGGCCAAATCTGACATGATCAAAAGGCACTAAACTGTCTGTAATACCAGTACATTTTTTTACTAAAGGTTGGCAAAAATAATTACCATTGTTACCTACAACCTCCATACCATATAGCCCACCATTCACCTGTTCTTCAATAACAAAATCGCAGTTAATATTTGTGTCATACAAATACTTTTTTAGTTCATTAATGTCATTGATTTTTAAAACTCCAGTAGACATTGAATCCCAAAGAGGTTTTAGGAAATAAGGTTTTTTTAGTTTTTTAACTTTAGAAATAATGAAATCAATATAAGCAACGTATTTTACGGTTCTTTTGGATAATAGATCTCCATAAACTAAAACCGATTTTGGAACCTTGTAGCCATTTCTCTTTAACCATTGATTAGTTTCCCACTTATTACTTAGTAATGTTGTGGTACTAACAGGGTGCATGATTACTGGAATATTGAATTGCTCCTCTAATAATTCCTTTAAATATGAATCCCTATGAGCATTATTATCAGGTAATGAAATTGAAATTACAGCATCTGCTTCCCATTTAATAATCTTTTCACATAGCTCTTCAGGTCCAATATCTTCACTTACTTTTTCAAAATCCCCAGGGAATAATTCTGAGTTACAATCTCCATCTGTATAGAACAGTTTCAGTTCAATATTGTCATGAAAAGCATAGTCTTTAATAGCTCTTAAGGTTGGGTTTGCTTGCTGTAAACTGACAGAGCGAATAAATGCTATTTTCATACTACATCACTTCCTCTAAAATATTGACCTGAACATTAGCTAGTATCTCTGAACACTTGCTAACAACATCGTTGTAACTATCACTAGCACAAATAATATGGCCAATTCTTGAAATATTATCTTGAGAAGGAGCCACTATGTCTCCACTCTTTACATATTGAGAGAAAGTAAATTCATAATCTTTAATATGATCCATAAATACTAATTGCTCGAAGTTTCCACTATTAGATACAGGGATAAACCTAATTGCAGCATAATTATTTTTTACTGGTATTAAATCCATAGGCTCACCAAGTGCAGCTTTTAAGTAAACTTCAGCTTCATCAATACCTAAAGCAAGCTCTAACAGTTCCGGGATATAATCACCTGGTAATCTTGCGCCAACTTCAATAATCTTTGGCCCCTCTTGCGTAAATTTTAGTTCAGCATGTGCTACACCATTTTGTAATCCCAATGCTTTAATTGACTCAAGAGCTACTTCGTTTATCAATTTTTGCTTCTCAGGTGATTCCATTGTTGGTAATGTATGACCTAGTTCTGCAAAATAAGTACCTTCTGTCGTCATTTTATCAGTGATGCAAAGTACTTGTGATTGACCATCAATTATTGCTATTTCTACGCTAAATTCTTTTCCATCTAATATCTCTTGTAATAATACCTGTTGGCTTAGTTGGAATCCATGAGGGAATTCAATACTATTATCAATTATTAGGTTATAACAATTAATTAACTCATCAAAATCTTGTACTTTAAAAACTCCGCAGGAGCCACCATTATCAGCTGGTTTTATGATAAGGGGAAAATTGATATCATGTTTAATGCTTTGTAGTTGTTCTAAAGACTCCACTATAATCGTTTTTGCTGTAGGAACATTATTTTCAACAAAATGTTCATACATTAAGCCTTTATTTCTTAAAGCATCAGCTTTCATATAATCATGTGTTAGTAAATTTAGTTTACTAGCAACCTTTACTGTAAGGTTAGACATAAATTCAAATCCACTTAACACTGCATCAATTTTTTGTCTTTTAGCATAATCACAAATGTCATTGATGCTATTCTCTTCATTGGAAAAATCGGTAAAATGAATACCTTCAAATTGATCGGCGAATTGTTTTTCATACATCTTCTCAAAGACATTTTTCTGTGTTACTCCAAATATTAGGTAACCGAGTTTACGAGCCGATTTTACAATTTTTCTACCACCCGTTGCGTTTGGCTCTAAAATTAAGATTCTTTTCATATGAACCTCCTCTTTATGAAATATTAAGCTATTTGTTAAATAACAATGACTTGTAAATTATTATCCACCAATAATCCAAATTAATTCTTCCATACTAACCCTTCCTCTGCGCTTTTAATAGTTTTTAAAGTCACAATTTTAAATCTTAAAACGTAACTTTATTTACAATGTTATTTTATAGCTAATATGGTAAAATTTTTTATAGTGTAAACTATATTCACAAATGGAGAGTTCAACTATGAGTAATAAAGACTTTGGAAGGACTTTAAAAAAAATCAGAGAATCGCGAGGCCTTAGTCAAGAATACCTAGCTGCAAATATTGTTTCAAGAACATCAATTTCTAAAATAGAAAATGGAAAACAAGTTCCAACTATTGCAAACGCTCAAAAATTAATTACAAGACTAGATTTAAATACTAATGAATTTTTTTATATTCAAAATGATTATAGGTTAGACCCCAAAATGCAAATACTTTATAACTTTATGAATCTATCTGAAACCACTGAAGATGAACCTATGTCTACAATAATTGATGAATGTAAAGCTTACCTATCTCATACTTTTGATATTAAAGTAAGCAACATCTTGGTGGTTTTACAGTCTCTTAAGAATTTCGAAAAAGGATATCATTTAGATACTATTTATGAAGATTTGAAACCAGTGTGGGATCAACTATCAAAATTGGATGAATGGCTAATCATTGATCTATTTTTAATTAATAACATCCTTTATTTTTTTCCAATAGACACAGCATTTAATATGACAGTCCAGACACTAAAAACAATTGAAAATAAATATCCACATTATCTGAAATTGAAAAATGCTTTCTACCTTAATCTTTCTTTTCTATTTTTACAAAAGGGTTCAAAAGAGCAAGCAACAGAGTATTTACTTAAAAGTATTAATATATGTAAAACTGTCCATCGTTACGATTTACTTTTGCTAGCTAAAATTAGATTATCAATTTGTACAAACGATATAGAAAAAATTGAAAAATTATGTAAATTATTAATAGAAATTGGAGCAACCAATTTAGTAGAAGGTGTGAAGAGAGAAATAAAGTATTTCTTAAATACAGAATTAAAGATTTAGATATTTTTAAAGTTTTTATTTTTAAACAACTAATGTTTTTGTAATCTTTATTTATTAATACTTTATTAAAGGGATGAGGATGCCAGTATGCCATTTATAATGGGTGTCAATGATACAAGGCAAAAGTAAAGAGTATAAGGAAGATGTAGAATCTATATATCAATCATTAAGAGAAAAGTTTGGCGTTCTAGAAAACGATAAATTTATTGTTATTCATGAACATAGCGAAGATAATTTTTTTAAGGTAAAGGGTATGATTAGTACGACCAATGCCTTTCCATGGATGATTTTGACTTACTGTATTAGTAGGGCGGGCATACGACTTCTCGTCCATTTCATGACAAATCAAGGCCACTAGGCCAACCCCCAGCATATAAAAACCTAGCTCCTCTTACGTCACCACCTACCCCTTACCTACTGCAGTAAGGGTTCTTTTTTATTTTTCGATTGGACAGGCAAGCTTACTGCAGTAGCTACATAGTATCTAAAGAATCTTAACTTCATTATCTAATTAGTAGCTAGTTCAGTATCACTACCGCGTTAATACAAGCTTTATACGTATCGTGAAACCCTTCGTAGAACCTGTAAGGGAGCTGAGCCGAAGAGGCGAAGGGTGCGACCGGATGTGTTGAGCTGAAATAACTGAGACATGAAAGGCGAAAAAATAAAAAGAATGAAAGTAGGTATCAACATGAGAAAAACACAAAGGTTTCCTTTTCGAAAAATCTTTTCTCCATCCCCCAAACCACCTCTTAAGAGACCTCGTCCCTTCAAGGCTTATTCCTTTGTCCCTTTTAGCCCATTAGCCATGCTTGATCCCACTATCTTGACCATAGGATGTATTGTCTTAGGAATTGCCTTCATTGAACGGATATTAGAGCGATGGGGTGTAATCGATCTTGTTGATCAATTTGAAAAAGTGATGCGGTTTATCTTACCTGTCGCCTTTTATGGAGCCTTATTTTACTTCTTTGCGACATTTATGTTTTAAGGAGGGTTTCTAGATGTTTGAGAAACTAAAATTGCGTGGAAAGCTTATTAAAGCGTTTCGTACAGCAGAGATTTATCAGGTCATAAAGCGTGGGGATCGTACCTCCTATCAATTTCCGAAAATCCATCAGATTGATCATCAGAACGCCTACACTCGGTATGCGTTTTCCTTACTGAATGGTATTGATCCTGACCTCTTAACGAAAAAAAGGTGGGCATTACGTCAAGTACTAGGCAGCAATATTGAAGTGAATGGCAACTTAAAAAACTTTAGTATTACCGTTCATCACAAAAGCCTACCTAAAATGCTTAATTATAGTTATCAAACCATTCATCCTCATATTGAGAAAATGGAGCTTCCCGTATGTATTGGTCAAGATATCTATGGAAACCCCGTTTCATGGGATTTTGCGGATTTAGAAACGTTATTGATTTCTGGTGAAATTGGAGCCGGAAAGAGCAGTCTCATGCGTGTGATCCTCACAACATGGGTGAAATAGGCCTCTCCTGAAGACTTGCGTTTAGTATTAGTCGATCTGAAACGAGCCGATTTGGGGTTGTTTCACGGGATTGGCCATGTGGATGCACTTTGTTTTGAAGGCAAGGATATGAGAAAACCTTTTGCGTTACTACGAGCTGAAATGTATCGACGAGGCGATTTACTATTAGAACATGGCGTTACCCATATCAGTAGGCTCCCCTTTAAGCTGCCTCGCATCGTAGTAGTTATTGATGAAATGTCCATTGTGAAGAGAGAAACGGATCTCATAGAGATGATTCAACAGTTTGCCAGCCAAGGTCGTGCGCTAGGTGTTCATACGATTATTGCCATGCAGCGTCCCGATGCCGATTTGTTGAATTCAGCACTAAAAGCAAACTTACGGGTTCGGATCTCTGGAAGGCAAGCCGATGCCACGAATGCAAAGGTTGCCGGAGTCATTGGGGCCGAAGAAATCGATGCTGCAGCCAGAGGGCGCATGAAGATTAAAATTGATGAGGTGAAAGAGTTTCAAGCCTATTTCTTAGATGAAGAAGCTTGTAAGGAAATACTTTCACTTTATAAAACGCTCGTGAAAGATCCTGAGCCAGAACTAGAAGTGCTATCACAGTCCATCTTTGGGTTATTAGAGAAGGAGGAACAGCGATGAGTTTCCGTTTATCCCAACGTGACAAAGACATTATAGCGTTTATTCATCAATTTAGAGCCGTGGATCGAGACTCATTAGTTGACCTATTCTTTAAACAACTGAAATCGCCCGTAAATGCATGTAATAGTGTGATGGTACGTTTGTATCGTTTAGGGTTAATTGAACGCACACAGCAGTATTCTCCTACTGTCTATTTGCCTGTGGATGCAAAGATTAAAAAGAACTCTCAAAAAATATTACATTTCCTTTCTATCTTGGATGTCTATAAACAAATGTGTACGTATAGTATACCTAAACACGTCATTGTAGAAGATAAGCCCACTAGACGAAAGGGAGGCATTGAGCCCGACCTCTTTTGTATTTTCAAAGGGTCTCCGTTTTGGATTGAAATTCAACGAAATCAGTATTCGGAGCAGAAAATACAGGGTAAGATCAATCTCTATGAGGAGTTTTTCTTTTCGGATGAGTGGAAAGCGTTGCAATGGCAACCAGAAAAACGGTCACCTATCTTCCCTTCTGTCATTTTGATTACACCTGTTCGATATGCAGTGTCTTCAGAGCATATACGGATTATCCAAGTAGCAAGTATTCATGAACTTATGGAGAAGTATAAGGGTTCTACTACACAACGGAGGGAAGCAAAACCGGTAACACAGTCCTCTTCTGGTGGAATTAGAATCAACTTAACCTAGAGTGTTAAAAATTCAGCCTACAAAAAAAAGCTCCTATCTAATTTTGAGCAAATGGAATAGGAAGTCAGATAGGAGAAAGAAAAAGACACATATAAACATATGCGCAAACAAAAGATAGATTCTAACATGTATGAAAGTAAATCTCTACGTTATGTTTGCATGTAGATCGGTATGGATAGATAGTGGGTAAATTTGATAAATGTAAAAAGATTTCTCCTTCCTCCTGATAAGGAAAGAAGAATCTTTTTACGAGCTGAAATGCATGATGAAACATGCCATACCGACCTAATGAATCGTACCATATCTTTATAACAATAAAGAGGCAGTAGTGTTTCTTTTTATAACGATACTATTTCAGGTAGGTTACAGCATATATATAAATATATTTTTACTTTTTGTAATTTAAAAATATATAGAGGGGAAGTTTAATAATTGATTAAGACAAGTATTAATTTAATGAAAGTTGTCATGGATACTACTATGAAGAGTAACTTAGTTTTTATGAATTATTATCTTAATTCTAGGAAGATTGTTTTATCTAAATATAAGAAGCCTTACAAAAGGTTTTTTTATGGAATATATAGATAAAAAAGAATACAATATCCTACTTTTTTTATAGGAACTAGCATATACATGGAAAAAGAATCCTTGGTAGAAATTCACTGCCCCAAGGATTCTTCATTACATAGATTCAGTTAAGAGATATTATATTAAGTAGAGAAATAGTTCATATCAATTCTTTTTTAGACTTGCAACTCTCCTATTTGTATCTCCACCTGTTTAACCAGTGCTCCTGTATGGACTAAATTTTCCGATTGGTTTATATCTTCTGATATGACTCGATCATCTTTTAGTGGCGGAACGTGCTGTCGAAGTAACTGATATGCAGCTTCTGTACCTCTTCCTGATTCTAAAGGCTTTAGAAAATCTAAACCTTGAGAACTGCACATCAACTCAATTCCAAGGACTTTCTCTGTATTCGAAATAACCTTCAATGTTTTCAAAGCAGCAGATGTTCCCATACTTACATGGTCTTCCTGTCCTGCTGTTGTAGGGATCGAATCGACTGAGGATGGATGGGAATATACCTTATTATCAGAGACTAATGCTGCCGCCACATATTGTGAGATCATATACCCTGAATTCACCCCACTCTTCTCAACTAAGAAAGGAGGTAATTCACTATGCTGAGGGGATAAAAGTCGAAAAATCCTTCTTTCAGAAATATTTGCTAACTCCGAGATAGCAATTGTTAAAAAATCCATAGCTAAAGCTACTGCTTCACCATGACAATTGGAAGAAGATATAGCAACCCCTTTTTCTCCTTCATGAAAAATCAGAGGATTATCAGTTGCTGAATTCATTTCCCTCTCCACCACGTCCTTTGCATAGTTCATAGCATCTTTACAGGCTCCATGCACTTGAGGAATTGATCGAATGCTTAAGGCATCTTGGGTTCTATACTCCTTAAATGTCTCAGCAATTTTACTTCCATTAATAATTTTATGTATATTTGAAGTTGTTTTTTGTTGTCCTGGATGAAGCTTCACTTGGCTAATTCTTGGATCGAACGCATAGTAGGTTCCACGCAAAGCCTCAAAACTCATCATAGATATAATGTCGGCAGATTTGAGCAAATTCATAGCATCATAAATTGCTAAGGCTCCAATTCCTGTCATATCAACCGTTCCATTAATAAGAGAAAGTCCTTCCTTTTCATGCAATTCAAGTTCAGAAATACCTATGGACTGAAGGGCTTCTTTTCCACTCATGACTATCCCTTTGTATTTCGCTTCACCCATTCCAAGAAGAACTAAACTAATATGAGCCTGATGATTTAAATAACCTAAAGATCCTTCTTTAGGAACAATCGGTGTAACTCCTTTATTTAATAGTTTAATTAAAGCTTCCACTGTTTCTAGTCTTATGCCTGAATAACCTTGTGAAAAGTTTTGAATCATCATAACCATAATAGCTCTGACCTGTTCTGGTTTTAACGGCTCGCCTACCCCGCAAGCATGGCTCATGATTAATTTTTTTTGCATTTCTTTAGATTCAGTTGTTGAAATTCTAACTTTTGAATTTTCTCCTACACCTGTCGTAATTCCATAGATAACTTGATTCTCTTCTACAAATCTCTCTACTAGTTTCCTTGCTTGAATAATACACTTCTTCCTTTTCTCAGAGAGTTCTAGAGAAGCATGATGCCTTGCTACTGCTACCAGATCCTTAATGGTAAGGTTGTCTTCAATTACTACTTTCGTTTCTCTTACTTCAATCAAGGTTACTCCTCCTCAATGTGGTGTTATTTAATCTGAAATTAATTTTTATTAGTAAGTTCCTGTAGTCAGCTTTCCCTCTCTAAAGTGCTAACTTTTTAGAACCTAATGTCTATATAAGAGAGCAAAAACTGACCTTATTTTGTTTAAGCTTTACGATTCATAGAGTTTAGAGTTGTCTTACCTTCTACATGTAAAGGGTTATCTTCTAAAGCATTACTTGCTTCACTTAGAGAAAGAGATTTTGTTTCAGGCGCCCACATAATTGAAACAATAGTACCTAATAATAAAATCGCAGACATTCCGATCATTGTTGCACCTAATCCCATATTATTTAAGCTCAAAGGCAACAGAAATGTTCCAACAGCAGATCCGATCCGGCTGAAAGCTGTCAAAAAACCTACTCCCGATCCGCGTATTTCAGTTGGAAATAGTTCAGCAGGATATGTCAATGTTAGATTCGAAGCTGCTGATATAATGAAAGTAAACATTAAAAACAAAGTGATAAGTAAAATATCAGGCCTCTGTAAAATACTCAGCATAAATAAACTTATGGTCATCAATGCAAACGTTCCAATGGTAAAACTTCTACGAGAAAGTTTTTCCATAAGCCAAAGTCCAACCAACGATCCAACAATTAGAAATATATTTAGCCAAAGGTCCACTGTGAAATTTTCAGATAGTCCCATGCTTTTTAATATTGAAGGTAAGAAGGTATAAATAGCGAAATAAGGAATAACAATGCAAACATAAAATATTCCTCCAAAAGTAGTGCGCCTCCAAATTTGTTTGTTAAAAAGTGATAGGTATCCTTGATTTTGCGGATGCTCTGTTATCTTTTCATCAATTTCTACGTTCACCCCAATGTATTTTTTAACAATCTGGCGTGCCTCTTCATTACGTCCCATGCTAATAAGCCATCTTGGTGATTCAGGTGTACCAATTCTTAATAGCAGTACGATAATTGCAGGAATTGCCGATGTAGCAAGCATCCATCGCCATGCCTCGTTATCATTTGAACCTAAATAGTGGCCGACTATGGTCGCAGCAACATACCCAACTGTCCAGAGCACATTTAAAGAAGCTAGTAAGATACCCCGATATTTTCTAGGCGCAAATTCTGCAAGTAAGGTTGATCCTACGGCATAATCACCTCCTAGAGCAAATCCTATTATTAGACGTAAAATAAATAGCTCTACTGGACCATTTACGAATAACTGTAGAACAGAGGCAATGGCAACTACTAGAAAATTAAACAAATATATTTTCTGTCTACCTACACGATCGGATAACCCTCCAAGCACTAGACTTCCTAAAAAGAGGCCAATTAAAGCTGAGCTGCCTATTAATCCTTCCCACATGGAGTTAAGTTTCATTTCTGGTCCAATTAGAGCAAGAGCTATACCAATAATACCAAGAGCATAACCATCGGTAAAATTGGACCCAAAAGTAAGTGCAGTAATCTTTAAATGAAACTTATTAAGTGGAGCATCATCCATTTTAAATTTGTGTTCCGCCATAAGAAATTTACCTCTCCTTCAACTGGAGTAATATTCTAATAATTTTATTGGTAATACCTTGAAAAGGAGCTTGTATTAATTGTATTCTCCATTTACTTACTCTCAGAAAATCTAACTAAGTAAGATTTTAACCAAAGTTCAAAGTAAATGAAGGAATAAATAAGTAGCCAAGCGCTTTTTTGAGAAAGCCTTGGCTTTTTCTTAGGTTTCAAAAATTTGTGTGATATTGATAAATGAAAATCTTGGCTATCCTGTAGTAATAATTTGATATAAGAAAATATATGTCTAAAGGCATACAATAAAGTAGATCGATATCTGAGTAGTAGAGTAGAACAAAACTATTGTTTTATTTTGTCACTTTCAAAAGGATAAGGAAATTAATATTTTATTTTCTATTTGCAAAGCCTGTTAAAAAATTCAAGAATACATGAACTCCTGCTTTAACAGTAATTCCTGATTTATCGCGTAAGGGATCTAAACATACAATATCCATTGCCTGGACTAATGGATGTGAGCCCGCAATGTATATCGCTTCAAATAATTCATCGGTTCTCATTCCTCCTGTTGTTCCTGCTGGTACACCAGGGGCATAGGCCACATCAAGAACATCCATATCTACTGTTAGATAGATGACATCAACTTTCTTGGCTAAATCATCTAAGGCTCTTTCAACTATACAAGAAATTCCTGTTTTTCTAGCTTGAAGTAAGGTCACGTAATTAACCTTGTGGGTATCTGCATACTCTTTGAGAGATTTCGAGTTATAAAACCCATGCAGGCCAATATTCCAAACGTTTTTTCCTTCAATTGTACCACTCTCAATCAAGTTTCGAATGGGTGTTCCATTTGATGGTCCGTTATCTTCTAAACTGCGTAAATCGAAATGTGTATCGAATTGAAGAATTCCTATACGTTGTTCTGGATGCGACTCTTTCCAGCCTTTTACTAACATAGCCGTAATGGAATGATCTCCCCCTAACATGATGGGCAGTGTATGGGGGTGATATTTCCGCATTGAAATCATGGCTTCTTTAATATACTGATGAGAAAGTGAAATATCCGTTACATGCTGTTTGACATCGCCTAAATCTAAAACCGATAAGGGGGTCAAATCCGTATCATATTCAATATGATACGGATTAAACGATTTCCATAGTTGTCTCATGGCCAACGGAGTTTCACTTGCTCCTGATGCACTAATAGAAGATCTGGAAAGAGGGACTCCCAAAACGGTTACATCTACAGCTTGAAAATCTATTTCATCTTGCACTTCAAATGTCTCGATCCAATCACTTACCTTAGGTTCAGTTGAACGCTGTCTTTCCCAATGAAAAGAGGGACGGTTAAGTTGTGGGTACGGGTACGTCACGTAAAGCCCCACCTTCCACAATCACTTGTCCTTTTTTAATCACAGTATCTACGAGGTTCACTGCATAGTTATACTGCAACGTTTGATAATTCGGTGCATCAAATAAAACAAGATCCCCCTTCTTTCCTACTTCGATACTTCCCACTTCATCAGCTCTTCCAATGGCATGAGCTGCATTAATTGTACATGCTGTCAGAACTTCGGCTGGTGTCATCTTCATCGTAAGACATGCTAGATTCATAATGAAAGGTAACGATTCAGTAGGTGATGACCCTGGATTCCGATCTGTAGAAAGGGCAACTGGCACCCCAGCTTCAATCATCTTCCTTGCATTCGCAGGCTTCTCCATTAAAAAGAACGCTGTACCTGGTAACAAGACTGCAATAACCCCACTTTTAGCCATTTGTTTAATACCTTCATCCGATGCTTGTAATAAATGATCGGCCGAAACAGCCCCTACTTTTGCTGCAAGCTCTGCACCGCCAAATTGAACAATTTCATCTGCATGTATTTTTGGCTTTAATCCGTAGCCTTTTCCTGCCTCAAGAATTTGCTCCGACTGTTCAACTGTAAAGACTCCTTCTTCACAAAAAACATCGCAAAACTCAGCTAAATTTTCTTCTGCAACTCTTGGAATCATTTCCTCTATCACTAAACGAACAAATTCGTCTGGATTTTCTTTATATTCAACTGGAACAGCATGAGCTCCCATGAAAGTAGAAACTAAATCTATAGGATGCCTTTCATCGAGCTTTTTTGCTGCTCGTAGCTGTTTCAATTCATCTTCCAGTGTCAAACCATATCCACTTTTCGCTTCAACCGTCGTAACTCCATATTGTAGAAAACGATTCAGGCGTTTGGAGGTTTCTTGAATCAATTGTTTTTCTGTAGCTTCTCTTGTACTTGTTGTTGTTTGGAGAATTCCGCCGCCTGCCTTTAGGATATCAATATATTTAGCTCCGTTTAATCGCATCTCTAGCTCTTTTTCACGACTTCCCCCAAACACAATGTGAGTATGAGCATCGATTAGACCTGGCGTAACAATTTTTCCTGAAGCATCAATCGTATTGATATGTCCATTCAACGTATGAACATATCGTTCTGCTTCAACATCTGATCCAACAAATGTAATCATTCCATTTTCCACTACAACACTGCCATGTTCGATAATACCAATATCGGACATATCTTGAGCACGTTTTGGTTCTTTACTTCCGCCTCTAACTGTAATCAGTTGTGAGGCACGTTTAATATACGTAATAGATGACATAATACTCACTCCGTTCCCTTTAGTCCAATGTTGGAATATTCATGCCTTTTTCCTTGGCTGTTTGAATGGCTAACTCATAGCCTGCATCTAAATGGCGAACAACCCCCATACCAGGATCTGTTGTTAATACGCGTTCAAGACGTTTAGCCGCATCTTCCGTACCATCTGCTACTACGACCATACCTGCGTGAAGAGAATATCCCATGCCTACGCCACCACCATGGTGAACAGATACCCAACTTGCCCCTGCGGCTGTATTAACTAGTGCATTTAAAATAGGCCAATCTGCTACAGCATCACTGCCGTCTCTCATCGCTTCTGTTTCGCGGTTTGGTGAAGCAACAGATCCCGCGTCTAAATGATCTCTACCAATAACAATAGGTGCTGAAAGTTCTCCAGATGCAACCATTTCATTAATAATTTTTCCAAATCGTGCACGTTCTCCATATCCTAACCAACAGATACGTGCCGGTAATCCTTGAAATTCAATTTTTTCTCTCGCCATTTTAATCCAGTTACAAAGATGAGTATTATATGAGAATTCACGTAAAATAACTTCGTCTGTTTTATAAATATCTTCTGGATCACCTGATAAAGCTACCCAACGGAAAGGTCCTTTTCCTTCACAGAATTGAGGACGGATATAAGCAGGTACAAAACCTGGGAAGTTGAACGCGTCTTTTACGCCTTCATCTAACGCTACTTGACGAATATTATTTCCGTAGTCGAAAGCAATGGCTCCTTCTTTTTGCATATCTAACATAGCCTGAACATGAACAGCCATACTCGCCTTAGATTTCCTTACATATTCTTCAGGATTTTCAGTACGTAATGCTTCCCCTTGCTCTAAGGTAAAGCCTACTGGAAGATATCCATTTAATGGATCATGCGCAGATGTCTGATCCGTTACAATATCTGGAATAAATCCACGTTTAATCATTTGAGGAAGCACTTCAGCTGCGTTTCCAACCAAACCAATCGAGAGCGCTTTCCCTGAGTCCTTTGCTTCTTGTGCTAAAGCAATCGCATCATCTAGGCTTTCTAACACCACGTCACAATAGCGTGTTTCAATTCGTTTTTCGATGCGTGTTCGGTCAACATCAATGCCAATGACTACGCCCCCTGCCATTGTAACGGCTAATGGCTGTGCTCCACCCATCCCACCTAAACCTGCCGTTACAGTAATGGTACCTGCTAAGCTACCATTAAAGTGTTGTTTCGCACATTCAGCAAATGTTTCGTATGTACCTTGTACAATACCTTGACTTCCGATATAAATCCAGCTACCAGCTGTCATTTGCCCATACATCATCAATCCTTTTTTATCGAGTTCATGGAATTTTTCCCAATTTGCAAAGGCCGGAACAATATTGGAGTTAGCTAAAAGTACACGCGGTGCATCTTTATGAGTTTTAAAAACAGCTACTGGTTTTCCAGACTGTACTAATAGTGTTTCATCCTCTTCTAGATCTTTCAAAGTGGCTACGATACGATCGAATGCATCCCAATTTCGAGCTGCCTTCCCTATTCCCCCATATACAACTAATTTCTCCGGATGTTCTGCCACTTCTGGATCTAAATTGTTCATTAACATACGAAGAACAGCCTCTTGTACCCAACCTTTTGTATTTAATTCTTTTCCATGAGGCGCCTTAATTACTTTTTGTTCAGTAGTCATATTTCTTCCCCCTGTAAATAAATTCAAATAATTTTAAACTGTTTTTTAAAATTCATTCTTATGGATAATTACTTATAATCTGGCCATATTTCATACGGGTTTACTTTACGCAGGAAATCTCATCAATCTTTATAATTGAGAAAAAGAAAGATTAATACCCTAATATTTTAATAAGTCTATGCTAGAGTTTTATAATAAAAACGACTTTACACGTTCATTAACGTACCATTTCGTAATTAACTTCTTTTACAACCCCTTTTAAATCAGCAGCCAATTTTTCAATATCACGTGAGAAGATTCGATCTTTTGTAATTGTTGGAACAGATTTTCTAATTCTTGAATAAAGTTTCGTTGTTTCTGGAGCTAACTTACTTACACCTCTAATATCAGCAGCCTGAGCAGCACAGATAGCTTCGATGGCAAGAACCCTTCTACTATTTTGAATAATTTGATAAGCATGGCGAGCAGCAGTTGTTCCCATACTCACATGATCTTCTTGATTAGCAGAAGATGGAATAGAGTCTACACTAGAAGGATGAGCTAATGTCTTATTTTCCGAAACTAATGAAGCAGCAGCATATTGAGTAATCATTAAGCCTGATTGAAGACCAGGGTCAGGACTTAAAAATGCCGGTAAATCACTTAGTTGGGGATTCACCAATCGTTCGATACGTCTTTCAGAAATATTTCCTACTTCAGACATTGCAATTCCAAGAAAGTCCATCGCAAAAGCAATAGGTTGTCCATGAAAGTTTCCACCGGAAATAACATTTCCACTGTCCGAGAAGATTAGTGGATTATCTGTTGCTGAGTTTATCTCAATCGATAGTTTCTCTTTTACATAATTTAAAACTTGTTGAATAGCACCATGGACTTGTGGGATACATCGTAATGAATAGGCATCTTGAACTCGAATTTGTCCCTGATTAGTGGTTAGTTGACTACCGTCAAGGTAAGAAAGAATCCGTTCAGCCACTTGTTTCTGTTCAGGGTAAGGTCTTACAGAATGAGATTCTGGTGTGAAAGCGTCAACAATTCCTTGTAAACCTTCTAATGTTAGGGAAGCAATTCCATCTGAAAGATCAGCTAACTTTTGAGCCTCCATGTAAGCAACCACACCTACAGCAGTCATAGCTTGGGTTCCATTGATTAAAGCAAGTCCTTCCTTAGCTTGCAATTTGATTGGTTGAAGACCTGCTAATTTCAATGCTTCTGCACTTGACATTTTTTCACCATTAAAAACGGCTTCTCCTTCTCCAACTAATAATAGGGCTAAGTGCGATAGAGGAGCTAGATCACCACTTGCTCCTAGCGATCCTTGACTAGGAATAACTGGAACGATATTTTGATTTAAACAATCTATTAATAACTGCAGTGTTTCTAGACGAATTCCTGAATAGCCTTTCGCTAATGCATTAGCTCTTAGAAGTAACATAACCTGGCTTACTTCTATAGGAAATGGCTCCCCAAGCCCACAAGCATGGCTTCGAATTAAATTGATTTGTAAGTCAGCTAAATCATGCTTTGAAATAACTGTGTCACTGAATTTCCCAAACCCTGTGTTTACACCGTAAATTACCTTGTTATTGGTAATACTATCCTCCACTAAAGCTCTACTTTTTTTGATATTTTCTAGAGCGTGATCACTAATTTTAACAGAATAACCTTCATAAATAACTTGATGAATTTGTTCATACGTTAATGAGTTACCGTCTATTTGAACAAACATTCTAATCACTCCTTCTTAAATTAAAAAGTCTTATTGTTTTTTGAACATAAAAAGGGGCTATATCAAAAAAGAAACAAATCTTTTTTGATATAGCCCCCTATAAACTAAACTGAATAAACTATGGGCTTTAAATACAATTTTAAATATCTAAAACAAACATAACTAACAATGCTAAATGAATCTATACTTTAAGGTCTAAAGCTTAAAGCAACTAATGTGTCTGAAACTAGTATCTCTTTATCTGAATACTTTGTCAATTGTTTTTTAAAATAATTTAAAATTATTTATTTAAATTACTTTGAATAGATTTTTTTAGATATGGTTAAACCCAAAACCTAATGCATCATGTTCAAACCCTTTCTTTGGGGCCCCTATAGTTCCATAGACACATACACTAATCCATTCTCCACCATAACCAGAGGAGTCAATATTTCCTCTGACAATTGAAAAAGTTAAACCAACTGTACGTAAAATATCTCCTAACTGTAAAGTCCCCCTACTTACTCCCTGAATTGCTTCCAATATGGCATGATAAAGAGCATGGACTTCCCTATACGAATTAGCATTTATAATATGGTTATTTTTAGCACTTGTTTCAACAGCAGCAACTACTTTTGATAGCTCCATAGCCCCAACTTTTCCAACTGTATAGTTATAACCCCTTGAGTCCAGTTCTTGTTCAACTTCTTTCACCAGTTCAGTATTATGCAAGAGAACCAATAAAGAAGTTAACTTACCCATTGAAAAATTATTCTTTTGTTTAGCCTGATTGCTCATAAGATGTTCCCCCTTTGTGCTTCCCTTACTACTAGATTAGTATATACTGAAGAGTATATTAGATGTCAACCCACCTTTTGGTAGCGCATACATTTCTGCGTTGACAACTATTTATTCGGTAGATATACTAAATATAATTCTGAAAATTCTAGATAATATAGCCTTTAGTGGATGAATTAAATTTTAGTTAATGGAGGATCTTAACAAAAAGATGGAAATATAAAAATCAGGTATGATGTTATTTTTTAGAATAGGGTTTTCTCCAAGAGAGTAGATCAGATACCTATCAAACTTAAAAATATTACTTATATAAGTTTATTTAGGCGTAGTTAAGTAAATAAGACAAGACTCCAATTTAGTTATTAGTTTATAGAATGGAACTTGGCAAAAAGGAAATTATTATTTTTGCGAAGTTTTTTTGTGTTGGAAAGACTTATAGTAACTTGGAAAGGAAAGCTAGATTATATTTTTGGAGGTTTTAATAGATATTTTAAAAATCATAAAGAAACTATATTCATTCAAAACATATTTTAAATTATGTCCAACCGATCTGCTCATTTAAATTTTTAGTTTAAAGGAGAACCCTGCTTATAACATAAAAATAATTAAATCATACTATTAGGAAGAGGGTTATACATGCATAGTAAAAAAATAGAAGTATCCAATGAGCTTCAAAGAAATATGAAAAGCAGACATTTATTTATGATTTCAATTGGTGGAGTAATTGGAACAGGCCTTTTTTTAAATTCGGGTCATATTATCAATGAAGCTGGTCCTGGTGGGGCTATATTAGCTTACCTCGTTGTGGGTTTCTTAATGTACTTAGTTATGCTTTGCCTTGGTGAATTGACCGTATCTATGCCGGTGACAGGGTCATTTCAAGCCTACGCAACAAAATATATAGGACCTGGAACAGGTTTTACTGTGGGATGGATGTACTGGTTGAATTGGGCAGTTACAGTAAGTGTTGAATTCACAGCATCTGGATTATTAATGCAGCGCTGGTTTCCTGATATTCCTGTTTGGGTTTGGTGTGCTATTTTTGGAACTTCTTTGTTTATCATTAACTCTCTGTCTACTCGCAGTTTTGCAGAAACAGAATTTTGGTTTTCAAGTATTAAAATCGTAACCATTTTATTATTTATTATAATTGGGGCAGGTATAATTTTTGGATTTCTTGATACTCATGGGGCAAAAAATCCAGTTCAAAGTGTTTCTACCATAATGAATAATGGAGGACTTTTTCCAAATGGATTTAGTAGTGTTTTCTTTGCCATGATTGGAGTTGTTTTTTCTTTTCAGGGAACCGAATTGATTGGTATTGCAGCTGGAGAATCTGAAAATCCACATAGGGAAATCCCTAGAGCTATTAAAAATACAGTTTGGCGAACAGTATTTTTTTATGTAATTTCCATGCTTATCCTCGTTAGTTTAGTCTCCTGGAAAAAAGCAGGATCAGTGGATAGCCCATTTGTCTATGTTTTCGACAATGTTGGGATACCGTATGCAGCAGATGTGATGAATTTTGTTATTCTCACTGCGGTTTTATCGGTTGCGAATTCAGGGTTATATGCATCCACACGAATGCTATGGGCTATGAGCCGCGAAGGATTTGCTGGGAAATCTTTTTCAAAATTAAGCCAAAAGGGGGTACCATTACGCGCATTAAGTGTAACTTTTTTAGTAGCATGTCTATCCCTCTTAACAAGCTTCATTGCTGCTAATACTGTTTTTCTAATTTTAGTATCAATCGCTGGCCTAGCTGGCATCACTGTTTGGATGTTAACTGCCTTATCTCAATTAAATTTCCGTAAAGCTTATATTGCGGAAGGAAATGATATTAATCAATTAAACTTCCGTACACCTCTGTATCCTATTGTTCCAATTACCTGCTTTGTACTCTGTTTAGTAGTCATTGTTAGTATGGCTTTTGTTGATTCTCTCAGGGCTGCTTTATATTGCGGGCTCCCATTTGCAATTGGGTGCTATGCCTACTATTACTTACGTATTCATAAGAAAATAGATAAGGAAAAAGATACAATAATATTAAAGAGAAGTTCTGGGGAATAGACCTAGTGGGAATTACATTCTTCCTTTAATTAATGAATCATTGAGTAAATCACGATATTTTCATTACTTCTTTTTGATTTTTTAGCAGATTTTATCCTTGGATAAGATCTGCTTTTTAATTACACTAACAAACATTATACACGAATTAATCCATCAACCCTTTTTATAAAACATGTGATTAGACTCTGCCATCTGAATATGGGTTGCCTCTATATTTCTCAAAAGACCTTTAGAAACACCTAATGAGGTTGTATGTCCTAACAAGCCATGTAACGTCATTAGGTGTAAATAATTCAAGCAGAATATATCAGTGAATAATCTTTGGGTACCTTTATTGAGGTCAGACTCAGTAAATCCAATTGGTACTGGAAACCCTTCGTTTTCTATAAAAGCTATAATTTGTTTCTTTTGTTTTGCGGAAGTCTTGATAGCATCTTCAAAAACAGCCTTTATTGACTCATCTCAATAATAGAGAACATATATCGATTTACTACATCTGTCATTGTTCCGTTTACATACTCTCCCCATAGCGTCCCTATTTCGGAAGATGTGAGTTTTAACTTATTCTTATCCATATGATCACCTCATGGATAATATTTCCTAATTCATTAATGGATATGAATTTTTCTTAACAAAAAAGGTTTTTAGCATATGATTTGGTACAACGTCGATTACGTCAATTAAAGGTTTGAATCATATACAACTTAAAATCATAAAAAGCCACTGACAAAATAAGGGCTTTTTTACATGTAGTTTCCTATAAACAAAATTATGGTAACTAAAAATGTATGGAGTATACACCTTAAAAATAGAAAAAACCACTGAAACAGGGATCAGTGGTTTTTCTTGATACATGTTGTCAACTCAAAAGACGAGGATTTCCAAGGTGATGCTTCCCAGCATCTTGTGTAGTTTGTCCCAATATTACAAGACCTATGCAACCTTTACACAGTAAATTTGCAATATTCTATTGCATGAGTAGATTTGTTCCTGAAATCTGTTTTATGTTAACTAGGTCTTTATATAAAAGGTTTTTTATATTGGGAAAATAAGAGAAGGAGCATACAAATTTACTGTATGCTCCTTCTCTTATTTCTATATTTGTTGAGTAAGTTTATTCGAATTAACGTCTTTAATTGCCTGCTTCTTATGCAGCGATTGATAAATGATTGGAATCACTAGGAAGCTATTACAAGTCGATGTAATCATTCCTCCAATTACTACTATTCCTAACGTTTGAGAAATTACCGTATCTGCTTGATGTGAGAAAGCGAGTGGTAACAACGTTAAGATTGTTGTAGCAGCCGTGATTAAAATTGGGCGAACTCGAGAGAGACTACCAGAAATAACGGCTTGTTGTATATCCATTCCACTTTTACGATTGCGTTCAATTTTATCAATTAGCACAATACCATTGGTTACAACGATTCCTGTAAGCATCAGTACGCCGATTAATGCAGCCAGGTTCCATTCGCCTCCAAAAATCACAAGAGCTATAACAACACCACTTAATGCAAGTGGAATACTTAGCAAGACAGATAACGGTGCTCTCCAGCCTTTAAATAGTGTAGATGTAATTAATAAAACGAATAAGATAGAAAAGGCAACGGCAACTGACATATCAAAAATCATGCTTTTGACTTGTTCTGTTATGCCTCCCATCGAATAGGTTACACCATTTGAAAGGTTCATACCTTGAAGTTTCTGATCAACTTTTTTAGATACTTTGCTGATATCGTTGGATGTAATTTGAGCTGTTACTAGAGAAAACGGTTGACCATTTCGTTCACTAATAGTAGAAGACGTTGGGTCTTTTGCAATCGATGCTAGCTCATTAAGTTTAATGGTTTTTCCACCCTTACCAGAGAATGTTTCATTACCAAGGGACTTCATTACATCTTCTGGAGTTGTATTCATTTGAACATTAAGCTGATCAGAAGATGTTTGATCTGCATATACATCAACTGGAAGACTCATATGGTCTACCACGAACGTTGCATCTTTTGTTTGTGACATATATCTATTAATCACAGTCATTATGTCAGAAAGCTGAACTCCTTTTTGAGTGATAGCTTGCTGGTTAAACATAATTTTGTATTTTGGTTGGCCATTTGTTAAGTCGATTTTTCCATCCACACTTAATCCATCTATTGTGGATAATTTTTTTCGTGCTTTTTCAGCCGTTTTATCTAAGGTAGCCTGGTCGGAACCGGCAAACATGATCTTCATTTGCGAATCATCACCGGAAATATTTTGACTCGTTACGGTATAGGCCACATTTTTCGAAAGTTTTGGAAGAGTGGAAGCTAACTGCGCAATCACTGTATCTGCTTCTTTCTCATTCTGTAATACTACTGAAAGATTGGCTACATTTGGTTTCTGTAAGAAACCACCGCCTTGATCGAACACGTCATCACTTTGTGGCGTACTGGTTGCACCAAACGTTGATGAATAAGACTCTACTTTTGTATTCTCTTTTAAATTCTTTTCCACCTTTTGAACCTCAGCATCTACTTGTTGTAAAGTACTTCCTTGAGGCAATTCTACTTTAATTGCAACCTGACCCGTTTTAGCACTCGGCAAGAATGAAACAGGAAGGAAAGCTGAATAAGAGGCTCCAAAAATAAATAGTAAAGCCGAAATGAGCACCACAAGTTTCTTATGCTTTAGTGCCGATAGTAGAACAGGTTTCATCATAGGCTCAAGAGAAACAGCCTTCTGCTTAGATGGTGCTCCTTTCCATCCCATAAAAGTAAGCGTAGGAATGACCAGCATAGCAACAAAAAATGAAATAATTAATGCAATGACAACAGACCACGCAAACCCACTGTAAGAGGCACTTACAATTCCTCCTACAAAAGCTATGGGAATATACACAGCTATAGTTGTAAGTGTTGAGCCAAGAATAGCCGGAATCATTTCATGAACGGAAGCACTTAAAAGTGGCAGTAGTGCTTTGTTTTGAGACTTTTCTCTTCTACGATACATATTATCAAGGATAACAATCGAATCATCTACAATACGTCCCATGGCAACAATTAGTCCTGAAACGGTTAAGATGTTAATTGTAATGCCCATTGTTTTTAAAATAGCAGCTGTTGCTAACAATGAAATCGGCAACGAAATAGCTATAAGCAACGTAGATCGCACATTTCGGAAAAAGAAAAATACGCAAACCATGGAGAATAAACAACCAAGTAAGCCTTCTCGAATTAAACCATTTAACGAATCGTTTAATTCTTTTTCACGATCCAATTGCGGTGTTAATGAAACAGATCCATCTTTAACAAGCTGCAGTCCATGTACTCGTTCTTTTACATGTTGGGCTACGTCTGTAATATTGGCAGAAGGCGTTTTAATGACATTTAATTGAACACTTGGTTTACCATCTATTCTGGCAACTGTTTTCACATCATTTAACGCATGTGAAATGCTTCCCACTGCTGAAAGAGGGATGGAATTACCGTCCGCATTTTTAATTTTAATGTTTTTCATTTGCTGTTCATCGAGTTTCCATCCCTCAAAGGTAACGGGGATCGATAGCTGATTTTGGAGTACAATACCTTTAGGTAATGATGGAACGGATAAAGATAGTGCTTTATTTAAGTCATCCATCGTTAGATTATTTTTCGATAAATCCTTCATTCTTACTGTTAAAACATATCCATCTTTTGCTCCACCAAATGTGGAGACATCAGATACTCCAGGAACGGTTTTTAATTGCTGAACGATATCTTGTTGAACAGTTGATTTCAATTGGTTTTCATCCAACTTATCACTCGTTAAGTTGTACGTAAGTATAGGAAAAGAACTGGTTGTAACCCTTGTAACAAGAGGCGTCGATGTAATAGTTGGTGGTATATCGGCGTTAGCCAAAGCTTTATTTACGTCGCTTTCTGCTTGTTTCATGTCTGTATTCATTGGAAAATAGAGACTCATAAATAAGCCACCATCGTATGAGCTCGTTTCAATATCTTGTAACCCATCTGTCGTTCTTGCAGCACTTTCCAATTTGTCTGTAACCAATTGTTTTACCTGTTCAGCTTGATACATAGGTAGACGCATGCTTACAGTAAGTGTTGTATTATTGATGCCAGGGAGATAATCTCTTTGCATTTGAAAAGCTGAAATACCCCCCCAAGCTAAAATAATAACGACACATACGATCATTAAGATAGCTCTTTGCATGGTTCCTTCTAAGAGTTTTTTGAGCATATATTTACTCCTCCTGCTTTAGTATCCTTGTACTGGGAAATCTTCTGAATTCTGTCTTATCTGATTTTTCTGCTCACTTGCTCAATCATGTGAATACTCTACAAGGCTAAATGCAAACTTATAAAGATCCTAGATCGTACTAATCTCCTCAACCGATTCATACATATCCATATTTTTACCTTCTGTTACATAGATTTTTTATCAACTCCTTAAACTATTGATTAGAAAAACGAATAGTAATAGTCTCATGAAGCGTTTTCAAATAGGACGTTTTAAGTTTAAGGCTTGTTATTAAAAAATCATTAAAGATAACATTAAAAATTGATGAAAATGGCAGGTTTTTTGATAAATAATGCTACATTTAATGCAAAGAAGAAATTAGTCTTCTAAATTGCTCTTATTTTCAATTGAATTCAAGCATTAAAACAACAAATATAAAACAGCTTTCATCCAACTTTCCAAGTGAGCAGTCATTAATGGCGTTTGTTATTTATGAATTTGCTGTATTTATGCTGGTTCGACATTCTAAAAAGTTATGGATTCCTACATTAGCACCAATAGCAGCCATTCTTACTTTATTACTTATTGCAATCAGCCGTTTATTTCTCGGCTTACACTACCCAAGTGATATAGCAGCTGGGTATGTATTTGGTGGAGTATGGCTAAGATTGAATGTCTTATGTCTTGAAATTTTTCGACTAATGAAAGGTATTAGCGTATAACCGATTATAAATTAGAATATAAAGATCTCATTTTATTAGATATAAGAGGAGAATATAAATGAAAAAAAGTATTTTAATTGTTGAAGATGAAGTAATGATTGCACGAGCACTTCAAATTGAACTTGAGCATGAAGGATACCAAGTACTTGTTGTGCACGAAGGGAAAACCGGCCTTGAAACTGCCTTAAATAGTAGCATTGATTTGATTTTATTAGACGTTATGCTTCCAGGTCTAAATGGAATTGAAGTTCTTCGAAGAATTAGAAAAAAAGACATCTACTTGCCCATTATTCTTTTGACAGCTCGTGACACCACATTAGATAAAGTGATGGGGCTAGATCATGGGGCGAATGATTATATCACCAAGCCATTTGAAATAGAGGAAGTATTAGCTAGGGTACGCAATAGTCTTCGTCATAGAGCTATCGTTCAGGATGTTAGTGAAAAAAAAGATGTTCACTTATCAATAGAAGATTTATCTGTGAATTTAGAAACTAGAGATGTAATTAGAAAAAACAAGCAGATTATATTAACACCAAAAGAATATGATTTGCTTGTACATTTATTAAAAAATAAAAATATTGTACTAAGCAGGGACAATATTCTCTTGACCGTCTGGGGCTATGATTATGAGGGGGAAACTAATGTGGTGGATGTGTTCATCGGGCATTTAAGAAAGAAACTAGAAGAAGATACTACATCCTCTTTAATCCAAACCATCCGAGGAGTAGGATATGTGATAAGAAAGGATCAACATGAAAATCACCACCAAAGTTAACCTGTTCATTACCGTTTCTCTGTTACTTAGCTTACTTATTGTAAATGCTATTGTATTTTTCTTATTTATGAAAACGACTGTTAATATGGAAGCACATTTGGTTTCGAAAAACGCTAATGCAATGTTGAAGAAATATCCTATTTCCGAATCCTTAACATTAGACAAAAATCTTTTAAACTCTTACATGTCTACTCACTCTTTTATTCGAATCGTTGGGCCGGACTCTAAGGTTATTGATCAGGTCAGTAACGATAAAACTCTCGCCAAGAAAATCTCTCCCACCTTTTCGTCAGAAAAAGACTTTGAACTTAGACCTTTTCAAGAGCATCAAAATTTGGTAGTTCATGTACCGATTTATCAAAATCAAAAAGTGGTAGGGACGTTAGAAATAAGTGAACGATTATCTGGACTAGAAAGTCGCAAAGACATTATCTTATCCATAATGGGGACCGTTACGGCTATCTCTGTTCTTATCTCTTTTCTAGCTGGTAGATGGTTATCAGCCATTATTATGAAGCCTATTGTATCCATGATTTCCACAATGGAGGATATTGAACAAAGTGGGACCTTGAAAAGAATTAGCATGGAAACTGAAACAAAAGATGAAGTGTACAAAATGGCAGCTACATTTAACCGCATGATTGGCAAACTTGAGGAAAACTCAAATAAGCAAAGACAATTTATATCGGATGCTTCCCATGAGTTAAAAACACCTTTAACTATTATTAGCAGCTTTATTACGATTCTTAGAAGACATGGAACACAAGATGAAAAAATAGCCAAAGAAGCAACTGAGGCTATTTATTTAGAAACAAACAGAATGAAAAATTTAACTAAAACATTGTTAAGTCTGGCTGAATTAGAGGACTTCGAAAATATTGAAATGCAACCACTGGATCTTGTTTCTCTCTGTACAACCCTTGTCAATCAATTTAGACAGGTGTATGACCGGCCTATTATTCTGCATAAGAATTCCGAGTCAGTTTTCATCGAGGGAGATGAATTGAAGTTAAAACAAGTGATTATTATCTTTTTAGATAATGCCATCAAGTATAGTACCGATGTAATTGAGGTCTTTTTAGAAAACAATCAACATAAGGGAATTATTCGAATAAAAGATTACGGAATCGGCATACCAGAAGAGGATCAACCTCATGTTTTTGAACGATTTTATCGAGTAGACAAAGCTCGCAAACGGGATTCAGGAGGAAGTGGTCTGGGATTAGCCATTGCTAAAAATATTGTTAGCCTTCATAAAGGAGAAATTAACATACAAAGCAAAGAACATGTGGGAACGGAAATTAAGGTCGTTTTTTCACTTAAGAACTAAAAAGGCCTCTAGAATTAAAAAATTAGTTCTAGAGGCTTTCGTTTTTCATGTACTCTTCCGATAAAATCCATGATGTGAACTAGCTCTTTATACGTTAGACTTCTTAATTGAAATTATTTAGCCTAAACAGAAAATGAACAAAATATAACACATGTAAAATGCTTACAAAAAAGCATATCAGTATTTTACTTGAGGCACTAAAAATTCACGTATACAAAAAGCTCTCTAATAGATGAGGATTAGAGAGCTTTTTAATGCTGGTAACAAGTTGCTATTTACGTATTCAATTTTATAGGATCTTTTACTCTCAATATTTACCCTTATAATCGCAAATCAAACATGAAATATGATTATTTTTACTTTTATAAAATTTATATTCTAGCTTGGTTAAGTAACTTATTTATTTCCGTATCGTTTCAATTTAGAAGTTTTTGTTACAGGTTGTATAAAACGGAAATGTTACTATCTTGTTATGGTATGATTAGCCTACTAAATAGAAAGGGTGATGTAGACAATGACCCTCATTGAAATTAATGATATGATTGGATACTTAGTAAATTACCAAGATAGTGACATTACACATACCCTCGCCAACAAGTTTGAAATAAGTTATTCAAAAGAATTAAGCCGTTTTCAAATATCTGATATTGAAACAGGGATTGTTCATCGTTATGAAGAAATTGAAAAGGCTGCTTTAGCTTTATTTAGTATGCTACATACTAACACTACAGATATTTAGAACTCATTAAATAATTCCAATGCGAAAAAGCCCATTTATCAAGCAATATGAGCCTTTTCCATATATAACTCTATGTTTCTAAATAGAGGTATCTTTACTATTTAGCACCTTTCTTAAAAGCAAGATGTCCTCTTTAATTGCATACTTAACATGTGTATGCGTACATCGATTATACTCTTCTAAGAGTCGATAAAACTCCCTTCTTAATAGAAAATCTTTTTGATTAGTCAAAGTAGTATACTCCTTATTTATTAACTTTCTTTACCCATACTTATTAAACTAATTATTCCCTTTTATTTCTTTCAAAAACAAGTAGATGTGTTAACACCCCTGCCTTTTATAAAGTACTTACGTAACGGTTTATGTAAGGACACCCTATAATAGATAGCTTTACTTATATACCCATATAAAATAAGCCAAGGCAGAAAGTGCCTTGACCTTATGATTTATTTTTATTGTAAAGATATCTGAGTATCGGAATCTAATGCTTGCGAAAGGTTTGATTTAATTCTTATATTAGTAAATGAAAGCCCAAGTTGAATGGCCGTTTGAGCAATTTTCGGTCGAATTCCTGATAAGGTAGACTTTACGCCAAGTAAATTAAGAGCATCAATTAATTGGAATATTTGATGAGCAACCATTATGACTCCTGTTAAATCAAAAAGAAGAGAACCACTGCTTCTGTAGTAGTCCTCTTCTTTTTATAGCTAATGTTTATTATAATTCGGCTCATTTAGTTCCTTTAGTATGTGATGTTACAGGCTCGCCTTGTTCTTTAATATTCACTTCTTCTTTCCTTAGAGTCTCCGATACTTTTTCATTTTCTTCTTTACGTCGTTTGCCCACCACTACTTCTTCTGTTACTACAGGCTCTTTTGATACGGTCACTTTTTCTTCTTCAAGGGGGATACGAACAGACTCTTCATCTTCAATAATCTGTGTATTGGCTCTTTTATCGGATACAGGACGACGTTCCACATATACTTCATCATGCTCTACAGGAATATTGACCGTTTCTTCTTTATGAAGAACCTCCTTATCGACTTGAACTTCTCCTGTTTGGACTCTTTCCTTATCTACATGTAATTGTTCTTCTTTTAACTCAATATGTTCTTCTGCATTCTTTGGAACGTCGTGTTCATGTTCACGATGTTCCCCATATAATGATTTATCATAAACAGAGTCACCTTTGGCAAAAGGAGAATCCCCTCTCTTTTCTAGGAAAGGATTTGTTTTGGTTTCTCGATTAGTATTTGCTAACAATAATACTTTTCCTTTCTGTAAATCATCTGCATAAGCACCGGCTTCTGTGTGTGGAACACCTAGGTTAATTAAGCGCTGTTCTACTTTAGCTTTATCTTTATGAGGATCTTGATGGTGATCTGGTGAAAATACATGTTTAATTTTATCCATAATTGATTCATCTCGATGACCTGTCTCCGTCGTTTCAATTCTCTTTACGTCAATCCCTTCTTTGTTTTCTACTTCTAGATAATCCTCATCGTCTATATCGTTAGTAGTTACGAGAGAAAGGTCTTTCTCTTGAAATCCTTGAGTCTTTAAGTTTTGAATAGCTGTGATCACAGCCTCCTCATTTTCGTAAGTACCTATCACATTTTTTGTCATTAGTAACTCCTCCTTCTATTATAAAAAGCTATTTAGAAAATTAATTTCATCTGTGTTACTTTTAATACCCACATGTCTTTTTATAAAACTTTTTTAAAAATAATAAAAAATCTCTAAATTTGAATTAGAATACGATCATGAGATAATCTACAAGTTAAATTGAACGATGTGCCTTTAAAATGTAATGGATAACCTTCAAACTTGTAACTGATAGCTAAAAATATAGGTTTATTAAGCTATTCCATAGGGAAAATGGTTTCAAAGTTTAAATGAAAATAGAGAGGAGCAGGTGGAATGCGACAAAAAGCACTTATTTCTGGTCTTGCTATTTCAACAGTAAGCGTAGGGATTACAACTTATTTATTGAAGGATAAATCAAACTTAGATAAGGTAAAAGGGTTTGTTCGAAGTGTAAAAAAAGCTATTCCATATAAGTCATCGACTCAAAAATTGACTTCGTTCCCTATACACAAAGCTGGTCATCCAGATCCTATGGACACTGAAGATAATAAAATGGTTTCAGAAGGATCTATGTTCCCTGTGCAATATTATAATAAAAAGAAACAGTGAATTATCAATTCATAGTAAATACAAGATAAAAATAGCTTATCATACAGAATACTTTATTGATTTGTATGTATAAGAGATTGCTAGTTGGACGATAATGAAAATAGGAACTCGCATAAAGGGGGTCAAATTATTGAGCGAATATAAACAGGTTTTTTCTACATTTATTAATGATGAACGATTTGACTTACATTCATACCTTACTTATCTATTTATCAATGAATGTCAGAATGATGTAGTAAATCAGTTAGAACAGGAACATATAAATCAATAAATTGATAAATATGAAAAACTGAAAGGATAACTAATAATGAATGGAAAATTGTGTAGGTGACTTTATCTTTCTGAACAGAAGGAATAGGTCGCCTATTGGTGTTTCTTCTAAATATTCACTTTCACTGAGAAAGAATACAATTACCACTTCTTATAATCTACCAGTCTGTTTTGCAATGGACTTTTTGTCAAAAAAGAAATACGCTCAATTCATCATTTGTAAAAATTCGCAACTGGATATTTCTTTCCTTTTTACTTGTCTACATGATTCAGTTACATAATATGACTTCCCCGACTTAACTAAATTTGTATATTATATACGTCTTCATTTAGTGTAATGTATGAATTAAAATAAACATTCCAACAAACAAGTTGTAACAGCTAAATCTAAAATGGGAGATATAATAAAGTAAAGAGTCTATGTATATAGGAGGCATATTGATGATACAACAAAACAAAAGACCGAACTTTAAGGTTGCACACGTTCTCCGGCTTATCTTAAATACAGCATTGATTTTACTAGCTGTTACTTTATCCGTTTTGCTTGGTAAGGAAATTTTCCATTTCATTCATTTCTCAATTTTTAATCGAGGAATTGAGACTCACTACAAAATTCTTGAAAGTATCTTAGTTTTCTTTTTGTACTTTGAATTCATTGCAATGATCGTAAAATATTTTCAGGAGAATTATCACTTTCCTCTACGCT
>Ga0268254_10000243_pt1 | contig 41943 bp, 34 predicted proteins | sample AgamicOrSfrz_FD_200251 | JGI IMG/M metagenome (GOLD analysis project Ga0268254, IMG submission 200251) | Agave microbial communities from Guanajuato, Mexico - Or.Sf.rz (v2) (version 3) | ecosystem: Host-associated > Plants > Phyllosphere > Phylloplane/Leaf | place: Guanajuato, Mexico...
TGCTCAATATAGCCACGTCGATCACTCCGTTCCCCCGCCCGTTGCCGAGCAGGTCAGTGTTCTACGTGGGTCAATATTCGATGCAAATTACTGCGTAGGGTGGGTCAGGATTCCGTGCAAATCAACATGATGTGGTCAAGAGGGCAGCCCGAATTCAGCAGAGGATATCAAAAATGCCTATTTTTAAGGCGCGTTTATTCCGCGCGATGAAAGATTTAACAAATATTACGCAATTCGCATATAGCTGGCTGGAATCGGGCGGCTTCAGAATTCGGAAAAATCGTACGCTAGTGGTAAAGAAACGTGTCAAGTCGCGTGTTCGTCAGGCGGCTTTGTCGTTCGTCAATATTCCAGAACAGCTTTCGTTGCACGACCGCAAGCAGAAGAGCGCTCGCCATTCTTCGCCGCTTATCAACGGCCTACCGTCATTCCGAGCTTCTTCCCGACCGGGGTGATTCTGCGCAACGCGTAATTGACTTCGAAGTGGCCCGTAATCTGTGCACGCGCAAGTAAGGGTTCGTATAAAAAACTTCAGATTAACGCCGGCATGCCGATAAACACGTTGGAAGTCAAGGTTAGGGCGGCCTTCGACCGGCGCGGCTCAACTTGCCGCATCAAGCGGCGTGATGAAATCTGTCTGTCGACCCAAGTTCTCGCGCGTTGGAACGGACCGTGGCACTACTATGCGACCGGTCCGCGCGCATGCTCGCATGCGGCAAACATGGATTGCTGCGACGATTGGCAGCATCGGAAAGAAAAGAACAACAGGGATATCGTTCATGGCGTTGAGTTGGGGACTACTCGGCCCGGGGGTACTAACGGTCGAGAGGCGTGTGAGAACGCTCGGTGTGTCCGCACCAGTGCGAAATTTCAATGAATTGGCAGTGCCGGGTCTGGGCGGTGTGTGGTTCGGAAAGCAGTTGATGTTAGCCACGCTCGGCGTTAAGGTCGCGCAGGGCGCGCGCGCACAACGGCGTCAACTCACCAACATTGAAACGGCGAATGCGATCGAGGCGCTCGCCTGCTGGCTCGGTTTCAGACGCAATGACTGGCAGGCAGTGCCCAGACTACGCGGTGTCAACAAGATGCGCGGCATGACGCAAGACGCGCTCAGCTTTCGCCGCCTGCGGGAGCAGAAATTTTATGTGACGCAGCCGATGCGCATGTCGACTGTCGAGGCGCTACCAGCGCTTGGCCTCGTTGATGCCACCGGGACGCGTTTCAATACCTTCGCATGTTCTGAGGCGGGAGAGGCATTCATCGCGGCGGCGTGCGCTCACGCGCATCCGAACCGCCGCACGGTGGCCGATCATCTGATCGACTGGACCGCGGACACCAGGCCGATCGGCTCGCTCGACAAGCTCGGCAGCGTCCTCATGCCAACCCTACCGCTGCCAGAACGTGCGCGCGTGTTGCTGACCGAGCGTCTAAGGAGCCGCGGCCGGAACGAGTCCGCCGACATGCAGCAGCGCCGCTGCGAAGCGCTCGATTGGGTCGAAGCCATTCGCCTCAAGCCTTCCGTGTCGATCGACTGGGACAATCGGCCGGACGAGATCAGACACGACGCGCATTGGAACGACCTGCGGGCGGGCGCGTTCTTCACGCTCGCCCGCGATGCCGCGCTCGACGTTCTCGACGCGCTTGAAGCACAGATTGGCCAAAACGACAAGAGCGGCAAAGGCCGTGTCCTGTCGCTGCGTGATGCGCTTCACGACGGCATTCGCGTGAAGCTTGAAACGCTGCGGCGGGCATCGCAACGCTTCCGCGGCGAAAAGCATACCGACACGGAAGCAAATCGTTTCTGCGATGACTGTCTCCTGCCCGATGACAAGCGCCTTCTGCGCGAACTCGTTAAGCGCGATGGCCGTGTGTTGGGACTGCGTGGCGACGACATCGTGCCTGGCTCGGCGTATCAGGGCCGCGAGCAGCGCGAGGCGGGCTCGGCACGCGACGACACCGAAGCCGCTGCGCCCGACACGTCGATTGACTGGCCGACCGGCCTTTCATTCCGTGTTCGCAACCTGTTCCTGCTCAATGCTGACCTGCGCGGCGATCTCGAACGCTGGCTGAATCAGCCGGACGGCGTTGTGTCCGCCATTGAAGGCGTGCCGGAGGAACTCGTATGAGTCGCGACCAGAAACTTGCACCGCCGTCGCTTGCACAATGGTTCGCGGGTCCGGAGGACGCCTGGGTGGGCCGCTTCGGCTGGCTGTGCGGTTATTCCGCAGACGCGGATTTTCTCGATCTCGCAGCCGAACTTTTCACGCGTCAGACTGCGGCGCAGCGCGCGCATGTGGGCAGCATCGCGCTTGGAGTGATGCTCGACGCCGGCAATCCCGCTATTTCGATACTGGAAGCGCCGGGCGTCGCGCATCTGCCGATCCGTGCCGAAGTGGAAAAGAGATTTGCGTTGCTGCACGCGAAGGTCGCACTGCTCGGCTTTCGTCATCGTGACCGCGCGGGCGAGTGGATGGTGCGGCTCATCGTGTCGACGGGCAACTGGACGCAGCAGACCATCGAGGAAAGCCTGGATCTCGCATGGTGCGTCGACGTGTATTCGCGCGACTTGCCCGAAGCGCATTCGCCTGACGAGGAAACGCTGCATCGCTGCGCGGACATCGAGGCAGCGCGCGGCATGCTCGAACGGCTTGCCCGGCTGTTCGACACGCGTTTGCTGGACGCCGCTGCTCCCGTGCGCGAACGCGACACGGGACTTGCCATCGATAACCTATCGGCGTGGATCGCGCAGTGCGTTAAACACGCGCCGAACGGCGTCGCGCGCTTTGTTCACAACGAGGATGAGTCGCTGCTCGACCAGTTGCCCGAACGGATCGCGCAAGCAGGCATCGACGTGGCGAGCAATCGCCTCGCAATGGGCTCGGGCTTTTACGAGAGCGCAGCGCAATCGAGCGAAGTGCCGGCGACGCTCTCCGCGATCGTCGCCCGACTCAAGACCAAGAAGCTGTTGTCCGCGAATCCGTCGGTGGACGTCTTCATCAATCCGCTCGCGTGTCAGGCCGTAGCACAAAGCGCCAAGGCGATGAACAAGGCCAACATGACGATCCGCGCAGCGGCGCAGCCAAGCGCGATTTTCAGCGACGGACGGACGCGCGCGCTGCACGCGAAATTCTTGCTCGGCTACAAGGCCCGCAACGATTCGCCGTATTGTTTGAGCGCGTGGATCTATCTCGGCTCAGGCAATCTGACCGGGCCGGGCTTTCAGCGCGCCGCGCGGCACGGCGGCAATCTCGAAGCGGGCGTCGTGTTCTCCACGTCCGATTTGATCTGGTCGCGCGCGCAGGAATTTGAGCCGCATCATTTCGTCGAGAACGTGCTGCCAGTGCATCAGCGGGACACGCTCGAACCCGACGCGCTGACCGCGGGCGGCGACATGCCCGAGCGCGAGGACGCGTATCTTGCCGCGCCGGTGGCCTGGCTCGCGTGGCATCCGACGGGCGACGACAGCGGCGAGCTCGCTGTCAATGACGACGCTCAGGGCGCATTCGAAGTTATTGACGTGTTGGGCGAAGCCTGTGCGCGCAGGAGCGGCGTGAACACATTCCTCTGGCACGGGCCGCGACCGCGCGTCGTCACCGTGCGCTGGCAGGTGGGCGATCGCGTCGCGGTTGGGGACGTGCCGGTGGTCGACGAGTTCGGCCGTGTCGCGGCGGCGGCGCTGCCTGCGCTCGAATTGGAGGAAGCGTGGTGGCAACTCGCCAACTTCCCGCAGCCGCCCGGCGATGACGTCGATGGCGGCGACACCGACATCGACGGCACACCGAGCCCGGCGCCGCCGCGTGGCGAGCATTCGCGCGCGCGCTACGCGGTACGCGAGATGATGAACTTCATCGAGCGGCTAGCCGAACGGCAGACGGCCGTCGCTGAACCGGACTGGAGCGCGTGGTGCTGCCGCCTCGAACAGACGCTCACGCTGCTCGCCGACAGCGACGGCGTGCGCGCATTCCGCGAGATGCGACTCGATCCGCTCGCCGCGTTGCGCGTTGAATCGTTTCGGCCGACGTATGCGGAATGCGGCGCGACGCCGCACGGCCAAGCGTACGAAGCGCTGCTCGACCGCATCGGCGAAAGATGGCAAATGGCGCGGGCAGAACCGATTGGGGAGGCATCGTGAAGCAGCATTTCAAGGGCTGGGCAGCGGTCGCGGTTGCGCTCGGCGACATCGCGCGAGAAAGCCGCAGCTCGTCCTGGCTTGACGACGGGCAACGCGCGAGCCTCGCGCGCATCGCGGAACACGTCGCGCGGAATGGGGTACTGCTCGCCGATGAGGTAGGCATGGGCAAGACCCGCATCGCGGTGGCACTGGCGAGTGCGGTGATTCGTGCGGGCGGCCGGGTCGCGATCCTGGTGCCGCCCGCACTGCCGTATCAGTGGAAGGCAGAACTCGACGAGGCCGGCATCACCGACGTTCCCTTGTTGCGCAGTCTGCGTCAGTACATGGACGCATGGTTTCCGGCCAGCGATCGACCGAAGCGCCCATGGTTCGATCACGATGCGGTGGTGATTTCCCACGCGTTCGCAAACTGGCGCTTTGGCGGCGGCAGCGACACATGGCGGTGGGCGCTCATGCCTGAGTTGTACGCGCAGTGGCATCTTCACACGAACAATCGTCTTCCTTACGGCTACCGCGCCGACGACGAAAAGCGCGCGCAGCGGGAACCACAAGCAGCGGTGGCGGAATGCATCGCGCGAGCCATGTACGAGCCAACGCGCGCTGTGCCACGTCGTCTCGCCGATGCGCTGTTCGGCCCTATCACCGATTGGCGGCGCGCGTGCCAAGCCGATGCCTATCGCAGCGACGGGCCCATGCGCGGCGCGCTTGAAGGTGCGATCGGACTCGGCCTCGGTGTCTTCGATCTCGTCATTCTCGATGAAGCGCACAAGAGCCGGGGCGAACAGTCGGTGCTGTCTTCGCTGTTCGGACGCGTCATCCAGCGCAACGCAAACGCGCGCTGCCTCGCACTGAGCGCGACTCCGGTCGAGTTGAGCGTACAGGACTGGAAATCGACGCTTGCGCGTCTGGACGTGGCCTCCTCTGAGATCGACGCGTGCATCGACGAATACGCGCGCGCAGTCGAGCGCGTGCGTGAAACCCCGATGGACCGCCCCACGCGTGACGTGTATAAACGCTCAGCTCGGGCGTTTGAAGATGCGCTAGCGCCGTATCTGCTCAGGCGTGACAAACGCGAGGATCGGCACGTCAGCGACTTCGAACGGCACACGGGCGAGCCGCATCATGCGTATCGCGCGGTTCAGGAAATTTTCGTGAAGACGGCTGGGCTTCCTCTGCCGTGGCGTCGCGCGGTGTGCGCGGCGGAATCACTGTCGCTCACCACGCGGCGCGCCGAGGACGCGGGCGTCAACCGGTTGTATCTGACCTTTGCGAACGGGCACGGAATCGCGGGCTGGCTTCGGAAGACCGAGCAGGATGAGACCGTAGACGAGGCGACACCGCCACCGACGGATGACGGTGCCGGTCCGTCCGATGCCGTTACCAACAAGCGCAAGCAACGTGCTGCTTGGTGGAAAGGCGTCCTTGGCGCGGCGTTCCGCGATGATGACTCGCATCCGCTTTTCGATCACCCGGCGATTCTGGAGGCCGTCAAGGAGATCGAGCAGGTGTGCGATCGCGATGAGAAAGTGCTCGTGTTCGGGCGTTTCACCGCGCCGCTGCGCGCGCTGACCGAATTGCTGAACGCGCGCTCGATGCTTATGAGTCTTGACATGGGCCTTCCGTGGCCGCAGGCCACGCTGTCGGAAAGCGAATGGACCGCGGCGCAAGCGGCCCACCGGCAACTCGGACGTACGGAGAATCTTGTCTACGAGACGCTCAAGAGCCGCCTCGCCGATCAATATCGGCAAATCGAGAATCAACGGCGTTCGTTTCGCGCGCGACTCATCAAACAATTGGGCGAAGGTCTCGGCGCTGTGCCAGAGCATGCGCTCGCCCTGCGTCTCTTCGATGCTTTCCAGCGCTCCGTCACAGCCGCCGAAGAGAGCGACGAAGCCTCGCCGCTCGCGCAGGTCGCGCGCACGTTGCAAGAGTTACTGAACGCGGCGGACGCGCCAGTGGCGCCGGCAGCGATCGCGGGCGCGTTCATCGAGTTCGTGGATGCGTCGGTGGATCGCGGTGAGCATATTGACGACACCGACGCAGATGAACAGGACGTGATGCCACTGTGGCAGCGCATCACGAGCGAGCTCAAGGCGCCCCAGGGCGGCTTCGCGCGCCTGATGAACGGCGACACTGGGCAGCGCACGCGCCGTTTGTTGCAACTTGCGTTCAACCGCGACCATAGTTTTCCACGGGTGCTGGTTGCGCAATCGATGGTCGGGCGCGAAGGGCTGAATCTGCACAAGGCTTGCAAGACGGTCGTTCTGCTGCATCACGAATGGAATCCAGGCGTGGTTGAGCAGCAAATCGGGCGCGTCGATCGCATTGGCAGTCTGTGGCAGAAGTCGCTCGACAAGGCTATCGCTGAGGCAGCAGACGCAGAAGACACGCCGCGCATCGTCGTGCGTCCGGTGATCTTCACGGGCACCTACGACGAGTGGAACTGGAACGTGCTGCGCACGCGCTGGGACGATCTGCGCGCGCAACTGCACGGTGTGGTGATCTCACCGCACATGGCGCAGGAAGCAGGTATTCCGCCGTCAATCGTCGACGAGATCAACCAGGCTGCACCGAACTTCCGGCCGCTAGGTCTTTTCGGACCATTCATTCAACATAACGCCTGAAAGTGGAACCATCATCGTCAAAGCCCGTTGCAGCGTCTAACCTCGACATGCCGCCGCCAGTGCACCGCATATTGTGCAAGCGGCGCATCGACGAACTCTCCGGAACTGGACGTACGAACGGTTGACTGGAAATATACCTCACCTGTCGAGCTTCAAGGGCAGTGTGTACAAACTGAAATCAACGAATTAATGAGTTGCTATGAGGGAGAAATGAAGTGATGGCCGATACACGGAAACAACAATTGTTTGACGCGATGGTGTTGCTTGAAATGGCTTTCACGGAAGGCGACATGGAGAGATTCGGATTTTCTCCAGATTTCAAGCTCGACGATCTAATGCGCGCGGCGCACGACTTGATTCAGAACGTACACAGTGATGGCGAGAGCGGGTTGGAAGAATCGACCCGAGATATATTGGAGAGACTCAAGATTGCGCATAAGATTGATGAGGTTCGTTTATACATTCCTCGGTTTTTCGAAAGCAAAGAAAAATCTGATCGCGACAACTCGGACACCCGTGTGAGCGATGGCGTTTTGGGCGAGCTTTCGATTCCCATTGAGAACGGAAATTTGAATGGAGCTATAGCGAAAGTCAATGCTTCAATCAAGGATAAAAAACTCGACGTCGTGAATATTGAAACTATCGAGCAGGCCAGATTGTTCGGATTAGGCAGGGTTGCGGTTGCTCTTCGAGTTTGGCACCAGGCATAATCGCGGGCACGATCTAACCCAACTGAGCATGTTCTCCTGCAATACACCGTCTCATTCGAAGGAGGACAGCGATCTCGTAAACCCTTCACTTATCCGCAACCGGTCCCGCTTCAGATCGGTCACCGCCCCGGGGTCAGAGTTCAATCGGCGAGGTGGCTCGAAATTCAGTCGGCGCGGGGATGGCAGCGGACTATACAGTGTCGTTTGCCAACACACTAACAACGGGGAAGCATGGAGAAGATTGATCTAGTAGTAAGCTTGTTGCGAGAACACGATCGTACGTCTTGGGTTGCCGACCAAGTGGCGTCGACTTTTGCGCAAGGCGTTTCGATGAATGTAAAGGATGCGCAAGCCGATATTGCTTTCTACAGTCTTGAGCCCTCCGATCTCACGAGTCGCGAGCGGCAAAAGCGGGAAAAATACGAAACAACTAGGCCTTATACAGATGGCGAGAAACTGGAATTGCTGGCTGAGGCGTTAGAAACGCTGTACATCGATCTACCAGCAATTCAGGCGGCGGGGTTGGAGGCATTACAGGATCTCGGCGGTGGCGGTGCTAGCATCGAGTTTGCGGCGCCAGACGAGCCGGAGCAGGGCCTGCATGGATACACCATTGAGTTGCGACATCTACAGGAGCGACGAGAACTTCTCAACGTAAGCTTTGAGCAGTTTAGACAGGAGTTGATGAAGTGACTTCGCTCTCCGATCTGCAAAACGCTTACAACGGCCTCTTGGCAGGCCACGCCCCTGTTGCGTCTTCTGGGCAGGCGAATGATGCGTTTGAGGTGTATACGCTTTCGCTTGTGCTGCGTGCCGCTCGTGACGAGGCAGCAAATATTCGGTTCGAATCCACTAGTGGGATTCCCAATCCCTCTCCTCTGCGATTTCGCACTTCGCCAGGAAGGATTTTTTCTACGGCTCACGATTACAGTCACGCGGTCATCCAGTTTCCCGACGGCTTGGCATTCGAAGCACACATTGGGGTCTACGTTGAGGGATTGGCTGGTGTCCTGCATGAGTGTGACGTGCTGGTCGTTGACGCGTCGGAAGGGCAGTTTTGTCGCAGGAACAGAGTACATCCGAAGAAGCCGAATACTGTCTTGACTGCCGAGTGCAAATTCTATGCTGGGAAATTGGGCATTGACTTGGGGCGTCAATTCTTGGGGGTGACGACTGACCTGGGGTCCGAGGGACGCTTCTTCATAAGCAACGCAGACGGCAAATCGGTGGACCGCGTGCTCGCCCACCACAAACGGCAGAGATTCTTTGGTCTAACGCCACTCGATATTGACGCAGAGAGTCAGGTTATTGCTTTATTCAGAAACACTTTTCGCAATCTGCGGGCGAAGCGTCGATAGCGAGTGGCTGGTGGATGGGGTACAGGCTGAGACTGGCGGGCCAGGCCTTAGCCAAGTTCGCTTGACAGCCGGCCCCGGTTGCAAGCTTGCTTGATGTTTGGGCCCATACAACTGAAGTGCACCCAAGCGCCATTATTTTGCCACGGGCACAGTCCAATCGTACTAGCACAGCGGATGCACCGACAGCAGCGGTAAGCCGTTTATCATGTTCACGCTGCGCATTCGCCGACAGAAACGGGCTCACGATAGTTGAAAAAGGTAAAAAATGGAAGTCGAGGATTCTAATGGTTTACCAGATTCGAGAATGGAGCGGTTCATAGCTTTCGTGAAAAGTGGTCACATTCCACTAGATGGTGTCATGTCGCCGCTTACACGGGAGTTGGTAGAGATTTTTGGTGCAGAAGGAAAAGACTAAAACCTCTACTCGTTCCCTATTATGTCACGGGGACGACATAGCGCGAACTGCCAATATCATCCATCGCCTAACGCCTCGGACATTTATAGGGGGCGTCAGGTTTGTGGAAAAGCTTTCTTTTCTGAGAAGGAGATCGGTTGCATGGGATCGCTGTCGGAATTTGTACAAAGCCCTATCTTTTCACGGCTACCCTATGCGTCGCTCGGAATCATTATCCTGGGGGGAATCTTTTGGTGGCGCGCGGGTTCCATCCAAAGCATTCTTGAGCGAATCTGGTATTTAATGGCAGGGAAAACTGACGTACATGATCCGGCATTGAAAATTTTCCTTCAAAAAAATCGGGACTTGGAGAAATTTAGATTCCTTTATCGATTGAAGGTCGAGACCTTTTCTGACATGCAGAATCTTATCGCTTGGGCAGATAGACATAACATTGGAATGCGTCAACTTCAAAAAATTCGATCATGGATTGATACAAAAACAAAAGAGATAGTTCGAGAACCATCCAGGTACCATTGCAAAAGTAGATTCATTTTTGCCGTTGTCGCGTCGATAGTATTTCTCTCTGCCGCGAACTTCGGCTCATCTCCCATGGCGTATTTTAAAATGAAGGCCTCCGGGACTTGGTTCGCGACGGACGCTACAACAGTCAGGGCGCTTTGGAAAGGTTGGTGGTTTGGCGATGGTTGGTCGTTTAATGTGTCCGACTGCGCAGATGAACAAAAAATAACTCGCGAGACGGGGTTCAATGAAACGGAGGCCACTTTAATCTGCAAATCCATGAAAGACGGTGGTGAACTACGGTCGCTAACAAAAGAAACTATAAAATTTCAACGATGGTTTGGGGGAGTTGCTGCGCTAGTGGCTTTGGCAATCGCCTTCCAGAATTTTTTGAGCGCGCTTAGTGCACAGGACGCAGAGAATCTTCGAAAAAGACTGTACGGTCAGAGGGTGGAGGTTTCGGGGCAAGGGGTAGAGGTGGTTAAGCCCAAACCTAGGCGCCCGCGACGCAAGAAAATTTCCGATGATCAGCCTGAAGATGGTGCAGGGCAAGCTACCGCAGAAAAAGAGGAAGTGCCCAAGGTCTCGGTCGGCAGCCAGAGTTGAGATGTGCTAGAGGGAACGGGGCGCCGCCGCTCGGTTGACTTAGGAGGTGGACATCCATGAGGGGGCATTCGCTACGGCTGACATTTCGGCATTCGTGCCACCGCTTCATTCTGTCAACCGCCATTTGACCGCCAGTGATGCGCACCGCATTGTCCGCCTTTACCGACATTCAAAGGTCGGATGGCATCGGGTGGCGTGCAACTTGTCTGACTGGTTTGAATGACGCGCATCATGAAGATGTGACACGCTATCGCCGATGCAAATTTGGCAGGTTGATCCCACAACCTCGTCCCCCCCAAACAAGTCATTCATCCGGCGTGGATTTCGGTAGACTTATCGTCCGTGGCAAGGTAAGACGGCAGAGAACCCCAGTGCATCCGTTTGCGCCCACTCCTCCGAGAATAAGATCATTACGACTATCACCCTGGACGATTTTACCGCCGAAGCGATACTTCCTCCGGCCGGTCAGATATACAAGCTCACCAGATTGCTGAACGATGCCGAAGTCGAATATGTATTGAACGAAGTCAAACTAAGATCGCTGGCAAAGGCAAGCATCACACTTCCCGGCGACTGGCTGCAGAAGCGCGCTCAGCAAACTCACTCCACTACCGTCAAAAGCTGGACGTCTGGGGTTGCCTTTTCGTTTACTGCTCCGCCGTCATTCTGGAGAAACGACGATCCGCCGTACGGCGGACCACTCGAGAAACGATATGCCTACTGCCTGCTCGTCGAGGTCGAGATTGATCACACGGTTTATCTCTTCATACAGCGCCTCAACGCGCCTTCGCCCGTCGAAGCAGTGCGTAACTGCGCTAAGCCTCCTCGGCCACCTATTACGCCCGACCCGTTGAAGCCTTGGCAGTTTCTCGCGCCATGGATTGAGGAGAATACGCGAATAGAACGATTGTCGATGCGACCAATGGCATTGGTCGAGACGGCGCTACGGCGAAAGGTCCTGGAAGCCCGCGATGTCAAGACGGTTCTTTCCACTCTTGGAATTCAGACCACTGTTCCCGGCAGCATCCAGATTTTTGGTGCCGAGGCAAAAACCCGAAAATTGGGATTGAATGGCCGATTTCGCCTGTTACCGAAACTGCAGAAAATTGCGGAACAATCCGGGCGCTTAAACCTTACCGAACTCGAAAAGTGGATAGTCAAGGTGACATCAGCGTTTCACGGAAAGTCCTCAGCGTCGGGTCCGCCCACAGATCTGTTCCAGGCATTCGCTCAACCCGTGGACACGCTCGCGGGAGAAAAGGCCGACAGCCTCCTGATCGATTGCCAGGCGATTTGGAACCGTCTTGAAGAGAAACGAATTGTCTTCGAAAACTCGTCGCAGGGCCGGTTGCGAAAGCACGACTTTCTTGATGTGTTGGATGAGCCGATCAAGCTCGCTGCTAAAAAGCTCGCCAGTGGTAGCGTGAGCTCCAGCAATTTCGAGGGTAAGTTCATTAAGGGGTTCAAGGGAAGAAGCGTGAGCGCCGTTTTGTCCGTATTCAAGGCAAGTGTCGGCTGCACGATCTCAGAGCTGGACAATATTTTCGTGTTTGACGAACAGGAATACGGCAATCGCCGGCTGCCTTTGAGTGACTACATTTCCCGCGAGCGTCTTTTTCGGGTGGCGTTCGCTGGAGGGAAGAAAATTTTCGCAGCCGAAGGCGTTTTTACAGAAGCAGATCCTGCAAAATCAAGCGCGCAATTGCTGAAGATTTTCTCCCCCATCAACGGCGCAGAAAAGGTCACGTCCGAGAAGGGCAAGCCGGGCAAGATGTCTACGGGATTCCCAGTCAATTCTTCTTTCGCCATGCTCGTGGACGCACTTTCGCGTTCGAACGCCATGGTATGCGACGACTCAAAGAAGGAATGGTGCGATTTTCTCGCGTTGAAGCCACCCAGCGCGACATCCGGGGCGGAAGTGAGCTGGCTTCATGCGAAGGTAAAGGGAACGCTGAGCGGCGGCACGACAAGCGCGTCGAACCTCCAGGACGTAATCGGGCAGGCGGTCAAAAATCTGGGCAGGCTGCGTTTATCTCGGAAGGTGGTAACCTCAGCCAAGCGTAACGTAGCATGGGCCGGAAAGTATGTTTTTCCAGAAACGAACGTCACGACCGGCATTGATTGTTTCATGCCGCACGCCCGCATCGGGACTTTACCTGCATTCATTGACCAGCTCGATGAAGCGGCCTCTGACCCAAGAACGCGATATCGCGTTTGCATCGTTGTCCCTACATTATCGCGAGACCATATAACCAAAGAATTCGCCAAGCTTGGGACCTCCGCCGCAGCACCCGAAGTGGTACAACTTTTCTGGATCCTGAGCGGCTTCATGCAAAGCTGTCTGGAAGTGCATGCGCAACCCGTCGTGCGATGTCGTAGATAGCAACGCCGCGATTCCGCTGCCTGCACACTTCGCGTGACATACGCTGGCTTCACTAAGTCCCATAGCACCCTCCGCTCGCCGATTCACATCAACGCAGGAGCACGTCGATATGGCCAACTATATGGCCTGCAATGTGGGGGTAGATTAAAGCGGGGGTAGGCGCGTGCGGATCAACGTCATTCAAGCGACGAGCGCCGATCAACGAACGTCCGCAAAGGCAGACGCGCCACCGATCGGCTTGATCCTCGAACGGCTGTTGTAAAAACCGCCGGTCAGGTAGAAGGAATCGAAGCGCGGCGCAGTTGAGGGTCAGCAGCAAACTGGGTAGCGGAGGATCGATCGGCACGCTTCTATGCTGACACATCGAGGGCGGGTTGATCCAGTGCGATTGTGTCTACGATGGCTTGGAACTCAGTGAGTAAATCCGATTTGTTGATTTTCACGCAGTCTTAACCCACCGTTTTCATCTAAATCTGACCCACCCAGGGACAGCGTAGTACATCTATTCCGGTGTGGATAACTCTTCGTTTCCAGCCGGTTTTGCTGCTCTTTTTCTCGTTGCCTTTGCCTTGGCAGAACTGGTCCTGAAGCGCCATGATTCATTGCCGGTCTCGACGATGTGGCAGTGATGCGTAACCCGGTCCAGCAGCGCTGTCGTCATCTTTGCATCCCCGAACACGGTCGCCCACTCGCCGAAGCTGAGATTGGTGGTGATCGCGACGCTCGTATGTTCGTACAGCTTTGAGAGCAGGTGGAACAGCAAGGCGCCACCGGTCTGGCTGAATGGCAAATAGCCCAGTTCATCGAGAATCACCAGGTCGACGTACATCAGCTTGTGAGCGATCTGGCCTTGTTTGCCGGTGGATTTCTCCTGCTCCAGAGCGTTGGTCAGCTCGACGGTCGAGAAGTAACGCACACGCTTGCCGTGGCGCTGTACGGCTTCGATTCCGATTGCCGAAGCGAGGTGCGTCTTGCCGGTGCCGGGGCCGCCGATGAACACAACGTTGTGTGCGCTCGAAAGGAACGACAGTTCGCTGAGTTCACGAACCAGCGCTTCATCAACTTGCGCCTGTGCGAAGTCGAAGCCTCTCAGGTCGCGATGAGCGGGGAAGCGTGCGGCGGTCATCTGGTAGGCGATCGAGCGCACCTGCCGTTCGGCGGTCTCCGCTATCAACAGCTGCTTCATGAAGCGCTCCGGCTCGAAGTCAGTGTGACGCGCCTGTGCCAGCAGCTCCGGCCAGGTGCTCGCCATGCCGTGCAGTTTGAGGCCCTTGAGCTGGGCAATGATGTCGTTAGACATGACGATCCTCCGGTGGGTGGGCGCGTAACGTCTCGTAGCGGCTCACGTCAGCCGCCGGCTCTTCCTTGAGCTGGAGTTTCGTATCGGCGAGGCTGGCACTCGTGACGGGCGCCTTCAGCCGGCTCAGCACGTTTAGGACGTGCTCGCCACTTGGACGCCCCGAATCCAACGCAGCCTGCACAGCGAGCAGCACGGCATCGAGTCCATGTTCACGTACTGCGGCAAGCACCTGTGTCATGACGCGATCGCCTCCTGAGTGCTTGAGCAGGTGCCGCTGCAACAGCTGCAGCGGCTGCGGCATCGTGATGAACGGCGCGCCGTTGCGTAGCGCGCCAGGTTTGCGCTCGACCAGCGTGATGTAGTGTCGCCAGTCGTAGAAGGTCATGTGCCGCTCGAAGCTGCGTTCGTGACGTGCGATCTCCAGACCATCGGCGACGACGCTGAGATAGGCCGGATAGCAGCGCACACTCACCAGCTGGTTCGTGTATTCGGTGGGCACGCTGTAGCGGTTGCGCTGGAAGTGGATCAGGCTGGTCGACGAGACCCGCAGGGTCTGCTCGACATAGCCGTCGAATGGCCGTGGATTGGGCATCAGCCGGGTGCGCTCGTCCTGCAACACGTCCTCGACTGTCAGCTCGGGCCATTGCGGGTGCCGCATGTGCCAGGCTTCGCGACACTGGCCCGCAACCCATTCGTTCAGGATCTCGAGCGTCTCCCAGCGCCGTAGCGCGGCTTCGTGCCAAATCTGCCGTCGGCGGTCCTGAACGTTCTTCTCGACGATGCCTTTCTCCCAGCCTGCCGCCCGGTTACAGAAATCCGGCTCGAACAGGTAGTGACTGCACATCGCTTCGAAGCGCGCGTTGACTGCACGCTCCTTGCCGCGGCCGACCTTGTCCACGGCGGTCTTCATGTTGTCATAGATGCCGCGCCGGGGCACACCGCCGAATGCGGCGAATGCGCGGGCATGCGCGTCGAACAGCATCTCGTGACTCTGGGAGGGATAGGCGACGAGCCAGAACGCGCGGCTGGCATTGAGTTTGACGTGAGCGACCTCAAGGCGCCGCCGCAGCCCGCCAATGAAGGCGTATTCGCAGCTCCAGTCGAACTGGAAGGCTTCGCCGGGTTCGAAGGCGAGTGGCACGTAGGCCTTCCTGCGCGGGGTTTCGGCCTGCTCCTCGTGCCAGCGCCTCACGAACGCGCTGACGCGGCCGTAGCTGCCCGCGTAACCCTCGCCGCGGATCGCCTCGAACATAAACCGCGCGGTGCGCCGGTCGCGCTTCGGGCGATGACTGTCCGCCCGCAGCCAGCCCGTCAGCTGTGCGGCCCATTCGTCGACGACGCTCGGGCTGACGCGCTTTGGATACTTTGGCTCGACAGCATCGGTCTGCCGCAGCCAGCTGCGCACCGTGTTCCGGGACAGGCCCGTTCGCCTCGCAATCTCGCGCAGCGGGACCTTCTCGCGGAAATACATCCGCCTGATCTTGGCCAATATGCCCACCGTGATCACCTCTGTATCCCCTGCTCAAAGATTGAGCAGGACATTCAATCACGTGGGTCAAAATTCGATGAAAATTACGGCCCTCAGTGGGTCAGTTCTGCATGGACATCAACAGGACGCACCGATCAGGCGAACTCGATCTGGGCGGAAGAAGTTTGTGATTAGCGATGCGGATCTGCGGAATCTTCGGGAAATGCAGCGATCGTTGGCCCCGCTTAAGGCGGCGGCTCGTTATTCTGGTATGTCCTCCAAGCGTATCCGTGCGCTTGTGAAGACCGGCCTGATTGTTTCAACCGGGGTTCGGATCGATACGAACTCAATCGATCGCCTTCTCGGCAGCATCATGGCCAACTGTGTCTTGGAGGCTCGGGCGCTTAAGGACCCTATCAGCTTGGCGGAGGCACTACGCCTGTACGTTCCAATAGAACGGTCAGCAGTATTTTTTGACCGACTCACAAATGGTGACATGCACGTTTCCTTCGAGCGGAGTACGGTATCCGCGCTGCGGAAAATTTTCGCAGACCGTGGCGAAGTGATCGCTATCGCGAAGACGCCGCTCGAATCCAGCCCTGAGATTTCGATTGTCGAAGCTGCGCGTCGGCTCGGGATCAAGCAGGAGGTGATGTACCATCTGGTCAACATTGGCTTGCTAAGGACTCGAATTGGGAAATTGGGGCGGCGATCTGCGCGTGTCGTCGATGTTGATGTTCTGGAGAAGTTTGCCGAGCAATTTGTGCCGCTGATCATAGCGGCAAAGGCGATGAAAATCTCCGCTCGCGAAGCGCCTAGGTGGGCCAGGCAGCGCGGCATTGAGATAGTCAGTGGACCTTCAGTCGACGGTGGACGGCAGTACTGGATACGCAAACCAGTCGGCTTCGAAATGTCCGGTACATCAGCGACCATGTTGCCGCTTCGCTGCCGGGGAAGGAGTAAGTAGAAAAACTAGTCGTTGCAGAAAACCAAGCATGGGCCACTTGCCAAGTCGGCGGTAGCCGATCCGCCAGACGTACAGCTCGCTAGTCGGATCTCGACGTTGAGCGTGCAGGCACAAATGGGAGCGAACTCATGCGGGTGTTTGTGGATACAGAATTCACGGATTTTATTGATTGCAACCTGATCAGCATTGCGCTCGTAGCCGATGACGGTCGGGAGTTCTACGGCGAACTTTCGGACTTCGATGTTTCGACCTGCAGTCAGTTTGTGTACGCGGCGGTTCTCCCGCAACTCGGTCAGTATCCGGGCCGGGTATTCGCGCGCGACGAGCTGCGTTTGGCGTTGCTCAAGTGGCTCGACGAGTTCGCTGGGGAATCCGAACGCATGCTGTGTTTCGACAACGGCGGTGACTGGGAGCTGCTTTGCGATGCGCTTGATGAAGTGCCAAGCGGCTGGTTGCCGCTTCATGTCGGTGGGATGCTCGATCCCCATCGATTGGAGGAGTACTTCCGGGAGCATGGTGGACGGCATCACGCGCTAACGGACGCGCGCGCTAATCGATATGCAATGGGAGATGCCGACGCCGTGAGGTACGATTGAATTATCCAAGGTGGGCGCAGCGTCACGGTGCGTCACTGACGCTCCGCGGCGTCGTCCCTTTTCACCGCGAGATTAGGTGCAGCGTTGAGGCGAACTGCCATATGGCTCGCGCTCCCCTCAGTCGCAGGGAATTCATGGCGAAGATAGCGTCACCATGCCCCATGTACATGCGCTAGCGAAGAAATTCCTCGACGTGCCTGATCACAATTGGATCATCAAGACCGCGCGCCGGATCGCAGGCAACAAGCCGAGGAAGAAGCTCGACGGCTGACGCAAATTCTTTTGGCGCGTCATCGAGAATGAGATATTGGTCGAGAGAAAGGTGTCGCCGTCGAACATAATCGAGAATTCGAAGGGCGCGGCTTTCAATGCGTTTATTCGTCAACTGGATGCGGGCCACATGACCCAAGTTGGGCAAATATTCCGCTCGAAGCGTTCTAGCGTCGAACATGTAAATCCAAGTACTGTGGATCACGATTTCGACAGCCTTCCCCGAAACAATTCGTGCCAATCTTTCCTCAAGCGCACACACTCCCGGTCCGGTCACTTTGGGACCCTGCGGACCGTATTCCAATTCGCCGATCGTTGACGGATGCAGCACGCCGTCGATGTCCAGAAAAATTGTTTTCATTGGTGTGAAGTCGAAAATTTGAGCGGGGCCGATAGGAGCGTATATTCTCTGCACTCCGGCTGATCTCGATTCAGCCAAGTTAAGCATATCCCAACTCGATGCGAGCTACATTCCAACATGGCGGGGTACAAATAAGGTTTCGCTGCAGCGGAGCAGCCGAACGGGCAAGCCCGCTTAATTGGCTTTGCACAAGTCGGTCAGACCGGCCTCGTCGCCGTGCTCGTTCGGCTGATCCAGCGCGCTCGCTGGTGAACTGGGATCGCTCTGTATGCCCGGTGATCGTAGATGGCCTCGAGACGACGAAGGCGAGCTACGTCCGGAGTCTCGCCAAGGTTGTAGTATCACCGGCGCGATCGGCCGGTGATGACGATTCAAACAAGGAAAATAATGCAACCCAATAAGGTTTCACCGTTGTCGCTTTTCAGTCAGCCGCTTCAGTACCTCGTTCCAATTTTCCAGCGCGGGTACGTCTGGACCATCGAGCGTCAGATCCAGCCGCTCTGGTCGGACATAGCCGAACGCGCGAATGAGCTGGTCGGGTTTCAGGAACTGGCCTACCGGGCGAGGCAGAACAATGCAACCCATATGGTGAAGCAGCCGCGGAAGCACTTCCTTGGCACAGTCATTATCACGGACCATCGGTCAGGCCTGCCGGGAGAGCCGGTCACAGCAGAAGTGATCGACGGCCAGCAGCGCATGACAACCACGCAGTTGCTCGCGCTCGCGTTCCGGGACGCCGTGGCGAACGCGGACGATGTCTATGTACGGCAGTCCATCGACGTCTACACGAACAACGCTGCCGCGTATCGCGAGAAGCACTATCACTATAAGGTTTGGCCGACTAATGCAGGTAGAGCGGAGATCTCCACACTGGTGGACTCACGATCTCTTGAGAAGGTTTGCGAGAGTTACCCGATCACGGTGGTCGGCAAGGGCAAAGCGAAAAAGCGCGTTCCGCGTCCCTTGCTCGTGGAGGCCTACTTGTACTTCTATGGGGTTATTTCGATGTTCATCAGGGGGAAGGACTTCGATGAACCTGTGGTTGAAGAAGCCGGATCTACAGAGGAACTACTGAATGAACTACTCGTCGAGGTGGGGATGCACACCGAGACAACGTGGTCAACTCAATGGATTCACGCCATTCGCCACGAAACCCATCCCACGGTACCGTTTTACGACCTGCCCATTCTTCCCCAACGCGTCAACCTCTTGTTGTCGACGCTGACCGACTACCTTCAACTGATCGAGCTCCGTCTCGGTCCGGATGACGACGCGCAGGTCATCTTCGAGTCACTGAACGACCGAGGCGAGAGGCTAACCGCTGCAGACCTTGTTCGCAACTTCGTGTTCCTTCAAGCAACTCGCGCGAATACCCCGGTTGACAAGTTGTACGCGTCGCATTGGCAGGACTTTGACGAGGCACCTGCCGAGAAGGGTGCGATTGGAAAGAGCAGGCTGTTCTGGAAGATCGCCGAACGTCAGGGGCGACTAACCAACACGCGCCTGGACACGTTCTTGTACCACTATGTATCCATGCGTACGATGGATGATGTCAAGCTTGATCATGTCTTCGAGTCCTTCAAGCAATGGTGGCATCTCGAACAGCGCGATACTAATCGGGAACTTGAGCGCCTGAAGGTGGCTGCCTCTCTCTTTCGCGCATTGATTCTGCCCGACAGGGCGACGACTCTTGGGCGATTCGCGTACAACATGCGCGTGCTCGACAGCTCCACGATGACCCCCGTGGTGCTGTTCCTAGGAGAACGCTTGGGCACGGATTCCAGCGAATTCGTTGCGAGCCTGCAAGTCCTTGAATCGTACGTTGTCCGACGCGCAGTCTGTGGTTTGACCGCGAAAGCGTACAACCGAGTCTTTCCGAGCCTGCTGAGACGGCTCTCTCAAATGGACAAGCCGACTGCGGCTGCGGTCGCTCAGCATCTAGCCAGCCTGGGTGGAGGGCTCTCGCAGCACTGGCCGAATGACAAGGAGTTCGGCTCCGCATGGTCGACTACCCCGACATACAGAGTACTGAGGTCAGCGAAGACGAAGATGCTACTCGAGGCCTTGGAACTCGGATCCCGCAACACCAAGCACCACGAGACGTTGACTTTGCCGACCGTCGCCCTACATGTAGAGCACGTGCTTCCGGTAGGCTGGAGAAACCATTGGCCGTCGCCAGGGGACGAAAACGCTGAGCTAGTTCGGGATCAAATGCTACACAACGTGGGAAATCTCACACTGTTGACGGAGCGGCTTAACCCAGCGCTGAGCGATAATAGTTTCGACGTGAAGCGTCCTGAAATCACGAAGAGCCTGCTCGCCCTGAATGCTCACTTTCAGATTGCGCACGGGAACGGTGCATCTGCCGCATGGTCCGAGCAAGAGATTCGGCACCGTGCTGATGTTTTGCTGAAAGTGGCGATAAAAATTTGGCCTTATCTCGCTACTGCATAGAAGTTTTACTTGCCTGGGAGCATCGTTACAGACGCAGCTATCAGCGCGTAGGCAGGTCGGACGACAACCGGCGAGTTAACTCAATCGTTAAGACCCAGCGCGAATAGCTTATTCGCGCTGCCGCGGGTAAGCATCCTGTCATGCCACCCGGTCAAGCGCGAGCGATAGCAGATCACGCTGATAGCAGTAGCGCCGGACGACAACGTTGAGGAGTGCGCCACCGATTGCCAGGCCGCCTGTGAATGCTAGCCCGTAGAGGAAGACGTCCTGGCGCCAACCACTTCCGATGCTCTGAAATTCCTTCCATGCGGCCCATCCCATACCCGCTAGTGCAAGGATTGCAACCTTGTCCGCACCACCGAGGAAGAATCCCAAGTGTCCTTTGAGTCGTTCGATCTTGATCGATAACAACTTATCGGTTTTTTTCAAGCAGTTTTTTTTCAAAACCACAAAGTTGCTTCGCGTTATTTGAATCATGCTCGACTTCAAGCAGCATCCGCTTATGTGCATTTTTCCGAAACCGAAGAATCGTAACCGCACTAGGCATCGCGTCTACGATAGCCCGCAAATTCTAAGTCTGATGATAGCGGATGGTAAACATTCCCTTTGAATGTCGCTATCTGTTCTATTTAAAAGCGGCCGCGACCGGAAATAAATTTCTGTAAAATTGTTAAATTTTGAAGGTCGAAATATTTTCTTAGGTGCTTGGGCGTTAATGTAACCGGCGCCCAGTAAGCAAAATGATTCGTGGCAATGAGCTTGCCCTCGTAGAACAAATCTTTTGCTGGACAGATAAACGCAAGTAGGGAGTTCGCGATGACCCGCAACGCAAAGCCGACAAAGACGCGCTCGAATTTAAGCTAAAAGCGGTACGGCGGGTCAAAGAATAGCAAGGCATGGCGGCAGTCGTGAGGTAATCGTTGAAATAGCTTCGACAGGCATTATCGTTCATTTTGGAAGCGACCACGATGACCAAAAAGTGGCCACGCTTAATCGCTCTCGGCACGTGGCTTCACTGCCTCCAGTTCTTTTAGCGAAGGGAGAGACAGTTCGGCCGAGGCAAGACGCCACACTTTGTATTCGAGTTTTGAACATCCGCATGGCGCTTGTGCCCTCCAAGCCGACCGGCGCTTAAGCATCTCGGCAACCCGCCGATCGATCGCGCTAACCTGATGAGAAGAGAAATTAATCGCCGCAAAAACACAAGCGATCGGCGGGAGGCGTCGGAACTGCGCTCGTAGCGCGGATTCAGAAACGGGAGTTTAAAACGGCCTTTTCAGTCAGACGCGAATGTAAAATATCCAGACACTTTTCTTGTTCGTGTCGACGCATTTCATAGATGACAGTGCAGTTCGACGCGGACTGGTACGCGCTTCATTCGGACGGTTATACCGGATCACCAGCAGAAAGCGCCCCCGGCTTACGAAAGCGATGTTCTCGTAAAGAATCGTGGTGCGACCCACCTTGCATCGATCGACATAGAAAACCGCGCGTGTCGTGAAATTCATGCTTACCAAGGCAGCCAGAGGTGCGAGGAAGACCATAAAAACATCGCCCAAACTCATGAATGGGTTCGATTGCGCAAAGACGATGTAAGACCCGACAATAATGAGAAAAATGATACCGAGAGCCGGCATTGCAAAGCGGCTGCCACGCACGATCAGTTCTGGCTCGATAGTCTGGGGTAGGCTGTTCATATAAGGAATAAAAAAGTTGAACTCGTGGAAGACATCAGGCACGGCACTTCCTTGCACTTCCGCGACCTGGATAATGTAGCGATTTTTTATTCGGACAAACACGAATAGGCTGAAAGAGTATTCTGCACGACAGTCCGGGCTTTGTCCGCAACAAAACGTGATATTGATTCATCACGCATAAATTCAACATAATCCTGCTCTACTGCCGGCTGAATACTATTACGACGAGGGCAGCGGCCCGTCAGCGACGTCGCTGCCAATATCTCGTCGACAGCGAGCGTCAATCGACAACGCGTGATAGGCCCTTGATACGTGGAAAGGGCGGAAGTCGAATGACGGAGCGGTGTAAAAGTGATTATTGCGGATTGCCGCGATCTTGTTGAAGGTCCGCAACCGACCGATACTGTCAAAAAAGCCGCTGACCATTGTTCTCGCTAGGTTTCGATGTCTAATGGGACGCCACGCGTCACATTGGCGATGCCTGGAGCAGCTAGATCGGCAATCGATTTTTTAACGAGCGCTTTGACTTCGGGCGGTTGGCCCGTTTGGCCGCAGGCAGAAAAAGCAAAAAGCAAGAGCTTCGAACTGATGGCAAACAGATTTGATGTTCGATCTAGCGGTTTCCAACATAAGCAATTGCGACGATTCTTATAAGAGACGGGGTAAAGGTAGACATACCGGCGCTATCGCGGCGTTGTCGCCCAGCATGCTGATCCACAAGGAACTGCGGCAATTGAGCGGCCTGGCAGCGTTTGGACCAAGGGGGCAAAGCGACAGGAAGCGGACGTCCAGATTCCTCCGCGGCTACGCCAGTTCATGCCTGAAGAGCAGCACAGGGATGAGTTGCGCGCATTCCGATCGCTATGTGTTTCCAAAGAACGCGGCCAATGCGGTAGCCGATGGGTCGTGCGATGGAATGCCGACGCCCGAAGCGCAGCGATTGTCGTAGTCGATACGAATGCCCCGCGCCTTCGCAATTGCTGTCACGATGCGCGTGTTGAAGCCGCTGAGGCTGAGCTGGCGCCCGTCGATCAGAGAAAAATCGGTGAAAATTGTGCCGCCACCGGCCACCGTGCAGGCGATCCCGGACAGAGCGCTTATCGGATAGGTGTCCGCGTGCACCGAGAAAAACGTCTTCTGCACGATGGCGACGGGGGTGACGATCGTATAAGTATTCATGCCCGGTACGGCAAGCACGAACAGTGCGAGCGTCACGCCTGTTAAACGAAGAGACAGCAAACGCCAACTCCAAGCCGGCCTCGCCCCGGCCACCGTGTGCCGCTTTCGTTTCGTACGCTTGCGGCATTGCTCCACTGAGTTGGCAAGCAGTGACGGAACGACCAGCATATAAAAGAACACCAGTACATTATTCGGCCAGACGTTGATGATGCTGTTTGAATCCAGCCGGATGTAGCGGCCCGCGGGAACGTGGATAAACATCAACCCGCCGAGCCAGCGAAGTACTTCGAGCACCGCCCACATTGACGTCAGGAACGCACCGACCGCCCCAAAGGCCAACACCGCGAAAATCACGGTCTTCAGACGGCTTTTCCAACTTGAAGCGGTGGCTTGCCGCATGACAGGGGCTCGCTATCGGTGATTTTTTCACGGCTGCTTCTGCCTGGTAACTGCCGATGCGCGCTATGTCGGCGCGACGGCCCACATTAATCCCAATCGATCGAGTTTGGGGCCGGGCAGGCCCACGACGCTCTAAGCCGGTCGCGGATTTCGGCCAGAGATTGGCGTACCAGAAGCTCGCCGTTGCGAAAGACCGGGACCAGCGCACCGCCTTCGGCCTGTTCGACCGTCTGCTGTTCGTAAAGCACAAAGCGCTCGCCCTCCCTCTCGACGCGCAACAACCCCTTGGCCGATTTCTTGGTGCCGTCGTCGGTGGCCGGATCCTTGTAGATGGCTACCGATTCTCCACCGACTTCCGCGTAAATCGCGTTCATCGCATAGCCGAACGTATCGCGCGAGAGCATGTTGTACGTATAGGAACCGATGCCCAGCACGAAGTTGCATGACGCGAATTTTTTCGCCGCGAGCCGTCGCATGATGAGGACTGCGCGCTTGAGTGTCAGGCTATCGCCATAAATCAGTCCGACGTGCGAATCGAGAACGTTGTATCCCTTTTCTGTCGTGGTGCCGCCGTAAATATCCCAGAGGCACTCCACCGCGCCCTTGCGTTCGGCTTCGGTGACGTAAAGGCCGACTTCGTCGCGAACCTCGTAACGTCCGTCGGCGAGCACTGCCGGCTTGCCGTCCGGACCGCAACGCAGTTCGTCGTCCGTGTAGCCTGTCAGGATCTTCACGGGGTCGCCCGAGTCCGGACGGAATACCACCTTGCACATCCCGAGGGCATTCGGTTTGCGCGCGAGGATGTCGTCTTTCAACTCCTTCGCGATGACGGTCATCACATTCCAGAAGTCGAACGTGTCCGAGACGATCGACACCATACCTTCCGGATAATCATGCGAAACAAACTCGCGGATCACCTCGCGTTCGGCGAGCCGCCGCAGGGCCTTGGGCTCCATGTCGGCACTTGCCGCGTCACGCGCCAGACGCTGCTGGGTAAGCAGGATGCGCAGAGCCATCACGCTGTGCTCCGACGCGGGAATCGAGCCGCCCACGATTTCCTTGTCAGCGTCCGCACCATAAAAGTCTTCGGCATAGTCGATCGCCGGAATCGTGTCGGTGCTGAGGAACGACAGCAGGTGACCGGTGCCGCAACGCATTGCGTCGTGCACGCCGCTCATGCCACGCATTGAGAAGTCGTGACCCTGCCAGTCGACGAACTCTTCTGGCGGCTCCGGTCAGCTTTGCAAAGTATGTGAGGAGCTTGCGGAACTCGAAAGCGACGGTTGCGACCGTCGACGGCTTCCAGACCTCACAGCTGAACAGCGTCTCGAAGTACGTCGCCGCCCACGGGAAATCCTCGTGGGTGTTGCTGAAGAGCACCGGCGGAACCTTCACGCTTCTGCCTGGGTGTTGAGCTTGGCGCTCGTCTCTGCCGTCGAAACGGATTTGATTCGCCACTCGAGCAACTGGGCGACCGAAAATAACCGGTACCAGTGTCTTCCGACTGGAGGTCGGCGATGATCCTTGCAATCCGGCTTTTGAAGTGTCGGAGTAGTCCAACCCCATTCGCGTCCGCAACTGGTCCCGTCACGACCGTCGCTACGCGAAAGGCACGATTTCTTTTTGCCCATCGTTAAAATGCTCTGTTGGCGTGGCCCCTCCGTGGGCTTCTATCCACTTTCATAACGGGGATACTATGGGCGAGAACGAGCTCGTTTCTCACGCAGTAGAGATGATCACTGCCGCAGCCTTTATCACGGCGTTGGCATTTGCATGGATCATCCTCCGGAGTTCTTCATGGCATATATTGAAACATCGGCTCTGGCGCATTGCGTACGGCAAAGACCAACGGATAGACAAACAACTCAAAGAGTGTGTCGATGAAGTATCGAATCTAACTTCATTTCGATTCCACTTTGTAAACGCCGAACATTGGCCCCAAGCGCGATCGATCATCACGTGGTCAAAGGATAATGATATTGACCTAGGATCCGTTTGCGCGTGTGGAGGGTTTTTCAATTATAAAAAACATACCATTCAGAAGCCTCCGGTCAACACCCGGACAATTTACCAAATTTATGGAATCGGGCTGATGGTTGGGGCTATGTTTGTGGCATTAATGATTTCACTGGCGTGCGTTTCCGAGGCTTTCGTCTCCTTCAAAGACAGCGGTACCTGGGTGCTACTTGGCACATCCGAAGCTCGGGCGCTCTTTCATTCTGATGCTAGACGCCTGACCAAAGACGACTGTTCACTTTCTGCTCAGATAGATCCTTCAGGTACGCTATTCAGTAAAGCAGAGGCAGTGTCGCTATGTGAATTCTTTACCAAGAAGACAGGGGACCATTTTGTAGCCTATAACGTGAAGGCTCAGCGGATAATATTGTCATCGCTTATCGCACTTACGATCTCTGGCCTCCTCTACCTCCGCGTCGGTTGGCAGCGCGTCAAGGCAGCGTGGGCATTGGTCGAATACCTCGAGGCGAAGGGCAGCAGGGCGGATGCCGGCGAAGCCAACCGGCTGAATGACAAAGCGATGTCGAAAGGTCCAAACCCCCTACTGCGGTTTGAGCGGAAAAAGCGCGGTGACCCAACGCCGCCGCGTCGACACCTACTCGGTGAATCCTATACTGCGGTTTCACTGGGGGAGCCAGAGGCGCTCTCCCAAGAGGAATAGTTCGTATCTGGCAATCTCCGTTTCAGATCTGAACAATGGCGTCGCTTTGGGACGCTCAAACGGGGTGCAACCGGTTCGCCGCAGGCAAGGCGAATCCGGGGCATTCACGAGCCGCCCCAAGCGTTTTCGCCTTGGCGCAAGCGTCGGCGCCGATCGAAAGGTCGTCTGGACCCGCAGAAGATCGGGCAGTATGATCAACAAACGGTCGGCGCCAGAGGGGATCTACGATTGCTTCGCGCCGCAGAGATGGAGTTGACCGATGAGCAAAACGCATGGGTGCCCCTTTTTGCCGGTCGGCGAAAATTTGTCGCGGAACTTACCCGAGATGTCGAGCGGATGGTTGCCGAAAGCGGTAATCCAAGCGGATTTTATGCTGCCGCCTGGATTAGGCGCTGGATCAACGAGCCGAATGCCGCGCTCGGTCTCCGTTGCCCAGTAGAGTTTTTTGACGACCCCAACGGGCGTGCCAGGATCATTCGCCTTCTTGCGATGATGCAGAGTGGAGCGTTCGCCTGAGCCGCCCCCGCGAGAAGCACTTAGTCGCTGTCAGAGCGCTTGACGTTTGCGCACAATGATCGAAAAGGTCAGCGCCTTGACGTTGCCATCCTGATAGGTAGCAGAGTGTCGTTCCAATTCAATTGACTTCGCCTCTCTTGGTCTGCCACTGGCACGCCCACCGCCTATTTCCGGGCGATTGACTGGCCCGATCTGTTTACATCGATCCCGTGATCAGCCGTGATTCCAAGTTGTTTCTACATGCATTTTGCATCAATCCTTGACCCCCTGCACTATCTCATCGTTATCCGACCACTTTCGGAGTATGGTCTCGTCCAATATCACGCATTGCGTGCCATTCGGCGAGGCTCCGATATAAACAATGTTAAATTTAATCGAGTCGGACGGTTTACCCAAATCAAAATATCTGGATGTCACTGGATGATTCGAAAATTATCTATAATCGCAAGACGTCAAATTTTGTGACCTGAGACGACTATACCGGGGATGGGCAGTATGAGTACAAAGACGCTATACAACACGCTGCGCAGCGGGAGCCCGCAATTCAACCGCCTGATCAAACTGGATACGCCGCTCGGCGTAGACTGGCTGTTACCGTTGCAGGCAAAGGGCCACGGCGAGTTGGGCCGGGATACGGGATTCGTCGTCGATGTCGTTTCTGCGCGGGGTAGCTCAATCAAGCTTAATGCGCTGATTGGAAAGCCGGTCACACTGTGGATACAGCAGCACGATGGTAATTATTTACCGATCCACGGCTACGTGCATAAATTTGACCGACTGGGAGCGGACGGGCCACTGACTTATTATCAATTGCGATTTTCGTCCTGGATGGTCTTTTTGCGCCTGCGTCGCGATATGCGGGACTGGCAGGAAAAGCGCGGTGACGAAATCCTGTCCGATGTCTTCAATCAACACCCACAGGCGCAAGGCGCTTATCGCTTCGAATTGCGTCAGCCGATGCGCTCCTACTCGAATCGCGTGCAATGGGAGTATGACTGGAACTTCGTTCAGCGGAGCATGGAGGAGGCCGGCGTTTTTGGTCGGCTCGAATATGCGAAAGACGGCAAATCGCACACGCTGGTCGTGATGGACGATCTTTACTTCGCGCCTCCCCTCGACCAGCAGAATGTCTCGTTCAGCCGTGCGGGAACGAACGACGAGATGGACGGGTTGACTCATCTCCGTGAGGAGCAGCAGATCCAGAGTGCAAGTCTCACGACGAGCACGGCCGATTACAAACGGATGGACCTGCAAAAACGTGTCACCGGTTCGGCCATCAATCTCGATGACCTGCCGGGGCAGGGTGAGGTCTACCACTTCACGGGCGCATATTCCTGGTCAGACAGGGATCAGGGCGACGATGCCGCGATGGCCTGGACAGAAGGATGGGCATCGCGGGCGCGGCGTCTGCACGGCCTGGGTGGCTTGCGATGCGCCATGCCGGGGCGCTGGTGCACAATCGTCGGCCACCCGGATCTCGACGCGGGTCCGCAGGAGGACAGGGAACTCGCGATCTTGGCGACGACATGGACGATCCGGAATAACCTGCTGGGCGTAGCATCTGCCACCGCGTTTCCGAAAAGCCTGCACGCTGAAGTTAACCAGGCGGTCGAAGGCAAGGCCGGGGCGAAGGTACCGCACCCCGACGGCGGCGACGGCTTCTTTCAGGTAGAACTGGAGTTTCAGCGTCGACGCACACCGTTTCGTCTCCCGTTCGAGCATAAGAAGCCGGTCATGCATATGCATCCGGCAGTCGTCGCCGGCAACGAGGAGATATTCACCGATGAACTGAATCGCGTGAAGGTGCTGTTTCCGTGGAATCGCCGCAATGACGGCGACGAGGCGGCGTCATGCTGGGTGAGACCGGCGTTTCCGGACGCCGGATCGCAGCGTGGAGGTACGTATCCGCTGCGCAAGGGCGATGAGGTGATCGTGGGCTTTATGTCGGGCGACTGTGATCGCCCGGTCATCATATCGAGAATGCACGGCGGCACGACAAAGCCAATCTGGAACTCCAACGGATTGTTGTCGGGACATCGATCCAAGGAATATGGCGGCACCGGCTATAACCAGTTCGTCATGGACGATTCCACAGGACAGAATCGTATTCAGCTTTACACAACCAGTTCACTGTCGCATCTGCATCTGGGTTATCTGATCCAGCACACGGACAACACGCGGGGCGCTTACCTTGGTAGTGGCTTCGATTTGAAATCGTCAGCTTATGGCGCCATCCGGGCAGGGCAGGGTTTGTATGTGTCGACGCACGCCACGTCGGCCGATCAACCACTGGATGTGAGACAGGCGCGTGAACAACTGGTGAGCGCGGAGATGCTGGTGGAGAGGATGTCCGAGGCCAGCGTCGCGAACAAGGCTGAAAGTCTGGAGGACAGCCAGGATGCGCTGAAGAAATTCGCCGACGCTACGCAGTACAGCCAGTCCGGCGGAAGCGGATCTGGCTCAGGTGGACGCACAGCGGGCGGCGGTACGGGCAATGCAAACGGGTTCTCGACGCCAATCATGCTAGCGGCGAGCCCGGCGGGCCTTGGGCTATCGTCGCAGGACTCAGCCCAGTTGACGGCGAACCAGCACATCAGTGTGGTGAGCGGCCAAAGCACACATTTCACGACAGGTAAGTCGCTCATTGCAAGCGTGACAGAGAAAATCAGCCTGTTCGTACAGAATGCCGGGGTGAAACTGTTCGCCGCAAAGGGCGCTGTCGAGATTCAGGCACAGAGCGATGAGATGAAATTGACGGCGCTGAAGGACCTGACGATCGCCAGCTCGAACGGCAAGCTTGTCCTGACGGCTGAGAAGGAGGTCTGGATAGGCGCTGGCGGCTCGTACATCAAGATCGGTCCGGGCCTCATCGAGAACGGCACCGACGGTCAGATCCTCGAGAAGTGCGCGTCTTGGGACAAGCCTGGTGCAGCGTCCATGCGGGTCCCCGCACCGCTATCTAGTGTGGATAAGGGCTGTGCGTGGAAAAACAAGGCAGCGGCTGCAGACAGCGCGTCCAGCGTTGTCCTGGATTGAAAACATGACATCTCTTCAATACGAGAGTGGCTTGCGTGAAGACGTCGCGGCGCTGACAGACCGTATGGTCGCAGTGTTGCGCGCGTATTTCGGCCAGCATCCCGAGGCGCATTGCCTCTTGGCCATCGACCCGAGTCAACGGGGCCTGCGCGATCGCCCGGCAGCGGGAGGGCTGTTCAGCGAACAGCCGGTGTCGCCGGTCCAGATCGATCACGAAGCGTTCCCTCCCGCACATCAGCCTTATCTCATGGAACTCGACCTGTCGACGAAGCTGGGCGTCACCCTGCTGTCTGAAAGCGTACGTATGGCGTACGAAGACAGGGTTCCAGAGAGCGTCGCGCGTGGTCACGGACAGCGCATCGGCGCCTGGCTGGCCAGCACCGTTTCCGCACAGGCACTGGCCGGCTATTGGGCACAACACGTGTTGCAAAGGGACGATCGCGGCCGGCAGTGCGTCCTGCGCTTCTACGACGCACGTGCACTCAGTCTGATATGGCCGATCCTGTCACCGGGACAGCAGCAGGTTCTGTTGGGGCCTGTGATCGCATGGCACACGCTCGACGCGTCTGCGAAGCCGTGTGTCTATACCGCTCACAAGGCACTGCAAAACGAACTGGCGCTCTCGCGCGAGCAATGGCAGTCGATCCATTTGCATGGCCTGGTAAACAGGGCTCTTGCACTTCACATGGACGCGGTCGACCGTCAACCATCGCCGCAAGAGGTGGGCACAGCTATCGCAACCGCCGCACGCGCTGGGCAATGGCTCACGGATCAAGACGACATGGTTGCGTTTGTTGGTCATGCATTGTCGTGGCACCCTCAGTTCGACCGATATCCTCGCGTGCATCAGTTGTTGCGGGACCTCGCGGAGGACGATTTTTATACGGGAGCGATTGGTGCCCTGTCTGCCGATGAGATAGCCGAGATCAAGAGCGGAACGTGGTTCGACGACAAACCCGTTACTTCCGCGCGCCAGTGATTCGGCTGAGCTAGTAAAACACCTACGTACAAAGAGACCGTATGGCGATCCCTGACAAAAAGTGTGCGAACTGTGAGAAGACCGGTTTGCCTATCCTCCCCGTGCGGTATGCCGCGTTGCCGTTCACTGTTCCGGCAACACTGCCCAAGGATATTCATGGCGCGAAGGTAACGGACGTCAGTATCAAGGAGCACCATTACGGACTTCGAACGCTCCGCGAGGGATGGGTCTACCTCTTTTACGACATTGGCCCGCGTGGCAGCAACTACTGGGAGGTCTATTTCGTTAGCGAGGATGGCCGCCTCTGGCAGCAAAAGCTACCATTGCCGATCGTACCGCTGACTGATCCGGCGTGCGCACAGAAGAGCATCGCGGTACCCATGGATATCATTGCGATCCAGAAGCCAGAAGAATGCACGAAACGCGTCTATATCGCGTTCTCCGAGCATGCGTGGCACAAGGACACCTTCAAGCACTACGCCGAAAGTCAGGAAAGACGAGAGCGGCGCATGCAATGGATCGAACCGTCAGAATGGATTGGCAGCGGCAAGAGCAAAGACGGGCATGCGGTCGTTGCGACAAAGGATAGCATCGACCACGTAGTCGAATACATGCCAGGTTTCGATCCCAAGCGGCTGCAGCCAGACAACGACCCGATGACTCAGGTCTCCGGCGAATACGATGTGGCGCATCTGAAACGGGAGGCGACCCGCTATCCGTTGCATATCCGACAGGCGACGCCTGGTTCCGCGAGTGATGCGCTGGTGACGCTGATGAACTCGGTCGGCAAAACAGGGAAAGACAAGCATCATCCGCCGATGCTGCTTGCTCTCTGGGATGGCGTTGGCACCGTGCATGAGCTGAACGGCTTTCGCAATGACGCAGCAACGATGATCGGAATCTACATCCGGGAGCGGCCTACGCAGATGGATGCACTGTTCTCGATCGAGTCAGCCGACGTAGCAGTGCGCAATGGTGCGGTCGAATCCACGAGCCGCAACCGGTCTGCCCTGCGGGCAGCGTGGGAGAGTTTCAAAAACAATCCGTATGCCGGGGACGGTGTGCCTGATTCTGCGGTTGTTACGCCGGAGCAACAGGCTGCGTCCGACAGACGCATCGCAGCGGCGGGCGAGATCAGTCCGGAGGAAGCAAAGAGGATTGGGGAGGAAGCATGGCCAAAGTATCTGAAGAGGCTGGATCAGTACAAGTACGGCGACTTCAAACAATGGTTCGGAATCCTCCAGAATGCAGTGAGTGAACTCCAGGCGAAGCGCGCGGCAGATGTCGAGGTCTGGTTGAAGGCACCGATGTGGCTTGCGACGCTCCACGACTATCGTGACAACAACACGATCGATGGTATCGCCTTTGAAGCAGTGATCGCTGAAGCTATCTCCGGACTGCCTTCGGAGGACCGGGGAAAGAAGATCATCGATGATCTCATCAACAATATGGATACGGCCGATGAGAAGAGCCTGGTATGGCGCGCGTATGCCTATAACCAGAGTCAACCGAAGGTCGAAATAAAGGAGCTTCTGGCTGCTGCGACCGCATACAAGGCGACGTTCTGGGATGAAGCCAGGGAGTGGCCGGAGAAAGTTGCCAAACAGTTAGAGAAGTTGAAAACCTTTGTGGAATTTCGCGAAAAGATGACGGAGGTGAAGGAGCACGAGCACCCGATCTCCGCCACCGAGCGTTATCTAAAGGGTAGTCACGCAGACCGACTCGTTGTCACGATCGCGGGCGGCTTGTTCAAATGGACTGGTCTGGGCAAATTTTCTGACTGTGTCGGCGCGCGTATGATCCAGGGCACGCTGATGATGCGCATTGGGATCTCGCAGGCGGACACGATTGGGTTGATCAAGGAGACGGCGAGAGCGGAACCGGAAATGCAGGCCAAGCTTCTAAGCGGGTATAAGGCGTTGCGGAGTAAAGGAGTGAGACCCGCACAGGCGTACGCGCAAACGTTGGAGTCCCTCGCGGCAGACGACAAGGGGAAGCTGGTGCGGGCGAAGTGGAACGCCGTCAAGCTCACGGGTGAAGGGGCCGAGGCGTCGACTGGCATACGCATCGGTGGCACGCTCATGCTCATCGAGCTGTTCTGCTTTGGAGCAGCTTTGGCAAAAGCGGACAAGACCGGTGAAGATTACGCTATGCTGGTTGCCAGTGGCCTGTCGGCCACATCAGCGTGCCTGCAGCCAGCGACGAAGGCACTGGCCGCGATGGCAAAGGATGCTGCACGGACGCTTGCCAATCTGAAGGCGATCACAGGCTATTTTAGCGGCGTGTCGTCAGCTATCGGTGCGCTTGTAGATCTGTCGAAGGTCAATCAGAATAAAAAAGAAGGAAACTATATAACGGCGTTTGCCTACGGTATCAAAGGCCTGCTGGGCCTCGCAGGGGCGACGGCGAACCTTCTCTCAGCATTGAGTAGCTCCGCACCGATGATCGCTCGCATATCGGGAGGGCGTGGCGTTGCGTGGCTCGGCAGGGTCGGTGCTGGCATCACGGGCGCGACGGAGCGGTCCGCGGCGCTGGCAACCGGGCGCGCCATAGGCGAAGCAGCGGCCGGCGCGGCAGCTGAAGAGGTAGTCGTAGTGGTTGGTGAGCGCGGCGCATTGTTGTTACTCGGTCGAGCGGTACTTTTTCTGGCTGGATGGGAAGTGGCCGTCGTTATCACCATAATTCAGGTGTTGATCTGGTATTTCTCCGATAACGATCTGCAGACCTGGTTCGAGAAGTGTGCATTTGGAAAGTCGCCCAACAGTCCGCCTTGGGGAGCTGGCAAGCAGCACGAAGAGTTTGAGAAGGCATTAGCGTCGGTCGGTTTGCAAGCGAGCGAGGGCACAGAATGATCACTGAAGCAGCAAAGACGCCGTCGACACAGCTATTGCGCGGAAGCATCAACAATTTGCGCAAGTCACGTCGAAGTCAAGATTTTTTCTTCACCAACGCAGATCGCGCAAAGATGGGTGCGACAGCGATTGCCGCAGGGCTCGCTGGACTAGGCGGCATTGCTACGGGCCTCGCCGGTATGGCAACGGACACCCGAGAGGAAGCCGATCTGCTGGAATTCGAACTCGATGGCAAGCCCATCAAGGCGTGGGTGTGGTCCTCGGTATTCAAGGAAGGGGATGAAGTGGAAGTGGTTGTCGAGCGACTCGGCGACACATGGCAGGCGTTTGGCTTACGCCGGCTCAACGACAAGATCGTGGCCCTTCACCCTCATTGCAGCAGGGGGCGCTACGCGCATTACAAGAATACGATCAGGTGGTGGATCATCATCAGTGCAATTCTGATTTTAACCGGTGGGATCATCACGTCCGGCTTCTCCCTTGTTGACGACGGCATCAAGGCGGCCCTATCGATGTTAATGTTCTTCGTACTCGTCGTGGGAAGCGGCTTTCTGGTGATTTCCGGCTTTATCGCGTACCGTATGGCAAGCAAGATGATGGGATTTGTGCAATTGGCCGAGGGGATTTTTCAAGCCTTCGGCTGGAATGACGTCAAGAACATTGATCTACCAGCGATCACGAAGAAGAGCAAACAGCCAGGCGATCCCGGCGCGCTGGGCGTGCTGTATTTCCGCTATTGACGACATTACCGCTGACAGTCGGTGTTCGGAGGTGACTCGTGATGAATTTGATACGCGTCGGTGATGATACCGACCACGAAGGAAAAGTTATCACGGGCTCCTCTGTGATGCGTTTTGATGGCCGTTTCGTGGCTAGGAAAGGTGATGAGGTCTCGTGTCCGAAGCATCCAGACGTCAAGCCGAATGTCATCATTGAGGGCGATGAATCGATGACCGACAACGGCGTTCCGATCGCGCGTCATGGACATCGTGCCACTTGCGGCTGTCACCTGATCTCGAGCCTGTCGTAGCGCGACCGGAAGTCAGAGCAATGGGATAATCCCCTCCCGAACCGGGCACCGCAGAATCTCTTTGCCGGTGCCCTTCGATGCCACGATGAGTTGCACGAAACCGGTGGTGGGCGCATAACGTGCGAAAAACCGGTCCATCACGCCCGCAAACGTACTAATACTGTGACCAACGAACGCCTGTTCGTCGATCGTCAGTTCGATCTCGATGCCACGCACGAACTGCGGGTTCGGCTTCATGGGAATCCATTTCAGGCTGGCGCGTTGAGTTAGGGCTACCACGCCGTCCAGGTAACGCATTTGCGTTGCTGAACCCGTCGCGTACTGACGGAACAGTCGTTGCAGTTCTCCGAGCCCCTCACTGCTGATCTGTAACGGATGCGGCGTCAGAAACTTAATCAGCCGCCACAACGCACCGTCACCACGTGGCAGTTGGGCACGTCTTGTTGGTCGGGATAGCAGCGAAATCTTGCAGGGAAAAGAACCCGTTTCGTTCGTCAGATCGCCACCTGGCGCTCCTACGGGTATGGTGTGCGGCCAATCCCGATTGGTACACGTCAGATCAAGCGTCAGTTGATCTGTTTCAGGAATGATCGGCCGACCGGTGGATTCAACGATTGACAACTCAGGACCGTAGCTGGGATTGTGATCGATACCGGCCTCGTTCCGGCTCATAATCCAATGCGATGCGTTCGGATGAGGCGAGTTTCCGTGCGTGAGCGCATAGAACGGGCGAATGACACTATCGTTCAAGACGCCCCCGGCCGCACGTACCTCGTCGATCGTGTATATCTCGATCGCGGACTGGTCTCTGGCTTTTGGCAGGACGCGGTACGGAGTAGTACGACCGTCAAGCTTGACCGGAATCGCTTTCTGCTTAAATAGATTCACGACCGGCGTGCAGTGCAGCTTGAAGGTTTCCCCACTGACCTCGCTCAGCCTCGTCGACGCGGTAGTGCCGCGTACATTGCTGACAGCCAGATGCAACGCTAACTGCCGGGCGGCTCCGACGCTGCGTGTGAGCAGGGACATATCGATATCGATGAAGCAGAATTTGGATGGAAACGTGAGGTATTCCGTCAGCAACGAGAATGCTGATGAAGTACCATCAGCGCCGATCAAGGATTCGCAATCGAAACCGACTGCCGAGACGGGTGACCGGGAAAGTCGGCTCCATTTACCTTGAGCATCCTTCTCAACGTAAGCCGATGTTATGTCGAGAAACAGCGTATCAGTGAGAGCAGCGACAACCTCCTCTTGTCCGTGGAGGTAAATCCGAACGTTGCCAGACGCCCCCACATCCAGGGTGGCAGCTTCGGGCGGCATTGCAAAGGTAATCGACAGGATGCCGGTCGTGTCCGCCGCCAAACCTACGCTCGCCGAGGCTGATGATGCCAATGCGTATTGAGCGTTCACGATGCGCAATGAGGAAAGCGTCACATCGTAGACGGTCTGAAAACGACACTCCCTCGCTGGAGCAAGTAGCTGCGTCCCTTTTTCAATAGTGATGGGCTGGGTCAGCGTCTCGAGTACGGTGCCGGCTTTAAAGCAGGCGATCGAACAGGAGGGGATGGGGCGCAGGTACGCAGGATAGAGAACTTCCAGCAGCGGCTCGGTGAACTCGGGATATTCGTTCTCGATTCTGACGTTGAGGTGCGCAGCCAGGAACGCGGCCGATTGAATCAGCTTTTCGACTTGCTCATCATCGGAGTGGGCGTCCGATATTGCGAGTTGCGCGGCGATTTTCGGGTGACGAGTTGCGAAAGCCCGGATCGAATGTCGCAACAAGCCAAGTTCTTTTTCGTAGTAGCGGAGCAGCAGGTTGTCCATACTGTATTGTGAGATGTCGAACGCGCCGACAGTTCAACAGCTGAATGTGGTTTGAATTAGAGAATAGCGCTTATCTTACGCCGATGACTTCGCACCGCGTTATTCCGTTTTCAATTGAACGGAATCCAAGCTCTGTTGATTTGCACGGAATCCTGAACCCTAAAGACAACGCCACCAAAAACCCGTATCAAGATCATTGCTATCAACAATTGGTGGAAAACGCTCGGGAGTGCGCAACTCGCCGAGCTTCACCATTGAAAAGATCACATCCGTATCGTGGCGACTGGTCAGCTGTTCTCATTGTGCGCGCACGGACAACTCCCCAAGTTTGAGCACCTACGATAGCATCGTTTGACGCATTTTATCGTGCATCACCCTTGCCAACGCATCCAGAAACTACTGACTCGCATGTCGGGAGTGGGAGCTTGTCGACTATCTGAGCCTCAGAGATGAAAGGCATGTGTTGGCTGCCTGCTGCCTGTCACCTTCCCGGCCCATTTTCAAAAGGAGTGCCTTCGAATAGCGGAGGCCGGCCCGCAATTTCAAAGTGTAATGTAACGCCACGCGGCCCATTGGTGATGCTAAGCGCGGCTATGTGAGAACACTGAATTGCTGCTGTTCAAGCGAAACAGTCTCGACAATCGTGTCAAACTCAGCCAGTAGATCTGGTTGACGCTGCCGCAGGTATTGAGCAACCAGTTCGTTCTCCAAGAGTTTGGTGAGATACCCCTTTGCGAGCACCAAGTTCAGCACATCCTGCCCGTAGGTCTGCTCGACAAGTTTGTATTGCCCCTGCAGATTACTCATCTCCCGTTCCATCTTCGCCATCTGTTCAGGCGTCACGCCGGTCAGCTTTGGCGGTTTCTTGCCATCGACCAGCCGCGCTGCGGGTGTCGCGACCAGCAGCGCCTCGGCGTATGGCACGGTTACGTTGTTTGCCGCTATCATCAGTTCGACGCATTCGACCTGCCGAGTCGGCTTCATTTTTCGAATCGCGCGAGCAAGCTCTACTGAGAACTGGCGATCTCCCAGAAGTTCGGCGGCTTCAGGACATATGCCATCCAGCAGCGAAAGCTTCTTGAGAATCTGGGAAACGTCCATGGCAAGCGACTTTGCCAGCTTCTCCGGCGATACACCCCGTTCGACGACGCGCCGGATCATATAGTGCTCCTGGATGGTGGAAAGCCGATTGACGCGGTTGTTGTAGGTGTAGCTTTCGTCATCGGTTGCAACCAGGCACGATGCGTCGACAAATCCAAGTTCCTGCATCGCAATGAGGCGCAGGTGACCATCAAGCAGCACATGTTGACCCGTACTCTGATGCGCTGCCGTGACGGACAGTGGCTCGATCAGGCCGATCTCCTCGATCGAGGCCTTGATCTGTTTGAACTTGCGGGAGTCGATGATTGTCGCCGGCGTTTTGCGCGACGGCAGGATGCACACTAATGGAACGGATAGCGGCTCAGGAATGAAACCGAGCGTCACGCCTGTCATGCGACGCTCCCGCCCGACCAGACACGCTCGGCAAGATATTTCGGCAACGTTGCCAGTCCTTCTGCACGTAACAGATTGACGAAGTTTTCATCGGCGAACATTTGCCGGAGTGCGCCCACGACGAACATGAGCCGCTGCTGCGCAAACTCGGCCTTACGCACCATCGACTTCTGGCGTTCGACTTCATGCTGGTAGGTCCGCACCAGGCTCGATGTCGTTACATCCGTGAGCTTGCCCGACATGTTGTGGGCAGCGGAGCGCCCAAGCGTTTTCCGTCGTTCGATAATCCGTCGGGCGTCTATCAATTGCTTGCCACGCAACTTGCCGGACTCGTAAGCTTCCTGCAGAGCAGCCTGTATTGCCGTGTCGTCGTCACCGGCGCCGACAATGGAGAGTGCGGCGTTAAGCGGAATTCTTCCCTTTTCCACTGCTATGACCAGTCGTTCCTCGCCACGATGCAGTAGCATCAGGATACCTTGGATATATGACTGCGTGAGCCCCGTTTTTTCCGCGATCACCTTCGACGTATATCCCTGCTCCTGCAATTGCCGAATGCCGTCGAGGAGTTCGAGCGGCCTGCACTGACGACGCGCAATGTTCTCCGCGAGACTCATGATGAATGCGTCTTCGTCGCTGACATTCACAACGATCGCCGGAATGGTCGTCTCGCCGAGTGAACGGAAAGCCTTCAGGCGACCCTCGCCACACACAAGCAGATACTTCTCGATGCCATCCGCTGTAGCACGCGGCGTAACCTTGATAGGCTTTTTCAGGCCGATCGCCCTGATGTTGCCGACTATTTCGTTGAAGACGCGGTTGTTACGCTCACGCGGATTGATGACCTCGATCTGGTCGACCGGAATCATCCGGACTTCGCCCGTTTGTTGCTGCGGGTTCATGCCACCCTCCGGAGGCGGGCCCGCTCAGCCATGCCATAGAGATAATCAAGCGTGTCAAAACGGTAGCTCTCGAACTCAATCCTGTTCTGGTCGGCGAGGCTGATACGCGGCTGGCCGAAATCCAGGCGCGGCAGGAGGTAATAGTCGAGCGTCGCGGAATTCGCGTGGTCGAGCCTGACGGCTACCGTAATGTCCGGCAGCAGGCTCGTGTCAAACCGGACCTTCCAGCGATGCCGCCCGTTTTCGTGTGTCTGGCAACGCGCGAGAACAAGGCAGGTAGTGAACTCATGGTTGACGGTGAGCATATCTGTGGCTGGATCGCGCAGCACCGTACCACCGAGATCGGCGATCTTCTTCTCCGTCTGCGCAATGATTTCCGGGTGAAGCTGACGGAGGAACCGGTTCGTTTCGAGATAGCGGTAGTCGCGACCAGGCGTGAAACCCACGGTCTGGTATGCGCGGATCAGGCTGCCGAATCTGTACATGTAAACGGAGCTTGATGGCATGCCATCAGTTTCGTCGATAACCAGGCCGGACAGGAACCCACGGTTGCGGTACAGGTTGCGCAGACGCTCGATGAGCTCCTCATTCGAATAGCGCCGGGCGCGCGCACGCATGATGCCCTGGGCTGTGTAAAACGTCTCACCCGGTACGATAGACTGGAATGCACCTTCCTTCCGGATCCACATGTCCGGTGTATTGACGACGCGCATTTTTTTGAGTTTGAACGACACGCGGTTGTAGACGTTATTGCCGATGTATTTCTCGTTGGTCAGTACCTCCCGTACAGTCGCTCGTGTCCATTCCCGGTCGAGATTTGTACGAACCCGCATACCATTTAACCGGGCCGCAATCTCGTATTCATTTAACGACCCGTCGATAAACCAGTTGTAGATGAGATTGATAATCCGGATTTCGCTCTCGGGCCCTGGCATAAGGATCACCCGATCGGTCTGCAGGCTCTTGTGTTCGCCTCGCTGAAGTTCTCCTTTCATGATCCCGTGCTGATCGATGAGGACGCGGCGCAAACCGTAGCCAGCCGGTCCGCCCTGCCGGAAGCCGAGCTCGATCAGCCGGCACTGGCCAGCAAACACCTTGGCCGACAATTCCCGGCTGTATTCACCGGCCATTGCCCGCTTCACTCCTTTCACGATGGTGGAAACCGGCGAGCCGTCGTTTTCGAACTGTTCGGCGCAGTAGGCAACCTGGATGCCGACGCGCCGGCAGATATACTCGTAGTACGCACTTTCATCCGCGTCCTGGAATCTCCCCCAGCGGCTCACGTCATAGACGAGGATCACCTGAAAATCCGCGCGACCGCTTTCGACGTCCTTGATCAACTGCTGCAGCGCCTGCCGCCCGTCGATACGCAGACCGCTTTTGCCCTCGTCAGCGTAGGTGCGAACGATCTCGAGACCGCGCCGCACGGCGTACTCCCGGATCCTGTCGCGCTGGTTCTCAGTCGAATACTGCTGGTGCTCAGTCGACATCCGAACGTATTCAGCCGCCCTTACCGAGGGGGCCTGCGCGACGACGGTATCGCCTATGTGATCGAGTGACACGGTCCTGCTCCCGCTGCTTCGAATCCTCGCTCCCCTGAGCTTGCGTGTCCGGCATCGCGTCGGACACGCAGATCGTCACTTTCGAAACGCAACCGCGTCGCAACTGCGGTGGTGTCTGATTCAGAGCGGGTACAAGGCAAAGGTAGCAGGCGTGGCGCGGAAGTCGATCACGTCATCTCTTTGCAATCACGTATGGGTGGCCCGTTTGGTGCCGACAGCACGGCGATATGGACGGTGCACGCGTTCATCTTTGCAATGCCCGTTTCGACCGCACGGCGCAGTATGTAGAAGCCTGATGCGAGCGGGTGTAAAGGCGGTGACGGGTCCATGTTTGCAACCGGACTGGAACTTCGTCGCGCATTCCGCTCCCGTTGCATTGCGCAATTGCGCTCCCGGTAGGCCGGGTGCGTCTCGCGGTATTGACGCCAGTAGTCCGGGTGACGAGCACGCCAGTTCGATTGCGCCCGCGCCTGGTTATCGCGGTAGTCGGCGTCGACGCGAAGCCGCCGCCGTTGCCAGCGGCGCCGGCGTTCACGCTGACACGCCGCGGCCGAGCAATACCGTTGATTGGGGACCCTCAAAAGGGGATGAAACGGGTTGCCGCAAGCAAGACAAAGTCGGGGCGATTTCATGATGGCGCTCCACGCTGATATCACGAGTGGTCCGTCATGCTCGGGGCGAATCCGGTTAGGTGCCTCCGGGCGGTGACGACCCACCCGAGAAGATCTTCCCGCTTTCTCCGACCGCTGGTCTTTGTTTAGTGGCCCGCCCTTGTCCCGGCACCCGAGCCGGTGGAAGGGGTTTTTAATTGGGGTCGCACCCAAACGCTACTACTTGGGCGCGAAAGTAGGCCAGTCGCAAGAACTCGGTCAGACCCGACAAGACGTCTGTGGCGCGGCCTCGCCTAAGTCTTTGATTTTTTATATGCGCCGTCGCATTAACTGTGGCGCCCTACGGTTCTCGTAGGGCATGCCACTGTACCGGCAGGCCACGCTGCTACGCCGCTTCGGCGGCGACATCTCATCGAACACCCTGGCCGCAAGCGTTGTTCGCGTCGGGCTGGCTGCGCAGCCAGTGATCAACCTGATGCGTGATCGGAAAGCTGTTTGCTGCAGAGGCACGCAGCGCGAAGTGGACGCCCGAACTTCGACAGCGGCTGCGTGCACGATACAGTGCCCGCGTGCTCGCCATCATCGAGCGCATGATGATCGCGCATCTGCCGAACGTCGTGCCATCGAGCCTGCTGGGTAAGGCGCTGCAATACACTTGCCTTCGCTGTTCGAAAAACGTAGTGCCATCGTCTAGAATCAAAAAGATCGCGTAACACGTGCGCGATGTTAGCCACGTTCAACCCGTCAAATTCTTAAAGAGCTCGCGCAGTCACGCATGGAGTGACTCGGATCTCGCGTGGCAATGCCTTAAATGCTTCTGGTCGCGTCGTTTCACGGGATCATCCTCGGCTATTCGCGGCAGATCTTCGCGCTGGCACGCGCGGGCTATCTGCCTGAGTGGCTCTCCAAGGTGCATCCGCGCTTCAAGACGCCGCATCGCGCGATTCTGGCCGGCGGCGTGATCGGCATCGCAGCGATCTACAGTGACGAGCTGATCCAGTTCGGCGGGCAGACACTCACGGCGAACATCGTGACGATGT